>Ga0070665_100007564_pt1 | contig 11044 bp, 10 predicted proteins | sample KBSS13metaG_FD_65862 | JGI IMG/M metagenome (GOLD analysis project Ga0070665, IMG submission 65862) | Switchgrass rhizosphere microbial communities from Kellogg Biological Station, Michigan, USA - KBS S1-3 metaG | ecosystem: Host-associated > Plants > Roots > Rhizosphere > Soil ...
TGCACGACGCCGATGGTGGCCCTGCCACCGCCATCGATCGTCAGCGGCTCGCCGCGGGCGGCCATGCGGCGGAACTTGTCCACGACGGTCTGCGACTGTGGGCCGGCGTGCTCGACCGGCGAGGCGCCGTAGACGATGCCCAGCCGGAGGAGCGCGACGTCGAAGCCGTGGCGCTCCGCATGCAGGCGCAGGCTCAGCTCCCCGTAGATCTTGGACAGGTGCGCCAGGTCGCCCTGGGGGCCGTAGGGGTGCTCCGGCCCGATCTCGCCGGCCAGGCCGGGGCCGTAGACGTGCAGGGAGGAGCCGAAGATGACGGTCGGCCGCGGCTCGGCGTGGCCGATCGCCTCGGCGACGCGCCGCGTGCCGAGGATGTTGATCTCCTCCGTGCGGTCGGGCTCGCGGTCGGCGATCGGGCGGCTGGCCTGCGCGGCGAGCAGCAGCACGCGGTCGGGCCGCAGCGCGGCGAGGAGCTCCTCGACGGCGGCGCGGTTGCGGATGTCGACGGTGTGCACGGACGCGCCCTCGGACTCCAGGCCGTTGACCTGCCAGCGGTCGGTCGTGGACCAGTCGTCGGCCAGCGCGACGGCCTCGCCGGCGGCCAGCGCCTGCTCGGCGGCAGCAGCCCCGATGTATCCCGCCCCGAGCACGAGGAGTCCCGCCACGGGCAGGGACCCTAGTAGCCCCCGTAGAATCGTCCCCCATGTCGTTCGCCGATGCGCTGCGCGGGCTGGTGACGGAGTCCGCGGTCGCGTGGGGCTTCGTCGTCGCGGCGGCCCTCACCCTCGCGCTCACGCCGGTCGTGCGCCGCCTCGCGGTCCGCTACGACCTGCTCGATCACGGCGGCGACCGTCCTCGCATCCACAAGCGCCCGATCCCGCGGATCGGCGGCCTCGCGATCGCGATCGGCATCCTCGTCCCGGCGCTGCTGTTCCTCGACCTGCAGGGCGCGATCCTCGGCATCGTCATCGGCATCCCGCTCGTCGCAGCGGTCGGCATGGTCGACGACGTGCGTGGGCTCTCCGCCAGCGTGAAGCTGCTCGCCGTCATGGTCGTGGCCTGCGTGCCGGTCATCGGGTTCGGGATGACGTTCGACCGCATCGGCATCCCGTTCGTCGGGATCATCGACTTCGGCCCCGCGGCCGTGCCCATCACGCTCGTCTGGATCGCGCTCGTCGCGAACCTCGTGAACCTCATCGACGGCATGGACGCGCTCGCGGCCGGGATCGTCGCGATCGCCTCGGCGTCCTTCGCGCTGCTTGCCGTCTCCTTCGGCCGCATCGAGGTCGCGGCGCTCGCGGCGATGGTCTGCGGCGCGACGATCGCCTTCCTGCGCCACAACCACCACCCGGCGACGATCTTCATGGGCGACACCGGGGCGCTCACGCTCGGCTTCGTGCTCGGCGCCCTCGCCGTCGAGGGCGCCCTGAAGAACGCGGCCACGATCGCGCTCGCCGCCCCGCTGCTGATCATGGCCGTGCCGATCCTGGACACGTCGTTCGTCGTCGCCAAGCGGCTGAAGTACGGGCGCAGGCCCTGGGCGCCGGACCAGAACCACTTCTACCACCGCTTCCTGCGCATCGGGTTCACCCAGCGGCGGACGGCGGCATACCTGCACGTCTGGGCCGCCGTCCTCGCCGGTTACTCGATGCTGCTGCGCTTCGTCCCGCCGCGTCCCGGGGGCCAGTGGGACGCCTCGCACACGATCCTCGCGGGTGCCGTGGGACTCGGCGTGCTGGCCGGGTCGGTGTGGATGGTCTACGAGCTCGAGATCCTGAAGTTCCGCCACTTCCGGCTGCGCCGCGTGAACGAGCCGGAGGAGGGCACCGAGGATGCCGTCGTGGAGCTGCTCGAGGCCGGCGTCACGAAGGAGCCCGCATATCCGGAGACGTGAGCTCGGCGGTCCGGCCCGGATCCGCCGATCTCCCGTCCGGCTCGTTCTTCTAGAGCACGTCGCGCCTGCGGAGCAGCACGGCGGAGCCGGCTGCCACCGTCGCCGCAACGCCCGCCAGTGCCAGCGTCGCTGACGCCGGGGCGATCGTGGCGTCGATGTCGAGCGCCGAGTTCAGCAGCGCGAACGGCAGGTAGTCCGCGGCGCCCCCGATGAAGCCGCCGACGATCTTCTCGACGATGAAGCCGCCGAAGACGACGATCATCGCGGGAGCCGGGCTGCGGCAGATGAACCCGACGCTCACGCCGAGCATCGCGAACAGGCCGCCGGCCGCCGCGACCTCGCCGGCGATCACGAGCAGGTCGGACGAGCTCAGCGAGAGCTGCATGCCCTCGGCGCCGACCACCGGGCCGGCGAGCGCGTACGAGGCGGCGAACGCCGCGACGCCCACGAGCGCGGAGATCACACCGTAGGTCGCGAGCCGCGCGACCAGGAGCCGCCAGCGGCGCGGCGATGCCAGGGCACGCTGGGCGATGGTGTGGTGCCGGTACTCGCCGGCGGTGCGCGACGCGGCGAACAGGGCGGCGAACATCGCGGTCACGAGACCGGGCGCCATGACCAGCGCGTCACGGAGCTCGCCGGGGGTGCTCAGGCCCTTCGTCCCGGCATCGGAGAGGTCCGCCCAGGCGACGACGGCGGCGATGACGACCGTGGCCAGGGCCACGAGGTAGGTGCTCCGCAGCGTGTGCAGCTGCATGAGCTCGGTGCGGATCAGGCGGATCATGCGAGGACCTCCGAGACGGTGGTGGTGGTCAGGTCGAGGAAGACGTCCTCGAGGCTGTCGGCCTCGTCGGAGAGGCCGAGCACGAGGAGCCTTGACTGCAGCGCGAGCCGTGCGATCGCCTCGCGCGTGGCGCCGGCCACGACGAGCTCGTCGCCCGTGCGACGGACGACATCCATGCCGGCGGCGTCCAGGACCCCGGCCAGCTCGACGGCGTCCGGGCTCTCGACGTGGACGCGGCGCCCGCCGCCGGCCGTCAGCTCGCCGAGCGGCGCGTGGACGATCAGCCGGCCGTCGCCGATGACCACGACGTCGTCGACGGTCTGTGCGACCTCCGACAGCACGTGGCTGGACAGCAGGATGGTGCGCCCCTCGGCGGCCAGGCCGCGCAGGAAGTCGCGCAGCCAGCGGATGCCCTCGGGGTCGAGGCCGTTGGCGGGCTCGTCGAGGACGAGGACGCGGGGATCGCCGATGAGCGCGCCGGCGAGCCCGAGCCGCTGGCGCATGCCGAGCGAGAAGCCGCCGGTCTTGCGGTCGGCGGCGCCCTCGAGCTCGACCAGCCGCAGCAGCTCCTGCACGCGCGAGGCGGGCACGCCGGCCTCGGTGGCGAGCAGGCGGAGGTTGCCGCGGGCGGTACGCGCGGGATGCGCGGTCGCCTCGAGCATCGCGCCGACGACGTGCAGCGGGTCGGCGAGTGCCGCGTAGGCGCTCCCGTCGATGGTGGCGGTGCCCGACGTCTGGGTGACGAGGCCGAGCAGCGACCGCAGCGTGGTGGTCTTGCCGGAGCCGTTGGGGCCGAGGAACGCGGTGATCGCACCGCTCTCGACGCCGAACGTCATGTCGTCGACGGCGCGGACGTCGCCGTAGTCCTTCGTGAGGTGGTGGATGTCGATGAGTGGCATGCGTGCAGCGTCGAGCCGCACGCGTGCCGGAACATCAGGGGAGTTCCCTGAACCGCCAGACGGCCGCGAACGCCACGGGGTGCCCGCGCAACGCGTCCCACTTCGGCTTCAGCGCGACCCAGGCGTCGTCGACGAGCCTCTCGCGCAGCTCGGCGAGGCGGAAGCCCGCCGCGTGCGCCGCGGCGACCTGGTCGGAGAGCTGGTGCACGTGGGTGACGATCGCGACCGGCTCGCCGTCCGCGTCGTCGAAGTGCGTCGGCATGCCGGACGCCATGATGAAGTGCGGGTGGAACCCGACGATCGCGTACGTCCCGTCCGGGCGCAGCAGCCGCGCCGCCTCCGCGTAGAGCGGCCGCAGGTCGGCGAGGTGCTCGTCGACGAGGGACGTCGTCACCACGTCGTAGCTCGCGCCCGGCAGGCCGGTGTCGGCGACGTCCGCCTCGACCAGGGCGCGGAAGACACCTCGGGCGCGGGCCATCTCGAGCATCTCGGGCGTGACGTCGGCGCCGTCGATCGCCGCCGCGCCGTGCGCGGCCAGCCACGCGCCGGTGCGTCCGCTCCCGCAGCCGAGGTCGGCGACCGTCGCGCCTGCGACGTCGAGCTCGGTCAGGGCGTCGAGCAGCTCGACGTCCATGGCGTCCTGCACGGTGCCCTCGTACGTGGGCGCCCACGCGCCGTAGCCCGTCCGCGCGTCGACGGTGCGGTAGCCGCGCTGGTCGAAGGGCTCGAAGCTGCTCATCGGATCCACGGGAGGGCGAGCGCCAGCAGCTCGCCCGGGTCGCGGAGGGTGGGGACGGCGGTGGGGCCCTTGCGGGTCACGACGATGTCGCCGGGGTCGCGCAGCAGCCGCAGGCGGCCCTGGTGCACGAGCAGCTCGTCGACCGCGCCCAGCCGGCCCTCGAACATGGACCAGACCGGCGTGCCGAGCACCGCGGCCTCGCGATTCATCGTGCCGCCGGCGGACACGAGCAGGTCGGCGAGCGCGACGAGGCTGCGCCCGTCGACGGCGCGGCGCGGCACGTGCACGCCGTCGATGCCGAGGGCGTCGACGGCGTCGGCCTGCTCCGGCGTGCGCGGGAGGACGACCGTCTGCGCGCCGCCCTCCGCGAGCCGCCCCAGGACGCGCGGCAGCAGCGCGCTCTCGGCACCGCCGAGGTACAGCGCGTAGGCGGGCGGGGTCCGCACGACCGCGAGGGGCGGGCCCGGCGTCACGCCCAGGCGCTCGGGCAGCCCGGCGTCGGGGGTGAACCCGTGGAGGTAGTACTCCTCCTTCAGGCCCGGGTAGTGCACGAGCTTGTCGCCCTTCGCGCCGAAGCGCGCGAGCCGCTCCGCCGGGATCGCCTCGGGGACGAGCACCCGGTTGGCCAGCCGGCAGTTCACGTTGTGCTGGATGACGGCGAACTCGTAGTCGAACATCGTCGCGTTGGGGATGCGCAGCACCCGGCACGCGACCGGCAGGTCGGTGGAGCCGTGCGCGAGCGCCGCGTCGAAGCCCCGGCCGCGGCCGAAGCGCAGCATGCGCACGACGCGGTCGGCGGCGGCGCGCGCCTTGCCGAGCTTGCCGACGCCCCCGTAGGTGCCCAGCGCGGTGTACGGGTGACCCCAGTCGTCGAGGAGGTCGAGCGTGTGCGAGAGCGGTCGTGCCGTGAGCTCGACCTCGTGGCCGGCGGCCTCGAGGCGCTCGACGAGCGGCCGCAGGACGACGACGTGGGCGGTGTTCGTGAGGTCGATCCAGACGCGCATCGCCGCCGGAGACTAGAACCGACGGCAGGCCGCACCCCGGGGGTGTGGACAACCCCCCAGGTGCCCGAGGTCCTTGCGGACGCCGGGAGGGCACGGTACAACTGGGTGACTCCCGGAGAGGGAGGCTCGTTATGACCGCCTTCGCAGCCCACACCCTTCGCCCCACCGACGCAGCCCGTCGAGGTTCTCGACGCGTGTCGATGGCGAAGCGCACGCTGCCCGCGGTCTAGCGTCCCAGCACGCCGGACCGCAGGGCCCAGCGCCCGCGGTCCCGGCCCTCCTCGCAGCACGGAAGGACGTCCGGTTCGGAGCGGGCGACTCGTCTCAAGAGTCACCTTCCGTCAAGGAGCGCCGAACGATGCAGTCCATCCTCACCCTCGAGGTCATCCGGTCAGAGCACCCCGGAGACGGCGAGCCCCGCACCTGGACCACGAGCCACCCGTCGTTGCCGCCGCCGCCCAGGCGCCGGCTGCGCAGGGGGGCCGCCCAGCGCCTCGCGGGCCTGGCGACCCGCCTGGACGGCGAGGGCGCGCGCCGCGCCCTCGCCCGCTGACTCTCGGCCTCGCGGAGGCGGCTCCAGAAGCCGCCTCCGCGGCGGCTAGCCTCAGCGCGATGCACGCCGATGCCGCTCCGACGCCCTCCGCGCCGGGTTCCTGACCGACATGCGTCGCGCCCTCCTCCTCGCCGCCATCGCGCTGGCGGCACTCGCCGCAGCCCCTGTCGCACATGCCGCCGTCGAAGTGGGCATCGCCGACCAGAAGACCGACATGTTCGGCGATCCGCGGTTCGCCGCGATGGGCATCACGAACGCGCGCGTCCAGGTCCCGTGGGATGTCATGACGCATCCGGACCAGCTCGCGCAGCTCGACGAGTGGATGGCGGCGGCGCAACGCACGGGGGTGCACCCGCTCGTCTCCTTCGGACACTCGCGCACCGAGCGGCGCGTCCTCCCGTCGCCCTCGCGCTACAAGTACGAGTTCCGGCGCTTCCGCGCCCGCTACCCGTGGGTCGACACGTTCGCGGCGTGGAACGAGGCCAACCACTGCGGCGAGCCGACCTGTCACCGGCCGAAGCTCGTCGGCGCCTACTGGAAGTCGCTCACGCGCGAGTGCCCGACGTGCACGATCCTCGCCGCCGAGCTGCTCGACATGCCGAACATGGTCAGCTGGGTCCGCGAGTTCCGCCGTTACGTGGGGCACGAGCCGGCGATCTGGGGGCTGCACAACTACGTCGACGCCAACCGGTTCCGGACGAGCGGGACCACGCGATTGCTGCGCGCGGTGAAGGGCGACGTCTGGCTCACCGAGGTGGGCGGCCTCGTGTACCGGCGCAACAAGCCGGCGACGGGCAAGAACCAGGTCCGGCTGCGCGAGTCGCCCGCGCACGCCGCGAAGGCGACGGAGTGGCTGCTCGACGAGCTGCTCCCGATCAGCCCCCGCCTCAAGCGCGTCTACATCTACGCGTGGAACGCCTCGACGCTCCGCGACACGTGGGACTCCGCGCTCATCACACCCGGCGGGCGCGGCCGCCCGGCGCTGAAGATCCTGCAGGACCGGGTGAAGGACGGCCGGATCGACGTCCCGGTCCGCCGCCGGACGTGACCCGGCTGGCGGTCATCTCCGACACGCACCTGCCGCGAGGCCGGCGCAGGCTGCCGGACCGCTGCGTCGAGCTCCTGCGCGGCGCCGACGCGATCCTCCACGCCGGCGACGTGAGCACGGCCGGCGTCCTCGCCGAGATCCGAGCGCTGGGCCCGCCGGTGCACGCGGTGCACGGCAACGTCGACGAGCCGGCCGTCGTCGCCGAGCTACCGGCGGAGCTCGAGCTCGAGCTCGACGGCGCCCGCATCGCGATGCTCCACGACAGCGGTCAGGCGGCGGGGCGCATGGCGCGCATGCGGGCCCGCTTCCCCGAGGCCGGCGCCGTCGTCTTCGGGCACTCGCACATCCCGCTGCACGAGACGGGGCCCGACGGCGTGCAGCTGTTCAACCCGGGCAGCCCGACCGACCGCCGCCGCCAGCCCCGTCACACGATGGGGCTGGCCGAGGTGCGCGACGGTGCCGTGCGCTTCGAGCTCGTCGTGCTCGACTGAGCGACCGGCGCCGCGAGCCACGCCCCCGCGTGCCCACGGCGCCGCCGCCCGTCTAGGCCGCCGCGTCAGCCAGCGCGCCGGCCTTGCCACGGCAGTCGTAGAGCCCGCTCGAGCTCGTGCTGCCGGAGTTGGTGCTGCTCGTGCCCGCGTAGGCGGAGGACGGGATCGCGGTGCAGACGTTCTGCACCGCGGTCATGACGGCGGTGGAGCCCGCGCGGGCGTCGCCGCCCAAGCCGCCGCCCATCTGCCCGCCGGTCAGCACCCAGCGGATGTTGCCGTTGCCGACCTCCCGCGCGAACCAGGACACGCTCGGCTCGCTCTCGCGGCCGGAGAAGCCGCCGATGCCGGCGACGTCCGCGTCCGACCGGATGATCGCGGTCGAGGCGCCCTGCTGGCTGGAGACCGCGACGGTGCCGCCGCCGTTGGCCTTCGCGTACGCGAGGACCGCGGTGAGGTCCGACGAGCCGCCGAACATCCCGCCGCCAGGCATCGGGGGCGGGCCGCCCTGGCCGCCGCCGAAGCCGCGGCGCGTGCCGCGGCCGCCGCCGAACCCGCCGCGGGGGGCGCCGCCCGGGCGCCCGAAGCCGCCACCGGCCGACGCGGGACCGCCCGCGGGGAAGGTACCGCTCGTGGCGTGCCCCAGCGTCTCCACGGACCAGATCGCGGGGCCCAGAAGGGCAGCCGCGAGGAAGAGTGCCACCGCCCCCGCGCGAATCCTGGGCGCGGAGACGATGGCGAGCGTCGCCGCGGTTGCGGCGCCGACGACGACGAGGACGACAGGGAGCCAGTCCAGGTCTTCCGCGCGGTCGACGACCACGACCTCGACGGCCACGCCGACGGCGATGGCCACCGGTGCGACGACGCGCGCGATCGTCCCGCCGCGGATCAGCTCTGCCGCCGTGCCGCCGACCAGGGCGGCCGTGAACGGGGCGAGCAGCGAGACGTAGTAGGGGTGGAAGATGCCGGACGCGTAGCTGAACGCCACGGCCATCGTGAGGGCCGCACCGCCGGTCGCGATGATCCAGCCGGTGCGCGCGTCGCTGCGGCGCAGGCGGCTGGCGACGGCGATGCCGATCCCGCCGACGAGCGCGAAGCCGACGAGCCACGCGCCCTGCGGTCCGAGCGCCTCGTTCAGCAGCCGGAACGGGCCTGTGGCGCCGCCGAAGAGGCCGCCGCCAGCCGCGGCGCCACCGGGACCGCCGGCCTGGCCGGCGAGACGCCCGAGGCCGTTGTAGCCGAGGATGAGCGACCAGATCGAGTTGTCGTCCGTGCCGGAGATGTACGGGCGGTCGGCCGCCGGCGTCAGCGCGACGAGCAGCGGCCAGATCCCGCCGACGACGACCATCGCGACGCCGCCGGCCGCGAGCTGGCGCAGCGACCGCAGGTAGCCGCGGGGCGCGACCCAGAGATACGCGGCCGCGAGCGCCGGCACGACGAGCAGCGCGGCGCCCATCTTGGCCTCGAAGCCGAGTCCGATCATGGCGCCCGCGAGGACGAGCCAGCGCGTGCGTCCGTCCTCCAGGGCGCGGACGATCGCCCACAGCGCAGCGACGGAGCAGAGCAGGACGATCGCGTCGGGGTTGTTGTGGCGGAAGATCCCGACGGCGACGGGTGTGATCGCCAGTGCGAGGCCGGCGACGAACCCGCCGACGCGACCGAAGCGGCGGCGCGTGAGGTCCCACGTCAGACCGACGGCCGCGACGCCCATGAGCGCCTGTGGGACGAGGATCGACCACGACGACAGCCCGAAGGCGCGCGCGGACAGCGCCTGCACCCAGAGCGCGAGCGGCGGCTTGTCGACGGTCATGACACCGGCTGGATCGAAGGAGCCGAAGAGGAGGTTGTGCCAGCTCTCCGTCATCGACCGGACGGCCGCGCTGTAGTAGTCGTTCGCCCAGCCGTTCGTGTCCAAGGCCCACAGGTTCAGGGCAGCGGCCAGCGCGAGCAGCAGGAGCAGCTCCGGCCGGGAGACGGCACGACGCAGCAGGCTGGTGCGGCTCTGCTCGCGCTCAGGCGTGACGGACTCGGGAAGGGGACGTGGGAGAGCGGGGGCGGCCGGCGCGTCGGCCGTCGCACCACCCTGGAGCCAGAGGTGCATGCGAGGAGGATCGGCACCGCCCCTCAGCCCCGGGCGAGAAGAACCTGAGGATCTCCTCTGAGCGCGGGCATCCGCGTAGGCTCGCCGGGTGCTCGACGTCGACGCCGTCCGCGCCCGCTTCCCGGCGCTCGCCTCCAGTTCCTCCGCCTTCCTCGACGGTCCCGCCGGATCCCAGGTGCCCGTCGCCGTCGCCGACGCCATGCGCGACCAGCTCCTGGCCGGGACCGCGAACGACGGCGGCGCGTTCGCCACGTCGGTCGCCGCGAACGCGCTCATCGGTCGCGCCCGCGAGGCGGCGGCCGAGCTCACGGCGTCCGACCCGGCCGAGATCGCGCTGGGGCCGAACATGACGACGCTGAACTTCGCGCTCGCGCACGCCGTCGCCCGCACGCTGCAACCGGGCGACGAGATCGTCGTCACCGAGCTCGACCACGACGCGAACGTCGCGCCGTGGCTCCGCGTCGCCGAGGACCACGGGCTCGTCGTGCGGACCGCGCCGGTGCGTACGGGCGACGTCACGCTCGACGTCGACGCGCTCGAGGCGCTGCTCGGGACGCGCACGCGGATCGTCGCCTTCACGCTCGCCTCCAACGCGGTCGGCTCGATCCCCGACGCCCGGCGCGTCGTCGCCGCCGCCCACGGCGTGGGCGCGCTCGCCTGGGCCGACGGCGTGCACCTCGCGCCCCACCGCCGCCCGGATCGCCAGGCGATCGGCGCCGACGTCCTGCTCTGCTCGCCGTACAAGTTCTTCGGTCCGCACCTCGGGATCGCGTCGATCCGCCGCGACCTCGCCGAGTCGTGGCCCGCGGACCGCGTGCGGCCTGCGGCCGAGGATCCGCCGGGCCACCGCTTCGAGACCGGGACGCCGTCGTTCGAGGCGTTCGCCGGCCTCGTCGCCGCGATCGACTACCTGCGCGACCTGGGCGACGGCGACCTCGACGCGGCGTACAGCGCCATCCGCGCCCACGAGGAGGCCCTGTGCGTCCGGGTACTGGAGGGCGTCGCCGCGCTCCCCGGCGTCACGCTCCACGGCATCGCCGATCCGGCGCGCGTCGCCGAGCGCACGCCGACGTTCAGCGTCACCGTCGCCGGGCGCAGCCCGCGCGAGGTCGCGGAGGCGCTCGCGGCCGACGGCGTGCACGTCTGGGACGGCGACTTCTACGCGTACACGCTCATGTACGCCCTCGGCCTGGCGCAGGATGGCGGCGCGGTGCGCGCCGGGCTCCTGCACTACACGACCGAGGACGAGGTCGACCGGCTGCTCGAAGCGCTGGAGGCGCTTGCCTGAGGGGCGTGAAGATCCCATGAAGAGCGTCCCGACGGGTCTAGGCTCATCCCGTGTCGCGACGCGATCCGCTCGGTCTCCTGGGCGACCGGCCGCCCAATACCTGGGCGGGTCTCGTCGCCGCGGCCGTCGGCATCGCGCTCACCACGCTGGTCGTCTTCCCGCTGAAGGAGATCGCGCCGGTCGCGGCGCTCATCGTCGTCTACCTCGTCGCGGTCCTCATCGTCTCGATCGGCTGGGGCGTCGTGCTGGGCA
>Ga0070665_100007565_pt1 | contig 11042 bp, 10 predicted proteins | sample KBSS13metaG_FD_65862 | JGI IMG/M metagenome (GOLD analysis project Ga0070665, IMG submission 65862) | Switchgrass rhizosphere microbial communities from Kellogg Biological Station, Michigan, USA - KBS S1-3 metaG | ecosystem: Host-associated > Plants > Roots > Rhizosphere > Soil ...
CGCGAGCGCATCGACCACGTCGTCGTTGCCGATCGCGCCGAGCTTGTCGGCGATCGCGGCGATGTCCTTGGCCGAGGTCGCGTGGCGCACGCGATCGACAAGCGCGGCGACCGTCATCCCGATCACCTCGGGCGCGACGTGAATCGGCCGCCGGATCTCGATCGGCAGACCGCCGTTCGCGGTGGCGATCGGCGCGGCGGGGACGTTGCGGTTCGCCTCAGCGACAGATGCGCTGGCGACGAGCGCGAGCAAGCAAGACGCGAGCTTGGAGGGTTTCACCAGGAGGGAAACGTCACACCTCCGGCGGCTATTCGAGGTGCGCTAAGGCTGCGATCGCAGGGAGTAAATGAGCGCGACGAGATCGTCGATGTCGGCGTCGCTCAGGCTCTGCGCGTAGGACGGCATCGCGTGGGGATAGCCGGCGACCACGTCGGCGAGCGGCTCGACGATCGACTTGCGGATGTAGGCGGCATCGACGTGCGCGACGCGGCCGTCCTCGAGCTTCTCGTCGGTGCCCCACAGGCCCAGCCACGTCGGGCCGACGCGGACCTCGCCCGTGATCGTGTGGCACGAGCTGCAGGCCATCTGGCCGTAGAGCCGCTTCGCGTTGTCGAGGTCGCCGACCGGAATCGGCGGCGCGTCGGGCGGAGCATCTGGCGCCGCATCGACGGCGGCATCGATCGGAACGGGCTGCACGACGGCCGCCGGCTTCGGCTGCGCCGAGCACGCCACGAGCAGGCAAAGCGTCCACCGCACATCGGGTAGAGTGCCAGTTAATGACTGGACCGAGAACCGATCGCGGCCCGCGCGATCCCGCGCATCCGCTGCGCGGCGCGAAGATCGTGGTCGGCGTCGCCGGCGGCATCGCGGCCTACAAGGCCGCCGAGCTGGTGCGGCTGTTCGACAAGGCCGGCGCGACCGTGCACGTCGCGATGACCGAGCGCGCACAGCACTTCATCGGCCCGATGACGTTTCAGGCGCTGACGCGCCACCCGGTGTTCACCGATCTGTTCTCGCTCACCGAGGAGTCGACGATCGGCCACATCCAGCTCGCCGACGACGCCGACCTCGTCGTGATCGCGCCGGCCACCGCCGACGTGATCGCGCGGCTCGCGGCCGGCATGGCCGACGACGCGGTCGCGGCGATCGCGCTCGCGACCAAGGCACCGGTGCTGCTCGCGCCGTCGATGAACGTCAACATGTGGTCGCACCCGATCACCGCGCGCAACGTCGCGACGCTGCAGCACATCGGCTATCACGTCGTCGCGCCGGGCGAGGGCTACCTCGCGTGCGGCTGGACCGGGCCGGGACGCCTCGCCGATCCGCCCGACATCGTCGAGGCCGCGGCCCACGTGCTCTCGGCGCAGGATCTCGCGGGCGTGCGGCTCGTCGTGACCGCGGGGCCCACGTACGAGCCGATCGATCCCGTGCGGTTCGTCGGCAATCGCAGCTCGGGCAAGATGGGCGCGGCGATCGCCGCGGCCGCACAGCGCCGCGGTGCGAGCGTGCGGCTCATCTTCGGCCCGTCGGGCGTGGCGCCGCCGCTCGGCGTCGCGACCAGCCACGTCGAGAGCGCCGCGCAGCTCCAGTGGGCGCTCGGCAACGCGGCCAAAGACGCCGACGTGATCGTGATGACCGCCGCGGTCGCCGATTATCGGCCGGCCAAAGTGGCCGACGAGAAGATCAAGCGCGGCGCGCTGGGCCCGAAGACCACCGTCGAGCTCGTCGCCAATCCCGATCTGCTCGCGGAGCTGGGGCGCACCCGCAAGGGCACGACGCCGCTACTCGTCGGGTTCGCCGCCGAAACGCACGACGTGATCGCGAACGCGCAGCACAAGCTCGCGTCGAAGAAGTGCGATCTCGTCGTCGCCAACAACGTCGCCGAGCCCGGCAGCGGCTTCGCGGTCGACACCAACCACGTGCAGCTCGTCGATCACGACGGCGTCGCCGACGTGCCGCCGGGCCCGAAGGCCGAGGTCGCGCACCGCATCCTCGACCGCGTGGTCGCGATGCTCAGACCAGAATCCCCGGCGCCGGGAACTTCGCGCACAACTCGCGCACCTCGCCCGCGACCTGCGCGTGGACCGAAGCGTCGGAAGGCGCGCTGACCACGCGCGCCATCCACGCCGCGATCTGCTTCATCTCGGGCTCGCGCATGCCGCGGCTGCTCACCGACGGCGTGCCCAGGCGAATGCCCGACGGGTCGAACGGCTTGCGCGGATCGAACGGCACCGAGTTGTAGTTGAGCTCGATGCCGCTCGCGTCGAGCGCCTTCGCCGCCACCTTGCCGGGCACGTTCTTGTTCGTGAGGTCGGCGAGGATCAGGTGATTGTCGGTTCCGCCGGTGACGAGCGAGAAGCCGTGCTCGATCAGCGCGGCGGCGAGCGCCTTCGCGTTCGCGACGATCTGACGCGCGTACGCCTTGAATGCGTCGGTCTTCGCCTCGTGCAGCGCGACCGCGATGCCGGCCGTCGTGTGGTTGTGCGGGCCGCCTTGCAGGCCCGGGAACACGCTGCGATCGATCGCCTTGGCGTGCGCCGCCTTGCACATCAGCATGCCGCCGCGCGGGCCGCGCAGCGTCTTGTGCGTCGTGGTCGACACGACGTCGGCGAGCGCGACCGGCGACGGATGCGCGCCGCCGGCGACCAGGCCGGCGATGTGCGCGATGTCGGCGACCAGGATCGCGCCGACCTCTTTGGCGATGTCGGCAAACGCGTCGAACTCGATCGTGCGCGGGATCGCCGTGCCGCCGCAGAACAGGAGCTTCGGCTTCTCCTTGCGCGCGAGCTCGCGGACGGCGTCGAAGTCGACGCGATGCGTGTCAGGGCGCACGCCGTACTGCACGCTCTTGAAGTACGCGCCGGTGATCGACACGTTCCAGCCGTGCGTGAGGTGGCCGCCGGCGGGCAGGCCCATGCCCATGATCGTGTCGCCGGGCTTCACGAACGCGAAGTACACGGCGAGGTTCGCCGGCGAGCCCGAGTACGGCTGGACGTTCGCGTGGTCGGCGCCGAACAGCGCCTTCGCGCGGTCGATGCACAGCTGCTCGATCTGATCGATGTACTTCTGGCCCTCGTAGTAGCGCTTGCCGGGGTAGCCCTCGCTGTACTTGTTGGTGAGGACCGATCCGGTCGCGGCGAGCACGGCGCCCGAGACATAGTTTTCCGACGCGATCAGGCGGATCGAGTCGCGCTGGCGCTTCTCTTCGTCGGCGATGAGCTCGGCGATGGCAGGGTCGACGTCGGCGATCGTCTTCGCGAGGGCGGGGTGCATGGCCGATTCATAGCAGGGTATAAGGAGCTTCGTGCACGTTCCGAGCCGCGAGGAGTTTGCCGAAGCCGCGACGCGAGGCAATCTCATACCGGTTTATCGCGAGCTGCTCGCCGACGGCGATACACCGGTGTCCGCCTACGCGGCGCTCGGGGCCAGCGAGCACAGCTTCTTGCTCGAGTCGGTCGTCGGCGGCGCGAACTGGGCCGCGTACTCGTTCGTCGGCATCGCGCCGCGCGCGATCGTCCAGTGGGAGGCCGGCACCGCGAGCGTGACGTGGAACGACGTCGATGGCGGATTGCCGCCGCGCACCGTCACGTGGTCGACGCCCGATCCGACCGCGGCGCTCGCGGAAGTGCTCGCCGAGATGAAACCGGTCGAGATGCCCGGACTGCCGCGGTTCTGGGGCGGCGCCGTCGGCTGGATCGCGTACGACTGCGTGCGCGCGTTCGAGGATCTGCCGGCACGCGCGCGGCCGGGCCTCGGGCTGCCGCCGCTGGTGATGGTCATCACCGACACGCTGTTGATCTTCGACAACCTGCGCCAGACGCTCAAAGTCGTCGCGACGCCGTACGTGACGCGTCCGGAAAAGGCCGAAGTCGCGTACGACCGCGCGTGCGCCCGCATCGACGCGCTCGTCGCGAAGCTGCGCGCGCCGCGCACGCCGCTGCCCGCGCTCGAGCCGCCGCGGCGCGACGACCGCGAGCGGCCGCCGGTCTCGGCGTTCGGCCGCGCCGAATACATCGCCGCCGTCGATCGCGTCAAAGACTACATCCTCGCCGGCGACGCGTTTCAGGTCGTGCTGTCGCAGCGGTTCAGCGAGCCCGCCGACGGTGCGCGGCCGCTCGACGTCTATCGCGCGCTCCGCGTGATCAACCCGTCGCCGTACATGTTCCACCTCGAGTTCCCCGAGGCGCGCGTGACCGGCGCGTCGCCCGAGACGCTCGTCCGGCTCGCGGACGGTCGCGTCGAGCTCCGGCCGATCGCGGGCACGCGGCCGCGCGGTCATCATCCCGACGACGACGAGCGGCTCGCCGCCGAGCTGCTCGCCGATCCCAAGGAGCGCGCCGAGCACTTGATGTTGATCGATCTCGGCCGCAACGACGTCGGGCGCGTCGCCGCGATCGGCAGTGTGCGCGTCGCCGAGCAGATGGCGATCGAGCGCTACTCGCACGTGATGCACATGACGTCGCACGTGGTCGGCCAGCTGCGACCGGGCCTCGCGTGGCCCGACGTGCTGCGCGCGGCATTCCCCGCCGGCACGCTGTCGGGCGCGCCGAAGATCCGCGCGATGGAGATCATCGACGAGCTCGAGCCGCATCAGCGCGGCATCTACGGCGGTGCCGTGGGCTACGTGAGCTACACCGGCAACCTCGATCTCGCGATCGCGATCCGCACGCTGGTCAGCCACGGCGATCAGGTCTACGTGCAAGCCGGCGCCGGGCTCGTCGCCGATTCGATCCCCGAGCTCGAGTACGAAGAGTGCGTCAACAAGGCGCGCGCGGCGTTGCGCGCGGTCGCGATGGCGAGGACGGCGAAGTCATGAACGTCTTGCTCGTCGATAACTACGATTCGTTCACCTACAACCTCGCCCAGTATCTGGGCGAGCTCGGCGCGAACGTCACCGTCGAGCGCAACGACGCGGTCACCGTGGCCGCGATCGCCGAGCGCGGGTTTCGCGCCATCGTCATCTCGCCAGGGCCGTGCACGCCGAACGAGGCCGGCATCTCGATGGACGTCGTGCGCGAGCTCGGCGGAAAAGTTCCGATCCTCGGCGTTTGCCTCGGTCATCAGTGCATCGGCCAGGTGTTCGGCGGCCGCATCGTGCGCGCGCCGCGGATCATGCACGGCAAGACCTCGAAGATCTTCCACGACGAGAAGGGCCTGTTCGCCGGGCTCGATAACCCGTTCGTCGCCACGCGCTATCACTCGCTCGTGATCGCGCCCGATTCGCTGCCCGAGGTCCTCGAGGTCACCGCGAAGACCTGGGAGGACGAGATCATGGGCGTGCGCCACAAGGTCCTGAAGATCGAGGGCGTGCAGTTCCACCCCGAGTCGATCATGACCGAGGCGGGCAAGGCGCTGCTCGCGAACTTCCTCAGGATGGCCGACTGAGAATGACGCCCATCTCGAAGGCCATCGCGCGCGCGCTCGACCGGCGCGACCTCGCCGTCGACGAGACGGCCGAAGTCTTCGGCCAGATCATGGACGGCGCCGCGACGCCTGCGCAGATCGGCGGCCTGTTGATCGCGTTGCGCGCGAAGGGCGAGGCGATCGACGAGCTCGTCGGCGCGGCGACCGCGATGCGTGCGCGCGCGCTGCCGCTCGTCCATCCGGCGCCCGACCGCGGCATCGACACGTGCGGCACCGGCGGCGACGGCTCGGGCACGATCAACGTCTCGACGATCGCGGCCGTCCTGATCGCGGCGAGCGGCGGCGTGGTCGCCAAGCACGGCAACCGCGCGCAGTCGAGCAAGTGTGGCTCGGCCGACGTGCTCGAAGCACTCGGCGTCGCGATCGACGTCGAGCCCGCCGTCGTCGAGCGCTGCATGGCGCAGGCGAACATCGGCTTCGCGCTCGCACCGCGGTTTCACGCCGCCACGCGGCACGTCGGGCCCGCGCGCAAGGAGCTCGGCACGCGCACGATCTTCAACTTGCTCGGCCCGCTCACCAACCCCGCCAACGTGAAGCACCAGGTCGTCGGCGTGTTCGATCGCAAATGGTGCGAGCCGGTCGCGGGCGCGCTCGGCAAGCTCGGCCTGCGCCGCGCGGCCGTCGTGCACGGCGCCGGCAACCTCGACGAGCTCGCCGTGCGCGGCGAGACGCACGTCGCGCTCTGGGATCGCGGCGCGGTCACGTCGCTCACGCTCGCTCCGGCGAGCTTCGGCCTGGCCGACGTCGATCCCGCCGGGCTCGCGGGCGGCGACGCCGCGTTCAACGCCGCCGTCGCGCGCGACGTGCTCGCCGGTCGCGACACCGGGGCAGGGCAGCGCCTCGAAGCCGCGCTGCACGCGGCCGGCATGACCGCGGCGCTCGGCCTCGAGCTGCTCGAGTCCGACTTCACGCTCGCGCGCTTGCCCGAGCAATATCGCCGCGCCGTCGCCGCCCCCGCCGTCGCGACGCTCGAGGCGTGGGTACACTTGGGCCGATCGTGACCATCCTCGATCGCATCCTCGCAACGAAGCGCGACGAAGTCGCCGCGCTCGGCCATGCCGAACGCGCGCGCATCGTCAACGCGGTCGCCGCCGCTCCGCCGGCGCGGCCGTTTCGCGCCGCGCTCGCGCGTCCAGCCGGCCAGCCGATGCGCGCGATCGCCGAGATCAAGCGCGCCTCGCCATCGGCCGGTCCGATCCGTCCCGGTGCCGACGTCGCCGAGATCGCACGCGACTACGCCGCGCACGGCGCGACGGGGATCAGCGTGCTCACCGATCGCGACTACTTCGACGGCGATCTGACATTCCTGAGCCGCGCCCGCAGCACGGTCGACACGCCGCTCCTGCGCAAGGACTTCGTCATCGATCCGATCCAGATCGCCGAGGCGCGCGCCGCCGGCGCCGATGCGGTGTTGCTGATCGTCGCCGCGCTGCCGCGCACATTACGCGCGCTCGTCGAGGCCGCGCGCACGCACGGCCTCGACGCGCTCATCGAGGTCCACGACGAGGCCGAGCTCGACACCGCGCTTGCCGCCGGCGCGACACTGGTCGGCGTCAATCATCGCGACCTCAAGACGTTCCAGATCGACATGACGCTGACTGCCCGCATCGCCAAGCGCGTGCCCGCCGAGGTCGTGCTCGTCGCCGAGAGCGGCATCCGCACGGCCGACGACGTGCGCCGGCTCGGCGACGCCGGCGCGCACGCGATCCTCGTCGGCGAACAGCTGATGCGCGCGGCCTCGCCCGGCGCGGCGCTCGCGGAGCTGCTCGCATGACCCGCATCAAGGTCTGCGGCGTCACCTTGGCCGACGACGCCGCCGCCGTCGCCGCTGCAGGCGTCGACTTCATCGGCCTCAACTTCTGGCCGAAGTCGAAGCGCTATCTCGCGCCCGAGCGCGCGCCGATGATCACGGCGGTCGCGCGCGCGGCCGGCACCGCGAAGCTCGTCGGCGTGTTCGTCGATGCCTACGTCGACGACGTGCTCGCGATCACCGCGCGCGTCGATCTCGACGTCATCCAGCTCCACGGCGACGAGACACCCGAGGCGTGCAAGCGCATCGCCGCCGCCGTGTATCGCCCGGTGTGGAAGGCGCTTCCCGTCGCCAGCACACGCGATGTCGAGCGGCTCGACGTCTGGCCGACCGACGCGATCTTGCTCGACGGGCCGCGTGCCGGCAGCGGCACGCCGTTCGATCACGGGCTCGCGCGGCTCGCACGCGAGCGCCACCCCGCGCTCCGCATCGTGCTCGCCGGCGGGCTCACGCCCGAGACGGTCGGCGGCGCGATCGCACACGTCCAGCCGTGGGCGGTCGACGTCGCGAGCGGCGTCGAAGCCGCGCCTGGCGTCAAGGATCGCGGCAAGCTCGCGGCGTTCGTCGCCGCTGTGAGGTCAGCATGAACGTGACGGATCTGCCCATTCCCGAGCACGGCCGCTTCGGCGAGTTCGGCGGCCAGTACGTCGCCGAGACGCTGATGCCGGCGATCGGCGAGCTCGATCGCCAGTGGCGCGCCGCGCGCACCGACGCGAGCTTCTGGGCCGAGGTCGACGACTTGCTCGTGAACTACGTCGGCCGGCCGTCGCTGCTCTATCACGCGAAGCGCCTGTCGGCCGAGCTCGGCGCCGACGTGTTCTTGAAGCGCGAGGACCTCAACCACACCGGCGCGCACAAGATCAACAACTGCATCGGCCAGGCGGTGCTCGCGCGCCGCATGGGCAAGCGCCGCCTCATCGCCGAGACCGGCGCGGGCCAGCACGGCGTCGCGACCGCGACCGTCGCCGCGTTGTTCGGCCTGCCGTGCGAGATCTACATGGGCGCCGAAGACGTCGTGCGCCAGGCGCTCAACGTCGAGCGCATGAAGCTGCTCGGCGCGCAGGTGCATCCGGTGCAGAGCGGCACGCGCACGCTCAAAGACGCGATGAACGAGGCGCTGCGCGACTGGGTCACCAACGTCGCCGACACGTTCTACTTGATCGGCTCGGTCGCCGGGCCTCATCCATATCCGTGGTTGGTGCGCGATCTGCAGTCGGTGATCGGCCGCGAGGTCCGCAGCCAGCTGCCCGCGCTGCCCGACGCGCTCGTCGCGTGCGTCGGCGGCGGCTCGAACGCGGCCGGCTTGTTCGCGCCGATGATCGGCGAGGTGAAATGCTTCGGCGTCGAAGCCGCCGGCGACGGCATCGCGACCGGCCGCCACGCCGCGACGCTCGGCGCCGGTCGCATCGGCGTCTTGCACGGCAGCAAGAGCTACGTGCTGGTCACGCCCGACGGTCAGATCGCACACGCGCACTCGATCAGCGCTGGCCTGGACTATCCCGGCGTCGGCCCCGAGCACGCGTACTGGCGAGATACCGGCAAGGTCACGTATCTCGCGCGCACCGATACCGAGGCGCTCGCCGCGCTCGAGCGGCTCGCGCGGACCGAAGGCATCCTGTGCGCGCTCGAATCGGCGCACGCGATCGCGGCGCTCGACGAGGTCGTCGCGACCGGCGCGAAGCGAATCGTCGTCGGGCTGTCGGGCCGCGGTGACAAGGACATGACGACGATCGCGCAGCGGAGGGCTCCGTGAAACGCATCGCGCAGGCGTTCGAGCGGGCGCAGGCCGAGCGCCGCGCCGCGCTCGTCGCGTATCTGACGTTCGGCGACCCGGATCCGGCGCGCTCGATCGACGTGATCGAATCGGCGTGTCGCGCTGGCGCAGATATCCTCGAGCTCGGCGTGCCGTTCTCGGATCCGTCCGCCGATGGCCCGTCGATCCAGCGCGCGATGGAGCGCGCGCTCGATGCGGGCGCGACGCTCGCGGGCGCGATCGATGCGGTCGCCGAGCTGCGCCGCCGCGGCGTCGCCACGCCGATCGTGCTGTTCGGCTACTACAACCCGATGTTCGTGATGGGCACGGCTGTGTTTGCCGCGCGCGCCGCGGCCGCCGGCGTCGACGCGGTGCTCACCGTCGATCTGCCGATCGACGAGCTCGGCGAGCTCGCCGAGCCGCTCGCGCGCGCCGGCGTCGACGTGATCCCGCTCGTCGCGCCGACCTCGACCCCCGAGCGCATCGCGCGCGTGGCCGCGTTCGCGCCGCCGTTCGTCTATTACATCTCGCTCGTCGGCGTGACCGGTGCGAAACCCGGTGCGCCCGTCGATCCCGCGCGGCTCACCGCGATCCGCCAGGCCGCACGCGCGCCCGTCGCGGTCGGCTTCGGCATCCGCACGCCGGCCGACGCGCACGCGTTCGTCGCCGCCGGTGCCGACGGCGTCGTGGTCGGCTCGGCGCTGGTCGAGCGCGTCGCGAGCGGCGGCGTGGCCGACCTCGTCGGCCAGCTCGCGACGGGGCTCGCGCGTTCGTGAGGTGGCTCGCGCTCGTCGCGCTGGCCGCGTGTCGATCGCATCCGAGCGCGTCGTCGCCACCCGCGCCATCCACGCCACCCGCGGCAACCGCACCGCACGCGACCATTCGCGTGTCCGTCATCCAGCCCGGCGCGACGCCGCGCACGATGGCGCAAGTGGTCGCGACGCCGCTCGAGCGGCAATTCGGCCAGATGGACAAGCTCGTGACGATGACGAGTCGCAGCGTGTTCGGCGCGACGACGATCGAGCTCGACTTCGCGCCCGGCGTCGACGCGGACGTTGCCGAGCTGGCCGTGCAGCACGCGATCAACGACGCGTCGCCGCTGTTGCCGCGGTCGCTGCCCGCGCCGCCGATGTACAGCAAGGTCGCGCACGATGCGCCCGTGCTGCGCGTCGCCCTCGCAAGCGAGACGCTCCGCCTCGACGAGATTGGCCGATTCGCCGACGAGGTCATCGAGCAGAAGCTCGCGCGGGTCAGCGGCGTGGGCCTCGTGACGATGTGCGGCACCGGTCGCCACGAGTGGCACGTCGTCGTCGATCCCGTCGCGCTCGCCGCGCACGACAAGACGATCGAGGACGTGGTCGCCGAGATCAAGACACCGCCCGAATCGAAGAGCCTCGATCTCGGATCGGCGGGCTTCGACTTCGTGCCGGGGCCGCTCGCGCGCGACGTCGCCAAGATCGAGGACGCGTCGAGCGAGCCCGATTGCATCGCGTTCGACGCCGGAAAACGCGCGGTCGTGGTCACGGTGCGTGCGCAACCCGGTGCCGATCGCGCCCAGGTTCGCGCGCGGCTCGAGTCGATCTTGTCGGCGATCGGCCAGCAGCTGCCCGCGCCGATCCGCGTGCACGAGCTGCCGGACTCGCTCGACGGCTACGAGCTGACCGGCGATCCACAGGCATCGCGGCAGAAGCGGATCGAAGACGCGGGCTACATCGCCGACAAGCTCGGCTCGGCATCGCTCGTCGAGCTCGGCGTCGATCACGACGGCGACCTCTCGGCGTCGACGATGGTCGCGAGCATCGCCGGCGCCGCGCATGCCGCGCTCGTGCGCGCCGCGAGCGAGCGTTCGTGGGATCTGCACGAGCCGGGCGAGCACGTGATCGGGCTCGAAGGCGCCGACGAGATCCAGCTGCGCCAGGTGCTCGGCCAGCACGTCGCCGCGCTGCACGGCACGTCGCTTGCGTTGCACGGCACGCTCGGCGACGACGAGCAGTCGACGCTCGACGTTCGCGTCGACCGCGATCAGATGTCTCGGCTCGGCGTCACGTGGGACTC
>Ga0070665_100007566_pt1 | contig 11042 bp, 6 predicted proteins | sample KBSS13metaG_FD_65862 | JGI IMG/M metagenome (GOLD analysis project Ga0070665, IMG submission 65862) | Switchgrass rhizosphere microbial communities from Kellogg Biological Station, Michigan, USA - KBS S1-3 metaG | ecosystem: Host-associated > Plants > Roots > Rhizosphere > Soil ...
AGGGATTGAGTCAGCAGGTAGACAGCCCGCAGGAAATCCGGATCCAACGCGTGGCCGGGCGGTGTCTGGATCCACAGCTCCATCACGTCGAGGCCGTTGGAATCCTGAAAACGGCGCGTATCCTGCGCGATCCGCTCTTTCGGGTTGACGTACGTCAGTGAGTCGGTCTCGAGCTCCAGCGGCGCGAGCTTGCCGGGGATGCCGAAGAGGGCGGCCGCGCCGCATAACATCAACACGAGAGCGCCGCTGACAAACAGCCAACGGTATTGCCGGGTGGCGGGCACCAGGTATTCGACGAAGCGGGAGTACCTTTTACCCGTGGCCGGCCCGGTGGTGCGCAGGGGTGTGCGCAGCAGCGACTGCAGGGCGGGAAACAGCGTAAAACAGCCCACCCAGGCAATGATCAGGCCGCACGCCGTCCAGATTCCCATCTCGCGGACGGGACGGATATCCGATACCGCCAGCGCCGCAAAGCCCACCGCGGTGGCAAACATCGAGGCCGTGCTGGGTAGGAATTTGTTGGCGAGCGCGCGTGCGTGATGCTCGAGCAGGGTCGGTGCATCGTCCGGTTCCATGAAGCGCGAATGGAGGTAGACAAGCGTGGCGGTCGTCGTGACCATGACGGTCAGGGGAACGAGAGCCGAGACCACGGTGTTTGTCCAACCGAAGAGATGCGCCTGTCCCACGGCCATGGCAACGACCGACCCCAGGGTCAGAACGATCGCCAGCAGGACGCGCCACGAGCGATAGACGAGCAGCACGAGCGCCATCAGGAAGACGCCGAACAGGGGCATGGAACGCTTCGTCGCCGAGCCCGTTTGATTCTCCAGCCACGCGTCCAACCAGGGGGAGCCGACGCGGCGGACCGCAGTGAACGGCTTCCCGGCTTTATCGAGGGGCAGTACGAGTGAGTCGATCGCCGCCAGGGCGGTATCACGTGTCTCGGGCGTATTCGTGCGCAACTCGACGGCGATGCCGATGTAGTGATCGCCGAGCAACCCGGCCCGACGGAACATCTTCGTGCCGGTGGCAAATTTGCGCAGCTGTCCGACCTGGGTGTCGGTGAACGGTCCGCTTGCTGGAGCTCGTCGGAAGAGGGTCAGCAGGCTGTGGGGCTCGACGTGCGGGATCTTGGCGAGCTGCTGCTCGAGAGTGTCGGCGGCGCGCAGAATGTCGGGAGTCAGTGGATCGGGCGCCTCCAGCATCAGGAGGGCCTGGTCGCCCTCCGGGTAGATGCGCTCGAAGTCCATCGTCGCGCGCGATACGGGATCACCGGGGACGATCAGACGGTCGATCGCCGAATCCGTCGGGATCTTCGTCGCGCCGTAGATACCAGCCGCTGTCAGGACCACGAAAATGGCCACGACCCAGAGCCGCGCGCGCAACACGCTGAGGAAGATTTGGTGCATCGTTTTGGAGTTCACTCTCGGGTGCGGTCGCGGGTCTTAGCTCTCGCTGGCCTGGGCCTGCGGCGCGGCGGAATGATAGCCTAAAGATATGAGCACACTATTAGCTGCAGCGGTTTCGACTTTAGTGTTTTGTGCTCCCGGCTACCCCGGGGGCGCTTCGGATGCACAGCCATTCGTGGATCAATTCGCGGCCGCGGCCGTGAAGGCCGCGGGTTGGCAGGGCAGCCTGGCAGCAATTTACGACCCCACTGACGAGGGGAGTCTTGCGAAACTGGCCAACCCCGACGCCGTGCTGGCGTTCGTGCCTTATCCGTTTTTTGTCGAGCACGGCGCGAAGTTACACCTCACGCCGCTCGCGCAGGCGGATGTCGCGGGAACTGGTACTCAGCAGCGTTGGTCGCTCGTGGGCAAGACCGGCAAGGTGACGGGCGCGACCTCGCTCGGGGGCTACACGATTTTGAGTGTTGCCGGATACGCGCCGGAATTTGTCCGACACTCAGCGCTCGAGTCGTGGACGCTCCCGGCGGACGTCAAGATCCAGTCGACGGGACAGATTTTGAGCACCCTGCGCAAGGTTGCGTCCGGGGATCCCTCGGTGGCGCTCCTCGATCAGTCGCAGGCAACGGCGCTGACCACCCTACCGTTTGCCAGTGACTTGAAGACGGTCACGCAATCTGCACCGCTGCCCGTAGCGCTCATTGTGGTCGTTGATTCTCGCGTGCCCGCGCCCCGGGCAAAAATGTTTCAGGCTGGATTGTTGAAGATGGGGCACGGGGGCGAGGCGACCGATGTATTGAGTAACTTGCGGCTGCAAGGATTTGTCATGCCGCAGTTGCCGGGAAAAGCGGCGGCGCCGTGATGGCGGTTACGGCCATGACTTGCGTGACGCGCGCGCCGGACGTGACGGGTGTGACGCGCATGATGCGCGGGGCGCGCATGTTACGCGTCGAGCGCGTGACGGCCATTTCGGCGTGGTGGCGCAACGTCCTGGGGTGCGGCGCGCTGGCCGTGTTAGTCACCGCGTGCGCGTTACCGAAGCGCCCGACGGGACCGCTGCCGTCTTCCGCGCCAACGTCAGTCGAAGGGTTGGCTGCGGCAATCCAATCTGACGCCGCTCGCAGCGACAAAGCTCCGGATGGGAGTGCGCGCGCGCAACTCGCGGCAGAAGCCAGCGCGTATGCGCAAGCTTGTCTCGCCAAAGCGCCGCAGGCCGCCGGCTGCCTGTACGGAAGCGGTCTGGCTTATGGCCTCGAGGCCCGGGCGCATCCGGGTAGCGCCACGGAATCCTTGAAGGCGATGTTGGATGCCTTGAGCAAGGCCGACGCCGCGGATCCCAACTACGACCAGGCGGGGCCCGCTCGCGTGCGGGCGCAGGTGTTACTCAGGGCGCCGGGATGGCCGTTGGGACCGGGAGATCCGGATAGCGGACTCACGTCCGCCCGTCGTGCGGTGGAGCTGCGACCGCAATATCCGCCCAACCTGTTGGTTCTGGGTGAAGCCCTGGCGAAAACCGGGGACGCCACGGGTGCTCACGATGCCTATACCCAGGCGCGTGATGCGGCCCAGGCGCTGCCACCGGCTAACGAGGACCGTGAGGGGTGGATTCACGAGGCCGATCAGGGGCTGCAGCGGAAGTAGCAGCGGCCGCGAGCGGGTCAGTCGTTGGCGGCTCGGGCAGGTGTGTGCTCGACGCCTTTCTTGGCACCCTCCAGTCGGGCCAGCTGCATGATCGCATCAACAAACAGCGAGAGCACGGATTCCGCCATATCGGGGGTCATGTCCGTCGGGCTCGAGAGCATCGACAGCCGCACGCCTTCGCAAAGGGCCATGAATCCCATGGCCAGCGCCGGCGGCGGCACCGGGGATTCGACGCCGGCACGCTGGTAAAAATATTGGATGAATTCGGCGATCTGCCCGCACTTCTCGGCGACCAGCGCATTGAGCTTCGCGCGGAACTTGGTGTCTCGGGCGGCGAGCATGCGCGCCTCGGTCCAGTTCATGAACGATTCGTTATTGCGGTAAAGACTGGCGTAGAGGTCGCGGCTGCGTTGCTGGATGAGGTCGAGCGGCAATGCATCGCTGCGCAGGGAGGCGAGCTCAACGAGGGATTCCTGGTGGTCGCGCCGTAGCAGCTCGATGAACAGGTCGCCCTTGCTGTTGAAGTTCGAGTAGAACGCGCCGCGCGTGTAGCCGGCCGCCTCCGCAATGTCCTCGACACTCGCGGCAGTCAGTCCTTTCTTGGCGATCAGTTTTTGCGCGGCGTCCAGCAGACGTTGCGTCGTCTGGTCGCGGCTATCTTCCCGGGTCAAACGTTTGCGGCTCATAGGCCATGCTAGCACATACACACGAATATTGGAATGCGGCTTTGTATACAGATACAGAGGTGTATTAGGATACTAGTATGCATCGAAAGCCCCGGTGGCGCGAGCGTGGCCCTAGGCCCGCGTGTCGCCGGTCGAGCCATTGAGCCGGGAGGAGTCATGCGAATTGCCGCGAAGAATCACATTTTGGGCCGCAGCACGCGGTTCGCGGCGCCCTTGCTGCTGGTAGCCGCTGCGACGCTCGCGCTGGCTGGGTGTCAGGGCGGTAAGGTCGCCTCGGCGCCGCCTACCGTCGTGGTGGCGTTGCCGGTGCACCCCGACGCGGGGAGCGCGGGTGGGGCGGCCGTGCGCTATCCCGTCGAGGTGGCGGCGCGGTACTCCAACCCGATGTCGTTCCGCGTGCCCGGCAAGCTCATCGAGCGCAAGGTGCGCATCGGTGATTCCGTGAAGAAGGGCGAGGTCATCGCACGCCTCGACCCTGTGGACGCGGAGAAGCAAGCCGCGAGCGCCAAGGCGGCGATGGAAGCTGCCGAGCATCGCTTCGTATTCGCGAAGCAGCAGCTCGATCGCGATAACGCGCAGGCTCAACAGAACCTGATCGCGACGAATCAGCTCGAGCAAACGCAGGACGCGTTCATTGCTGCGCAGTCGGGACGCGATCAGGCGGCCGCGCAGTGGGTCGTCGCGCGCAATAACCTCGAGTACAACTCTCTGGTCGCCGACCACGATGGTGTGATCACTAGCGAGAACGCGGATACGGGGCAGGTGGTGGCTGCGGGGCAGGCTGTGTACGGGCTTGCGTGGAGCGGTGATACGGATGTGACGCTGGACGCGGCAGCGAGTGATCTCGCGAGGATCGCGATCGGCCAGCCGGCGAGCGTCACTTTCCCGGCGTTGCCGGGTAGATCGTTTGACGCGAAAGTTCGAGAGATCACGCCATCAGCGGATCCGCAGAGTCGGACGTATCGCGTGAAGTTGACGCTCGCTCAGCCCGGGCAACTCGTGCGATTGGGAATGACAGGGGACGCGACGCTGCAGCCGCCCGCGCTGCCTGCCGGAGGCGCGGCGGCCGCGAGTTTTACGGTGCCCTCGACCGCGATTTTCCATCAGGGGAATTCGCCGGCGGTTTGGGTGTTGGGCGCCAATAGTGTGTTGGAGCTGCGGCCGGTGACGGTCCGGAGCTACAGTGATCACTCTACGGTTTTGGGTGGCGGCCTGAAGGATGGCGATGTAGTCGTGCTGGCCGGCGTGCATACCGTATACGCGGGCGAGCATGTGACGCCCGTGCGGCCATTGTTTGACGGCGAAGGCGACGTGGCTGGCCCCGCGCCGGCGGACGGAAAGTCGGAGCACGCGGGTGGAAGTGTTGCCGGCGCTGACGGCGCTTCCGGCGGTGAGTCGACGGCGGCTAACGCGAGCGCCAATGGCGCGGCGGCTGCGGTGCGTGTCGCGAGCGGCGCTTCCGGCGGTGCGCGCGTCGAGGCTGACGTGGCGCGTCATGCGTCCGGCGGCGAGGCGGCGCCCGCGGTGCGGCTCGCGCGCGGCGAGGCCGGCGGCGTGCGCGGCGACGCCGGTGCATCGCGCGTCACAGACGGCCGTGGGGCACGGCCGTGAGCGGGGACCATGAGGACCCGCCAATCGTCATGGCGGGCGCGTCTGCGGGCGCGACGACCCTACCAGCGGCGGGCGAACCGCCGATCACCCCCGCGGAAGCCAGCCACCGCTTCAACCTATCGAGCTGGACGCTAAAGCACCAGGCAGTGGTCGTGTTCATGCTGGCGCTCATCACGCTGTTCGGCATCCTATCGTACGGCAAGTTGGCGCAATCAGAGGATCCGCCCTTCACCTTCAAGGTCATGGTGGTGCGCACCTTCTGGCCCGGCGCCACCGCGAGGCAGGTGCAGGAGGAAGTCACCGACCGGATCGCCCGCAAGCTACAGGAAACGCCCGATATCGACTTCATGCGCAGCTACTCGCGCCCCGGTGAGTCGACGCTCTTTTACACGATCAAGGATTCCGCGCCTCCCGCGCAGGTGCCGGAAACCTGGTACCAGGTCCGCAAGAAAGTCGGCGACATCGCCAACACACTCCCGACCGGCATCCAGGGACCGTTCTTCAACGACGAGTTCGGGGACGTCTATACCAACATCTACGCGCTCGAAGGCGACGGGTTCGCCTTCGCACAGCTACATGACTACGCGGAACGCCTGCGCACCGAGTTGCTGCGCGTGCCGAGTGTCAACAAGGTGGACTTCATCGCCGACCAGGAGCAGCGCGTCTACGTTGAGATCGCGAACGCGCAACTCGCGAAGCTGGGCCTGACCCCGCAGCAGATAGCTGACGCGGTGAACGCGCAAAACGCCGTGGCCGGATCGGGAGTGTTCACGACCTCCAACGATCGCGTGTACGTCCGACCCACCGGCCAGTTCCTGAACGAGCAGAAAATCGGTGACACCCTCATCCGGGTGAATGGGCGCGTCGTGCGTCTCGGTGACATAGCCGCAATCAAACGAGGCTACGTCGATCCGCCCGAAGAGCACATGCGGTTCAACAACCAACCGGTGCTCGGGATCGGCGTCACGATGGACCCCTCAGGGGACGTGATAGCCCTGGGTAAGGCCTTGGATGCCGAGACGGCGCGGTTGCGCGCCGCGCTGCCCGCTGGTTTGAAGCTCGTGCAGATATCGAGCATGCCGACGGCGGTCCGTCATTCGGTGAACGACTTCATCGAGGCGGTGGCCGAGGCGATCGGTATCGTACTGATCGTGAGCCTGATCACTCTCGGTTTGCGTACCGGCATGGTGGTCGTCATTTCCATTCCGCTGGTGTTGGCGGCGACGGTTCTGTTCATGTACCTGTTCAACATCGGGTTGCACAAGGTCTCCCTCGGGACGCTCATTCTCGCGCTCGGCCTCCTGGTGGACGACGCCATCATTGCCGTCGAGACCATGGCGGTGAAACTCGAACAGGGATTCGACCGACTGCGCGCGGCGGCGTTTGCCTACTCGAGCACGGCTTTTCCGATGCTGACCGGCACGCTGGTGACCGTGTCCGGCTTCCTCCCGATCGCCCTGGCGAAGTCCCAGGTCGGCGAATACACCCGCTCGATCTTCGAGGTCTCCGCGATCGCGCTGCTCCTGTCCTGGTTTGCGGCGGTCATTGTGATTCCCCTGCTCGGCTACCGCATTCTGTCGGAACATCCCACGCGGCGCGCTTTCGGTCGTCACGAGGACGACGCCAACGCCCAAGCAGAACATCACGACGTGTATGACACCCGGTTCTATCGACGCCTGCGCGAGTGGATCGGCTGGTGCGTCGACCGGCGTGGCCTGGTTCTGACGGTCACCCTGGTCGTGTTCGTGTTGGGACTGGGTGCGTTCGGCCTCGTGCCGCAACAGTTCTTCCCCAGCTCGGATCGACCCGAGCTCCTGGTCGACTTCAGGTTGCCCGAAGGCGCCTCGTTTGCCGCGACGTTACGGCAGGCGCAACGCTTCGAGGCCGTGCTCAACAAGCGTCCGGAGATCGATCACTACGTGGACTTCGTTGGTGCCGGCGCGCCCCGTTTCTACTTGCCGCTCGATGAGCAGTTACCTGCTCCCAATTTCGCGCAGTTTGTCGTGACCGCGAAAAATGTGAAGGCACGCGAGAAGCTCGCTCCCGTATTAGCCGAAGTTCTGAGAACCGACTACGCAACCGTGCGGACGCGAATCAGCCGGCTCGAGAACGGCCCGCCGATTGGCTTCCCCGTGCAATTCCGTGTCAGCGGCCCCGAGATCGGTACCGTGCGCCAGTTGTCCGAGCAGGTCGCACAGGTCATGCGCTCCAACCCGGACACGACCAACGTGCAGTTCGACTGGGACGAGCCGGCCGAGCGCTCCGTGCACTTCGAGGTGGATCAAACGCGAGCGCGTCAGCTCAACGTGTCTTCGCAGGAGATTGCGAACTATCTGCAGATGTCCCTGACGGGTTACACCATTACGCAGTTCCGCGAGCGGGACAAGCTCATCAGTGTCGACTTGCGAGCGCCGGAACGGGACCGCGTGGACCCCTCGCAAATCGAGCGGCTGGCGCTGCCGTCTCAGAACGGTACGGCAGTGCCGTTGGCCGCGCTTGGCCGATTCAGCTACGGACTGGAGTACGGCGTCATCTGGGAGCGCGACCGGCAGCCTACGATCACCGTGCAGGCGGACGTGCAGCACAACGCCCAGGGAATCGATGTGACCAACCGCGTCGACAAGATGTTGGCGCCGCTGCGCAAGCAGCTTCCGGTGGGCTATCTCATCGAGATCGGCGGCTCGGTCGAACAGAACGCCAAAGCGCAGGGCTCGATCAACGTGCAGATGCCGGTGTTGGTGGTGGCCGTGCTGGTACTGCTGATGATTCAGCTCCAGAGTTTCAGCCGCGTGCTGCTGGTTGTGTTGACCGCGCCGCTCGGTCTCATCGGCGTGGTCCTGGCGTTGTTGTTGCTCGGCAAGCCCTTCGGCTTCGTCGCCCTGTTGGGAACCATCGCCATGTTCGGCATCATCATGCGCAACTCGGTCATCCTGGTGGACCAGATCGAGCAGGACATCAAGGCGGGGCACAGCCGGTTCGAGGCGATAGTCGGCGCGACCGTGCGCCGCTTCAGACCCATTACGGTGACCGCGGCTGCGGCGGTGCTGGCGCTGATCCCGTTGCTGCGCAGTAACTTCTTCGGCCCGATGGCCACGGCGCTCATGGGTGGCATCACCGTCGCAACGGTGCTGACCGTGGTGTATCTCCCGGCACTGTACGCCCTGTGGTTCCGCGTTCGGCGCGATGAGCCCCCACGGGAGGTGGCAGCATGAAAGCACGAACACAAGTACTAACCGTGGCTGTGGCTGTAGCCTCGATGACGTTGTCCGGATGTGCTGCTTTCGGGCCCGACCGCAAGCCCCCCCAATTGCCCTCACCCGAGCACTATTCGGTCGACAGTCAGCCCGCACAGCTCCCGGTCGCCGACGGTGTGGCACAGAAGCTGGAGCCCGGCACACGGCCGCTGCCGCAGTGGTGGCGGGCATACCAGTCGGATGAGCTCAACAGCCTGGTGGCGGAGGGACTCGAGAACAGCCCCTCGCTGGCGGCCGCACAGAGCACGTTGCAGGCCGCTCGTGAGCAGTTGCGTCAGCAGATCGGCGACAACCTGTTTCCGAGCGTCGACGTCAGTTTCGCCCCGTCGCGGCAACGCGCCCTGGGGATTCCCGTTCTGCCGGACCAGCAAACCTTCCTGTACAACGTGTTCGCCGCGCAGGCCCAGGCTTCCTACACCTTCGATTTCTTCGGCGCGGCTTTCCTGGCCGACCGGGCCCTCGCCGGCCAGATCAATCAACAGGCTTTCCAGCTCGAGGCGACCCGCAGGGCGCTGGCGGCGAACATCGTCACTGCGACGATCAATGCCGCGGCGTTGCACGAGGAGGTGGTGGCCACCGAGCAGCTGGTTGAGTTAGGAGAGGAGCGCGCCCAACAGACTGCCGCAAAATACAAGCTCGGAAGCGCCACCCGCGATGAGATGTTGGCTGCGGAGCAGGACGCCGCCAACGCCGCGGCGACGTTGCCGGCCTTGAGAGCGCAGGCGCTCGCGGTACGGCACGCGCAGGCGGTGCTGATTGGCCGGACTCCCGACACGGCCCCGGAGCCGCTGCCGCTCGATGCGCTGCATTTGCCACAGACGGTGCCTGTGTCGGTGGCTTCGGACCTGTTGCACCAGAGGCCCGACATTCTGGCGGCCGAGGCGGCAGTCAGAGCAACGGCGGATGAGGCCGGCGCCGCCACGGCAGCGATGTTTCCGAGCTTGTCGCTCTCGGCCTCCTACGGCCATGGCGGCTTTGACTGGGCGTCCTTTACGTCGCCGGAAGGTAAGATCTGGAGTGTTGGCGCAACGCTGACGCAACCCTTGTTTCACGGTGGGGCCCTGTTGGCACGTAAGCGACAATACCAGGCCACTTACGCGGCGGCGGTGGCCAGCTACAAGCAGACGGTGTTGTCGGCGTTCAAGAATGTGGCGGACACGCTGGTCGCGCTCGACGAGGATGCGAATACGCTCGTGCAGACGCAACGAGCGGAAAACGCGGCGCGTGATACGAGTGCCAACACGGAGTCCCGTTACAAGCTTGGAGGGGCGCCGTTTTATGCGACCCTGACGGCCGGGCAGCAATATCAGAGCGCTCACGTGCAATATGTCCGCGCGCGCGCGGCGCGGCTGGCGGATACGGCGGCCCTGTTTGATTCGATGGGCGACCCGCCCAGCGAGCGCCAGGGCACGAAATTGAGCCAGGCCGCGGATGTGAGCCGTGGCCCGACTCCCGCGACCGATGCGCCGGCGAAATAAGTAATTTCGCGCCCGCGAGCGGCGGGCCGCGCGGCACAAGGCGGTGCGCCTGCGCGAAAGTGAAGAATTTCCGGGCGAGCCCGGCTTGGCCAGGGCCGGCCGTGGACGCGAATGCGCCGCAAAACCGCTGGAGCCGCGCGTTTCCGCGTAAACGTTGCGCGAAAGGTGTTTTGACAATGCGCGGATAGGCTTGATTTTCAAGGTGCGATGTCCGCACTGAGGACGTGGCCCAACCACGCTTGGTACTCCTTCAGATTACAATGGCGGGAATGTGTCATTCGGTTCTGGGGGACTCACTTTGACCCGCATTCGCAAGCAGGCCACCGGCCTGTGCACCTTTGTGCTCGCAGCTCTTTCTTCCGGCGTCGCGCTGGCCGCAACGGGGCCCGCGAATGTCACCGCGGAACGCCTGCTTCATGCCGACGCCGAGCCGTCGCAGTGGATGACCTACGGCGGTGACTACAACGAGCAGCGCTACAGTCGCCTCACCAAGATCACCCGCGACAACATCAAGCAACTCGGGTTGAAGTGGTTCGCCGACTACGACACCAACCTGTCGCAGGACGGGACGCCGCTGTATATCGACGGTGTCATTTATGTCTCCACGGCCTGGAGCAAGGTGTACGCGTTCGATGCGCGCACCGGCAAGACGCTGTGGCAGTACGATCCCAAGACTCCGGGTGAGTGGATCCGCAATGTCTGCTGCGGCATCGTCAATCGCGGTATCGCGGCCTGGCACGGGAGGATTTACCTCGGCACCCTCGACGGTCGGCTGGTGGCGATCGATGCGAAAACCGGCAAGGAAGCATGGTCGACGCTCACCATCGACAAGTCCAAGCACTACTCCATCACCAGTGCGCCGCGCATCGCGGAGGGCAAGGTGTACATCGGAGAGTCCGGCGGTGAATACGGCGTGCGCGGTTACTTGAGCGCCTACGACGCCGAGAACGGCAAGATGCTCTGGCG
>Ga0070665_100007567_pt1 | contig 11042 bp, 8 predicted proteins | sample KBSS13metaG_FD_65862 | JGI IMG/M metagenome (GOLD analysis project Ga0070665, IMG submission 65862) | Switchgrass rhizosphere microbial communities from Kellogg Biological Station, Michigan, USA - KBS S1-3 metaG | ecosystem: Host-associated > Plants > Roots > Rhizosphere > Soil ...
AATTGATCAAGGTGATCGACGGCCTGACCAAGAAAGACAGTGGGCGGTTCCTGAAGAACGACGGAACCGATCACCCCTGGTAAAGAACCCGGAAGCCCTCAATCGCCGGGCGGCTGAGAGTAGACGTCAGAAGCCTCGACGGACAGCGACTCGCTCTTCACCCCGGCCGCCTTCACTGCGGCCGCCTTCATCCCGCCGCGGGCGCCGTCACTGCCTGCTGATCCAGATGCGCTCGCAGCTCCACCGGCAACCGAAGCCGCGACGCCAGCGCATCGAGATACGCCCGCTCGGCCGCCTGATCCGGATCAATCGCCAGCCGTGACGCGAGGTACACCTCCGCTCCCTGCTCCGGTGTCGCAACCGCCCCCGCGATACTGTCGAGATCCACAGGCTTATTGAGCAAATCGAACACGTACCCCTTCGCCTCCGAGTCGAGCCCGAGCTTCTCGACCTGGCCGAACAGCGCCTGCGTTTCCGTAGCGTCCATGTGCCCGTCAGACTTGGCCGCCCCGACCATCGCCCGGATCAATACCAGCTCGAACGCGCCCCCATCGGCCGCCGGCGCCGCATGCGGCAACACGTGAGCCGGCGTGTTCTGCACTTGAGCCGGATTCATCGGCGGCGTGCTCTGCGCCGCCTGCCCGCGCTGATAAGCCTGATAGGCATGTAAGGCGAGCGCCCCAACCGCCGCCGCGGTCCCGTAGCTCAACAGCCCGCCGCCCCGTTTGCGTCCACCCAGCAACATTCCGAGCAGCCCGCCCACCGCAGCGCCGCCCGCGAACCCGCCCGTCCCGCCCATCGAATCCAGTCGTCCCCGCACCTGATCGCCGATCCCGCCGAGCCCACCGCTCGTGCCACCGAGGCCGCCAAGCCCGCCGCGCCCGCCCAGCGCGTTACCACCACCCAGCACCTGATCGAGAAGCTGCTTCGGATCGAACATCGGGAATTTCCTCGAAAGGCAGACAGTTACCGGCTGGAGAGTGGCCGGAACGACGCATTGTCACCGGCCCACTATAGAAAATCCGTCTCACACAGACCACGATCAGGCGATGAAGTGCGCTGCCCGACTCCCGCTCACCTTCGCGCTGGGTCTGATACCGCTGCTCGGCTACGGAGACAGCCGCAACATGGCCGCACAGATCGATTCGGAAGAGTCCCGCAGCGAAAGAACGCTATATAAATCCTCGGGTGGCGCTCGTCCTCCCCCGCAGCCGGTGACGCCCCTTCCGGGGGTCGAGTTCGAGTTCACGCGCCTCGTGTACGCGGAGAACCCGAGCTTCTCGCGCGGCTGGGGAGGATTCGGGATGGGCCGCCGCTGGAGAACCGATGCGCCCGAAGCGGAGACCCACCTGTTGCAGGGGATCAGACGACTCACGCGAGTGAACGCAGCGAGCGAAGGCACCGCCGTCCGGCTCGACGACGACTCCCTGTTCGATCATCCGTTCCTCTATGCCGTAGAGGTGGGCGGCTGGCTGCTCTCCGACGAAGAGGCCGTTCGCTTGCGCGAATACCTCGACCGTGGCGGCTTCCTGATGGTCGACGACTTCCACGGCTCGGTGCAGTGGGAAGGTTTCATGGAGTCGATGCGCAAGGTGTACCCCGATCGTCCGGTCGTCGAACTTCCGGTGACCGACGAAGTCTTCCATGTGCTCTACGATCTCATCGATCGCCCCCAGATCCCGAGCATCTACGGCGCCGTGAGCGGTCGCACGTGGGAGCAGGACGGCTTTACCCCCCACTGGCGAGGAATCCATGACGAAGACGGTCGACTCACGGTGGCCATCAATTTCAACATGGACCTGGGGGACGCCTGGGAACACGCCGACGCACCCGAGTATCCGCAGCCCCTCACGGCGCTCGCCTACCGGTACGCCATCAATTACCTCCTCTATTCAATGAGCCACTGAAGAGTCGGAGGTGTTCGAGCTCTTATTCAAATATTCGCCCTGGGCGTATCGCGCCGGCGAGCTGTCGTTCGCGAATCCCTGGCCGCTGTGGGTGCTGTTCGCGTTGCTGCTCGTGGGTGTCGTCGTCTTCGCGGTCACCCTGTATCGGCAGAAGAGCCGCGAGTGGTGGCAGAAGCTGATCATCGGCACGCTGCAAGCGCTGCTGCTCGCAACCGTGCTCGTGATGCTCTGGCAGCCGGTGCTGCTGGTCGAACGCGTGCGCGATCGCGAAAACGTCGTCGCGGTCGTGATGGATGCGTCCGCCAGCATGGCTCACGGCGAAGGCGAGAAGTCCCGGCTGCAGGAGTCCGTCGCCGCACTCCAGGGCGACGGGATGCTGGACGCCTTGCGCAAATCCTTCGGCGTGAAACTGTTCAGCTTCTCGGGCCCCGTGCAGACGCTGAAGCAGCTCGACGAAATTCCCCCGCCCGGCTCGCAGACGAAGATCGGCGACGCGCTGAACACCGTGCTTCAGACGGGTGCGACCACGCCGCTCTCCGGAATCATCATCCTCACGGATGGCGGCGAGAACGGCGGCACGCTGAGCGAAGAGCGGCTCGCGCAGATTGCGTCGTTCGGCGTTCCCGTGCACACAGTCGGCGTCGGGCCAGAGACGATCCCGAACGATCTGGAGCTGGACAGCGTTCAACTCGCCGACAGCGCTGCGCCGGGCGAAGTGCTGAACGCGGAAGTGAGCATTCGTCATTCGGCGAAGGGCAAAACGCGCTTACGTGTGTATGACGGGGACAAGCTGCTCGCGGCCCAGGACGTCACACTCACCTCGGACGCAGGCGTCACCACGCAGACCATCGCGGTTCCGGCCGGCGACCCGGGTGTGCGGGATCTGCGCTTCACCCTCGACCCGCTGCCCAACGAACGCAACACCATCAACAACACCCGCACGCACGTGATGGATGTGACGCCGCACCGGCGCAACATCCTGTACGTCGAGGGCGAACCGCGGTGGGAATACAAATTCATCCGGCGCGCGGCCGATACCGATCAATCGCTGCGCCTGGCGAGCATGGTGCGCGCCACGCCGAATCGTTATTACCGCCAGGGCATCGAGAAGGCGGAGGAGCTGGCGGGCGGCTTCCCGAAGAAGACCGAAGAGCTGTTCGCGTATGACGCGGTGATCATCGGCAGCTTCGAGGCCACCGCCCTCACCCCCGAGCAGCATGAGGCCCTGAAGAGCTTCGTGGACCGCCGCGGTGGCGGGCTCCTGATGCTCGCGGGCCGCGACGGCCTGTCGGATGGCGGCTGGGGTCTCGTGCCCGTCGCGCAGACGCTTCCGGCACAGCTCGCGGCTACGGACACCAAGAGCTTTGCCCTGACGAGCGGCAAGGCCGTGCTCACGGAATACGGAGCCGAGTCGCCGATCACGCGGCTCGAGGACGACCCGACCAAGAACCTGAAAGCCTGGAATGAGCTGCCGCCGTTCGGCGACCTCGAGCCGATCGGCAAGCTGAAGCCCGGCGCGGTCGTGCTGCTCGATGCGAAGGCGGGTAACAAGGAAACGCCGCTCCTCGTCTGGCAGCACTATGGCCGGGGCACTACTTATCTGCTCACCACCGGCAGCACCTGGCGCTGGAAGATGCGCACGGATCACAAGGACGAGCGGCACTACACCTTCTGGCGTCAGCTCATGCACGCCGTCGCGCAGGACGCGCCGCCGCGCCTGACTCTCACGACGAGCGCCAAGGTGTATGACGATCAGCGTCGCGTGCCCATCAACGCCGAGCTTCACGACGAGAAGTTCGAACCTCTCAACGACGCCGCGGTCGCATTGACGGTCACCAGCGACGACGGTGTCACGCAGCAGGTACAGATGGCGCCGTCGGGACAGGGCGACGGGCGTTACACCGCGATGGTCGACGCCGCATCCACGGGCCTCTATCGGGTATCGATGATGGCGAAAAAGGGAAACACGGACGTCGGACAGCTGGAGACCCATTTCCGCCGGAACGACGGCGTCGTGGAACACTTCGGCACGCAGCAGAATCGCCCGCTCCTTCAGCGAATTGCGGATTCGACAGGCGGACGTTACTGGCGGCTCGATCAGCTTGGCGAGCTGCCGGAAGCCATGAAGTACTCCAAAGCAGGTATCGTCGAGCGACAGACCCTCGAGCTGTGGAATCTGCCCGCCTTCTTTTTGCTCCTCCTGCTGCTGAAGATGGGTGAGTGGCTGCTGAGACTGAGGTGGAAGACGTTGTGACCCGGGCGCGCGCAGTCCTGTTCGCAGTCGCGCTGGCGATGTCATTCGTGACACAGCCGGCGTGGTCGGCAGTGCGCGTGCTGATCGTCGGCGGTCTCGGCGGGGAAGCCGGGTATGAGCAGAAGTTTCAGACGCAGGCGAAGGCGGTGGCTTCCGCGGCTTCGCGATCTGGGGCGGCGCTCAAGGATATTGTCGTCATCACGGGGGAGCAGGCGCGGCGGACGGCGCTCGATCCCGAGCTCAAGAAGTTTGCTTCCGCCGTAAAGAACGATGACCAGGTCGTCGTCGTGCTGATCGGGCACGGGTCGTTCGATGGTGAGGAGTATCGGTTCAATCTGCCGGGGCCCGACATCACGGGGCGGGAGATTCTGGCGTTTCTCGATTCGATGCCGGCGAGTCAGATGCTGGTTGTGAATGCCACCAGCTCGAGTGGCTCTGTCGTCGAGCAGTGGCGCAAGCCGAATCGGGTTGTGATTACCGCAACGAAGAGCGGCGGCGAGCGGAATGCCACGCGGTTTGCGGAGTACTGGGTGCAGGCGTTGTCGTCGCCTGAAGCCGATCGGGACAAGAATGAGATCGTCACGGCGGCTGAGGCGTATGACTACGCGTCCCGGAAAGTGGCGGATACCTTCAAGTCGGATGCGGCGCTCGCGACGGAACATTCGCGGCTCGATGGGAAGAATGCGGATCGCATTGTCGTTGCCCGGTTGGGGAGCTCTGCCCTGCTCCCTAGCGACGATGTTCTCGATGGCCTGATGAAGGAACAAGGCACGCTGGAGACGCGCCTCGATGAGGTGAAGGGCAAGAAAGGCTCGATGCCGCCGGACCAGTACTACAACGAGCTGGAGAAGGTGCTGGTCGATGTCGCGCGGCTCGATAAGCGCATCGATGCGCGGAAAGCGGAGTTGCTCGGGCCGAGCGCTGGCGCGCCCGCTTCGACAGGAGGCAGCAATGCCGCCAAGAATCGCTGAATTGGCGTCATCGCAGACGCCGATGTCATGGCTGCGCCAGCCGCAGCGCTGCGCGCGGCGTGAGAACGCGAGGCTTATGCGGCTGCCGCTGCTGCGCCTACTAGCCGCCGGCCGATCGGCCACGGCGTGCTGGGTAGCCGGACGGCGTTCGCTGGCCGCGCCGCGCTGGACTCTCGCGCTGACTTCGCTGCTCGCCCTCTTCGCCGCGCACACGGCCTCAGCCGAAGACTTTGACTACGACTCGCGGCGTCCCGCTGAGCTGCGGGCTTGCGACGAGCAGCGCGATCACGGCAAGACGACCGAGGGGCGCAGCTGCTATCAGAAGCTCCTCAATTCTTCTAAGGACCCCGCGACGCAGGCCGAAGCCGCGTGGGCGCTGAGCGACGTGCGTCGCGCGAACGAACTGTTCCGCGCCGCCGTGCAGGCCGACGACAAAGCCGTCCGCGCACGCGTGCGCTGGGGCCTGCTGTACGTCGACACTCATCAATACAGCGACGCCGGCGACCTCTTCCAGGAAGCGCTGAAAATCGACAAGGACGACGTCCAGGCCCGCCTCGCCATGGCGCGCCTGCTCGCCGAGCAATTCGACGGCGACGCCCGCCCCATCGTCGCCGAGGTCATTGAAAAGAGTAACGAGCGCGACCGCGTGCTCGCCAACTCGCTGATCCAGGCCCACCTCATTTCCGCCCGCATGGATCTCGACGACGGCAAACACGCCAACGCCGAAAAATCCCTGCAGAAAGCGCTCGAGCTCGCCGAAGCGCAAAAGCAGCCCCCGCTCGAGGCCTACGCCCTGCTCGCCGCGCTCGATCTCATGCGCGGCGACGCGAAGGCCGAGAAGTGGACCAAGCGCTCCCTCGACTACAACCCCCGCTGGGGCGGCGTCTACGAAACGCTCGCGCACTACGAAATCATGCGTCGCATGTACTCGGAAGCGAACGACTGGCTGCAGAAAGCCGTCGCCACGCAGCCCGATCGCTGGTCCGCGCAAGCCGAGCTCGGTGTGAATCTCCTTCGCCTCGGCCAGGTCGACGCGTCACGCGCCGCGCTCGAAAAGGCCTACAACGGCGACCCCTTCAGCGCCACAACGGTGAACACGCTCCGCGTGCTCGACAAGCTGAAAGACTTCAGCGTCACCCGCACGAACTCGCCCGATATCGTCACCTGGCTCGACAAGAAAGAAGCGGACGCGATGCGTCCCTACGTTGAAGAGGTCGCGCGCCAGGCCATCACGACCTACTCAAACCGTTACGCGTTCAAACCCGCGCAACCGATCACCATCGAGGTCTACCCGAACCACGACGACTTCGCCGTGCGCACCGCCGGCCTCCCCGGCATCGGGCTACTGGGCGTGACGTTCGGCTACCTCGTCGCAATGGACAGCCCGTCCGGCCGCGCTGCCGGCGACTTCCACTGGGGCAGCACGCTCTGGCACGAGATGGCGCACGTGTTCACGCTTTCCGTCACCGACCATCGCGTGCCGCGCTGGCTGAGCGAAGGCATCTCCGTCTTCGAGGAATGGCGCACCGGCCCCACACCCGGCATCGCCGTCAATCCACGCACCCTCGATGTGTTCAAGGACGGCAAGATGCTGCCGGTCGCGACGCTGGACGAAGGCTTCATCCGCCCGTCGTACGAAGATCAGGTGCAGGTGTCGTACAACCAGGCGGGCCTCATCTGCTACTTCATCGAACAGAAATGGGGCTTCGAGAAGCTGGTCGCGCTGCTCAACCAGTTCAAGAAGGACACGAACACCGCGGCCGCCATCCAGGCGACCTTCAACCTGCCGCCGCCGGAGTTCGACAAGCAGTTCACCGCCTTCATGGACCAGCGCTTCGCCTCTTATCTCAAGGACCCGAAGCAGTGGCAGAAGGCCATGACGGAAACGTACGAGGCGTTCGACAAGAAGGACTGGCAGCAAACCGCCGCGCACGCGCGCCAGGCGATCGAGCTCTTCCCCGATTTCACGCTCGAAGGCAGCCCGTACATCGTGCTGGCCAAGGCGCTCAACGAAACGGGTAAGCGCCCCGAAGCGCTCAAGGCGCTGCAGGACTATCGCCGTCTCGGCGGCTGGAATCCCGACGCGCTGAGCACGCTCGCCCAGTGGCTCGAGGACGCGAACAACCTGCAGGAAGCGACCGACGTCTATCGCGCACTGATTTTGATCGAGCCGCTCAACGGAACGCTCCACACCAAGCTCGGCGAGCGTTACGCCACCACCAACAACCCGCGCGATTCCCTGCGCGAATACAAGGTGCTGCTGGCGCTCGACACGCACGACCCGGCCGCGGCCAACTTTGGCATCGCGCGTGCATTGAACTCGATGGGGGATCGCGCGGAAAGCCGCCGTCACCTGCTCGATGCCCTCGAAACGGCGCCCCACTTCCGTGCCGCCCAGGACCTGTTGCTCGAACTCTCCGGAAAGCCCACTCCATGAATGACGTGACCCAGAACGACGCCCTCGCCAGCGGCGACACCCGCGAGCTCGTCGGCCGCTTCCGCACGACGCTCGACGCCATTCGCACGCAGGTGCGCAGGATCATCGTCGGCCAGGACGAAGTCGTCGAACACTTGCTGCTGACGATGCTCGTCGGTGGCCACTGCCTCATCACCGGCATGCCTGGCACCGCGAAGACGTTGCTCGTGCGCACACTCGCAGACGCGCTGGGCCTTTCGTTCAAGCGCATCCAGTTCACGCCGGACCTGATGCCGACGGACGTGACCGGCACGGACATCATCGAAGAAGACCCAACCACCGGCCGTCGCCGCTGGACGTTCGTGCCCGGCCCGCTGTTCGCGAACGTGCTGCTCGCCGACGAGATCAACCGCACGCCGCCGAAGACGCAGGCCGCTCTGCTCGAAGCCATGCAGGAGCGCACAGTCTCCGTGCGCGGAAACACGCGTGCGATCGAAGCGCCCTTCTTCGTGCTCGCCACGCAGAACCCGATCGAGCTCGAAGGCACGTATCCGCTGCCGGAGGCGCAGCTCGACCGCTTCCTGTTCAACATCCTGCTCGATTACCTCAGCGCCGAAGACGAGCGGCTGGTCGTCGAGCGCAACACCAACCAGATGAAGCTGCCGACTGCCGAGCCGTGCACGGGCGCGGAAGAGATCCTCAAGTTCCAGTGGCTCGTGCGACAGGTGCCGGTATCCGAAGCCATGCAGCGCATGGCGGTGGATCTCGTCCGCGCCACGCGCCCCGGCGAGGCAACGGCGCCTGACATAGTGAAGCGCTACGTCCGCTTTGGCGCCAGCGTGCGCGCGACGCAGTTCATCACCGTCGCGGCGAAAGCCCGGGCGCTAATGGAAGGCCGTTATCACGTGAACGAGGACGACATCCGCGCGCTGGCGCTACCGGTGCTCCGGCACAGGGTACTCACGAACTATCAGGCGGAATCCGACGGGATGCCGGTGGACAAGGTGCTGAGCGAGATGATCGACACCAAATTCCGCGGAGCACGTGCGTGACCGACGCCGCCGCCCGGCTGCTGACGCCTGAAGTGCTCGCGGGGCTCGCGAACCTCGAGCTCGTCGCGCGCACGGCCGTGGAAGGCTTTCTCATCGGCCTGCATCGCTCGCCGCACTTCGGCTTCAGCCAGGAGTTCGCGGAGTTCCGCGCGTACAACGAAGGTGACGATCCGCGGTTCGTCGACTGGAATGTATTCGCGCGCACGGATCGCACGTACATCCGCCGATACGAAGGTGAGACGAACACTCGCCTGATGCTGCTGCTGGATGCGAGCGCGTCGATGGGTTACCAGACCACCGCGAAGGTCAGCAAGCTTCAGTACGGGAAATACCTTGCGGCGGCGCTTGCTTATCTCGCGTCGAAACAGCACGACCCGGTCGGGCTGATCATTTTCGATGAGGCGATTCGCAACTATCGGCCGGCGTCGGGGCGCTCGGGCAGCCTGCAGGGCGTGCTTCACGCGCTCGATACCGCAACGCCCGGGCAGAAGACGGATCTCGAGCACTGCTTCCGCAAGTTCCGCGAGCATCTGAGCCGACGCGGGCTCGTTGCGATCATCTCAGACCTGTACTGCGACCCGGTCGCGATGAGCAAGGCCGTCGCGCCGCTCGCGTACACGGGACATGACCTGGTCTTTTTCCAAGTGCTCGATCCGGGCGAGCTCGAGCCGAAGTATCGCGACTCGGTGCTGTTCGAGGACCTCGAGTCGGGCCAGACCATGGAAGTGTCGCCCGAGTATCTCGACGGCGCGTATCGCAGGAAAATCGAGGAGCACCTCGCAGGCGTGCGTCGTGCCGCCATGGGCGTCGGCGCGGATATCGTGCTCGCGCGCACCGATGAGCCGCTCGACAACGCACTTCGGCGTTACCTCATGTTCCGCGAGCGGCACTGACCATGGGATTCCTCGCCCCACTCTTCCTGGCTGGATTGCTCGCGGTGGGGCTGCCGCTGTGGCTGCACCGCTTTGCGCGGGATACGCGTACCAAGCAGCCGTTCGCGTCGTTGATGCTGCTCGAGCAGAGTCAGATTCAGCAGAGCCGCGAGCACACGCTGAAGTACTGGCTGCTGCTGGCGCTGCGCATTCTGCTGCTTTTGTTGATCGCGCTGACGTTCGCGCAGCCGGTGCTGCCGTGGCGTACGCCGCCGCTTGAAGCGCAGGATCGCAAGCTGCATGTGATTGTGATGGATACGTCGCTGTCGATGCAGCAAGGTGATCATTGGCAGAAGGCTATGGAGAAGGCGCAGGCGCTGATTGGCGCGATGAAGCCGGCGGATCAGGGGTTGCTCGTGTCGGCTGACTCGCGCGTGCGGGTCGTCGCCGGGCCGGTGAATGGCAACGATACGTCCGAGCTGCGCTCGGCGCTGGCGACGCTCAAACCGACGTTCTCACGGCTGGACTACGGGATGCTCATGACGAGTGCGCCGTCGTGGCTGGGGAATGAGCGACTGAAGACCGAGCTACACGTCGTGACGGACCTGCAGCGATCGGCGACGCCGCTGCAATTCGCCGACCTCGAGCCGCCCGTGGGCGTGAAACTGATGCTCGATGACGTGGGCGCGTCGGCTGCGACGAATCAGCATGTGCTCGGCATTGGCCCGTCGGAGAAAGACGCGAACGTGTTCGAGGTACGCGTCGGCGGCGCCACTCAGGCGGGCGCGCCGCGCACCGTGGTGCTCTCGATCGACGGAAAGGAAAAAGGCCGCAAGCCGCTGACCCCGGCGCAAGCAGCCGTGCCCGTGCCGGTGATGCAGCCGGACCCGGACGCGGGGTCCGCCGCGGGCCTTGCCACTACCGTCGACTCCACAGGTGGCGACGCGTCGCGCGGGACGGCCAGCGCGCGCGGCTCCAGTGGTTCGACCGGGCCGTGCGCAGCGGGCGCATCCAGCGCGCCGAACGCCGCAACCCCGTCGAGCGCCGGCGGCCCTTCGGGAGCGTCGAGAACATCGGGCGGCTCCTCCGGCGCCTCCAGCCCATCCGCTGCCGGCGCGAACGGCGCATCCTGCGCGCCGGACGCCCCGGCCAGCGCCGGCGCCTCCGGCGCGGAGCCCATCTCCACCGCCCTCTTCGCCGACCTCGACCTCGGGGCCGGTGCGCATCGCGCGACAGTCACGCTCGAACCGGCGGACGCGCTGCCTCAGGACGATCAGTTCTACTCCGTCATCGAGCACCGCGAACCGCGCGCGCTCATCATTGGTGCGAATGCCGGCGGCGATGACGTTTCGTACTTCGCGGCGGCCGTCGGCGCGCTCACCAATCCGCGCCTCGCGGTCGAGCGCACGGGCTCCGACGCCATCAGCCAGCGCGCACTCGCCGATTACTCGGCACTTGTTGTCTCTGACGTCGGCGTCCTCTCAGGCGCGAGCGTCACCTCCATCCAGCGCTATCTCGAAGGCGGCGGCACCGTCCTGATGACGCTCGGCCCGCGCGCCGCACGCCTCGA
>Ga0070665_100007568_pt1 | contig 11041 bp, 8 predicted proteins | sample KBSS13metaG_FD_65862 | JGI IMG/M metagenome (GOLD analysis project Ga0070665, IMG submission 65862) | Switchgrass rhizosphere microbial communities from Kellogg Biological Station, Michigan, USA - KBS S1-3 metaG | ecosystem: Host-associated > Plants > Roots > Rhizosphere > Soil ...
GGCGGCACGAAGAAGAAGTCGAACGCGGCGACCGACAGCGCGGCGGCGGCCAGGCTCGGGCCGCGCCCGCCGAGGGCAGCCACGAGGATCGCGGGCAAGTACAACATTGCCTGATCCGCGAGCGTGACCCGGCCGTTCGCGAGCTCGCCAGCGGTCGTCGCCAGCGCCACGCCGAGCGCCGCGATCGCGTAGCCGCGAAACCGGGCGGACACCGTCACGTACGAGAGCCTACCGCCGCTTGATGCGGCGTGCTCGCGGCAGCGTGGGCCGCGACTCGGTCACCAGCCCGATGGCGCCGGCGGCAACCATCAGGATGCACAGCGTCACGCCCGAGCCGACCATGCCGCCGTGCACCAGCGCGCCGATCACCGGCACGAGGCCGATGAGGATCAGAGCGAGGTAGACGTCGCGGTTCACCCAACATGCGTAACGCTGTTTCGCGTACGCCGCCGTCAAGTTTCGATCAAGAACCGAACATGCGGATCGGCATGACGATCATCGGCAGCCCTGCAAATTGCAACCTGCGCTCCACGGCGGCGGCGGTCTCGTTGTGCAAGAGGCGCTGGTACCAGCTGTCCTGCGCGAAGATCAGCTTGCCGGCGAAGAACACCGAGCGTGGAAAGCGCAGCGCGACCTCGCGGCACAGGTGGTCGAGCTCGGTGACGGCCTCGGTGCCGATCGCCGAGTCGCAGTCGGCGGCCCAGCCGAGGTGCATGCGCGCGAACTCGACGTACTTCGCGAGATCGCCGTCGCACTGCGCGCGCATCGCGTCGATCTCGTCCTTGCCCTTGAACACGCCGGCGTCGATCACGCCCGCCGATACGAACACGACCTGGTTGAACTGACCCGGGAAGATTCGCGGGATCTGGAGCAGCGTGTGCAGCCCCAGCCCGCCGAAGCCGCCGGCGAGCACCACGGCCGTCGGCTGGCTCGGATCGAGCTCCTCGGGCGCGTGCAAGTCGACCGGCGGCGGTGCGTCGAGCTCGAGCTGCTGCGACAGCTCGGCGACCTTCCTGCCGACGCGCCGGTAGTGACTGCGGATCCGCACGCACAGGACGACGAGCGAGACCGTGATGACGGTCGTCAGCCAGCCGCCCTCGGTGAACTTCTCGACGAGCGTGGTCACGAGGATCATCGCGCACACGCCGGCGGCGAGCCCGTGCACGAAGATCGCGCGCCGCCAGTTGCCGTCTTTCGTGTGCGTCGCGTGGCGGATCATCGACACGTTCGACAGCGTGAACGTGATGAACACGTTGATGCTGTACATGACGACCAGCGCATCGACCGAGCCGCCGGTGTAGATCAGCACGGCCGCCGCGGCGCCGCCCATCAGGTACACGCCGTTGCGCATCGTCAGCTGCTCGGACAGCGCGGCCATGCGGTGCGGCAACCACGCGTCGAGCGCCATGTTCGACATGACGCGCGGACCGTCGACGAAGCCGGCCTGCGCGCCGACGAACAGGAGCGCGCCTTCGGACACCAGCGTGATGATCACGAGCACGTACGCGACCGTGCTGGGGCCGAAGAACTTCTCGGCGAGGATGCCGTTCATCGTCTTGCCGCGCTCCGGCGAGACGTGGAGCAGCAGGTACGCGAGCAGGATGCCGCTCGCCGTGATCGCGAGCGACGTGGCCATCAGCACCATCGTGCGCTTCGCGGTGCGCACGCGTGGCTCGCGCATGATCGCGATGCCGTTGGAGACCGCTTCGATGCCGGTGAACGTGCCGCCGCCGAGCGAGAACGCGCGCATGAACACGAGCGCGACGCCGATGACGCCGGCCGTCGACAGGTGCGCCTGCGATCCGGTCGAGACCTCGTGCGCGATCTCGCCGGCCTTGCCGATGTGCGTGCCGACCGCGCCGAAGATCAGGACCGCGTGCGTGATGAGGAACACCAGGAAGATCGGCGTCAGGACCGTCACCGATTCCTTCACGCCGCGCAGGTTCATCCACGTCATGATCAAGAGGATGACGAGCACGATCGCGAGCTTGTGCGGCAAGAGGTTCGGGAAGAAGTTGAGCAGCGCGTCGACGCCCGACGACAGCGACACGGCGATCGTCAGCACGTAGTCGACGAGCAGCGCCGAGCCCGACACCGCGCCGACGTACGGCCCGAAGTACTTGGTCGCGACGATGTAGCCGCCGCCGCCGTGCGGGAACTCCTCGATGATGCGGCGGTAGCTCCACGAGATGACGAACACCGTCGCGGCGATCGCCGCGGCGAGAAACACCGCGAGATACGCGTGGTCGGGCACGAACGTGCACGCGCCGTTGCTCAGCGACTCGCAGCCGCTGGGCTCCCAGTGGCCGATCGCCTTGAACGCTTCTTCGGGGCCGTACGACGACGACGACAGGCCGTCGGCGCCGAGCCCGACCCACGCGAGGAACGCCACCAGGCTCATCTGGTGGAAGACGTGCGGATCGCGAAGGTCGCGAGCGCGGCCGAGTAGCCGCTGGGCGAGGTTCCGCATGAGGCCCGCCCAGCGTGGCGGGGCTCGTATCAAGAAGGCGTAAAGATGCTGACGCGAAGTTGTCTTGACTTTCCGTCAGAACCAGCTGACCGCGCCCAGCGTGAGCGTTTGCTGCGACGTCCCGGTCGGGATCTGGTTGCCCATGGGGTCGAGAGCCACGTCGTCGCCTCGGAAGTACATGGGCGAGCTCGCGCGATCGTCGCGAAACTCGAGGCGCAGCGACAGGTTCGAAACGGGCCGGTAGTCGGCGGTCGCGGTGATCGAATGCACCGACGCGGCCGGGAAGAACAGCCGCGGCGCGTTGGTCGCGTCGCGCTCGTGGAGATAGTCCGCCCGCACGGCGACGTACAGCGGCGGCAGGATGTGCACGCGCGCGTACGCGGCGCCGCCGACCCAGCTCGTGGTGCCGAGCGGATCGGGCTCGAAGCCGGTGTCGGCGTGCACGGCGAGCTGGAGCTCGGGGGTCACCTGCCACGAGGCGACCGCATCGAACAGGTTGCGCCACGGCTGGCCGACCGGCGTACCCGGTGGCGGCTCGACGCCGCCGAAGTAGATGAGCTGCGTCGAGACCGCGGGCGTCGGCGCCCACGTCACGATGCCGGCGACACACGGATACGGGTTGCGATTGACGATGTCGTTCCAGCCGTTGGTGACCATCACCGCGCCGGTGACGCTCTTCGCGAGCGGATACGTCGCGCGCACGCCCGCGTGATAGAACGGCAGCGCGTCGAACAGGTTCGACCGCGACCAGTTCCACTGGTCCTTGATCGGCAGGTTCTCGAAGCCGATCGGCGACAGGAAGATGCCGCCCTCGAGCAAGAGGTCGCCGGCCTTGTACGCGATGATCGCCTGCTGGACGAGGCGCCAGAGGTCGGCGTCGCTCGCGCCGATGCCCGCGATGCTCGGATAATTCGGCTCGGCGTTGTAGTACGTCGATGGCGTGCTGCCGATCTGGAGCGCGATGTGCGTCGAGACCTGGCCCAATGTCCCGACGACGTCGAGCACGGCGTTGTCGATCGTGAACGAGTTCGAGCGATCGTCGAACGCGCGATACGCGGTGACCAGGTTCGTCGGCTGGTTGAAGTTGTACTGGTAGAACGCTTCGATGTAGCCACCGACGGCGATCGTCGGTGAGTCGGCCGCTGCGGCGCGGGCGATGCAAAGCGACAGCGCGACCACCCCGAGACGCATGGCCTCGATGCTGCATGATCGGCGGCCTCGATGCTTGCTCCACGCACGACAAAGCTACGCTCGCAGCGCGACATCAACCTGTGGCGCATCCCGATGCTCATGTCGCTTGCGGCGCTGGGCCTGTTCGGCCTCACGCTCGTGCCCGACGTGCTCGACAAGTACGGCTACATCCACATCCCGAGCTGGCTCACGATGGGCAGCATCGACGACGCGCGCGCGATCCTGTCGGCGACGATCGGCGCGGTCGCGACCGTGCTCGCGCTGATCTTCTCGGTCGCGCTGCTCGTGCTGTCGATGGTCGCGACGCTGTTCGGGCCGCGCCTGCTTTCGCGCTTCATGCAGGACTGGGTCACGCACGTCACGCTCGGCCTGTTCATGGGCACGTTCGTTTACCTGTGCCTCGTGTTTCTCGTCACGCACCAATCGAGCGACTCGCAGTTTCTGCCGCAGATCTCGCTGCTGACGAGCTGGGTGCTCGTCGTCGGCAGCTTCGGCTTCCTGGTGTTCTACAGCCACCGCATCGCGGTCTCGATCCAGAACCCCGACCTCGTCGGCAGGATCGCCGACGACGTGTACCCCGCGGCGCTGTCCGCGGCGCGCCGCCACGCGAACGAGGGCGCCGGCCCGGCACCCGATGACGCCGCGATCGTTCGCGAGGCCGAGCAGGGCGGCAGCGTGCCGTGCGCGAAGAGCGGCTATTTCCAGCTCGTGGATCACGCGGCGCTGGTCGCCGCGGCCGCGCGTGCGCACGCGCGCGTCGTGCTGCGGTTTCGCCCGGGCCAGTTCGTGCTGCGCGGCGAGCCGCTCGCAGCCGTGATCCCGGCGTCGGCCAAGGACACGCTCGAGGCTGCGATCGACCGCAACGTCACGATCGGCCGGCACCGCACGCTGACGCAGGACAGCGAGTTCGCGATCGCGCAGATCGTCGAGATCGCGATCCGTGCGCTGTCGCCGGCCGTGAACGACACGTTCACGGGTGTTGCGTGCGTCGACTGGCTTGCCGATGCGCTGCTCGTGCTCGCGGAGAAGCCGCCGCTCGACGGCAACTGGTACGATCCGCACGGCGAGCTCCGCGTGTGGATGCCGGCGCTGCGGCTGGAGCGGCTGGTCAAGCTCGCGTTCGACCAGATCCGTCAGGCATCGGCGACGACGCCGGCCGTGTTGATCCGACAGCTCGATGTGATCCGCCGGATCGCACCGCGGATTCCGGCGCCGGCGCGGCACGCGCTCGCCGTGCAGATCGACGCGATCTGCGAGACAGCGACGATCGTGCAGCTCGATCGTCACGATCTCGACGCCGCCGCCGAGCGCGCGCGTGGCGCCGTGCAAGATGCACGAGCTGCGTGATCGGCATCGGGCAACATGCACGCGACGTTGCCCGTGCGCGTTGCGTAGGATCTTCTGCATGCGGAGCTGGCGTGTGCTCGTGCTCGTTCCGGCGATCGCGCATGGCGATGACCTTCGCGTCGCGCCGTGCCGCCCCACCGTCACGTGCACGGCCGACCTCGCGGCTCCGGGCACGCTCGAGCTCGAGCTCGGCTATCAGCTGCGCTCGGGCATCACGCAGACCACGCCGTTCCTGATCAAGCTGCCGGTCGCGCACTGGGCCGAGGTCCAGGTCGGGGACGACAGCGTCGTCGACAACCCGGCCGTCGGCGTGAAGCTCCACGTGATCGATCAGACGAGCTACGTGCCGTCCGTCGCGTTCACGGTCGCCGCGTCGATCCCGACGTCCGAGCTGATCGCGACCGCGCACGCGAGCAAGGATCTCGGGCGCTATCACGTCGACGCGAATGCCGGCGTCGCGGCCTGGCAGGGCGTGCGCCAGCCGTTCGCGGCCGTCGCCGTGACACGCGCGCTCACCGATCGGTGGTCGGCCACACTCGAGCCGCACTACTACGCGTATGCCGAGCCGTACGCGCAGCGCGACGGCGGCGCGATCGCGGCGGCCGAGTACTCGCCGCGGCCGTGGCTCGTGATCGACGCCGCGATCGACGCGACCGTGATCGGGCCGCACGCGGTCGCAGGCCTGGCCGGCATCTCGATCGCGCCGGCCCGGCTGTGGGGAGGTCACTGATGGCACTGCTCGACTGGCTGCTCGGCCGCCGTCTCGCGACGCTCGAGGAAGAGCACCAACACATCGGGCCGGCGGCGGGCATTCCGGTGCTCGGGCTCGACGCGTTGTCGTCGGCTGCGTACGGCCCGGAGGCGGCGCTCACGCTGCTGATCCCGCTCGGCGCCGCCGGGCTCGGCGCGGCGCTGCCGATCCTCGCGATCATCTGCGCGATCCTCGCCATCGTGTACGTCTCGTATCGCCAGACGATCGCGGCGTATCCGAACGGCGGCGGCTCGTACACGGTCGCGAAGGAGAACCTGGGCCCGCACCTCGGCCTGATCGCCGGCGCCGCGCTCGCCGTCGACTACATCCTCAACGTCGCGGTCGGCATCTCGGCGGGTGTCGGCGCGCTCGTGTCGGCGTTTCCGGCGTTGTTGCCGCACACGCTCACGCTGTGTCTCGCGATCCTGGTGCTGATCACGCTGGTCAACTTGCGCGGGCTCAAGGAATCGGGGCTCGCGTTCATGCTGCCGACGTACGCGTTCGTCGGCACGCTTGCGGCCGTGATCCTCGTCGGGCTCGTCAAGTCGATCGCGAGCGGCGGCTCGCCCGAGCCGATCGTTGCGCCACCGGCGATGGCGCCCGCCGTCGACGTCGCGACCGCGTGGCTGCTCGTCAAGGCGTTTGCGAGCGGCTGCACGGCGATGACCGGCGTCGAGGCCGTCTCGAACGCGGTGCCGATCTTCAAGAAGCCCGCGATCCCGCTCGCGCAGCGCACGCTCACCGCGATCATCGCGCTCCTGATCGCGCTGCTCGCGGGCATCGGCTATCTGTGCCGCGCGTATCACATCGGCGCGACGGATCCGGGCGCGGCTGGCTACCAGAGCGTGCTGTCGATGCTGATCGCGGCGGTGGCCGGCCGCGGCGCGTTCTACTACATCACGATGGGCGCGATCGTGGCGGTGCTCGCGCTATCCGCGAACACCAGCTTCGCCGACTTCCCGCGGTTGTGCCGTTTGCTCGCCGAGGATCGCTACCTCCCGGGCGCGTTCGCCGAGCGTGGGCGGCGGCTCGTGTTCTCGACCGGCATCCTCGTGCTCGCCGTGCTCGCGGGCGCGCTGCTCGTCGCGTTCGGCGGCATCACCGACAAGCTGATCCCGCTGTTCGCGATCGGTGCGTTTCTGGCGTTCACGCTGTCGCAAGCCGGCATGGTCGCGCACTGGAAGAGCCTCCGCATGCCGCGGTTCATGGTGATCAACGGCGCGGGCGCGCTCGCGACCGGCGCGACGCTGGTCGTGGTGAGCGTGTCGAAGTTCGGCGACGGTGCGTGGCTGACCATCGTCGTCGTGCCGCTGCTCGTGCTGTTCTTCTTGCGCGTGAACCGCCACTACCGCGTGGTGGGCCAGCAGGTCGCGACGATCGAGCCGATGGAGATGCCCGACCGCGCCGATCCGATCGTCGTGCTCGCCGCGGGCAGCTGGAGCAAGATGACGCAGCAGGGCCTCAAGTTCTCGCTGCGGCTGTCCGACGACATCTACGTCGTGCAGGTCAAGACCGAGACCAGCACCACCGAGGAGCTGTCGGACAACTGGGAGCTGTTGATCGCCAATCCGGCGCGGCGTAACCGCATCGCGCAGCCCAAGCTCGTGATCCTGACGTCCCAGTACCGGCAGTTCCTGAACCCGTTTCTCGAGTTCGTGCGCGACCTCGAGGCCAAGAATCCGGACCGCGATATCTGCGTCGTGATCCCGGACCTGATCGTAAGCCACTGGTACGAGGGCCTCTTGCACAACAACCGCGGCTCGTTCTTGCGGCTGATCCTGCGCGCACAGTGCTCGGATCGCGTGGTCGTGATCCACACGCCGTTCCATTTGCACGATTGATGCGCCCGGTACACTAACGAAGGCCAATGACGACTCGCAGCCGCGCCGAGGACTTCCTCGAGGTCGTGCAACGCGCGCGACGCGGCGGGCTCAAGCTCTACATCGGCTTCGCGGCGGGCGTGGGCAAGACGTATCGCATGCTCGAGGAGGCGCACGCGCTCGCACATCGCGGCGTCGACGTCGTGCTCGGCCTGATCGAGCCGCACAACCGGCAGGAGACCGTCGAGCTCGTCGCAGGGCTCGAGGTCGTGCCGCGCCGCGTGACGACGTATCGCGGCATCCTCGTCGAGGAGATGGACCTCGAGGCGATCCTCGCGCGCCGGCCTCAGGTGTGCGTCGTCGACGAGATCCCGCATTCCAACGTTCCGGGCGGCAAGAACAAGAAGCGCTACCAGGACGTGCTCGACATTTTGGCCGCCGGCATCAACGTGATCGGCGCGCTGAACATCCAGCACCTCGAGTCGCTGAAAGACCTGGTCGAGAAGGTCAGCGGCGTGCCGATCCGCGAGACCGTGCCCGACAGCTTCCTCAAGGAAGCCGTCCAGGTCGTCAACCTCGATCTGTCCGTCGAGGATCTGACCGAGCGGCTGCGCGCCGGCAAGATCTACGCGCCCGAGAAGATCGAGTGGGCGCTCCAGCACTTCTTCCAGGACGCGAACCTCATGACGCTGCGCGAGCTCGCGCTGCGCGAGGTCGCCGAGAGCCTCGAGCGCCAGAGCGAGACCCGCGCGCGCGGGACGGGCGAGTCGCGCGCGCAGGCGCCACGCGGCCGCGTGATGCTGTGCATGTCGTCGTATCCGCCGCATGCCGAGACGCTGCTGCGCAAGGGCTCGCGCATGGCCGGCCGCTTGTCGGGCGACTGGTTCGTCGTCTACGTCGAGACGCCGCGCGAGGCGCCCAACCGCATCGACGCCGAAGCGCAGCGCCACCTGCTCGCGAACATCGAGCTCGCGCGCGAGCTCGGTGCCGAGGTCGTGCGCTTGCAAGCGCGTGATCCGGTGCCTGCGCTCATCGACTTCGCGCGATCGCACGGCGTCGGTCACATCGTGATCGGGCGCTCGCATCAGCCGCCGTGGCGACAGTGGCTCGGGCGCGCGGTGCCGCTGCGCCTGCTCGCCGAGGCCAAGGACATGGACGTCCACATCGTTTCGATCTCGGAGGGCGAGTCGTGAAGATCCGCACGAAGCTGTTTGCCGCGCAGCTGCCGCTCGTCGCGGCGCTCGCGATCGCGATCGTCGTCGGTAGCAGCGTGACGCGCGCGCTCGGCGCCGGCTCGGCCGACATCTTGAAGGACAACTTCCGCAGCGTGCTCGCGGCGCAGCGCATGAAAGAAGCCGCCGAGCGCATCGACAGCGGCGTGATGTTCGCGGTCGCCGGCCGGCCCGCCGCCGGCGGCGCGCAGATCGACGCCAACATTCCGACCTTCGCGCGCGAGCTCGGCGCGCAGGAACAGAACATCACCGAGCCTGGCGAGCGCGAGGCCACGGCCGCGTTGCGGGCGCGGTGGACCACGTACGCGCAGGACATCGCCCGCGTCCGTCCCGTGCTCGCCACCGAGAACCTGCCGCGGCGCTACTTCCCCGCGCTGTTGCCCGAGTTTCTCGCGGTCAAAGATGCCGCCGACACGATCCTGTCGATGAACCAGGACGCGATGAACCGCAAGAGCGAGAGCGCGGTGCGGCTCGCGAGCCACTCGAACTCGCTGCTGATCGCGGTCTCGGTGCTGGGCTTCTTGCTCGCGATCGGGGCGTCGTCAGTGATGACCGGCCGCGTGCTGCGCCCGCTCGGCGTGGTCGCCGCGACCGCGCGCCGGCTCGGCGAAGGCGACGTCGCGGTGCGCGCACAGGTGACCAGCACCGACGAGGTCGGCGATCTGGCGCGCGAGCTCAACACGATGGCGGATCACGTCGAGCGCTATCGCAAGAGCTCGCTCGGCGAGCTGCTCGAGGCCCAGCTCGCCGCGCAGGCGACGATCGACAGCTTGCCCGACGCCGTGCTCGTGATCGGGCTCGACGGCGCGCTCCGCCACGCGAACCAGGCCGCCGAAGCCATGCTCAAGGTCGATCCGGCGGTGCCGAACGCGCTCGCTGCCCTCGAGCCGAACGTGCGCGCGGTCGTCGAGAAGCTGCGCCAGCACGTGGCGGGCGGCAACGGCGCCTACATCCCGAAGGGCCTGGAAGAAGCGATCAAGCTCGCGACCCTCGACGGCGAGCGCGCGCTGTTGCCGCGTGCTGCGCCGCTCTACGCCGAAGAAGGCGACGTGGTCGCCGCGACGATCGTGCTGCAAGACGTGACGCGGCTGCGCAGGTTCGAGGAGCTGCGCAACGATCTCGTCGCGACCGTCGCGCACGAGCTGCGCACGCCGTTGACGTCGCTCAGGATGGCCGTGCACCTGCTCTCCGAGGAGCACGTCGGCCCGCTCACCGCGAAACAGGCCGATCTCGTGTTCGCCGCGCGCGAGGACACCGATCGGCTGCAGTCGATCGTCGACGAGTTGCTCGATCTGTCGCGCATCCAGGCCGATCGCATCGAGCTGCGCACGAGCGAGCTCGATCCGGAAGCGCTCGTCGCCGACGCGCTCGAAGCCCATCGCGCCGAGGCCGACAACCGCGGCGCCAAGCTCGCATCCGAGGTGCTGCCGGGGATGCGGCACGTCGTGGCCGATCGCGAGCGCGTGCTGCTCGTGCTCGACAATCTGATCTCGAACGCGATCCGCTACGGCGGCGACGCCACGGTGCGCGCCGGCGAGCACGACGGCCTGTTGCGCATCGAGGTCGTCGACCACGGGCCGGGGATCCCCGCCGAATATCATCAGGCGGTATTCGACAAGTACGTGCGCGTGCCGGGCGCACCGCCGGGCGGCGCCGGCATCGGCCTCTACATCGCGCGCGAGATCGTGCGCGCGCACGGGGGCGACATCGGCATCGTGTCCTCGGGCGAGCCCGGCGCTGGCACGACGTTCTGGTTCACGTTGCCGCTCGTGCCATTCGAACCGGCTCAGCCGTCGTAGCGCTTGCGCTTGCGATACAGGGTGGACGCGTCGATGCCGAGGATCTTCGCGGCATCGTCGAGCGTCGCGGTCCGCGACACCACGCGCTCGATGTGCTCGCGCTCGATCTGGTCGATCGAGTAGTCGCCGCCGACGCGCGGCCGAGTGTCCTGCGCGTGCGCCGCGATCCGCGCGGGCAGCGCATCGATGCCGAGCCGGCGCGCGGGCACGAGGATCACCGCGCGCTCCATCGCGTTGCGCAGCTCGCGGACGTTGCCGGGCCAGCCGTAGCCGAGCAGGGCGCGCTCGGTCTCGGGCGCGAGCTCCGGCGTCGGCCGGTTCGCGGCGCGCGCGAAGAACGCGAGAAAGCCGCGCGCGAGCGTGACGATGTCCTCGGGGCGCTCGCGCAGCGGCGGCACCGCGACCTCGATCACGTTGAGCCGGAACAGCAG
>Ga0070665_100007569_pt1 | contig 11040 bp, 8 predicted proteins | sample KBSS13metaG_FD_65862 | JGI IMG/M metagenome (GOLD analysis project Ga0070665, IMG submission 65862) | Switchgrass rhizosphere microbial communities from Kellogg Biological Station, Michigan, USA - KBS S1-3 metaG | ecosystem: Host-associated > Plants > Roots > Rhizosphere > Soil ...
GCATGTGAGCGGCGGCCGCTGACGATCGCAATCGCAACGCCGGTCGCACTCAGCATGCGCATGCCGAGCCCATCCTGAATGTCGAATGCCTTGAGCTCGACGCCGTCGTCTGCATAATAGAGTCGGCCGTCGGTGAGGACCCCATCCACGTCCAGGACGAGCAATCGGACAGATCTGGCGCGCGCAGTGAGCTCCGGGGTCATGGTGTGAGAGCCTACAAAACCTTGGCGCGAAACAGGTCGTGCATATTGAGCGCGCCGACCAGATGCGCGGATTGGTCCACCACCAGGATCTGGCTGATGCGGTGGTCTTCCATGAGTTTGACGGCCTCCACCGCCAGGCGGTCCGCGTAGATGGTGCGTGGGTTAGCTGTCATGACCTGCTCCACCGGAGTGTTTTGCACATCGAGCGGCTTTGCCAGAGCGCGGCGTAGATCGCCGTCGGTAAAGATACCGATGACGCGCGCCTCCTCGTCGACTACCGCGGTCATTCCTAAGCCTTTGCGTGACATCTCCAGGATCGCCTGCGACAGCTTGGTGCCGCGCGCAACCGATGGCATCGAGTCGCCTTGACGCATGACGTCGCGCACATAGGTCAGCAAGCGGCGGCCGAGAGCGCCGCCGGGATGCGAACGCGCAAAATCGTCGCGATCGAAGCCGCGGGCTTCGAGCAATGCTACGGCCAGCGCATCGCCGAGCGCGAGAGCAGCAGTGGTGCTCGCTGTAGGGGCAAGCCCGAGAGGGCACGCCTCCTCTTCGACGCCAGCATCCAGATGCACGTCTGCTTCGCGCGCCAATGTAGAGCTCGAATTGCCCGTGATCGCGATGAGCCGTGCACCCTCGCGCTTGATGAACGGCACGATGGCAAGCAACTCTGCGCTCTCACCCGAATTGGACAATGCGATCAGTACATCCTGCGCCGTGATCATCCCCAGATCGCCATGGCTCGCTTCGGCGGGGTGAACGAAAAAGGCTGGTGTGCCGGTGCTGGCGAGCGTCGATGCGAGCTTGCGGGCGACATGGCCCGACTTGCCCATGCCGCTTACTACTGTGCGGCCCTGGCAGGAGAGCACCAGTTGCACCGCGCCCGCGAACGTCTCGTCGAGGCGCGCAGACACCGCGGCCACTGCACGCGCCTCGATCTCCAGGGTTCGACGGGCACTTTGCAGGGAAGAGGAAGGCGGCGGACGTTGCGTAATCCTGCTCATTTATCGCGCGAAGTATACCTGAGCAAGTGACTGATCTGCCGCCGACCTGGGCTGACATTGGTGGCGCTGTTCCCGTGCCGTAAAGGGCGGGTTGGGCGCGGGTGCCGCACCATGCTTTTGCCGGTTGTGCAGCGAAAACCAGCCTGAAACCGGGTACTTCGAGCCTGGAATGAACCAGAAAGCTCACCGCAATGGGTCAGCATGGGAACATCCTGTATATGAAACGAAAATCAGCGTAAGTATATGTTTCATCGACGCAACATTTCGTCAAATGTGCGCTTCCCCCCTTCACAACGGCGGCGCGTCCGCTACAATGCGTCGCATAACAACGACACGAGTGGCCCGCAAAAAAAACAACAGAGGCCACGACGAAGATAAGCCCGCGTAAGAAGAGGCAAGCAATAGAACAGGCCCAATCAACAAGAGGCCGCCTTATCAGGCCCGATTCAAGAAGAGGCCGAAGTCATCAAGGCCCGAGGAAACAAGAGGCTGAGTTTCAAATAAGCCCGAGTAAGAAGAGGCTGCAGTGCTCCCCCGGAACATCGAGGGAGAGTGAAGAAGGAGCTGGGCCGGCTGGGAGGCACGGCCGAGAAAGTGACTCCGGCGCGCACGAAACAGCCGGGGCACGGCCCCTGCAAGCGGCGAATTCTTAGTCACGTTGCCGCTAGCGTAGTAAGTTTGGCGCCCGTTCCGGGCTCGACCGACCGGACGGGCGCTTTCTCTTTTGTCTGCCTTATTCTGTAAGCGACTGCGGCCGGCTGCAGTCAGCCCGTCAAGTTCGCTGTGCTAAAGTGCTTGCGCGAAAGGGGCTCGTGCCCCCGCGGCCTGGCAGCGTCATGCACAGCACCCTCGAGCTCGTTCTGATTCTTCTCGCCACGGCAGTCGGCGTGGTCGTGCTCTTCCGTCAGTTGCGCCTGCCCGCGCTGATCGGCTACCTGTTGGTCGGCATCCTGATCGGTCCCCATGCACTGGGCTGGGCGGCCGACGATGAGCAAACGCGCTACCTGGCCGAATTCGGCGTCGTCTTCCTGATGTTCAGCGTTGGGCTGGAATTCAGCCTGCCCAGGCTCGTGACCATGCGTAAAGCGGTCTTCGGTCTTGGTGCAGCGCAAGTTGTTGCGACCACTTTGCTCGTGCTCGCGGTCGCCGGCTTCGCCGGCTTGGGGTGGCGCGCAGGTTTGGTGTTGGGCGGGGCACTGTCCATGTCTTCGACCGCCATCCTGGCCAAGCTGCTAACTGAGCGTCTGGAGCTCAACTCACAGCATGGGCGTGCAATCATTGGCGTGCTCCTGTTCCAGGATCTCGCGGTGGTGCCATTCCTGATTCTGACTCCAACCCTCGCGCAGGCTCCGGAAGATCTATTCGCCCATCTGCTCTATGCATTGCTCAAGGCCGCAGTCGTTCTCACGCTGGTCTTGTTCGTCGGCCAGCGTCTGATGCGGCCCTGGTTTCACCTCGTCGCACGGCAGAAATCGCCCGAGCTGTTCATGCTCAATTTGCTGCTGTTCACGCTCGGGCTCGCCTGGGTTACCGGACGTGCCGGCCTCTCGCTCGCCCTGGGTGCGTTCCTCGCCGGCATGCTGATTTCGGAAACCGAATATCGCTATCAGGTCGAGCAGGACATCCGTCCATTTCAAGATGTTCTGCTCGGCCTGTTCTTCGTGACCGTCGGCATGCAACTGGACGTTCCCGGGGTGGCGCACTATCTGCCCTGGGTAGCCGCGGTGCTGCTCGGTCTGCTGATCGCGAAGTTTGCTCTCGTGACCAGCCTGGGCCGCGCTCTGCGCCTGGACGCCGGCACTGCCATGCGCAGCGGGCTGGCGTTGTGCGCGGCTGGAGAGTTCGGTCTGGTGCTGCTGGCGCAAGCGACCGGGCTCAATCTCCTGAGCCCACAAGTATCTCAAGTGGTTCTAGCTGTAATGATCCTGTCCATGCTGGCGACACCTTTCATCATCGATAAGAGCGATGTGGTCGTGCGCCGCTGGAGCAGCGCAGATTGGATGTATCGCGCCATGGCGCTACACAATATCGCCGCGCATACGATGGCGGCACAGGATCACGTCATCATTTGTGGCTATGGCCGCAGTGGACAGAATCTGGCGCGGCTGCTGGAGCAAGAGAAGATCGCGTTCATCGCGCTGGACGTCGACCCTCAGCGCGTCAAAGAGGCCGCGGCAGCCGGCGAGAGTGTGGTATTCGGGGATGCCGCGCGCCGCGAAGTACTGAGCGCCGCCGGACTCATGCGGGCGGCGGCGGTGGTCGTGTCCTACTCCGACACGGCGTCCGCACTACGCATCCTCAATCTGGTGAACGAGCTGCGGCCCGGCGTGCCGGTCGTGGTGCGTACCGTCGATGACAGCGACATCGAACGCCTGAAAGAGGCAGGAGCGGCGGAGGTCGTGCCGGAGATCATGGAAGGCAGCCTGATGCTAGCCTCCCATGCTCTCATGCTGGTCGGGGTGCCGTTCAATCGCGTTCTGCGCCGCATTCGTCAGACGCGCGAGCATCGTTACGATCTGTTCCGTGGATTCTTTCCTGGCGCCACCGATGAATCCGCGGAGGAGCGCGATCAGCTGCAGCCCCGGCTGCACTCGATCGCGATCCCGTCCGGAGCAGCAGCCATCGACAAGACGCTCGACGAGTTGAAGCTGAGGCAATTCGGCGTGGAGGTTACCGCGGTGCGCCGACGCAATGTTCGCAATGCCCATCCCGATCCACAGATGCGTCTTCTCGTCGAGGATGTCGTCGTTTTACGCGGCACCGAAGAATCTCTCGCCGCTGCCGAAATGCGATTGCTGCAGGGGTGAAACTAGGCCGGTGAAGTAGTTTCCCGAAAGCAAACGCCCGCAGGAAACAGCTTCCTGCGGGCGTCCGATCATTACTTGGTGCTTAGAACAGACTGGCGGCGCCGCAGTTGGTGCTGCCGCCACTGATTGCCCAAACGTTCGGCGTTGGGGTTGCATTGATGCAAGCTGCTCCCCCTCCCGTGGCTAGTGGCGCAGCGCCACCGCTGGGTGCATAGATCGAAAACTGGAAGGCCCCGTTATAAGGCAGGCCATCGTCGATCTTGCGGTCGACCTCGGCAATGATCTCAACGGGAACCTGCGCACCGGTCTTCAGATTGTGCTTCGACGGGACCGTGCCGGTGCCGTACGCTGCGTCGTATTGCAACTCCAGAAAAGAGCTATACGGGTTCTTCGGTGTGTTGGCGTCGGCGGCGACTGTATCGGTGAAGGTGTAGCTGCCGTTCAAGAAGCCGGCCTGGGTCAAGTGATTCCAAACGAGCGTTTGCTCATTGACGACGCTGGCGGCCACCGGCGCAGCACCTTGCTCGATGCGTCCGTTGCCGTTTCCGTTGGAACACGTCGTAGTAGTGCCGCAGTTGATGTTCGTGCTGGCGGAGGCATAGTCGCCCGGAAGCCCACGGTAGCGATCTTGGAAACCGAAGAACGCAGCCTTGATTCCATCCTGTTGGGAGATCAGATTGCGCACGCGCGCACCGGTGATCAATTCCTGACCTTTGAGTACGCCGCCGAGCAGCAGGCCGATGATGACCAGCACGATGGCGATTTCGATGAGCGTGAAGCCTTGCGCGTTGCGTTTCATGGTTGCCTCCTAGTTGCTTTAGATATCAGATCTTGAAACTGTTTATCGCTTCATCCGTCGGCGCTGGCTGCTCACAGCGTCAGCGCGGCACCGCAATTGGTGCTGCCGCTCAGAAAGTTCCACTCGGCATCGACGTCGTTCGCGGTCGTACATGCAGCGGGGCCGCCCTCCTGCGGGCTCGCCACCGCGTTGGCGCTGTATGCTGAGAACTGCAGCGCTCCCTTGTAAGGTCTGCCGTCGTCGATCTTACGATCGAGCTCCATCACTACGTTCACCGGGATTTGTGCACCGGTCTTCAAATTGTGGCGGGCGATGCCGCTGTTGTTGAGCCCATAATTGCCGTCGAACACCACCTCCAGATACACCGCATAAGGATTTTTCGGTGCGTTGCGGTCGGTCGGCTGCGACTCTCCGGTGCCCATCGTATAGCTGCCTTTCAAGAATCCCGAGATGCTCAGGTGGCTCCACAACAGCAGCTCCTCGTGAGTCTCGTTTCCGGTGACTACGGTTTCGTTGTCCCGAATTCTGCCGTCACCATTGCCGTTCAGACAGGTTAGAGCCCCGCAATTCAGATTCGCGGAAGCGCCCGCGTAGTCACCGGGCAGCGCCCGGTAACGATCCTGAAATCCGAAATAGGCACTACGCACTTCATCCAACTGTCCGGCGACGCGCCTGACCTTCGCGCTGGTGATCAATTCCTGACCTTTGAGTGCCCCGGCCAACAGGAACCCTACGATCAAAATGACGATCACGATTTCCAGCAGCGTGAAGCCTCGTTGCGACGATACTGACATGGGGTTCCAAGGACGCTGCCATGGCCTCTATAAAGCCAGAAGCATGCCATTATTATTAGTTATTCAGATTAGTAACTTGCGTTAATATGTTGCGTCAAAGTCTCATCATGCCATGGTGCGCGAATCCTCTCGTTTTGCCCGACCTGCATAGTAAGTGATTGGCGCTAAAAGGAAAAAGTAACTCGGTATCGGACCGGAAAAGGCCTTCAGAGCAATCGTCAGTTTCCCGACGTTGATGACGAGTTTTCGGCGTCTTTGAGGTGCTCCAGACGCTCGATGAGCAAGCGAATCTCGTGTGGGTCCTTCACCACATCGCTGCTAAGTAGACCTCCCAGCAGCTCACGGGCTGTCTGATACTCCCCAAGATCCTCGTGCAGGAAGATGTGCATCTGTTGCACCCAGTGCGGCACCCCCGGGCCGTTTGCCTTTTGCGCCAGTGCGTTCGCGTACTCGAGCGCCAGAGGAAGGTCGTGCAGGCGATGCTTGGCGAGGATGGCGGCATGCGCCAGCCATTGCCAACGGCGATCAGGATCAACCAGGAACTGGTCGTAAACGAACGCGAGCATCTGCCGCTGCTTTGCTTCGTCCGGTACCTGTGCATACAGCTGCGAGGCCATCAGCAGGGGGTATTGCGTACGCGGGTCGAGATCGAGGATTCGCTTCAGCCAAGCCGTCACTGTGCCGTAGTCAAGCTGCGCAAACGGAATGCTGATTCCCGGCTGGTTGTCGAAGGCCTGCAGGTACAGGGTCATGGCTTGCGCGAGCGGCACGGCATCGCCGCCGCTCAAGCAGCGTAAGACGGGTAAGGGCGGCGGCGCGGAAAGCTCCTCAGCGCGCGCTCGAGGTCGCGGCTGCAATGCGGTCAGGGCGACCTGCGAGGCGAGCAGCACGAACACCAGTACGCGCACCAGGCGGGGCACCGCACTTACAGGCCGTTGCGGCGCCAGGCTCATAGGCTCTTGCGGTAAAGATCGTACAGCCCTGCGCACACCAGTAATGCCGAATAGAGCAGTGATTGCATTGCTAAGAATGCGAGTGTGCGCAATCCCGGCGTGTCGTCGACCAGCCAAGTGGTGAGCGTAAACCGGCTCAAGTCGGGCAACAGCCAAGCCAATGCATCGACCAGCCAGGCAATCGCGCGAGTGCTCCATTCGCTGGGGGACAGCAGCGGCGACTGCGATAGCAGGCGCACCGCGCTGATCGCGCGGGCCAACAGGTAGAATGCCAAGACGAAGCTAATCGCCGGCATGATTTGAACGAAAGTGATGACGCAGAACAGCGCAAGCGCGGCAACCAACAGAAGCTCGAGAGCGAGGCTGATCGTCCACCAGGCCACTGCGGAACTTTGTATCACGATCAGCATGACCGCCCCGGCGAGCAGAGCCAGTGCTCCAGCGATGGCGGCGAATCCGGCAAACCTGCCCAAATAGTAGCCGGCGCGCGGCAGGTCCAGCGCCAGCAGCAGCTCGACACCTTTATCGTTGAATTCTCGAACCATGCTTGCTGCTACGTGCAGGCTCAACACGAATACGGTCAACAAGCGCAGCGACGCGGCTAGAAAGCCGCTTTGCATGCGCGTGGTTTCTGCGATGGCGATATGCTGCACGAATAGGCTGGCCACGAACAGAATGCCGGCCATGGTCAATGCGATCCATGGCAGGCGCGTGCGGAGCGCCTCCAGAAGCGTGAAGCGCGCGATGATCGCGATCTTCTTCAGGAGCAAAGGCATGGCGAGAGGCTCGCGTGCGTGACGAAGCCCAGGGCCCAGCAAATGCTGCGCCTGATCAGACCGCGAATGCCGACGGGGCGGCGCGCGCGCCGCTGCTGGTGCGGGGTCTGTTGGCTGTACGGCAGCAGGATTGGCTGGCGCTGATGCTGCTCGGATTGCACGTGGCTCTGGCCTTTGGGATCGACGCGGCGATCTCGCAGGCGTTTCTGCTGTTTCACTTCGGATGCTTTCTCCTGTGGCAGCCGGTCTGGCGCGGCGAGCAGAAAGTCTATCTCGGCCAGGCCGCCCTGATCGTCGGCGCGGCAACGCTGCTGGTCGCGTCCGACAGCTGGTGGCTGATGGCTCTGTGGCTGTGCATTCTGTTTGCCTTGATCGGCGGAGAGGTCCCGGCGATCAAGAACGTCGGACAGCGAATCGTCTCACTGATCGCGGCCGGTTACCTGGTAGGCGTCCTGCTGGTCTGGGTCGTTCCACATCTGTTCGCCCCTACTCAGTTCGGCGCTGTCTTTCTGGTGGCGGTTCGCTACGGACCCATGGCGGCGATTGGTCTGATCTTCCTCATCAAGACGGAAGCGCGCAAGTCTGCCGTGGCTTACTCCGTGGACCTGGTCTACAGCCTGCTGCTGTTCTTGATGATCGTCGTGCTGGTCCTGGGCGCCTTCGTGATGCGCGAGGTGAGCCACGGGGAGTATGTCGTTTCGTTGGCCAAAGCGCTCCTCGTCATCGGCGGAATCCTGGTCGCGGTATCGTGGCTCTGGGATCCGCGTGCGGGATTTGCAGGTATCGGACAGCTGCTGACGCGCTACTTCCTTTCGGTCGGCATGCCGTTCGAGCGCTGGATGCGTGCCCTGGCAAATCTGGCCGATCGGGAGAGAGATCCGGATCGCTTCGTGGCCGCTGCGCTGGAGGAGATGGCGGCATTTCCCTGGATCGAGGGGATCGATTGGCAGACCTTGCAAGGCAGGGGCATGGCCGGGCACTTGTCGCGTCATGGTACTCCGTACACCTTCGGGGGGCTCTCGATGACGCTGTATACGCGCTGGTCGCCAAGCCCGGCGCTCGTCGTGCACATGCGGCTGCTGGGCAGGCTGCTGGCGGACTACTACGAAACCAAGCGGCGCGAGCAAGAGCAGCGCCAAAACGCGTATCTGCATGCCATCTATGAAACCGGTTCGCGCCTGACGCATGACGTAAAAAATCTGCTGCAGTCATTGAGCTCACTGTGCTCAGTGGTGGAAAACAGCGACGAAACCGATGCGCTGGCTGTGCGGCAACTGGTACAGAGGCAGCTGCCACAGGTTACGCAGCGCCTGCAAGGGACGCTGGACAAGCTCAATCAAGGAAGCAATGTGCGGACGGAAACTGCGCCGGCGCTGGAATGGTGGCGCCTGCTGCAGCAGCGGTATGCGCACGAAGCGTTGTCTTTCGAATTGGCGGCCGTCCCCGGGTCAGCTGAGATACCGGTGGATCTGTTCGACAGCGTGATCGACAACCTTCTGCAGAACGCATTGACCAAGCGGCGCTCGACGCCGCAGACACGTATTCGTGTGGCATTGCACTGGGACTCCGGCTGCGTGCTCGAGGTGTCCGATGATGGTCCGCCCCTCGGCGAGTATCTGGTGAGGCGCTTGTTCAGCGCGCCGGTCGCATCGGCGCACGGGTTTGGGGTGGGTTTGTATCAGGCCGCGCGGCAGGCGGAGGCCTACGGCCATCGCCTGCTGCTTGCGAGCAATACGGGAGGCAACGTTACCTTCGAGCTGCGGCCTGAACCTACGGCAGCTTTCCGGCCACGACCATCCGGCTGAGAACGATCGTCTGCGGCAGCCACGCCAACTGGTCGTCGAACTCGCCGCCCAGAGCGCCTTTGGAGCTCACCAGCGGGCGGCTGATGAAGTTAGTGCATTCCCCGATTGTAGTGCAATGGAATTTCGCGCTGTTGGTGTCTTCGTCGGCATTCGTGGTCGACTCGTCTGCGATATCGGTGCCGTGTTCGGTCCGGCCCCAATTCTTAGGACCATACGAGATGACCACGACGACCAGATTGGTGGCGAGGTTGGTAACGCCGCCCCCGCTCGATAACCGGGTTTGCACGGTCTTCAATGTCCCGCCAGTATTGAAATCGAAAGGGGCGTTGGCGTATTCAGGCGTGACGCTGTAACCGAACATCTTGCCCCAGGCGTCCGTCTTCTGCAGCCCGAGGGTGACCCACGGAACCAAGCCGGTGCACTCGCGCGCATCGCTGCAGGGGTTCGTGCGTTCCGCGCCGTCGTTCTCAGAGGGCGCCGGCCGTGGCAGCCGGCCATTGACCATGGCATATCCGAGAAGAGCTTCTTTGACCTCTTCCAGCTGCTTTTGAGTTTGCGAGATGTTGCGTTGCTCAACCTGAGTGGTGAGCGGGATGAGCATGCTGCCCACTAGCAGCGCAATGACGGCGACGACGACTGCTAGTTCAACGAGCGTGAAGCCCTTAGTATGGTTTTTCTCGGGCGTGTTGGTTTTCTTTGGCTGCGAGCGGTCCATTTTTATTATCCTTTTTTTTCATATTATTATTGGTATACGACCGTGTCGTTGAATGTGGCAGTTGCGGCTGCCTGCTTGTACGGAAGATCCATCGCGGTTTGCATCTTCCAGATAAGCGAGCTCCGTACTGCCTATGCCGCGGCTTTCCCCGGCAAGGGGCCGGCCCGCGACGAGTACAACCACCCGCCGGCTCGCAATGGCGGAGGGATTCACAGTGAGGCAGGTCCCGCAGCTGGGCACCGCTACGTCCGGCGCATAGCCTGGAGCAACGGCGACGAACACCAAGTCCACCCAGTTGGCCCACCACTTGTCCTTATTAGCTAGCATACCGATAGGGCACGGCGAGGTCCAGGCCGATGCGAGACCGTTCGCAGCAGTGGCGGGCAGCGACTGTGGCAAGCGCCCGAAGTACGTTCCAGCTGTATCGATCAACGGCGCCGTGTAGTTGTCGGTCACGGTCGCAGCCCAGGGATAATGCCCGCCGTTGCCATTCGCGTAGGTCCTCAGGCAGGCCAAAGCTTCACGCGCCACGCGCTGTTCGACCTTAGGTATCAGATCTGTATAGCGTACGACGATGAGGGTATCGTTGAGGACGATGTCCCCCGCGGCATTCCGCACCGGCCCGGCAATAAAGCCGTTGTTGGTGGTGGAGTCGGCGAAATTGGTGTTGTCCTCCGGCGCGGACAGTGCCGGCAGCGTTGCAGTGTCCACCACATCCAGATAGTTGATCGGATTGCAGCGCGCAGTCGCGACGCTGCTGCAGATACCCGATTGCTCGCAAGTGGTCGCGGCGGCGTCTCCGCTACAGCCGCGGTCTTGCGCCGACGCAGCGCCGATCCGTGTGACGACCGACCCCGGCGCAAACACCACCGCGAGCGCTCCGGTGGGCGCCACAATAGGATTGTTCGCGAGTGTAGTGCCATCGTGGATCACGGCGCCGGATGCATTGCGTACGGTGATGGTCCCCGGCGTCTCGCTGTTGAGGCAAGTCGCATCGCCAGGGGTGTCGCACTGGTTGGTATTTCGCCGCTGGAAGTTTGTGGAGAGGGCGTACCACAGTCGCTCCCCATCCGCATCCCGCAGGTCGGACAGACCCAAGGTTTTCCAAGGCAGGCGCCCGACCCGCTGATTGTTGTTGAAGCAGAGGAGTTCCGCCTGACCGTCGTTATTCAGGTCGGGGCAAG
>Ga0070665_100007570_pt1 | contig 11040 bp, 11 predicted proteins | sample KBSS13metaG_FD_65862 | JGI IMG/M metagenome (GOLD analysis project Ga0070665, IMG submission 65862) | Switchgrass rhizosphere microbial communities from Kellogg Biological Station, Michigan, USA - KBS S1-3 metaG | ecosystem: Host-associated > Plants > Roots > Rhizosphere > Soil ...
AAGTTGATTTTCCTACATTGGGTAATCCCACAATCCCTACTTGTAAGGCCATGTTGCTTTAAAAATTTTGCGCAAAGGTAATGCTATTTATCATTTATGGTTTTCACCATACATAATATTACACTCTAATATTAAAAGAGGTAAGTTCTACGATTTGCAGAAATAAAAAAGCGCCCCTACTGGGAGCGCTCTATATTATAAAATTCTAAATTATTTATTTCCTTCTGCCAAATAAACGCAGCATCATCAGGAACAGATTGATGAAATCAAGGTACAGATTTAGTGCACCCATTATAGCCAGCTTACGCGTATCTGCAACTCCGGTACCTTCATATTGCAGACCGGCACCAATATTTTTCAGTTTCTGAACATCATAAGCAGTAAGACCGGTAAATACAGCCACCCCTATAATACTGATGATATAATCCATTTGTGCGCTGTGCATAAACATGTTTACAAGCATAGCTATCACTATTCCTATCAGGCCCATCATCAAAATACGGCCAAAGGAAGTGAGGTCTTTATTAGTAGTATAACCCATCACCGCCATTACACCAAACATTGCTGCAGACGATGCAAATGTTGTAATTACGGAGCCGATCTTATATACCAATAATATAAAACTTAAGCTGATACCCGTAGTCGCTGCATAAAGCAGGAAAAATCCCACCATGGCCGGCGCAGATAGCCTTGTAAAGGCAAAGGACATAGTCAGTACAAAAATAAGTGGCGCAAAAGTTATTATCATTCCAAAAGGGGTAAGGGACAGGCTACCATTTGAATGAGTGGTACGCAGCGTATCTAGAAGAGATGGTACAGACGCAAATAAATAAGCGCTCACTGAAGAAATAAGCAGTGCAGCAAACATCCACAAAAACACGCTTGACATAAACGTTTTAGATGCCACAGCTGGGTTGCCCATAGTAGAATCTACAACAGTGTAATTAGAGAACTGTTGATTTTGATTGTAATCCATAAAAGTTTGAATAAGTATTTAAGTAAAGTTAACTAGTATATACCAAAAATTATGCAAAACTTGATTCAGCTGCTTTTAAATAATTTACACCTGACAACTTTGCAGATATGGCACAAAAGTTGCTCCATTTACAATGCACCTTATAAATTTTGCCATGAAAAATATCATCATAAGCATTTTGGTTTTCGTCATGCTTGCCACTTCATGTAAAAAACCACCCACTTATTATATTAACTCCGACATGAAAGCGGCCTTCAATTTTCCCGTCGGCAGTTATTGGGTATATAAAGATTCTTTAAGCGGGCAAATTGACAGCTTTTACGTTGCAAAAAACGACCCATCTTTCATACATTATTCAGACCACTCAGTTGAGCGTCTGGATTTATATATTTCCGAATGCAGTACAAACAATAATTGGCAGGATTCCAGTCAATGGTATTTTCAAATGTCCTCCGATTTTATATCTCTCCGGATAGTCAAATATTCCCTTCAAAAGCCAAACGGCTATCCGCTTTATGAGGAGTGGCTTATTCAATATCCATTTAAATTGGGTATAATTCCTAATACTATTATTGGCACATTAACAAATATCTTCCCTTCATACACAGTAAATGGCGTATCATTTTCAAATGTCGCAGAAGTAGACGATTCCATTTATAACGGCGTGAGCACGAATAGTTTTCATGACTGGTATTATCTGTGCCCGAACGTAGGCTTCGTCAAGATGCGTCTAGATTATCCAACTGATAGTATTAACCGTATTTGGGAACTTCAACATTACTATATCAAAAAATAACTACCTTTCTCTGCAATGAAATTCGACCCAAACAACCCTGTTATACAGCTTTGTGCCACAGGTATGCAACTGGAAGCACAGGGCAAAATTGATGAAGCCACAGCATCTTTTCAGAAAGCATGGGGCCTGGCATGCAACGATTTTGAGCGCTTCACTGCGGCACATTATGTGGCCCGTAACCAGAAAGACCCTGTAGATAGCCTTAAGTGGAATATGGATGCGCTTACTTACGCACAGGCAATAGATAATGAAAGCTCTAAAGGGCATTATCCTTCGTTGCATTTAAATATTGCCAAATCATACGAGACACTTGGCGATCTGCCGATGGCGCACGTGCATTATAGTAAGGCGGCCATCTATGGCGACGCATTGCCATCAAATCCTTATGGCGATATGATTAAGTCAGGCATTAACGACGGACTGAAACGGACAGGAGCTAAAAACTACCAACATCCGGTAATTGATGCCCTTATAGATGCATGGTGCAAACGAAAAGACTTGCGCCCCCTGGCACACATTCTTCCGGCTTATGTTAGCAATCTGGGCACAGATACCGATATTAATAAACTAATCAGCGCACTTAGTTTCCTCAGCGCCACACGCTGCTTGCCTGCCGACGAGCAGCAAAAAATCGATGCACTGATAACAGAGTTATCTGCATGATTTCATATACCTAAATAAAAGGTCATTGCTTTCAGGGTAACTAAATCTTTATGCTACGCATCGCCGTCAAACGCTAAGCCTATTATAAGGATATTTCTTAAGCTCCGCTTCCATCATTTCAAATACATGCTTTTTCAATTTCCCAATATCCTCATTCGCCATTCCTGTTGTTTCTACAATGGGCAAATAAACGGCTCTGTTCACACCCGGGCTGAATTTCCACCAGGCACTGTAGTGCCAGCGGCTGACAGTATCAGGAAATATGATCGGTAGTATTGGCCGCTGTGCATTGATTGCCAGGCGAAAGGCGCCATCGTAAAAATCCTTTAATGGCCCCTCTGTTTCATTGAATGTTCCTTCCGGGAAAACTAGTACACTGCTCTCATATCGCAAGGCGCGCCACATCAGTCGCATACTTCTTGAGCGGCTATGAGCGCTACTTCTATCCACTAATAATACTATCTGCTTGTATAAAAACCCAAACAACGGAATTTTCGCCATCTCAATTTTCCCCAGAGCTCTAAAGTAGCCCGGCACTGCAGGAAAGATAACAACGGTATCAAGGTAGGATATATGATTAGCCACCACCACATAGCGTCCATCTGTAGGCCTCAGGCCTGATATACGCAGGGGCATACCAATTATCCAGAGCCAGCCTTTCGACCAGTAATGTATAATAAACCATATTGCCTGCCTTGCCTTTTTATTGTTACCAATGCTGATAATAAAGAAAAAGGGCAGGGCAATAAAAAAGCTTATGAGGAATGTTACTACCACATAAGCTGTATAAAAAGGTTGCAATAATTTCTTTATCATCTATTAACTCATGCCGGGAAACAATGGACGACCGTGCATACCTGCGCCTGGCCAAGGTATAGTACCTAGTATTACAATCATTGCAATTAAAGTAAACCAGAACATTCTTTTATACTTTGAACCATCAGGTATATTCTTTTTTGTTGCACTATAACCAATATGTACGAGAATTATAGCTATCAACATACCGAAGGCATGCTCTACAGAAAAAAAACGGTTATTATCGCTGCTCATAGCAGTGCCACTGGTCAGCACGCCCCACCAGCCATTTACAAAATATAATATCAAACCCAGCAACAACTGTATATCGCAGCATATCATCAGGAACATGGCACTGCGTTTATCGCTTGCCGTAAATGCCTTCTTTCCATTCATGCCACTTAATCCCTTTACAATGGTAAGCAGTGCAAAAAGCAGTATGAGCCAACGAAAGATATTGTGTATTGCGAGAACTATATTCATGGAATAATAATTTTGAGTGCTTAAAGGTAAGTTGGTATCACGAAGTATACAATGGGATATTGTATTATTTTTTAGTCCCCAGCCACAATTTGTTATGGATAACTGATGAATGGTATACCTGTATAAATGCCTTCAGGTAATCCAACGCATGATTCGCCTCATCTTTTTTAGTATCTATCAGGTTATTCCTGCACAAGCTATCCAATGGAAAGACATATAAAGCCTTTGGCTGCGTATAGACTGACTGCAGCAAATAGTTGTTTCTTACCATCTGATAGGAGCCACTTATGTAGTTTACCGTAAAGCGCTTTGCTCCTTTATCAAAAATACTATTACCAAAAGCAAAGAAAGGCTCAGCATACCCAAGATAATTAAGCACAGAGGGCAGTATGTCTATTTGTTGGGTAAGTTCATTATTAGCTCCCCTTAGCGTGGTATCTCCGGGCGCATAATAAATAATAGGTATGGCATATGACCCCATATTACTTCCATAATACTTATTGGCAGCTACAGGTGAGCAATGGTCTGCCGTTATTACAAATAGTGTATTGTTATACCAAGGTTCATGCGCCGCCTTCTCGAAAAACCTACGCAATGCCATATCCGTATATGCTATAGAGCGGTGCATAGGGAAGGAATCTGCAGGTATTACCTGCTCATATTGTGCAGGCAACTTATAGGGTGGATGAGAGCTGAGTGTAAATACAGTGGCAAAGAAAGGCGGCTGCATTTTCCCGATACCATCTGCAAAGTATTGCAGAAATGGCTCATCCCATATGCCCCAATTACCATCATAGTCTTCTTCATTATGATATTCGGTACGACCGAAGTATTTATCAAAGCCCGCATCCGCACAAAACACATCGAAGCTCATAGTGCCATTGGTGCCCCCATGATAAAATGCAGAACTATAGCCTTTAGCCTTAAGCACGTTAGGCAGTGAGGTAATATGCTCGGTACTGTATATGGAGGTAGATATTGGCTCGTCCATCAACGATGGAAGTCCTGCCACCACGGCCGGTATCCCTTCAGCAGAATGCAAGGCATTTGCATATGCCTGCGTACACACATAGGCCTGGCCCATCAGGCTATCAAGGAAAGGCATATAGCTTTTACCCGGCCCGAGTCTTGTAAATTCCTTCGAGAGACTTTCTACTATTATTACTACTACATTTTTATTCTTAAACGTGTTATGGGTGTATTGTTTTGTGGTATTAAAATACTTTGGCAATTCCGGCTCTTTGAAATAATGCATATCTTCCAGCGCATCGTTTTCAAATGTATTGATGATGCTAAATGGAGTATTGATAACAATAGGCACAAACTTCGGCTCAGTAGCCTGCACGGCGTTACGCACACCTATAGGTACATATTGCAATCCACCACGAATACCTATCACACAAAGCCCTGCCACAACTATCATCGTTATCAATTGCAGTAAAGCTGTTTTTACTGAGTATTGTTTTGCTGTGAGCGGAGTAGCTCTTCTTATCTTGTTGTTTATTTTTATGAATGCCCACAGCAATACAATAAAACAAAGTGGCACATACCAATAGTCAAGTATAAAGCGTGGCAACAACGAAAGAAAATCTCCTTTGCGAGATACCATATTAAGTACATCGGCGGTGGAGCGTTTAAGATTATATTTGAAATAAGCCCAATCACTTACTTCAAACATTAATGCTATTGTATTAGTAACAATAAACAACCATTGGGTTATTAATTCCCACTTAGATATTTTCCATAACGGCAATGGTAATAATACTAACAGGATATACAAGGCATTTATAGCCAGCAGTGCAGATATATCATAACGCAGTGCATGGAAGGAAATATTAAGAAAGCCCGCAAATGTAAGCCCATCAAAATGCGAATGGTTAATAAGCGTAAAGGCACACCTGCTCACAAAGTAGCAAGCAAGCAACAATAACAACTGTAACAATATTCGCTTAACGGGAATAAGATAGCTCCTCATTACCAGCCCATACGTTCTCTTAGTCCACGTATATGTTCCATATGATGTTTACTATGCCATGCATACATAGCAGTCATTTCCCATAGCGGAACGTTGCGTTCCTGTTCCGGATGATAATAAGTACGATCCCAATCTTCTGCTGCCATACTGCGCAGGACACTGGTCCAGCGGCGATGCATGGCATGCAATAGCGTGATAGATACATTCACGGGTACACTTTGCACATCCGGCAGTTCTGCCCACAGGGCTTGCTTATATGGCCTTATGGCAGGATTGTCTTCTGTTAGTGCCATTTTCAGGCGCACATATGCGTTCATGTGACTGTCTGCAATATGGTGTATTGTTTGAACTATAGTCCAGCCACCTTGCCTGTATGGTGTTTGCAACTGTATTTCATCAAGATTTTCAATAAGTGCATCCAGCCATTTAGGCAATGCATCAAGCACAGCTATCCACTCTTTCTTACCTGCATCTGAAAATTCTTCAGGCTTTTGAAATTTCCCAATCGGGTAGCGTAACTGCTCTAGTGTGTGTTCCATAACAATTTGAAAAAGTAAAATTAAGATAAATATAACCTGCAAATACCAAACAAAACAAAAAGCCCCCACAGTACTATGGAGGCTTCAAACAAACGATAAGTTTAAACTATATAGTGATGTACTTTATATCTTCCTGCGCTTTGCGGTAATCTTCGTGTTTACCAATATCCAGCCAGTAGCCGAGTATAGGATAAGAAACCAGCTTGCCTCCATTCTTTATTAATGCTTCCATAAGGTCGGTAACATTATACAACTCACCATCGGGTATCATGGAAAGCAATTCTTTCTTTACAAGATAGATACCCGCATTAGAATAGTAGGTATAGCGCGGCTTTTCTCTTAGGGAGCTTACATTGTTTTCAGTGTCCACTTCCAACACTCCGTAGGGCACTTCTACCTGGTAGCTGGTAGAAGCTACCGCCATATCTGCACCTGAACGTATAAAGGTTTGAAAGAAACCTTCCAGGTCAATGTTAGTAAGGATATCGGAATTCATGATTAACACATAATCATGCTCAAGAGATTCTATCAATCGCACAGCACCGAGTGTACCAAGTGGCTTGTCTTCCCGTATGTAGTTTATCTTTAGTCCTTTTTCACTTCCGTCCTTAAAGTATTCTTCTATCTTATGTGCGAGGTAATTCACCGTGATGTTAATATTCCGCATGCTATATTTCGATAGCAAGTCTATCTGATGCTCCAGTATAGGTTTATCACCCACATACAGCATTGGTTTGGGCATATCTTTGGTCAAGGGCAATAAGCGCAAACCTTTCCCACCAGCCATTATTATCACATCGGCAGGAATTACAGAGTAAGCAAGGCGCAGGTTAATAACTCTCGTTATTACCATATCCCTGTTCACTATAGGCATTACCAGCAGGTTACGCTTTCTCAGGTCATTCATGTCCGCCAGGTGTATCTCGTCCTCATATATGAATAGAGGGTCTGGCGCCACATAATCCATCAAAGGGGTATCGAACATAAGACCTTTTATAAATCCACGGCGCAAATCACCATCTGTAAGTGTACCCAGTAAATGTTTTTGTTCATCTGTAACAAACAATATGGAGTCTGCCCTTAGGTCATTCAGCTTTATCAGTGCATCACGCACTGTCTGATTTTTCAGGATAGTATGCTGTACTATTTCATTCGATTGCATGGTGTATATTAATTGTGAAACATCTACTATCTGCTACTTAGCATACGCTTCTTTGCCTATTTCATTATTTGTATTTTCCTTAGCTATCACCCGATAACTACTTGGGATATTCACTGCTCGTTGTTCCAGCCATTCAGCATTATCCAATGATCCATGCTGGCAATGGCTGTACATAGGCAACTTGTTCATCAGGCACCAGATAGGCCTTGTCATCACTTTACTGCTATTCGTTTCTTTCAGAAACAGGTCGCGTTCCTCCTGGCTATTTAGTAACACAGTATTCAGCCAATTATTTGCTGAGGCACCAGGGATTTCTGTTACCAAGGTTATTTGTGCTTCCTTAAAAAATTCCTGATACTTTGCTGCAAGTGCACGTTTATTATCCAGTATTTCTTCCAGTTGTTCCAATTGCGCACACGCTACAGCTGCATTCAGATTGGGCATGCGGTAGTTATAGCCTACTTCATCGTGCACAAACTCCCATGCATGGGGCACCTTTGCAGTAGTTGATAAATGTTTCGCATGGGCCGCCAGCTTCTCGTCATTTGTTACTATAGCTCCACCACCGCCGCAAGTCACTGTTTTATTGCCATTGAAGCTAAATGTACCCAGCAAGCCAAATGTGCCTGTATGTTTTCCTTTGTAAGTGCTGCCTAATGATTCAGCAGCATCTTCTACTAATGCTATGTTGTATTCACTGCATATCTCCGCTATTTCATCTATACGACAAGGGAAACCGAATGTGTGCATTGGTACGCAGGCAGCTATACGTTTACCCGTGGTTTTATTATAAGGCTGACTCTCTTTCATTTCCACATTATCCTGCAGGAAGATTTTCAGGGCATTGGGGGACATACCCATTGTGTCTTTATCCACATCTACAAATACCGGGGTAGCGCTACAATGTGCAATGGCATTTGCGGTAGCCACAAATGTCACCGGTTGTGTTATCACCTCATCGCCGGTCTTTACACCGGCTACAATCATGGCAAGTTGCAGGGCTGTAGTGCCATTTGTAGTGGCTATAGCATATTTGGCACCTGTTATAGTAGCCATCATTTCTTCAAACTTATTTACATAAGCACCTACTGAAGAAACAAAAGTTGAGTCAATGGTATCAATCAGGTATTTTTTTTCATTGCCACCGAAATGAGGGGCATGCAATGGGATAAATTCATTTTCATTCTGAAATACAGAACGGATAAAGGAGATTATATTTTCGTACATGCTTTTACCGGTTAAACATAGGATTACCTATACTGCAACAAATATAGCACAGCTTATATGTTAATATTAGCGATAACCGCTTGTTAACAAGCCATTTTCAAATAAAAAACCGCTTGTTAACCAAAGAATTAAATTAAAATTAAATAGCGCTGATCCTGGAATTTCGGAATGGGTAGCGCTTTAGTTCATCAAATATTTTCAGGCTCGCTACCTTATTCAGCATTTCTGCATGGCGGGGATGGTGCATGTCAGAACCGCAATAGTCATATAATCCCTTAGAAAGCAATTCTTCAGCCACATCTTTTACTTTTTTGCCGTAGTAGCCGGTTAGTGCTATAGTATTCAATTGCAGCATTACACCACGGCTTTTCAGTTGCTCGAAAATTTCTGTTTTCTGATGAAAGAAGGAGTAACGCTCAGGATGCGCAAGTATGGGCTGGTATCCCTTTGTCTGTATTTTAAACATTATCTCATTCAGGCCCAGGGGCTCAAACATAAAAGATAATTCCACCAGCAGTTCATTGCCTTGTATAGTGAGCAATTGCTCCTGCTCCAGTATCTGCATAAAATGGTCATCTATATAGTACTCCGCTGCAGCTCTTACCGGTATGTGTATACCATTTTCATGCAGGGCTTGCTGTACCTCCTTCAGGCCATTTAATATTGTTTCTCTATTATTGGGATAATGATCAAATTTTATATGCGGTGTCGTTACTATGTTCGTGAAACCCATTTCCTGCATTCCCCTTATCAGGGATACACTATCGCCCAGCGTCTGCGCGCCATCATCAATTCCCGCTATAAAGTGGGAATGCATATCTGTCCCTAAAAATGAGAAATCAGCTTTTACCGCCTCAGTGTGAAGGTTTTTATCTTGCTTATTTTTAGAGCCGAACAGCCTGGAAAACATAATGACACTTTATATTGGATACGGACGAGCATCCTGCAATTTGAAAGAAAGTAAAGGTACGTTTTAAGTTGCAAATATTTTGTTAGCTTGTTGCTGGCCTTTGCTCCCCAAGTACAGCTATTGGTTTAATAACCCTCCTTTTTTTCAGGCCAAAACCTTCAATTGCATGTTTTTCTATATGAGCAATTGCCTCATCTATCGAATCAGTGAAAAGAAATAACTCTATATCCCCCGGACTTATAGTCTCCGCCTTCACCATCTGCTGCATATATTCATATAATTCTTCATGATACGATTTACCCATTAATACGATAGGAAATTTTTGAAACTTGCCGGTTTGTATCAGTGTTATGGCTTCAAAGAACTCATCCATAGTGCCATAACCGCCCGGCATGACTACAAACGCGTAAGAATATTTACTGAGCAGTGTTTTTCTGATAAAAAAGTAATCTATAGTTACCCAGCGGTCAAGATACTTATTGGGCTGCTGTTCTTTGGGCAGCTTTATATTGCAACCTACGGATATGCCACCGGCTTCTTTTGCTCCCCTGTTGGCAGCTTCCATTATGCCCGGGCCTCCACCTGTCATTACCGTAAAACCAAGGCCCACTATTCTCTGGCCCATCTGTCGTGCCATTTCGTAGTAGGGGTGAGTTTCTTTAAAACGTGCAGAACCAAATACAGTAACACAAGGACCTACAAAATGCAGCTTTCTTAAACCATGTATGAACTCCCTTACCACCTGGAAAAGGTAAGTGAGCTCCTTCCAGCGCGAATGCGGGCCTTCCAAAAATACAGCTTCCTGCTTAGAGCCAACCGGGGTAAAGTTATCCCGGGGATTTGATGAGTCTTTCCTTTCTTCCATGCTATTCCAAAGTTAATGGCAGAGTATTCACATTAGCGCATATGAGACAATATTGCCTTCAGTTCATTTTCGTCTGCTATATATATGTTACCTAAACCAGCACTGTCAGCGCCTGGCACAGATGGCACCACCACACGTGCAGATGTATGAAATTCCTTAGCACCTGTTTTTTCTGCCAGCATACTGATGTTATTAGCGCGCACTCCACCGCCGGGCATTATAGTAATGCGCCCTGCTGATGCTGTTACCAGTTTAGCCAGCGTATCTATACCATCAACTGCCGTTGCTCCCAGACCAGAAGTAAGTATGCGTTCGCAGCCGCAATCTATTAGTGCTTCCAGGGCAGCAAAAGGCTCAGGTGTAATGTCGAATACTTTATGACATGTAACCCCCATCGGATAAGCCCATTCTACCAGTCGCTTCATGCGCTCTGTATCTATACTACCATCCTTTAGCTGTATGCCTGTCGATATCCCTTCACAACCAAGCTGTTTGCATACCTCGATATCCTTGCGCATGATTGCGAACTCATCTTCATTATATAAAAAATCTCCAGCCCTGGGCCTTATAATAGGATATAGCGCAATAGAAACTTTTTCTTTCACTCTTTGCATAGTACCATAGCTGGGCGTAGTACCGCCTTCCTTTG
>Ga0070665_100007573_pt1 | contig 11037 bp, 10 predicted proteins | sample KBSS13metaG_FD_65862 | JGI IMG/M metagenome (GOLD analysis project Ga0070665, IMG submission 65862) | Switchgrass rhizosphere microbial communities from Kellogg Biological Station, Michigan, USA - KBS S1-3 metaG | ecosystem: Host-associated > Plants > Roots > Rhizosphere > Soil ...
TTGTGCCGGTGAAGCGCATATTTCGCGCCGGGATTTCCAAGGCCCACCCAGATCTGCATCGACGCCACCTAGCGTGAGCGCGGCACAAAAAGAAACCGCCCATCCTTGCGGATGAGCGGCTCCTTTGTTCGCAAGCTTGCGAAAGCTTAGGCTTCGTCGCCGCCCTCGGCAGCAGCTTCGCCTTCGCCTTCACCACCCTCGGCTTCTTCACCGACGGTCGGGACTTCGCCCTCAGCGGTGGCAGCCTCTTCCTCTTCGGACTTCATCGCCGACGGAGCGACGATGGTTGCGACGGTGAAGTCGTCCTCGGTGTTCGCCGGAAGAACGCCGTCAGGCAGCTTCACGGCGCTGATGTGGATCGAATCGCCGATCTCCAGCCCGTCGAGCGGGATGTGGATCTCGCTCGGGATGTGAGCGGCGTCGCAGACGATCTCGAGCTCGTGGACGACGACGTTGAGAACGCCACCGCGCTTCAGGCCCGGAGAGGCGTCTTCATTGTCGAAGCGCATCGGGACAGCGACGTGCACCTTGGTGTGCTCGCTGATGCGCAGGAAGTCGACGTGGATCGGACGGCTCGAAACGGGGTGGAAGTCCACCGCCTTCGGCAGCGTGCGGGTCGGCTTGCCGCCTACTTCGACCATGACGACGGAATTCATGAAGTGCCCCGTCTGGAGCATTCTGGTGAGGAGCTTCTCTTCGACGTGAATCGAGAGGGCATCCTTCTTCTGGCCGTAAACCACGGCCGGGACCCGTCCATCACGACGCAATTCACGGGAGGCTCCCTTGCCGTTCCGTTCGCGCGTTTCGGCGGGCAGCGTCAGCTGATCGCTCATGTTGTAATTCCTTGATAGAGTAACTTCCCGCCACGCCTCCAGGGATGACCATGGCCGAGAGCGCGCGCCTATAGGTCAGAGGTGCGTTTTAGGCAAGTTGCGGGGCGATCAATTAATCCGCGCCGTGCGGATGCCATACAAGCTGAGCTTCTCCTGGACGCTGTCCTTACCGGCAAGATGGCCTGCGCCGACCGCGACGAAGACCACGCCGGGCTGCTGCAGGCGCCTCGCGATCCAGTAGGCCCAGCGGTTGTTGCGGTCGTTGAAGAGCAGTTTGTACGTTCGCGGCGAACTTGCTTCCATCTGCCGGAGCATCGGCGCGAAGCCTTCGATATCGCCCTTATTCCAGGAGGCCTGAAGCCCTTCCAGCATTGCCGCGACCGCGGCTTTCGTCCTGGCCGCTTCCTCGGGGTTCGAGGGCGCCCTGGCGCCGGGCATCTTGTCGAACATGTTGAGCTGAAATTCGAAGCTTTCGAGCCCGCCGACCGGCTTGCCGACTTCCTCGGCCGCTTCACGCAGGATTGCGTCGGCGCCCTGGTCAGTTGACATGCCGCGCGAGCGTCCCGCCGACATGACCGTCTTGCTGGTGGTCAGGAAGGACGCTGAGCCTGCATAGGGACCAACCGGCTGCAGCCCCAGCCCTTGCCGTGGTGCGCGCTGGACCGGCGGCTTCTTCAACAGGAATGCCGGGACGATCGTTTCGAGGACCAGCTCGTCGGATCCGCTGAAGGCCGTCTGGACCTCGTCGTTGAACCACTCGCACTTGCCGTCAAGAGCATGGAAGGTTCCGAAAAGGTAGATGACCGTGTCTTCGTCGTTGACGACGTAGAGCGCCGGCCGGGCATTCGGGACGGCGAGGTGTGTCGCGGGCACGGCGGGGGCCGGTGTCGCAATGGCGGCGGCGAGTAGCGCAGCAATCATCCCAGTTCTCCACACCCAGTGGACAGGGAGAGTGGAATGGCCAGTTGCATGGACGTCAGACAGGTTTCGCGGGCGCGCTAAACGCCCCCGTTTCGTCTCCTGCGCACCTCCGTGCGTCCAAACATCTGGTTCATCGTGGCCCCCCAGCCCGATACTCGACGATGATGGTCACTGAGACGTTAAGAAATGTCTAGCAAAAACAGCGGGAAGCGATTTATTCGCGATGAGTTGAGGCGACCGGCGACATTGCCGCCGACCGCCCCGTTTCCCCGACTGTGATCCGATTATTTGCCGGTGTAGCGCGTGCTTTCGATGCCGCGTTTGGCGAGAAACGCCTGGACGCTGTCCTTGCCGCCCAGATGGCCTGCGCCAACGCCGACGAAGACTACGCCCGGCTGCTCGAGCCGCTTCTGAACCCAGCCGGCCCAGGTAGCATTACGGTCGGTCAGCAGCGCCTTGTACGCGGCCGGCGATTGGGCATCCATTTCGTTCATCAGCTTGGCGAAGCCGTTGGCGTCGCCGGTCGTCCAATGCTTGTTCATTTCCGCAAACATGGGCCCAAGATTGTCGAGCTGGTCGAGGGTTTCCTCAAGCATCTTGATCTGCTCGGGGTCCGACATGCCGGCGAAGATGCCCATCTGAAAGTCGATGGTTTCAAGCCCGCTGATCGGCTTGCCGCTGTCCTTGGCCGCCTTGGTGATGATCGCCTCGGCGCCGCTTTCGGCGGTGAAGCCCTGTTTCTGCGCGCCCGCCATGACGAGGGTCAGTGTCGCGAAGAAGGGCTTGAACTTGTCGAGCGCATTCGCAGGCGCGCCAATGTCGGCGAGTGCCTTTACATATTTGGCCTTGGCCGCTGGCGAGAGGCGATCGATGAACGGCTTGCCCGACGGATCGAGGGCGTACTTCATGATGATCGGTTGAAGCTTGGACTTGTCGTCCTCAGGTGGCAGCTCGAGCACGATTTCCTTCGCCTGATCGAACGCGGTTTTCACCTCGTCGTTGAACCAGGCGCTCTTGCCGTCGAGCGCGTGGAAGGTGCCGAACAGATAGATGGTCGTGTCCGGATCCTTGACCACCCAGATCGCCGGATCCGCGTCGGGAAGGGCAACGGTGGCAGTTTGTCCAAGGGCCGGAGCGGCGGCGAGGAATGCGGCGGCGAGAAACAAGGCGGACTTACGCTTCAACATCATGAAATCCCCAAGGCTGGAAGAATGTGCAAGTCAGCGGGATTGCCACTTGCGGTAGGCATAGGCGGCGGTGCCGCAGATCATCAGAACCGCGTACATCACCCATTGGTCGGGCGATGGCAGCAGGCCGATGCGGGCCATGAGCCACCAGGCGGGAAACAGGATCGCATAGGCGTAGAAACCGATGAGGCAGGCCCAGAGGTTGTCCTGCACCTCCACCTCGTCGACGCTGACGAAGAAGCGCCAGCTGCCGTAGGCGACTGCGGCCGCGGTGAGGGCGATTGCGATCGTTGCGACTACCGCCATGGTTGGCGAAAGCGCTGACTGCTGGCCGGCGCCGACAGCAAGCAGTGCGCCTGCTACGAGCCCGGTTACTAGACCGAGAAGCATCAGCCCGCCGATGATTGTCCAGAAACGCTTCCTGCGGCTCGCGTGGAGCCGTTCACCTTCACCCATTGGAACTGCCCTCATCACTGAAGACCTGCTCGATCGGGAGATCGAACAATCTTGCGATCCTGAAGGCGAGTGGGAGGGACGGGTCATGCTTGCCCGTTTCGATGGCGTTGACCGCCTGCCGCGAGACGCCGAGGTGACCGCCAAGCTCCGCCTGGCTCCATCCCCGTTCGGCCCGAAGCACTCTCAACCGGTTTTCCAACCCGTCTGCTCCGTGTCACCTTCACCTGACTATTAGTCAGGCAAACCTGACATCGCAGTGATTCGAATTTATGTCAAGACATCATGACACATTGTCAGGGCAAGCTGACAGGCTACTGAAGGCGTTTTACCTTGTAACCGCGGCTTTGAAGATACCTTTGTACCGAGGAATCTCCGGCCAGATGACCGGCGCCAACCGCGACCATCACGGTGCCAGGCTGGCTCATCCGGCGCTCGATCCACTGGCTCCAGTTGAAATTGCGGCGAGTGAGCAACGCTGCCTTGAGTTCAGGCGAACTCTGCAGGTCGCGGTTGAAGCTGTTGCCGATCTTGTCGACGTCGCCGCTCAGCCACGCTTGCAGCATGCCGCCGAATTGCTCCTTCATCTCGGCCGGGTTCTCGATCGCGCCTTCGAGCAGCTTGCGCTGCGCATCTTCGGGCAAGCGGTCGAAGAAGGTGAATTGCTCCTGATTGGTCTCCAGCTCACCGACCTGCTTCCCGGCTGCGGCGAAGGATTGGCGAAGGACGGATTCGACGCCTTGCTCGCCCTCGACTCCAAGCGTCTGGAATTGCACGCCGAGGAGCATGAACGAGGCCATCCAGGTCTCCATGCGGTCGAACAAAGCGCGTGGGATCTGGGTCTTGGCCATCGCCGCTTCGAGTTGGGCGCGCTTGTCGGCGGGGACGCGGCTGGCGATCGGTGGCAGGCCGCTCGAATAGCCTAGCGCGGACATGATGCCGGCGATTTTCTGAGGGTTGCTGGTGTCGATGATCGTTTCCACCACCAGGGACTGCGAGCCCTGGACGGCTTTCTCGAACTTTGGTGTCCGCCACTGGGAATCCTTCGGCAGCAAGTGGATGGTGCCGAACAGGTAAACCGTGGTGTCCTTGTCCTTAACCTCCCACAGCGCCGGGCCACTGGAGCGGGCGAACGCCGGCGCGGCCGGGGTCAGCGAGAGGGCGGCAATGCCGAGAGCGGCAAGCCCGCGGCGGATCTTTTCGAGAAGCATCATATCCCTCTGGCGGAGCATTCCTTGACCCCGGATGTATGTACGCACTGGCCCAGCGTCCACTTGCCCACCCGCGGTGGATGGGCCAAAGCCCCGCGATACAGACCCCAACAGTGAAGCGCGAACGCCCGTGGCCCTCAGCTTTCAGGACCTGATCCTCACGCTGCATCGATACTGGAGCGCGCAAGGCTGCGTGCTGCTGCAGCCCTACGACATGGAAATGGGCGCGGGAACGTTCCATCCGGCGACCGTGCTGCGTGCGTTAGGGCCGAACCCGTGGAAAGCCGCCTATGTGCAGCCGTCGCGGCGGCCGACCGACGGGCGCTACGGCGAGAACCCGAACCGATTGGGCCACTACTACCAGTACCAGGTGATCCTGAAGCCCAGCCCGCCTGATTTGCAGCAGCTTTATCTCGGCAGCTTGGTCGAGATCGGGATTGATCCGCTAAAGCACGATATCCGCTTCGTTGAAGACGATTGGGAGAGCCCCACGCTCGGCGCCTGGGGACTCGGCTGGGAAGTCTGGTGCGACGGAATGGAGGTGACGCAATTCACTTACTTCCAGCAAGTTGGTGGCTTTGATTGCAAGCCGGTCTCAGGTGAATTGACCTACGGCCTCGAGCGGCTGGCGATGTATATCCAGGGTGTCGACAATGTCTTCGACCTCAAGTTCAACGATGCTGGCGTGACCTACGGCGACGTTTTCCTGGAGAATGAAAAAGAGCTGTCGCGCTATAATTTCGAGGTCGCGAACACCGAAAGCCTGTTCGACCTTTTTCGCAAGGCGACCGCCGAAAGCGAGAATTGCGTCGCGAATAAGCTGCCGATCCCGGCTTATGAGCAGGCAATCAAGGCGAGCCATATCTTCAACACGCTGCAGGCGAGGGGCGTGATCTCCGTCGCCGAGCGGCAGGCTTACATCGGCCGCGTGCGTGACCTCGCGAAGGCGGCATGCGCCGGCTGGATGGAAACCAACGGGTGGGCCGCGTGACCGACTTCCTGCTCGAACTTCGGTCTGAGGAAATTCCGGCGCGGATGCAGGCCGGTGCTCGCAACGACCTCGCGCGGCTTTTTGCGCAGGAGCTCGACGAGCTTGGCGTGACTGCCGAGGCGATCGACGTGTGGTCGACACCGCGACGGCTGGCGCTCATTGCGCGCGGTCTTCCACCGGAAACGCAGCCGGTCAGCGAAGAGATTAAAGGTCCGCGCACGAGTGCGCCGCCACAGGCTTTGGAAGGCTTCCTCCGCAAGGTCGGTCTGCCGCGCGAGCAATTGCAGGAGCGGGACGGGGTCTGGTTTGCTATGGTCGAGAAGGCGGGCCAGCCAATGCGCGACCTGCTCGGGTCGATCGTCGAGCGGATCATTGCCGGTTTTCCTTGGCCGAAATCGATGCGCTGGGGCGCCTCGTCGGAGAGTAGCGCGTCGATGCGTTGGGTTCGCCCGCTGCACGGCATCGTCGCCATGCTCGGCGACGAGATCGTGCCGGTGCAAGTGAACGGCATTGCCTCTGGCGCAACGACGGTCGGACACCGCTTTCACCATCCCGGCGACATTACGATTGGCGGAGCGCACGACTACGCCGAGAAGCTTCGGGCGTGCCATGTCATCGTCGATCACGAGGAGCGCGAGGCGCTGGTCCGCGACGGGGCAGCGAAAGCAGCGACCGAGGCGCGCCTGACCTTGGTCGCTGACGAAGGGTTGGTCGTCGAGAATGCCGCATTGACCGAATGGCCGGTGCCCTTGCTCGGGAAGTTCGACCCCGATTACCTCGACGTTCCGCGCGAGGTGATTGTCCTCACCATGCGGACGAACCAGAAGTATTTTGCGTGCACGAGCGACGACGGCGGTCTCGCTCCGGCTTTCGTTTGCGTGGCCAATGTGGATGCAAAGGACGAGGGCGCATCGATCGTCGAAGGCAACCGGCGCGTGCTCGCGGCCCGTCTCGCCGACGCCCGCTTCTTCTGGGAACAGGACCTGAAGGTGCCGCTCGACGAGCAGGCTGCGAAGCTGTCCGGTATCGTCTTTCACGAGAAGCTAGGGACGACAGCCGAGAAGGTCGCTCGGGTGACGAAGCTGGCCGACTGGCTAGTCATGGAGCGCCTGGTTCCCGGAGCAGATCGTGATCAGGTCCGGATTGCGTCGAGACTCGCGAAGGCCGACCTCGTCAGCCAGATTGTCGGCGAATTTCCCGAACTGCAGGGAACGCTCGGCGGCTATCTGGCGGAAGCGCAGGGCAATCCGAAACCTGTCTCCAACGCCATCCGCGATCATTACCGGCCGGCGGGGCAGGGCGACGGCGTTCCCTCAGACCCGGTGACCGTCGCCATTAACATTGCCGACCGTCTAGACACTTTGGTCGCGTTCTTCTCGATCGATGAGAAGCCGACGGGTTCACGGGATCCGTTCGCGCTGCGGCGGGCGGCGCTCGGTTTCCTGCAGATTCTGACGAAGAATGAACTGAGGCTACCGTTGTCGGATGTCCTCGTCCAGGCAGCCGTGCTGCTGATCGTTTCTCGACTTGGCGCGATCGACAGCGTCACGTTCCCGGACTTGCTCGAACCCGACGACGACGAGCACGAGATCACGGCCGAAGTCGGCTCATTCACTTACCGGCACGGCGATCGCGTGGTTGTCCGCTGGAATGCCGCCAAGACCCCGAAGATCGAGCGCGGCCAGATCATCGAGGAAGCGAACGACCTCGCCGAGGCGATCCTGGACTTCCTCGGCGACCGCCTGAAGGTCCAGCAGCGTGACGCCGGTGTCCGCCACGATCTGATCGACGCGGTTTTCGCGCTTGGCGACGAGGACGACATTGTCCGGCTGCTCGCCCGCGTGAAGGCTCTTCAGGCGTTTGTTGGAACTCAGGAAGGCGCGAATCTGCTAACCGGCTACAAGCGCGCTGCGAATATCCTCAAGAAGGAGAAGTGGGAGGAGCGGCGCGATCCGCGCTCGCAGTCCTACGATCCGCTTCCCGAGGAGGCCGAACTCGACGAAGCGCTCGACATGGCGGAGCCACGCGCCAGGCAGGCGGTTGAGGAAGAAGATTTCGAGCGCGCGATGAAGGTCCTTGCATCCCTCCGTGGGCCGGTCGACGCCTTCTTCGACAAGGTCACAGTCAACGACGCCGATCCGGCCAAGCGCGAGCGCCGGCTCAACCTGCTCGCACGGCTTCGCGATGCCGTTGATCGCGTCGCCGATTTCTCGAAAGTCGAAGCTAGCTAGCTAGAGCGGCCTGTCGTCGACAGGCGTGTCGGAACTCTTGATGGCGGCGGCGCGCAGGCTGTCGCGTTCACGCCATTCCTTTTCCTGGTTCGCCCAATGTGCTTCGCGATCCTTGTATTCCCGCTCGCGCGTTTCGAGCCGGCCGCGCTCGTCATGATAGCGGGTCTTCCACTTCTTGCGGCCGCCAGCGGTCAGGAAGATTCCGACCAGCATTCCGAGGACGAACACCAGGGCAAGGATGATCCACTGGTCCTGAGTGAAGGCTGTCATTGATAAGGCCCTTTGATTGTTCCGTGGAAGGAACAAGGTTGGGCGCGCCTAATGGTTCCCGTCAAACGGAAACCGCCCGCGCCTTTTGAGCGCGGGCGGTACCCCCTCCACCTGAGAGCTCCGCTTAGGGAGCGTTCAGGAAGTTGTCGCTGATCGCACAGGCGGCTGGACCCAGGATCACGATGAACAGGGTCGGCAGAATGAACAGGATCAGCGGAACGGTCATGATGGCCGGAAGGCGGGCGGCCTTTTCTTCGGCGCGCATCATGCGCTCGTTGCGGAACTCGGCCGACAGCACACGCAAGGCGCTAGCTAGCGGCGTACCGTATTTCTCGGTCTGGATCATGGTCGTGACCACGCCGCGAACCGCTTCGAGATCGACGCGCATGGCGAGGTTCTCAAAGGCGAGGCGACGTTCGGCGAGGAAGCCGAGCTCGATCGCGGTCAATCCGAATTCGTCACCCAGCTCTGGATAGGCCTTGCCCAGTTCCTTCGCGACACGCCCAAAGGCAGCGTCGACGGTAAGGCCTGCCTCGGCGCAGATGACCAGAAGGTCGAGCGCGTCGGGAAGGCCCTTGCGCACCGCGTGCGAACGCTTGGTGACCTTGTTCTTGAGCCAGATGTCCGGCGCCTTGTAGGCCAGGATCAGGATGCCCGCGACGGTGATGTAGCGGCGAAGCCATGACCATGCCGGCCAATAGTCGACCAGATAGATAAGGACGATGGCCGTGGTGCCGAGCACGACCGGCGCGATGAAGCGCGCGGCGATGATGAAGAAGGCAAGGTCCTTGGTACGGATACCGGCCTGCATCAGCTTCTGCTGGACCTTCTGAATCTGGTCGTCCTGAAGCATCTTGAACTGGCCGAGGATCGAGCGAACCCGGTCCGCCGCTTCGTTGCGGTTGGTCAGTTTCTTGCGCTTGTTGGTCGACGCGACGATGCCGGCCTTGAGCTGTTCGCGACGCTCGTTGAGCGCTTTCACGCGGCGAGCCATCGGGTCCTTCACGGTCGTCGCCGCGTAGATTGCGGTCATGACGGCCAGGGTCGCGATCCCGCTGAGGATCGTCGCGATCAGGATCACGTCGAAGCCGAGAAGTGTGGGGCCTCCAGTAGGCATGTCTAACCGTCCCCCCTCAGATCTCGAAGTTGACCATTTTGGCCATGATGAACGCGCCGATGCCCATCCAGACAAGCGCGCCAAGGCCAGCGACGATTAGCCTCGGGTCGACGAAGAACTTGCCCATGTAATCGGGGTTCATCATGTAAACGAGGCCGAAGACGATGAAGGGCAGGGCGCCGACGATGTAGGCGGACGCCTTCGATTCCGAGCTCATCGCGCGGATCTTCAGCTTCATCTGCGCACGCTTGCGAAGCACGTCCGCAAGGTTCGACAAGGTTTCCGCCAGGTTGCCGCCGGTCTCGCGCTGGATGGCCAGCGTGATGACGAAGAACTGGAATTCCGGCGTGCCGAGGCGATCCGCAGTGTCCTGCAGCGCGGCCTCCATGGTGCGGCCGATCTTCATCTTGTCGGATACCATGCGGAACTCGATTCCGACCGGGCCACCGATTTCGCTCGCGACGATGCCGAGCGTTTCGGTGATTGGAAGACCCGAGCGCAGGCCGCGGACCATCAGCTCGATTGCGTCAGGGAAGTTCGACGTGAATTTCGCGATGCGACGCTTGATCATCTTGCCGATGACCATGTGCGGAAGGCCAATGCCGACGAACAGGCCGACGAACAACCCGAGCAGAAAGGGCGCGCCTTTCATCATCAGCCCGATCATGATGATGCCCGCCAGGCCCATCGAGATCATGAAATACTTGCCGAGCGAGATGTCGCGTCCGGTCATCTCCAGGCGCTTGCGCAGGAGCGCAGGCCGCGGGATGATCGTCGACGCGATGCCGTCCATCTGGCTGCCGGACCGGTTCGCGAACAGCTTCCGGATCTGCGCCTGGGCGTTAGCGGCGATGACGTCGCCGTGGCGCTCTTTCACCATCTCGATGCGGCGCTTGAGGGCCTTCGACGTCGAAGGGCCACTGAAAGCGGTGAGCACCAAGAAGAGCGCGCCTGCGCCGCCCAGGACGATGATGAGGGTCAACAGCATTCGACCGTCCAATCCTTCCCAAAACACGCGGCCTGAGTGGCCGCGCGCAACCCGGTTAAGCCGCTTTCGCCTTCGGCTTGTTGAGCATCGACTTCAGATTATCGACCAGCGACTTGGCGCCGCCGGCGAGACCATCGGCGCTGGCTGCGCCGGCGCCTTCCTCGGTCGCATGGCTGAGCACCATGTTCGCGAGCGTCGAGAACGGCACGGCCATCTTGCCCGACGCGACTTCCGCCATCGGCTTGCCGAGCTTCGCAGCCTGAGCAGCGAGCTTGCCATCCTGCGGAATGACGATGTCGACAGGACGCTCGATCGACTGTTCGAAGTCCTTGCGGCTGATTTCCAGCGCGCCGCCCGAGGGAACGCCGTTGGAAACGACGATGACCTTGGTCTGCGGAGCGTTCGACTTCAGCCAAGCCAGGATGCGAATGGTGTCGCGCGTCGCTGCGAGCGTCAGCTCGGACACAACGACGGCAACGTGCGCATCGTGCACCATGTGCGGATACTGGATCAGCATGTGGCGCGGCAGGTCGAGAACGGTCGACTCAAAGGCGTTCCGCATCTCTTCCTGAAGCTGAAAGAAGGCAGTGCCGTCCGTCAGCAGCGGCTGATGGATCGGAGCCTCTGCCGACAACACCGACAAACGTTCGTTAGCGCGAACCATTGCGCGTTCGATGAACAGACCATCAATACGGCTCGGGTTCTCGATCGCGTCGGTCAGGCCGCGGCCCGGCTCGAGGTCGAGCGCCAGCGCGCCGGTGCCGAAGTGGATGTCGAGATCCAGGAGGGCGGTGGAGCGATGTGCCTTGTCGCCAAGCAGCCAGGCGAGCGACGT
>Ga0070665_100007575_pt1 | contig 11037 bp, 12 predicted proteins | sample KBSS13metaG_FD_65862 | JGI IMG/M metagenome (GOLD analysis project Ga0070665, IMG submission 65862) | Switchgrass rhizosphere microbial communities from Kellogg Biological Station, Michigan, USA - KBS S1-3 metaG | ecosystem: Host-associated > Plants > Roots > Rhizosphere > Soil ...
TGTCGATGGAGTATACGACGCGGCCTTCCTCTTCTTCGTCTGGCTGATTCGCATCGCCGATCGGAATGATGACTTCCTTCGTATCGTCGCCGCGGCGCATCACCTCGTAGCTGCGGGATAGTTCGCCCGCCAGATCCTTGGCGCCCAATCCGCCGGTGCTCATCACCGCCAAGGCGATACCCCCGATCTGCAGCAAGGCCGTTCCCAGCCCTGCCAATACCGTAAACGCGTTGGATTGGATCATCATCGCCAGCGAGTGCAGAATGATCATCAGCATGACGGCCGCGACAATAAGGAAGAACTCCCGGCGCTTTTTGATGATGTGCGGAAAAATCAGCCCCGCCAGCACAAAAGCCACCAGCGCGGTGGTCACCCCGTCGAGCGTGGAGACCACCAGCGACCCCGACACGTAAACCGCCGTGTTATCAGCGAGTATCATCATCTTGTTTTACTCCTTCGCGGCAGGATTGGGAAATCTAATCCCTTTGTCTAACAGGCGTTAGTCACTTCTTATTATACCCTTTTTCGAGACGTTGTTTGACTTCCGATTATCTGTAACCTACACTGTTACGAATTAAGAGCAGGATATGAATAACAGCCGTTTCACCATTGCCGCACACGTCGTTGCCCTGCTGGGCTACATCGGCGATCAGTCGGCCAAATCGGAGTCGATTGCCCGGAGCGTGAATACGAACCCGGTGGTTGTGCGGCGGACGTTACGACTGCTCGCCAAGGCGGGGATCGTCGCGTCTACCTCTGGTCCCACGGGCGGGTCGAGGCTGGCCAAGCCCGCCAAGGCGATCACGCTTTGCGAAATCTACAGAGCCGTTGAATCCGAAGGCATGTTCCCGCTGCACCCGCAGCCGCCCAATGATCAGTGCGTGATCGGCGCGCACATTCAGGCCGCCTTGGCCCCCACGTTCGCCAAGGGCGAAGCGGCCATGTGCCAAGCGATCGGCGAAACCACAGTGGCTGACCTCGTCGCCCGCATTAAGCGTGCCGACGCGGCCAGCCCGCATAAGAACGTCTGTCGACTCGAATAACCCCCAATCGCCCCTCCGCGGTGGTACGTTCCACTGTCGGATCGATTGTGATTGATATGTTTACAGGAGAATTGTCATGAGTAAGTTACAGGGAAAAGTGGCCATTGTGACCGGAGCTTCCAAGGGCATCGGCGCGTCGATCGCGCAGCACCTGGCGGCCGCCGGCGCATCGGTCGTCGTCAACTACAGCTCGAGCAAGGCCGGCGCGGACAAGGTGGTAACGGCCATCACCAGCAAGGGCGGCAAAGCCGTGGCCGTGCAGGCCGACGTGTCGAAAAAGGCCGACATCGATCACCTCTTCGCCGAGGCGAAGAAATCCTTCGGCCAGCTCGACATCCTCGTCAATAACGCTGGCGTCTTCGAATTTGCGCCGCTCGAAGCCATCACCGAAGAGCACTTCCACCGCCAGTTCAACCTCAACGTGCTGGGATTGATCCTCGCGTCGCAAAAGGCCGCCGAAGCGTTCGGCACCAAGGGCGGGAACATCATCAACATCAGTTCCGTGGTCGGCGTATCGCCCGTACCGAGCGGTGCGGTCTACAGCGCCACCAAAGCCGCGGTAGACGCGGTCACGAAATCGCTTTCGAGGGAACTCGGCAGCAAAAAGATCCGCGTAAACTCGCTCAACCCCGGCATGGTGGAGACCGAGGGCTTCCACGCCGCCGGCATTGGAGAATCCGACTTCCGCAAGCAGGTGGAAGCCACCACTCCGCTCGGCCGCATCGGCCAGCCCGAGGACATCGGCAAGGTCGCCGTCTTCCTCGCGTCCGATGACTCCGGCTGGATCAGCGGCGAAACGCTGCTGGTGTCCGGCGGATTGAACCAGGCGTAAACCTGGCTCGCCAACCTGACCGTCATCCCTCGGTCCGCCGAGGGGTGACGGTCATGACTGAATTGATACTCATCAAAGGAATCAAGATGTCCAAAAAACTCGAAGGAAAAGTCGCCCTCGTAACCGGCGGCACTAGCGGCATTGGCCTCGCGACTGCCGAGCGGTTCATCGCTGAAGGCGCAACCGTATTCATCACCGGCCGCAAGCAGGAACAGCTCGACGCTGCGATCAAGCAGCTCGGCCCGAAAGCCACCGGCGTGCAGGGCGATGTCGCCAAGCTCGCCGATCTCGACAAGCTGTACGAGACCATCAAGAGCAAGGCCGGCCGGCTCGACGTCCTCTTCGCCAACGCCGGCGGCGGCGACTTTCTGCCGCTCGGCCAGATCACCGAAGCCCACTACGACAAGTGGTTCGGCATTAACGTGAAGGGCCTGCTCTTCACCGTTCAAAAGGCATTGCCCCTCATGACCGGCGGCGGCGCGATCGTGCTCAATGCGTCGATCGTCTCGATCAAAGGAATGCCCGCCTTCAGCGTCTACAGCGCCACCAAGGCCGCCGTCCGATCGTTCGCCCGTGGCTGGTCGATCGACCTGAAGGGAAAGAACATCCGCGTCAACGTCGTCAGCCCCGGCGTGGTCGTCACGCCCGCCTACAAGACCGAACTGGGCATGAACGACGAGCAGATCAAAGGGTTCGTCGAGCAGACGTCGCAAACCACCCCGCTGGGCCGGCCGGGCACGCCGGACGAAATCGCCAAGGCGGTCGTGTTCCTCGCGTCCGATGACAGCAGCTACGTGACCGGCATTGAGCTATTCGTTGATGGTGGAATGGCGCAGATTTGAATGCGATCGCTTGGCGCGTGAACTCTACCCACGCGCCAAGCGTTTATTTCGACGGAAAGTTTTCGACGTGCGTCTCCCCGCGCCGTCCGAAGTACTGCACGCATCGCCCCGCAATGAGCACGAAGTACCCCACGCACCCGGCGTCAAACGTCTTCTCGAGAAAGCCGGCGTATTTGAGTTCCCCACGCTGCGCCTGCCGAACCGCCGACTCCACCGCCGCGGCCGAAAACACATCGGCGATCGTCTTGGCCGGAACCGGCAGCGCCACGACATGCGTGGATCCGTCCGGAAAATAGAAGGTCGACTCGCCCCGCGTGTAGTCGGCGTGGTACCGCTCCAGGCCAATCGCCATCAATCGTCCGACGACTTCGCCGAACGAAATTTCCCCGCGAATCGACTGGGCTGCCGCTTGTTCGATGGTTTCTATATGCTTGGAATTCATACATCCCTTACTGGTTTCCGGAAATATACCGGCCGCTCCGGCGTTTAGCATTTGGATTTAAACCAGGAATTCATATGTCGATACGCGTACTTCTTTGCACGCTGTTTGTGAGCTTAATGACTGTTTTCGCGATCGCCGATGAACCGCAACCCGCCGGGCCATCGACCACGCAGCCCGCCCGCCGGTTTAACCTGGAAAAGCTCCGGGCGCTCCGAGGCAATCGTGGCGATAACGCAGCCGACCTCTCCAAGCTCAAAACACTTTCCTGGAAGATCGGCGACGACACGCGCGAGGCCCTAGTCTACATCCCGCCGAACGCTAATAAGAAATCGCCGGTAGTATTCGCATTCCACGGCCACGGCGGCAACATGAATTACTCGGCGAGAAAATTCGCCATCCACGAGTTGTGGCCCGAGGCGGTCTGCGTATACCCGCAGGGCCTGCCCACGGCGGTGCCGGTGATCGACAAGGAGGGGAAGATGCCCGGCTGGCAGAAATATGCCGGCGACGGGAACGACCGCGATCTCGCGTTCTTCGACGCGATGATGAAAACCCTGAAGGCCGACTACAGCATCGACGAATCGCACGTGTTCGTGATGGGCCACTCCAATGGCGGGTTTTTCACTTACACGCTGTGGGCCGCCCGGGGCGAGCAGATCGCCGCTGTCGCCCCCCTCGCCGCGAACATCAATCCGCGCGACATGAAGCTGTTCAAACCAAAGCCCGTGTTTCACGTGGCCGGCGAGAAGGATCCGCTTGTGAAATTCGATCTGCAGGAACGGACGATTGATTTCGACAAGAAGCTCAACGGGGTCGACGCCGCTGGCAAACCCGCGGACGATCTGTGCACGGAGTACGCCTCCAAAACCGGCACGCCGGTGATTACGATGATCCACCCCGGCGGGCATGAAATCCCGGACGGGGCGATGAAGAATATCGTGGAGTTCTTTAAACGATTTTAAGACCGATGCATCGGAGATTTCTGATCAGTATCCGGCCGTAAACCGCTTCTTAATGTACTTCGGCTTCTCAAGCTCATCCACCAGCGCCACCGCATAGTCTTCGGCCGAGATTCGGCTGTTGCCTTGCGCGTCGGCGACGAGATTGTCGGTGTCGAGTCGGAATTTCCCGGTGCGCGTACCCGGTTCGATGATGGCGGCCGGGCTGAAGTTCGTCCAATCCAGGTCGTTTGCCTCGGCCCGCATGACGTCGAGCATTTGTGAGTGCGCCTTGGCGACTTCTTTATACGCCGCGGGAAATGCCGGCGCGTCGATTAGCTTAAGCCCCGGCGCGACTGCAAGGCTACCCGCCCCGCCAACGACAATGAGGCGTTTTACGCCGGCCTGCTTTAGGCCCGCGATCAGCGACCGTGCTGACGCGACCAGCGAGTCCATCGACTGCCCGCCCGACGGCGAGAAGGCGCTGACCACCGCGTCATGACCGGCCACCACTGTAGCAACCACCTTCGGATCGAGCAGGTCGGCCTTCACGGGACGGATATTGGGATGGGTCTCGGTGATCTTCGATGGATCGCGGGCAACCGCCGTAACGATGTGGCCGCGCTGCACGGCCTCGTGCAAAACGCGTTGCCCGATCATGCCGCTGGCGCCGAATAGTGCGATCTTCATGCGAGTGCTCCTGAATTCGAATCGCAGATTATAGGCTCGACGAAGTCACGACAGCGGCAGGCCGAAACTTCCTCAGCGCCAGAATGCCGAACACGACGAAGATCACGAGCAGCAACAACGGCGCGATCGGCGGCGGATTGTCGCCCGTCGCATATTCATGCAGAAACGGGAGGTGCTTAAACGCCTGCACGACGCCGACGAAGCAGTTAAAGAATTGAGCCGCGAGCGCCGTCACCACGTAAATCCATCGCCACGGCCCGGCAAGTTTCTTTGAATAGAACGCGTACACCGCGACGGCGAGAAGGATCAGTGAAAGGATTCCCACCGCGTGCGACGGCAGGAAGTGCGGCGCCGGCAGGACGAATCCGCTGACGCTGGTAAGAATCGTCGTCACCAGGAACACGGCAGTCTTCGTGGGCAATCGATGCGACGAAAGCATCCCGCCCATCACGATAAACCCGGCGGCCATCGCAATCAGGCTGATGATAACGTGCGGCAGAATGAGTGCGGCCATGGCGGTCCTCCCAACAATGCGTGTCGACAGGTTCGACGACATCGTAGGCAGATCGCGGCAAATTGTCGCGTTCGGTGGGTCGCGCTAATCCCAGGGGAAGCGCGTCCAACCCATGTCGATGACGCCGGCGTTGCGGTCGGCCGGGTCGCCGATGATTAGATGCGCGTCGAACGTCTTGGTGTCCGCGTGCCGCACGAACTTGGCGAGCACCTCGTTGTAACCGGCGTTGAACATCACCTTGAGATACGCCTGCGTGAGGTGCAGGTGCGGGCGGAAGCGTTCGACGTCGACGAGGTTGTGTAGGACCGTGCCGTTGACCCAGGTCTTCACGCTGCCGGTGGTCGGCACGCCGAGAATGACTTCACGCTCGACCGGCGAGTAATAAAATGCCTGCACGTACATGGCATTGTTCGGCGGGAGTACTTTGACGAGGGAAAGATCATGACCGAGCGACGCATGAACGGTATCCAAGCCCTTGCGCGCGGTGGCGAGGTTGGCGTTGTCGCCGACCAGCATCTCCGGCTCGAACGCGTGCTCGAGCAGCGCGGCTTTGTCAGCCCCAGCGAGCGAATACGGCTTGCTGAGCCGCTGGCGGCGTGCACCGATCAGCACCACCGGAGCGTCCTGCTGTGCGATGCGCTTGGGCGAATCCACGCGCAGCGACAGGCGGTTCGAATTCTCCAGCACCTTCGGCCCGGGGATTTTGATCGACCAGTCGAGCGTCGCCTGGCCGTTGGCGGGCATTTCGATTTCCTGCGGCGCGATCGCCTCCCACCCCGGCGGCGTAAGCAGCGTGCAGGTGGCCTTCAGCGGAACGGCCCCGTCGTTCACCAGCGCCGTTTGCAGCGACTTGGTGCTGTTCGGCGACACGGCCGGTGAATCGTGATACTCAATCCCCACCTTGAACGACCCGACCGGGAAATCCACCCGGGTGGGCGACGCTTTCCACAGCTTCTTGATCGAATCATCCGCATAAAGATTGTCGCGCGACACCGTGTGGCCGGCCGAGCACAGAATCGCCTGCTTGATCGTACGGCGCGTGAGCGCCTGCAGATCCAACGGAATCGGGTTCGGCCCCGCGTCGACCGCCAGCAAACTGCCCCAACTGGCGCTGGTGGCGATGGTATCGCCGAGCGGTTCAGTCCATTTCTTCGGAAGGCCCTTCGCGCCCAGCAGAATGCCCAGGATCGAGCCGACCGTGGCGCCCGTGCAGTCGGTGTCGTATCCGCAGTTGACGGCGATGCAGATGCCTTCCGCGAAGTCCTTCCCGTAGAGCAGGCCGACGGTTTGGAAACCCATGTTGATCGGCGAGTACTGCGCATTGTAGTGCGGCGTCGCCTCCATCACCTTGCGACGAGCGGCCTTCCAATCGAGCCCGGCCTTCTTCGCGTCACGTGCGGCGTCGATCGCCTTGGCGGTGAGCGAGCCGTCCTTCACGTAGCTGCGGCCGATGTCGAGCAGTTCGTTCAGATCGGTCACGATGAACGCCGCCGACTCCATCGCGGTGTTGAACATTTCGCCGTACACGCTTTCGCCGCCGGCGTGATCAGTGATCGCGTCTTCATACGCATACTTCACTGCCAGTCGCGGCAGGCCAGGTGCAATGCACGCGAACAACTCCGAGCGGATCGGACAGCCCATGCAGTCGATGAAGTAGTTGTTGTAGTTGCCGGCCACCGGCGGCACGAGGCCCATGCGCATGTTCATTCGCGCCCAGCCGTACTCGTCCCAGTTGTAATTAATGTGATTGAGCCAATACTCGCAAAGGTCGTGCGAGTTCATGGTCGGCCCGTGCTCTTCAAGACACTTGAGCCAGATGAGCTGCATCTCCAGATCGTCATTCGGAATGCCGCCCTCCTGCAGCTTGGGATACCACCACACGTCGAACGGCTCTTCCTCGCCGTACCCTTTTTCTAATGGCCCGCCGAGCGTGCCGCCGACGTTTTTTCCCATCCAGCAGCCGTAGATTTTGTCGTAAATTTCGGGCGAATCCAGGTCGAGCACGTTGGTATCTCCAATGGAATGAAATTCGATCAGACGAGATGGTACAGATGTTTTAACGTGTCCCGTTAGCACAGATCTGACGGAATAATGGCATTATTCTGACCTTTTATGATCAATACTCTTGTTTTCGTGCGACTACTATAGGACGATCCGGTCATGGGACCGAAAGAGCATTGGTACCGAGAGCAGGTGTTTGCGGCCGGGAAAGTGCCGGTCCACGCGATCTTCGCCGCTCACGACGAGGATGTGCCGCTGCACGATCACGCGTTCGTCGAGATCGTCGCTGTGCTCGACGGGTCGGCCCGGCATGTGACCAGTGCCGGTGAAAAGGAACTGCGCGCCGGTGACGTGCTCGTGTTGCGGCCGGGCGTTTGGCACGGATATTCGCAGGCAAACAAACTACGCATCTTCAATGTCTGCTTCGGTGCGGAACTGCTCAATCGTGAACTGGCGTGGACACTGGAAGACCCGGTGGTCGGCCAACTTCTCTGGGGACCACGACACGGTGGCGGCGGTGCGAATCACTTCAACGCATCGGCCGCGGTCGTGAAGGCATGTGCTCATGGACTTGGTGACGTTCACGCGCCCGAGGGCTGGGCCGTGCCGATCGGGCGGCTGCTGGTGTTTCTGGGGGCACTGTCGCAGGGGGCGAACGTGACGAGCGCATCGGTGCAGGTCATCCCGCCGCTGGTCGCTGAAGTGGTGCGAAGTTTGGAGGCCGACGTTCCGCGCGCGTGGCGAATGGACGAACTCGCGAAAATCGCCGGCGTAAATCCGTCGTACCTCACCCGCCGCTTCACCGCCGCGATGGGACTCGCGCCGATGGCCTATCTCACGCGATGCCGCGCCGAGCGGGCGGCCGCCCTGCTGCTGCAGACGACCGACGACATCGCACGCATCGCCACCATCGTCGGCTGGCCCGACCCGGTCTACTTCTCCCGGCGGTTCCGCCAACACTACGGCATGGCCCCGCGCGAATACCGCAAACGGTTCGGCCAGCAGACTACCGCTTTGTCAGCGTGATCGATTCGATATTGAACCCGGCCGCCTTTTCGATCTTCACCGTCATCACTACGTCGCCCGCGTCGAGCTTCACCGCGGCGAGGCTCTCAAGCCGCTCCCACACGTGATACACCTCCACGCCGGGCCTGAAGCCTGCGGTGGTTGGAATCTCAATCGGCCCTGTAGTAACGCTCGGCCCGAACGAAAACGACAGCGTCCCGCCCTTTCCGCCAGCCGCGACGTGGGCGCCGATCGCATACGTCCCCGCCTCGCCCACGTGGAGCGTGTACTTCACCCACTCGCCGCCGTGGGTCCAGCCGAGGTAGGTTTGCTGAGGATCTTCCGGCTCGCCCGTGGTGGTTTCGTGCCCCTTGCCGAACCGGGCGAGGCCGATGCCGTCTTTGCTGGTGCGAAGGTCAGTCTTCTTCGCACCGCCGTTGTAGTTGAAGGTGATGCCGTTCTTCGCGTCGGGAGCGATGTCGTATTCGGTCGCCTTGATCACGCCCGGCACGGCGATCGGCGTGCCGGCGTACGGCTTGCCGACATACTCAGCCGGCTGCGTGGTTGCCGCGAGCAGCAGCACGGTGCAGGCGATCAACAACGCATGCAGCCCGTTCGCTCGATGCATGAGAGTTCCTCCACGAGGGATCATCGTTGCGGGCGATTGGAACGCGCGCCCATCAGCGATTTAAGTTCGTCACGCCGCGCGATCACGATGTCGCCGTGGCGACGCAGCGCCAAAGCGGCCAGCGCGGCGCCGGCGCGCAGGCCAGTGATGAAGTCGTTGTCGAGCCATCCGTGAATCACACCGGCGGCCAGTGCATCGCCGGCACCGAGGCGGTCGATGACCGTGGTCGGCTCGGCAGGTTGACGGATGATGTTGCCGTTGTCCCAGGCGAGCGTGCCCTCATTGCCAATCGTGAGAACGATTTGCTTCGCACTGGTAAGGCCGGTCAGTGCCTTGAGCTTCTCTTCGGGGCTGCCGGTTAGACCGAGCACTTCGGTCGCATCCGACTCGCCGACGAACAGAAGCGCCACGGACTTCAGCAGCGGCAGCAGCGTGTCGCGGGCTTGCTTGGCGCTCCACAGCTTGGCGCGGAAGTTGACGTCAAAGCTCACAGGCACTTTTGCAGCAGCGGCGCGAGCGATCGCTTCTTTCGCTACGGCCAGGCATTGCGGCGACAGCGCAGGCGTGATCCCGGTCAGATGCAGCACCCGGGTGCTCAGCAGTTCGTCCCATGGGATCGAATCGACCGTCATCTCTGTCGCACACGAGCCGGCCCGGTCGTACGTCACCCGCACCGGCGTGGGCGGCGACGCGAGTTCCACGTACATCGTCCCCACCCGGCCCGTCGGCGACCACTGCACCAGCGACATGTCCACGCCGGCCTGCCGGATCTGATTGGCGACGAGTCGGCCCGGCGGAGTGTCCGGAAGTCTACTGCACCACGCCGTGCGATAGCCCAGCGACGCCAATGCAGCCGCAACGTTGCTTTCTGATCCCGCTGCGTACAACGCCGCGCCGGCCGCGGTCTCCAACGGCGTGCCGGGGCTTACGCTGATGCGCAGCATCGTTTCGCCGAGGGTAGTGAAGTCAAAACGGGGCGCTTTTTTCGATTCAGCCATGGGCGGCCTCCCACGCTTGTCGCAGCGCGACGCCCCTGGCGATCAGGTCATCGGGCGATTGATCCGCTTTGGAAACCAGCGCCGTTCCCATTGCAACCGCCGCAGCGCCGGCTTTGCGCCAGGCGCCGATGTTCTCAACCGAGACGCCGCCTGTTGGGACGAAATCGACGTCGTCGAGCGGGGCACGAAGCGCCTTCAGATAAGTCGGACTGAGCGTGTCGCACGGAAAGAGTTTAAGCATTCGAGCGCCCGCCGACGCGGCCTGCTGGGCTTCGGTCGCGGTGTAAATGCCGGGCAGGTGAAGCACATCCGCCTTCACCGCCGCCGCCACGGAAGCCGGATCAAACCCGGGCGAGATCAGGAACATCGCGCCGGCCGCGATCGCGGCGCTCACGTGTTCCACATTCCTAACGGTTCCGGCGCCGATGAGCAGTCGACTTCCGAACTGGTCCTGCAACGCCGTGATGTGCGTTAGCGCATCCGGGCTGTTCAACGTCACTTCCATCGCTGTCACGCCGGCCGTGGCGAGCGCGTCGGCAATGGTGAGAACCTGCGGCGAAGTAAACCGTCCGCGAATGATTGCGATAATGCCGCCGCTGCGGACGCGCGTGATTGATTCTGCAATCGTGCTCTTGTTCACAAGCATGATCTTAATGCATCGATGACAAAGGGTGAAACCAGTGCAGTCACAGTGACGCTAGTCGACGAACATCGCCGAGGGAGCGATGTAAGCGTTCCGAATTCGAATGTGAAGCGTTCCTTCCGCCACGCCCGCCGCAGCAAAATAGCGGAGGAGTGGCGTATCGAGCGAGTCGATCCAGGCGGGCAATCCCTTGGTGTCTTTGCCCTGCGCCCAGCCCCGCGCGAGAGATTCGCTTGCTCGATAGGCAAATTCCGGCCGGATCTTCTTCAACTGCCCTATCGCGAGTTCGTTTTTCCCGACACGGGCTTCGCAAGCCATCACGTCGAACATTTCGACTGAGTTGGTAGCGTTTATCTTTTCCACCATCTCCAGCGCGCGGGCCGGGTCGTTGGTGACGGCGAACGCGTGAGCCATGCGTTGGCAATAATCGTGTTCATCGAATCCAACAAAGCGCATTGCGG
>Ga0070665_100007583_pt1 | contig 11033 bp, 7 predicted proteins | sample KBSS13metaG_FD_65862 | JGI IMG/M metagenome (GOLD analysis project Ga0070665, IMG submission 65862) | Switchgrass rhizosphere microbial communities from Kellogg Biological Station, Michigan, USA - KBS S1-3 metaG | ecosystem: Host-associated > Plants > Roots > Rhizosphere > Soil ...
AGCGCCACGGTCATCACCGCGGAATCGATCCACGTGCGGCGGAAATAGGCGGCGACCGAACCGAGCAGCACGCCGGCCGGAATGGTGAAGGAGATCGACAGCGCCGCCAGCGACAAGGTCACCGGCAGTCGCTCCGCCACAGCCGACAGCACGCTTTGATTCAGAATCAGGGAAGAGCCGAAATTGCCCTGCGCCAGATTGAACAGCCAGATGCCGAGCTGTTCGAGGAACGACCGATCGAGTCCGAGTTGCCGGCGAACCTGTTCGACCGCGGCGGGCGAGGCCTGCTCACCGGCGATGATGATGGCGGGATCGCCAGGCAGCAGGCTGAGCAGCAGGAACGCCAGGATCGAGATGATCAGGATCACCGGCACGGCCTGCAGGAATTTTACCGCGACGATGCGTATCAGAGCGACCTCCTCCGCCTCGTCATCGGGCCCCGGCCAATCTCGGTGGACTATGCATCAATCGAGCCACAGGTCCCACAGCTGAAGAATGCCGGCATAGTCGTTCTGACCCTGGAGCTTCTTCGCATAGCCCGTGAGCCGGCCGGTGTCGGCGATCTTCACCAGATAGCCGCCGCCCAGCACCTCCTTCTGGATGGTCAGCCAGCTCGCACGCCGCGCTTCCAGCGTCGGCGCCGCGAAGAATTCCGCATAGGCCTTGTCGAGGGTCTCGTTGCCGACGATGTGCGGGAACGTGTAGAGCACCGGCCGCCATTGCTGCGGCCCGAGAATGTGATCGGGGCCGAAGGCGGTGGTCGACAGATTCCAGTCGCCGGTGCCCTGCTGCATATGGGAGGCGTTGGTGGTCCAGTCGGTGACCTGGACATCGACGGTCATGCCGATTTCCTTGAGCTGCTCGGCGACGATCAGCATGGTGGAACGCATCCACTGGTAGTTGCTGTTGGTCTCGATGACGATTTTCTCGCCCTTGTAGCCGGCCTGCTTCAGCAGTTCCTTGGCCTTGGCGGGACTCTTGATGTCGTACCAGGGTGTCGGTGCGGTCTCCCCGAGGAAGTACGGCGTGCCGGGAAACGACATCCACGGATTGCGCTTGTTGAGACCGCCGGCGCCCTCGATGATGTCATCGACATTGATGGCCGCAGCGATGGCCTGGCGAATCAGAACGTTGGCGGTGAGGCCCTTCTGCGAGTTGACGATCACATAGCTGCCGAGGGTGGGAAACACTTCGCGGATCGCCAGATCCTTGCGCGCGGTGACGCGGGCGGCGAGCTCGCTCGGCACGCTGGAGATCATCTGCGCCTCGCCGTTCTGCAGCGCGGCGATACGCGTGGTTGCCTCCGGCATGAACCGATAGCGCACGCCGTCGAGATAGACGGTCTTGCGTCCGCCATAGCCGTCGCGGCCGGGCACGCTGGTGTCGGCGGTGTAATCGTCGAAGCGGGTGATGGTGAGATGGCTGTCCTTGACCCATTCGCCGAGCTTGTAGGGACCGGTGCCGATCACCTCGATATCCCGGGCCGGCTTGTCCTTCTGCGACGCCGGCAGGATCATCAGCGGATAGATCGGCGACTTGATGACGTCGAGCAGAACGACGTTGGGCTCTTTCAGCACGATGACGAAGCTGTACGGATCCGGCGCATCGAAATGATCGACGGCTTCCAGGTTCTTGGCGTTGGGGCTGACGCGCCTGTAGCGCTCGAACGATGCCTTGACGTCGGCCGACGTCATCTCCTGGCCGTTGTGAAATTTGACGCCCTTGCGCAGTTCGAACGCGTAGGTCTTGAAATCGGCCGAGGCAGTGGCCTTCGCCGCCAGCATGGGGCGGGTGGCGTTGGCGTTGTCGAGGGTCACCAGGCCTTCGAAGATGTTGTTGATGACCTCGAGTTCGACGGCGCTCGACGCCATGTAGGGATCGAGCGTACCCGGGCCGGAGACGCTGGCATAGACCAGCGTGCCGCCCTTCTTGGGGGTCTGCGCGCGGGCGGTCGTGGCGGCACCGTGCGAAACTCCGAGAACCAGGGCCAGCGCGACTGCAAGGCCTTGTCGTGCAACATTCCGCTTCATTCGCCTGCTCCCAGAAGTTCGCCGCAAATTCCGTTCACGCCTGCAATCTAAAGCCCCGCAACGATCTTCAAGGCGTCATCGGTCACCGACAACGCGTGGTCGATATCCGCGGCAGTATGCGCGACGGACAGAAACATGTTGTGCTTGGGGTGCATGTAGACGCCGCGCTTCAGCGTCTCCTGCGTGAAGCGGTTGCCCCTGGCGTAATCGACATCGTCCTCGAACAGAATCGCCGGCATCTGCACCGGGCCGCTTTGGCGGACGCCGAGATTGTAACGCCGCGCCTGCTCGGCGATGCCGTCGCGCAGCCGCTGGCCCATCCGGCGCATGTGCTCGGGCGCGTTCTCGGCCTCCAGCACATCGATGGTGGCGAGCGCCGCGGCCATCGAGGTGGCGCCGCACCAGAACGAGCCGGTGGCGTAGAGCTGCGCCGCGGCGTCACGAAAGCGGTCATTACCCAGCACGGCCGACAGCGCATAGCCGTTGGCGATCGCCTTGCTCCATGCGCTGAGATCCGGCTGCACGCCGATCTGGTCCCAACTTCCATGCAGGGTCAGCCGGAATCCGGCGCGGACATCATCGAGGATCAGAGCAGCGTCGTTGGCGTCGCACAGCTCGCGCGCACGCCGCGCGAAAGCGGGATCGGGCAATTGCTGGTGCTGGCCATAGTCATGCCTGAAGGCGGAGACGACGATGGCCGCCAGATCCGCACCGGCCTTGTCCACCGCCGCTTCGAGGCTGGCGGTGTCGTTGTAGTCGAAATACAAAATGTGCGCGCGGTCTTCGGACATCACGCCATAGGGATATGGCGAGCACCACGGAATGGCGCCGTGATAGGCGCCGTTGGCCAGCAGGACCTTGCGCTTCCCGGTGGCGCCGCGCGCCAGTGTCACGCAGGTGGTGGTGGCGTCGGTGCCATTCTTGGAGAACAACGCCCAGTCGGCGTGGGTGACGAGACCGACCATGCGCTCCGCCAGTTCGACCATGCGTTCGGACGGTCCGTTGAGAACGTCGCCCTGCTCCATCTGCTTGCGGGCCGCGGCGTCCACGACCGGGTGGCGGTGGCCGAGCACGATCGGTCCCCAGCTGCACATGAAGTCGAGATATTTGCGACCGTCGACATCCCAGATGTGACAGCCCTCGCCGCGGGCGAAGAACTGCGGATAGCCGGCCGGCAAACCGCCGGCGCGCATGTGGCCATACATGCCGCCGGGCACGACACGGGTCGCGCGGTCGCGCAGGCTTCGATCGATCGGGCCGAGTTCGGGGGGCATCAGCTCTCCTGTCCACGCGCATTAGGATATATGATATATGGATATCCGCAAGCGCGGCACCGGTGCCGTCGGCGGCAACGCGCGCTGAAAAGACGCTCAGGCTGCACGCCCCGGCATCACGACGGAAGCAATTGCTGATGCGACGTCGCCTCCGCAGCGATCCTGCTCCAGTCGTACAGCATCGGCACCATCTTGCCGGCGGCCCAGATCGCATTCTGGTTGTCGTAGGATGGGCTGGCGGTATGGCCCGACGCGCCGTGAAACACGATCCACTGGCAATTGTCCCAGGCGCCGACGTCGAACACGTAGCGGGACAGCGCGGCATAGGTCGCCTTCATGCCGAGCCGCGCGATGTAGCCGGTGGCGAATGGCGTATCGTTGTCGCCACCGAGCAGGCCGCAGGCCTTGTCGAGCGAGGCCGCGTGTTCCGGATGGATCGCCGACAGTGGATGGCGCAGCATCGGGCGATGCACGGTAGCCCAGTCGCCCGGCGGACATTCCCCCGCCGCATCGTTCAGCGCCTGTGTCAGCAGTTCGTCCCAGCCGGCGCCGGCCAGCAGGCCGGTATCGTTGGCGCGCAGCAATTGCGGCACAGTCCACCAGATCTGGCTCTCGCCAAAAATGCCGGGCGGCACTTTTGTATAAGGACTTTCGGAAACCGCGCGCACGCCGCTCCGGTCGGCGACGAGTTTGGTCAGCGCGGTGCGCAGCGCCACATAGGCCACTGCGGCCGTCGAGTCGCCATCCATGGCGCCGTTCCACTTGACGATGCGGTCGCGCAGGGCCGCCGCGGCGCCATCGACCGCGAGGCCGCGGATGCGGTCGCGGAATTCAATCGCGATCACGCTGACGGTGTCGCGATGGATCGCCGCCATGTCTTCCACCGTGGCCTTGTCGAGTTCGGCAAGGCGCTGCCAGATGCGCCGCGCGCGGTGGGGTGGCATGCTGTCGGTGCCGAAATAATGCACGCCGTTTTCGGCGACGCGGTTGTTGGCCGTGACGATGGCCTGCTCCGCGGGATCGATGGTGCACGGCATCTCCTCGAACGGGATCAACCCGCTCCATTCGTGCTCGCCGGTCCAGCCCGGCACCGGCAGCCAGCCATTGGCGCGCGGGCGCACCGGGACCTTGGCGCGTACGCGATTGCCGATCTTTCCGCTGGTGTCGGCGGCAACAAGGTTGTGATCCATCAGCCCCCATTCGCGGCCCGCGTCGTAAAGCTCTTCGATGGTCGAGGACCGCAGCACCGGCAGCGTGCAGTCGAACGAGGTGTCGGGCACCGCGAACTGCATCGAGCGCAGCACCAGGCCGGTGCCTGCGGCGGGATCGCCGGCGATGACCGGACCGTGCATGGTTTCGACCACGTCGATGACGACGTTCGCTTCACCGCGGACGGCGATGGTCTCGGCGCGATGCGTGACGGGCTTCCAGCCGCCCTTGAAGCTGGTGTTCTCCACCTTCGCGTCGAAGCGCTCGACATAGAGGTCGTGGATGTCCACGAAAGCGTGGGTGACGCACCACGCCACCTTGCCGTTGTGGCCGAAATTCGGGAAGCCCGGCGCGCCGGGCACGGTGAGACCGATGACGTCGAAGTCGTCGCACGCCAGATGCGCCTGGTAGTACATGCTCGGCATTTCCAGCACACGGTGCGGGTCGCCGGCCAGCAGCGGCCGCCCGGTGGCGGTCTTCTGCGGGCCGAGCGCCCAGTTGTTGCTGCCGCCGGCGACTTCCGCCTCCTGCTGGTCATGGCCGCCCAGCAATGCTGCAAGTCCCGGCTTGAGGTCGGCGAGGGTGGCGAGATAACGCACGCCTTCAGCGCCGGGCGGGATGCACAGCATGTCGTCGCCGCCGTCGTCGAACCGCAATTTTGCAATCTGGTCGGCGCCGACGATCGGCAATGCGGCAGCGCGCCACAGCTTCCACCATACCGAGCCCATCAGGAAGCCGATCTGGCGCATCACCGCGATGGAATGCCACGGCTGCCACTGGGCCGGTCTTGCGTTGAGGATGGCGTATTCCGCCGGCCATCTGCCGAGCGCGATGAAGGCGTTGACGCCGCGCGCATAGGCTTCGAGCATGGCCCTGGTTTCGTCGTTGAGCAGTGCGAAATCGCGCTGCGAGGCGCCGGCGGTGTTGAGTTGCCGCCCCAGCACATCGCCAGCGACGGCGGACTTGCCAACCCACTCTGCATAGCGCCCGGTGCCACGCCGCAGCAGCGCTTCCATCTGCCAGAGTCGGTCCTGCGCGTGCGCAAATCCGAGCCCGGCAAAGGCGTCGAGATGCGAGGCCGCGCAGATATGTGGAATGCCCCAAATGTCGCGTCGCAGCTCGACCGTTCCGGACAGACCGGGCACCGCCGCCGGGCTCGCAAGATCCGGCAAACTATCCTTTGAATTCAGATCGATAGAACCTGCTGACATGACGCCATCCACGTTGAGAATTGCCATCCATCGTGTCGGCGCATTCAAGCTTGATCGGCGATGCCTCTAACCTCGCGGACGACAGCAAGAATTCCAACCCAAAGAATATATCATATATTCTGATCACGGTTTTCGTCGCCGTCAATGCAGGAGTTGCGCGCGCGACGAAGCGAGCCGCCGCAACCGCGCAGCTCCAACGGCTCAACCAACGCGACTGCGATCTTTCGGGTGCCTCACGATCTCAGGAGCCGTCAGGCATCACGAGGCAGGCGCCAGCAGCTCCAGGCGCATGTTGCCGTCGGCATCCTCCGTGACGACCGCCTTGCCGCTCTCGATCTTCGAAAGCAGCTGCACCAGCAAAGCACCGCCTTCGATGATGTCGTCCTGAATCGCCTGGCGGGCCGCGACGGGATCGCGCTCCTGCAGGGCTTCCATCAGGATCAGATGCTGATGGCGCCCGGGATAGGTCGGACGTGCGTGCGGGTAGAGGAACTTGAGCAGAGGTCCGTTACGCAGCCAGATCGTCTCCAGCAGGGAGACCAGATCCTCCGCCTGCGAGGCGCGGTAGATGAGGAAGTGGAAATTGAAATTGGTCAGCGTGGCGGCTTCGGAGTCGCCGTCCTTCTCGGCCCGCACCAGCCCTTCATGGAGTTTCCTCAGCTTTTTCAGATCGGCCGCAGTCAGCAGCGAGACCGCCTTTTCCGTCGCGAGACCTTCCAGGAAAAGGCGGATCTCACGAAGCTCCCGGTAGCGCGTCAGCGACAATCGGGTCACGGTAATCGATTGCCCCGAACGCATTTCGAGGCCACCCTCGCGAACCAACTGCATAATCGCTTCGCGCACCGGCGTGTCGCTCACGCCCATCGCCGCGGAAAGCTCGCGGATGCGCAGTCGCTGGCCGGGCCAGAAGCGTCCGGCCATCAACGCCTCGCGCAACTGACCGTAAGTGCGCGAGGCCAGATTTTCGCGACTGCTCGAAACGAAACCCTTCAAAGCCATCTTTTTATCCCGACTATTCCATGAGCCCGTGGCGCGGACTCTGCGAGGGCGAAGCCGACCAGCACCAGTGCATCATGAGGCCTCTTACTAAAAATGCGACCCGGGCGCCACGCGCCTCTGGCCAACCTCGAAATCGGGATATATCATATATCAACTCACGAGCGGGGAAAGTGACCTTTCGATGCAGTCTGACAGCCAGCCCGCGCATTGGCTCGCGAGCTTCCACGACGCCCTCGTCGCCCGTGACAAGGCCCGCCTCCAGGACCTCTTCCTGGACGAATGTTACTGGCGGGACTTCCTGGCCTTCACCTGGAATATCGTCACGCTGGAAGGCCGCGCGCCGATCTGGGAGATGCTGCTGGCGCGGCTGGACGAGGTCAAGCCGGAGCAATGGCAGATCGAGTCCGTCGACGCACCCGGCGATGTGGTGGGGGCATGGTTCAGCTTCGAGACCGCGGTCGGACGCGGCAAGGGCCACCTGAGGCTGAAGGACGGGCGATGCTGGACGTTCTTCACAACGCTCCGCGAATTGAAGGGGCACGAGGAAAAGCGCGGCCCGACGCGCATTGCAGGTGCCCAGCATGGCGTCGTGAGGGGACGGCGGGTCTGGCTTGACGGGCGCAACGACGACAAGGCCGAACTCGGCATCTCGCGGCAGCCCTATTGCCTGATCGTCGGCGGTGGCCAGGGCGGCCTCGCGCTTGCGGCACGGCTGAAGCAGCTCGACGTCCCCACCTTGATCGTCGACGCACTGCCGCGGCCGGGCGATGGCTGGCGTCGGCGCTACCGATCGCTCTGCCTGCACGATCCCGTCTGGTACGACCACATGCCGTACCTGCCTTTTCCGGACAATTGGCCGGTCTACACACCGAAGGACAAGATGGGCGACTGGCTGGAGGCCTATGCCTCCATCATGGAGCTGGACATCTGGAATGCGACGCGATGCACGCACGCAGCATTCGACGACGCAACCAAACGCTGGACGGTCGAGGTCGAACGCGACGGCCAAACGATCACGCTGCAGCCGATGCAGCTGGTGCTGGCCACCGGCATGGCCGGCGTGCCGAACCGTCCCCTGTTGAAAGGCCAGGATCGCTTCCGCGGCATTCAGCACCATTCGAGCGAGCACAAGGACGGCGCCCCCTACGCCGGCAAGAGATGCGTCATCGTCGGCGCGAACAATTCGGCCCATGATATCGCTGCGGATCTGTGGGAGAATGGCGCCGCCAGCGTGACGATGATCCAGCGCTCGCCGACCCTCGTCGTCAAATCCAGCGCGCTGGAGCGTCACGGGCGGCCCCTCTATTCGGAAGCCGCGGTCGCTGCCGGCATCGATGCCGACCGTGCCGACCTGATCGCTGCCTCAATTCCCTACCGCATCCTGCCGCAGTTCGCGAACCCGACGGTGGCGCGGATCAGGCGGGATGATGCCGATTTTTACGAGCGGCTCGGAGCAACGGGATTCATGCTGACGTTCGGCGAGGACGAGAGCGGCATCGGACTGATGTATCCGCGGCGCGGTGCCGGTTACTACATCGACGTCGGCGCCTCCGACCTGATCATCGATGGCCGGATCGCCGTCAAGTCCGGCGTGGAGATCGACCATCTGGCGGAGAATGCCGTCGTCATGGCGGACGGCACCACCCTGCCTGCCGACCTCATCGTCTACGCGACCGGCTACGGACCGATGAACGACTGGGCGGCACAGTTGATCTCACCGGCCGTCGCCGAAAAGGTCGGACCATGCTGGGGCCTTGGTTCCGGCACAGCAAAAGATTCCGGCCCATGGGAAGGCGAATTGCGCAACATGTGGAAGCCGACCAGGCAGGAAGCACTCTGGTTTCAGGGCGGCAATCTGCAACAAGCGCGGCACTTCTCTCTCTACACGGCGTTGCAGATCAAGGCGCGGATGGAGGGGGTGCCGACCCCGGTGTATCGCACGGGATGAAAGCTTTCACGCTGGCACCGGTCTTGCTTAATTTGGATATATCATATCGAATATATCTGAGCTGAAAGGATCCTCTTTGACAGTTGTGCAAGAACGCGATTGCCACGTCATGATCAGGGATCTCTGCAAGAGCTATGGCAGCGATCCCGCGGTCAAGAACCTGACCCTTGACGTGCGCCGCGGCGAATTCCTCGCCTTGCTCGGTCCGTCGGGATCCGGCAAGACCACGCTGCTGATGACGATTGCCGGTTTCGACTTTCCGGATTCCGGCGCGATCGAGATCGGCGGCAAGGATGTCACCTGGATGGCGCCGAACAAGCGCGATCTCGGCATGGTGTTCCAGCGCTACACTCTCTTTCCCCACATGAGCGTCCTCGACAACATCGCCTTTCCCTTGCGGATGCGAAAAGTTTCGCGTGCGGATCGGGAAGCGCGCGCACGAGCCGCGTTGAAGACCGTAAGACTGGAAGGTTACGGCGACCGAAAGCCTTCGCAGCTGTCCGGCGGCCAGCAACAGCGCATCGCTCTGGCACGGGCCATCGTCTACAACCCCCAGGTCCTGCTGATGGACGAGCCGCTGTCGGCACTCGACAAGACCTTGCGGGAAGAGATGCAGGTCGAGATCAAGCAACTGCAGCGTCAACTCGGCGTCACCGTGGTCTTCGTGACTCATGACCAGAGCGAGGCGCTGACCATGGCCGATCGCATCGCCGTGCTCAATTTCGGCGAGCTGCAGCAAGTGGGCTCACCGAAGACTCTATATGAAGAGCCGGCGTCGGCCTTCGTGGCCGGCTTCATTGGCGAGACCAATTTCTGGCCCGCGCAGGTCACGGCCGATGTCGACGCGGGCCGTGAAGTCGAGGTCGAACTCGAAGGCGGGGAGCGGGCAACGGTGCTTGCCACCCATACGCTGCAGCGCAATCAATCCGCCCGGATCGCGATACGCCCCGAACACATCCTGATTGGCGCCGGCCGCGACAAAGGCGGCGTGACCGCAACGATCGACGACGCCATCTATGCCGGCAGCGTCACCACGCTGCTGCTGCGAACCAAGGGACCGATGGTCCGTGTTCGCCAGGCCAGTCCGGCCACCTCCGGCGATATGACGCCGAGCGGCGCGATCTCGCTCACCTGGGAGGCGCGGCATGCCCGTGCTTATCCGCTGTCATGAGCGTACGCCCCGGCTCCTTCACGCTTGGCGGCCGCCAGTACAGTCCCGCGGCCAGCCTGCTGCTCGCCACGCCGTTTCTGTTGATGATCGTGCTGGCTTTCCTGCTGCCGCTGGCCATGCTGCTGCGTGAAAGCATGTTCGTCCCCTCCTTCACCACCGCGAACTACGAGAAGGTGTTTGACGAGCCGGTCTATCTGCGCGTGATGTTCCGGACGTTGCGGATCTCCGTCCTTGTCACCGTCATCACCCTGCTCCTCGCCTATCCCCTCGCCGCCTTGATGGCGCGCGCGCGGGGGCTGTTGCTCGGCCTGCTGCTGCTGGCGGTTCTGCTGCCGCTATGGACCTCCGTGCTGGTGCGCACCTATGCGTGGCTGGTGCTGCTGCAACGCAACGGCTTGCTGAACGACTTGCTGCTCGGCCTCGGCCTCATCAAGGCCCCGATGCAATTGTTGCGCACAGAGGGTGCGGTGGTGCTGGCCATGAGCCACGTGCTGTTGCCGTTCATGGTGCTGCCGCTCTACGCCGCGCTGCGCGCCATCCCGGATGACTATGTTCGGGCCGCCAGGATGCTCGGCGCCGGCAGCCTGTCGGTGTTCCGCCACGTCGTGCTGCCGCTGTCGCTATCGGGCATTTCTGCGGGCTGCTTGATGGTGTTCCTGATGGCGATGGGCTTCTTCGTCACGCCGGCGCTGATCGGCGGCCCCCAGCAGATGATGCTCGCGACGCTGGTGCAGCAGCAGGTCACGGAACTGCTGAGCTGGCCATTCGCGGGCGCCCTGGTCGGCGTGCTGCTGGCCTTCGTGCTGGCGCTGGTGCTGCTGTTCAACCGCGTGGTGCGGCTCGATCGTTTCGTGGGGCAAGCATGAGACGCCCCGTCCAGGCGAGCACCATGGTTGTCAATGCCATCGCCTACGGCGTCACCGTGTTCCTGCTGCTGCCGACAGTGCTGATCGTGCCGATGTCGTTCGGCCCCGATCAGTTCCTGCGTTTCCCGCCCTCGGGCTTCACGCTGCACTGGTATGCGGCCTACTTCGCCGATGCCGACTGGATCGGCGCGACCTTGTTCAGCATCAGGATCGCACTACTCACCGCCCTGGTCGCAACCGTCATCGGGACCCTCGTCTCGATTGCGCTGGTGCGGGGGCGCCTGCCCCTGAAGGCGGCGTTCGAGTTGCTGGTGGTCGGTCCGGT
>Ga0070665_100007584_pt1 | contig 11033 bp, 5 predicted proteins | sample KBSS13metaG_FD_65862 | JGI IMG/M metagenome (GOLD analysis project Ga0070665, IMG submission 65862) | Switchgrass rhizosphere microbial communities from Kellogg Biological Station, Michigan, USA - KBS S1-3 metaG | ecosystem: Host-associated > Plants > Roots > Rhizosphere > Soil ...
CATCAAGCCGTCGAACACGGGCCAGGCGGCGGTCGGCGACGGTTTCGCCGAAGGCGATCAGTTCGGCTACTCCCTCGCGCTGAGTTCCGACGGCAACACGCTGGCCGTGGGCGCCATCGGCGAGGACAGCAACGCCACCGGCGTCAACGGCGACCAGTCGGACAACTCGGCGAATCAATCCGGGGCCGCGTACGTCTTCACCCGCGCCGGCACCACGTGGTCCCAGCAGGCGTACATCAAGTCGTCGATGACGAGGCCGAACGTGCTCTTCGGGTATTCGATCGGCCTCAGCGCGAACGGCGACACGCTCGCCGTCGCCGAGTACGACGCCGACCGGGGCCAGGGCGCGCTCTACGTGCTCACGCGCAGCGGCGGGGCCTGGTCGCATCAGGCCCGCATCAAGGCCGACAACGCCGAAAACGGCGATTCGCTCGGCTACTCGATGGCCATCAGCGACGACGGGAACACGATTGCCGCCGGCGCGGCGGACGAAGACTGCCTGATCCCCGGGATCAATCCGGCGGGCTGCGACAAAGACCAGCCCCAGGATCACTCGGCCGGGGCGGCGTACGTGTTCGTGCGAAACGGCACCACCTGGACCCAGCAAGTTTTCCTCAAGTCGTCGAACCCGGCGCACGAGGATTGGTTCGGTGTCCGCATCGCGATCAGCGGGGACGGCAATACCGTGGCCGTCGCAGCGCCGAATGAAGACAGCGCGGCCAAGGGCGTCAATGGCAAGCAGGACGACGACTCCGCCGCCGAAGCGGGTGCTGTCTACTACTTCACACGCACCGGGACGACCTGGGTTCAGCAGGCCTACGTCAAGGCGTCCAACACACGAGCCGGCGACGAGTTCGGGTCCTCGCTCGCGCTGAGCAGCGACGGGCGTACGCTGCTCGTCGCCGCGCGCGGCGAAGACAGCGGCGCCAAGGGCGTCAACGGTAACCAGGCCGACAGTTCCATCCGCGACGCGGGCGCCGCGTACCTCTTTGTCCGATAACGGTTACCTGGAGCGAAACGAAATAGTTTCTATGTGAATTGACCTGTCGCCGCGGTGAGCAATCCTTCTCCGAGGAGGAGCCATGGGATCGAGTCTGCTGAGACGTGTGCTCGTTGTCTCCGGGATCCTGGTCGTGCCGGTGGTTGGGTTCGCGCAGGAAGCCGCGCTGACGGGCATCGTGACCGATGCCACGATGGCGGTGCTGCCGGGCGTCACGATCAAGGCGGTGCACGCGGCGTCGGGCAATACGTTCGAAGCGGTGACCGATCAGCGAGGCGCGTACCGCATTCCCGTGCGCGTCGGCGTTTACAAGATCACGGCGACGCTCTCGGGCTTCAACACGGTCACGCGCGACGGCGTGGAGATCCTGGTCGGGCAGACGAGCACCATCAATCTCCAGATGGCGACCGGCGGCGTGGCCGAGTCGCTGACGGTGACGGCGCAGGCGCCGCTCATCGAAACGAGCACCTCGAGCCTCGGCTCCAGCATCGATCCGCGTCAGGTGACGGAGTTGCCGTCGCAGGGCCGCAACTGGATGTCGCTTGCGCTGCTGGCACCCGGCAACCGGACGAACGCGCAGGGTGCTACGCCCGTGCAGGATCGGGGTGACGTGAGGGAATTCCAGCTCAACGTCGACGGCCTGCAGGTGACGTCGAACCTGGGCACCGGGAACCAGTCCAGGTACAGCAACGACGCCATCGCCGAATTTCAGTTCGTCGCAAACAGGTTCGACGCGACACAGGGCCGGTCATCTGGTGTGCAGGTGAACGCCATCACCAAATCGGGCACCAACACGCTGTCGGGGTCGCTCGTCGGCAACTTCCGGAACAGCGACTGGAACGCGGCCGATCCGGTCCTGAACAAGGTCGTGCCGTACTCGAACCAGCAGATCAGCGGGACCACGGGCGGTCCGATCGTGAAGAACAAGCTGCACTTCTTCGCCAACTACGAGTACGAGCACCAGCCGCTCACCTCCATCTGGCAGACGCCGTATCCGGCATTCAACGTCGAGCTGCAGGGGATCAGAGACGTGAAGCTGGCGGGCGTCCGGGTCGATCACGAGCTCTCGTCGAAAACGAGACTGATGGGCAAGGTGAACCACTCGGATCTCTTTGAGCCGTTTGGAGCGGGCAACGCCAACCACCCGTCGGGAACCAACAGCAACGAAGAGCATTCAACCGACGTCGTGGGTGAGATTACGCAGGTCATCAGCAACCACGCCCTTAACGCCTTTAGAGCGGGTTACGCGTCGTACGGCATCAACCAAGTCTCGCTCACGTCGTGGTCGAACCACTGGCAGGCGCCCAACGGGATCACGACCGACGGTCCGAACATCACCCTCAGGGGTTTCTCGACAGGCCGGAACAACAACCTGCCCCGCTATCGCAACCAGAACGTGTACACGTTCCACGACGACTTCACGTTCAACTTCGACGGGAAAGGCCGTCACGACCTCAAGACCGGCGGTGAGTATCTCCACCTCGTGGACAACACCCGCAACTGCAACCGCTGCGGCGGAGTGATCACTGCGAACAACGGCCCGGTCCCGGCCAACATCGAGCAGATCCTGCCCGACGCCTTCAACGCCGATACCTGGGCGCTGTCGCAGCTCTCGCGGCTCACGACCAACTACCAGGTCGGCGTGTCGGACACGTCGGCGTTCCTGACGCCGCTCCCCCTGTGGAAGTACGGCGCGTGGGCGCAGGACGATTGGCGGCTTTCGTCGAATCTCACGTTGAACCTCGGCTTGCGGTACGACCTGATTTGGAATTCATTCGCGCAGAACGTGGTCTTTCCCCCGTTCGAGCAGCCCAATCGGCCGCAGGACGCGAACAACATGCAGCCGCGCGTCGGCTTCGCCTGGCAGATCAACGACCGGACCGTCATTCGCGGCGGCTCAGGGCTGTACTACAACGACATCCTGAATACCAACGTGCTGTGGCCGCAGAGCCCGCTCACGATTGCCGTGATTCGCGTCAACAACGACGGCCGGGCCGACTTCGCAGCGAATCCGTTCAACGGGCCGCTGCCGACGTACGCCCAGGCATTGCAGCGCTTCTGCTACGTGAACAACGTGCCCGGGTGCCTGCTGCGCGACCTCCAGGAACAGGCGCCCATTCCAGATTACGCGCACGTCACGCACGCCTGGCAGAACTCAATCGGCGTGGTCCACCAGTTTGGGAACTTCGCGGCGCTGCAGGTCGACTACGTGAACACGAAGAGCCGCGACGAGAAGTCGATTCAGGACAACGTCAACATCACCTTCAATCCCGCCACAGGAATTCCGTACCCATATTCAGATGTCGCTCACCGCGCGTTTCCGCTGTATGGCGTCGTCGGGATGATCCCGCACATCGGGCGCTCCGACTACCACGGGCTCCAGACGAGCTTCACCAAGCGCATGAGCAATAACTGGCAGGGCTCGCTCAGTTACACGCTCTCGGGCCTCTGGGATCAGGACCCGCCTCCGCTCAGCGGGTTCAACGCGGTCACCTTCCCGGTAGCGCCGGACCTCGGCAACGAACGATCGCTCGCGCAGACCGACCAGCGGCATCGGCTGGTCTTCAACGGCATCTGGCAGGTGGGGCGCGGCTTCCAGGTCAGCGGCATCTACTTCTACGGGTCCGGCCAACGTACGCAGGCCGTGTGCGGCTGCGATGCGCGCGGTCTTCAGATCACCAGCATCGATCGCCTGCGTCTGGATGGGACGATTATCCCGCGCGAAGCGTTCGTGGGCGCTCCCATCCACCGTGTGGAGCTACGCCTCCAGGAGCGGGTGCCGCTCGGCGGACGTGCGGCGATCAGCGGTTACGTAGAGGTATTCAACCTGTTCAACCACGCGAACTACGACTTCTCGACGTACAACGTAACCGAAACCAGCCCGGGGTACGGCCAGCCCGTCTCGAGCCCCAATCTGTCGTACGCACCGCGCACCGTGCAGCTCGGGTTCAGGCTCACGTTCTGATACTTGAAAGTTGAGAAGTTCAAAGTAGAAAGTGGAAAAGTAAAGTGGGAAGTGAAGAAGTAGAGAAGTGGAGAAGCCGGCGACTTCGGCGTAGACTTCTGCCCGTACTTTTGACTTGTGACTTCCAACTTCACTTTTCTACTTTGAACTTTTGACTTTGAACTTTCTCCGCCGGGGGCCATCAATGAAACGCATCGCTTGGGGATCACTTGTCGCATGTTTGTCCGTCTGGTCATTGGCCGCGCAGCAGCCGGCGGCTCCGCCAGCCGGCCGGGAACCCTCGTGGGCGTTTCCCGCGATCAACCAGCAGCTGCCGGCAGAGGAGGGCGCCAAGAGCGTCCCCGGCAGCAGCAAGTCGTACACGCCGGCGCAGATCGACGACCTGATGAACCCGCCCGACTGGTTCCCCGATGAGCACGCGCCCGCGCCGGCGCTGGTCCAGAAGGGCCACGGGACGGCGCTGGCCTGCGGCGCCTGCCATCTGATGTCCGGAGAAGGCCATCCCGAGTCGGCCGGCCTGACCGGCTTCACCGCAGCGTACCTGGTCCAGCAGATGGCCGACTTCAAGAGCGGCGCCAGGAAAGATTCGGCGCGCATGAACGCGATCGCGAAGGACGTGACGGACGAGGAATCGGCGCAGGTCGCCGCGTGGTTCGCGGCGCTCAAACCCGGCCAGTGGACGAAGGTGACCGAGGCCGACACCGTGCCGAAGACGATCGTGGGTCAGGGCCGGATGCGCTTCCTGGCGCCGGCGGGCGGCACCGAACCAATCGGCAACCGCATCATCACCGTGCCGCAGGACCAGGCGCGCGCGAGGAACCGCGATCCCAAATCCGGCTTCATCGCCTACGTGCCGACCGGCAGCATCGCGAAGGGAAAGGCGCTCGTGGAGGGCGGTGGCGCGGGCAAGACTATCGCGTGCGGCATCTGCCACGGCGACAACATGCGCGGCCTCGCGAATGTCCCGCGGCTGGCCGGCCTTCACCCCATCTACATCGCGCGGCAGCTCTACCTCTTCAAGGACGGCACGCGGAACGGCGTCGACGCGCAGCTGATGAAGAAGCCGGTCGCCCGTCTGACCGACGATGACATCCTCGCGATCGCGGCGTATCTCGCCTCGCTGTAGCGCTGATGTAGTGCAGGCCTTCAGGCCTGCCCGGGAGATTGAGATGCGTTCAGATCGAAGGGTTTTGGTGATTCTGGTGACCGTCGCGGCGGCCGCGGCGATCCTGCTGGTGGCGGGTCGCATCCCGGTCGTCCAGGGGCAGGGCGCGCAAGGGCCCCGCTTCGCTGCCGTGCCGGCAGAGAAGGGCGGGCAGGACATCTTCGGCGGCTACGAGGTCGTGCCGAACTGGCCGAAGCCGCTGTCGAGCCTTCCGGGACACGAGAAATGGACGTATGGCGCAGGCCAGAGCGTGTTCGCCGAGAGCCCGAATCGCGTGTTCGTCCTCCAGCGCGGCGAACTGCCGAACATGCCGCGGCCGATGACGATCAAGCTGCCGCAGCTCGGTCCGAATATCGAGTTCCCCAATTTTCGTCTGCCCTGGCGCGACGCGACCGTCGCCAGCCCGCCCGGACGGCTCGAAACCCCCGACGGGAAAGTGGGCGACGACTCCGATGTCGGCAAGAACGGCGTCGAATTCCGCTGGGAGCACTGCATCATCGTCGTGAACGCCAACGGCGACATCATCGAGGATTGGACGCAGTGGGACAAGATGCTGCGGCGGCCGCACGCCGTCTACATCAGCCCCTACGATCCGGAGAAGCGTGTCTGGATCGTGGACGACTACCGGCACGCCATCTTCGTGTTCAGCAACGACGGCAAGAAGCTCCTGCAGACGATCGGCGAACCGAACGTGCACGCCGCGGACGACAAGCACTTCTACCGGCCGACGTTCATGGCGTGGCTGCCGGATGGAACGTTCTTCGTCGCCGACGGCTACGCGAACACGCGCGTGGTGAAGTTCGACAAGAACGGCAAGTACCTGATGACGTGGGGCCAGGCGGGCGCGACCGGCCGCGGCGCTCCTCCGGAGAAGCGGCCCGGGTACATGAACAATGTGCACGGCATCGCGGTCGATCCCATGACGCGCCAGGTTTTTGTGAACGACCGGCAGAACCACCGCGTGCAGGTGTTCGACGAGAACGGCAAATACCTCCGCGAGTGGAGCTTCGGTCCGCCTCCGTCGGACATCCATCTGTTCATCATCACGGCCGACCGGTATCTGTGGGCGGCGGACCGCGGCACGTCGAAGATGCTCAAGTACGACCTGGACGGCAATTTCCTGTACTCCTGGGGCACGTGGGGCGACTTCGCCGGCGGCATGTGGGGCGTGCACGGGCTGAGCACGGATCAGGAAGGGAACTTCTACGTCGCCGAAGTGGATAGCGGGCGCGCGCAGAAGTATCGTCCGCGGCCCGGCGCGAACCCGGCCATGCTGCTTGGAAAGCCCGTGTACGCAGCGTGGAAGTGAGGCGGCAGCCCCTCATCTACTTTCTCTTTTTGTGTTCGGGCCTGAGCGGGCTGATTTATCAGGTCGTCTGGGTCCGGGTATTCGGGAATGTCTTCGGAAACACGGTCTACTCCACCTCGCTGGTGGTGGCCGTGTTCATGCTCGGACTCGGCGCCGGCAGTTATGTCATCGGAGGATGGGCGGACCGGCGGCATGCCGTCCGCCCCGGTTCCCTGCCTGCCGCATACGGGGTTCTCGAACTGGCCATCGGCGTCATCGGCCTCGCGATTTCCGCAGTTTTGCCGCGCCTCGTTGAGATCTCCGGGCGGGTTTCTTCCTACGCGCGCGCACCGAACGGCTGGTACGTCCTCTCGACCTCGTCCTACCTGGCTCGCGTCGCGATAGCCATCGCCCTCCTCACGCCGATCACCCTGCTGATGGGCGGCACGCTCACCCTGCTCATCCGGCACTTCGTCAGAGAGGATCTCGATGCGGGGAGCCGGCGGATCGCGGTGCTCTATGCCGTGAACACCGCAGGCGCGGCGCTTGGCTGCTTTCTCACCGACTTCCTTCTCGTGCCGGCCTTCGGCCTGCTGGGCACCCAGTTCGTCGCCGTGTCGTTCAACCTGGTTGCGGCAGCAGGTGCGTTCCTCGTCGCACGGGACGTCGAGAGCAGACGCAGCATCCGGCTTCAGCCGGACGTCGTTCGCGACTCGCCGGGCTCCCTCTCGTCGCCCGCGTACCTTGGCCTCACCAGCCTCGCGCTCGCGCTCTCGGGCTTTGCGGCGATGGGCATGGAGATCCTGTGGTTCCGCCACGTGTCGATCCTGCTCGGCGGATTTCGCGCCGTGTTTTCGCTGCTGATGACCGTCATCCTCGCCGGCATCGGCGGGGGAGCCCTGGCCGCGGGTCTCCTGCGGCGGCGCGTGGCCCGGCCGGCAGTGTGGCTGATGGTCGTGCAGGGCCTCTTCGTGGCGTTATCGCTGGGTGGTCTGGCAGCCGCCGATGCGCGCGCCATCGAACGCGCCGTGACGGTGGATCGCGCGTTTCACGTGGCGAGCGAACTCGAATCGAGCTCGACGCGGACGCTCCAGGAATTGTGGTTCAACGCCAGGCCGATCCTGATGGAAGTCGGGCTGCCCGCGCTCCTGATGGGTTTCGGCTTTCCGCTCGCGAACGCCCTCACGCAGCGCGCCGACCGGGCGGTCGGCCGCCGCGCAGGCGTTCTCTACCTGTCCAATACCTGCGGCGCGGTCTGCGGCAGCCTCGCCGCCGGGTTTGTCCTGCTGCCCACACTCGGGATTCAGGGCTCGGCGACGGTCCTGGCCACGGCCGCTGCGATAGCGATGGTGCCGCTGTATTTCGCGACGCGGCAGGGGCGCGGGTTGGCCGGGCCGACGGTTGCCGCGCTGACCGGCGGAGTGGCGGTCGGGGCGTGGCTGATGCTGCCTTCGGATTACGTGATCGCTCGCGCGGCGCCCGCGCTCGACAACGAGCGCCTCATTGCCCGCAGCGAGGGCCTCACCGAAGTCGTCGCCGTGACCGAGACGCCGTCGCAGGGACGGACGCTCCTGACGAACGGCCACCCGATGTCGTCGACGTCCCGGCAGTCGCAGCGCTACATGCGCGCGCTGGCCCATGTGCCGCTGCTCTCCATCGACCGTCCCGAGGCCGCCCTCGTGATCGGCTTCGGCGTCGGCAACACGGCGCACGCGGCCACGCTTCATCCGTCGATCCGTCGCGTCGAGGTGGCGGATCTGTCCCGGGGGATCCTCGAGCACGCGGGCCTGTTCGACGAGTTCAACGGGGACGTGCTGAGCGACCCGCGCGTGGCTGTCTACGTGAACGACGGACGTCATCATCTGCAGATGCAGCCGCCTGCATCGTATGACCTCATCACGCTCGAGCCGCCGCCGATTGGGTACGCCGGCGTGGCCGCTCTGTATTCCAGCGAGTTCTACGCGCTGGCCCGCTCGCGCCTGAAGGCCGGGGGATATCTCAGCCAGTGGCTGCCGGCCTACCAGGTGCCGGCGCCGGTGACGCTGGCGATGGTCCGGGCATTCGTCGACGTGTTCCCGCAGACCGTGCTGATCTCGGGCGCCGAAGCCGATTTGCTGCTCCTCGGCGCCAACGATGCGCGCATCGAAATCGACCCCGCGCGCGTGGCGGGACTTCTCGCGAAAGCCCCCGGCGTGCGGGCGGACCTGCAGCGGCTGGACCTCGGCACCCCGCGCGAGATCGTCGGCGCGTTCGTCGGCTCCGCGGCGACGCTGACCCAGGCGACACGAGACGTGACGCCGGTGACCGACGACCGGCCGATCCAGGAATACGGCGTGCGATCGCTGCTCGATTTCGGCGAGTCCGTGCCCGCGTCGATCGTCGATCTCCGGCAGGTCACGGCCTGGTGCCCGACGTGCTTCATCGGCGGCAAGCCGGCGCCCGGCGTCGAGGGGCTCGACACGTACCTGGCGTTGACCGACCGTGCCTACCGGGCGCCGCCGCTCGAAGTGGCGCGTGCCCGCAACCTGGCCGAACAGCACGGCCGCGTGGTGGCGGGCAGCGCGTACCTCGGCGCCCTCGTGCCCGAATCCGCGGACGTGCACAACATCCTCGGCATCGCGCTCGCCGACCGAGGCCGGATGGACGAGGCGATCGCGGAGTTTCGAGAGGCGCTTCGGCTTGATCCCGGCTCGGCGCAGACGCACTGGCACCTGGGAGCGGCGCTCGCGTACCGCGGCGCGCGGGACGAGGCGGTCGAACATCTGCGCGAGTCCGTGCGGCTCGATCCGGGCAACGTCAACGCCCGGCACGATCTGGATGTCCTGCTCACGCTTGACCCGCGTCGTTGAACGCCCGTAGACTCGCGGCCTTATGCCAGCACAAGACACGGTCGCGGCCGCGGTCCCGGCGACACGCACGCTCACCAAGCTCAATTCGAACCAGATCAAGGGGTTCTGGGCGGCGTGGGGAGGCTGGACGCTCGACGGGATGGACGCGTTCATCTACGCGCTCGTGCTCGTGCCGGCGCTCACCGAACTGCTGCCCCGCTCGGGCGTCGAGGCGACGGCCGGCAACATCGGGTACTACGGCAGCGTCCTGCAGGCCCTCTTCCTCCTCGGCTGGGGCCTGTCGATGGCGTGGGGCCCGATCGCGGATCGCTTCGGCCGCGTGCGCGCGCTGATCCTGACCATCCTGTTCTACTCGGTGTTCACGTTCATGTGCGGGATCGTCACCAACATCTGGCAGCTGGGCGTGCTGCGCATCCTGTGCGGGATCGGCCTCGGCGGCGAACAGCCCATGGGCGGCACGTTCGTGGCGGAGGAGTGGCCCGAGGACCGGCGCAAGATGGGCGCCGGCTACATGCACACGGGCTACTACTTCGGTTTCTTCCTCGCCGCGCTGGCGAACTACACGATCGGCGCGAACTACGGGTGGCGGTGGATGTTCATCCTCGGCGGCGCCCCGGCGCTGCTCGTCGGCTGGATCCAGAGCGGCGTGCGCGAGCCGAAAACGTGGCAGGACAAGGCGAAGGCCCAGGATCGCCCCGGAATGCTCGAGGCGTTCGCGGCGCTCTTCTCGCCGGAATACAAGCGCCGGACGATTATCAACTCCCTGCTGTTCACCGTCTCCATCGTCGGGTTGTGGGCGGGCTCGATCTACGTGCCCACGGCCGTGACACAGATCGCGCGGGCGGAAGGGTACGCCGCCGCCGACGCCGCGCGGATGGCCTCCTACGGCTCGATGGTGCTGTCGATTGCGACGATCATCGGGTGCCTCATGGCGCCGTGGATGGCCGAGCGGTTCGGGCGCCGCCTGGCGATGGCCCTCTACTTCGCCGCGCTCGGCGTGGCCGTCGCCGTCGCTTTCGGCTATGTCTTCTACCAGCCGGAGGCGCTCTCGATGTTCTTCGTGCTGATCTTCTTCCTCGGGATCGGCGGCGCGAACTTCGCGCTCTACACGCTGTGGCTGCCCGAACAGTACGCGACCAACTGCCGCGCCAGCGCCATCGCGTTCGTCAGCTCGGTCGGCCGGTTCGTCGGCGTCGCCATGGTGTTTCTGGTCGGCACCGCGATTCAGCGGTACGGCAGCCTCGGGGTGCCCGTGGCCGTCACGGCATCTGTGTTCGTGCTCGGCGTCCTGCTTCTCCCGTTCGCAGTCGAGACAAAGGGGAAGGCCCTGCCGACCTGACCGAAAGTTCAAAGTTCAAAGTTTAAAGTCGAAAGTAAGTCGAAAAGTGAGTTGAAAGTACAATTGCAGGACTTCTGACTTCACTTTTCCACTTTCAACTTTGAACTTTTGACTTTCCCCATGTCGCAGCCTGTTCTCGAGCTCCTCAACGCCACCGTCATCAAGGGCGATCGGCCGGTTCTGAACGATCTCACCCTCACGATCGAGGACGGCCAGCACACCGCTATTGTCGGACCGAACGGGGCGGGCAAGTCGCTGCTGGTCAAGCTGCTCACGCACGAAGTCCGCGCGCTGGTGAGAGACGACGGTCAACCGACCGTGCGTGTGTTCGGCAGCGACAACTGGGACGTGTTCGACCTGCGATCGCAGCTCGGCATCGTGTCGGCCGACCTCCACCAGCGGTTCGTCGCCGGTAACAGTGAGGGCC
>Ga0070665_100007586_pt1 | contig 11032 bp, 7 predicted proteins | sample KBSS13metaG_FD_65862 | JGI IMG/M metagenome (GOLD analysis project Ga0070665, IMG submission 65862) | Switchgrass rhizosphere microbial communities from Kellogg Biological Station, Michigan, USA - KBS S1-3 metaG | ecosystem: Host-associated > Plants > Roots > Rhizosphere > Soil ...
CGAGTGTTTTCGTGTCCTGCGCGCTACCTTCGCCGCTCGTGGCGATCCAGAGCTTCTTGTCCGCCGTGACGAGGATGCTCGTCGCGCCGTGCAGGTTCTCGCCGACGAACACGTCCTTCACGTCCGACATCGCGCCATCTTTCAGAACGGCACGCGCCACCGTGGACGTGCTGCTGCCATCGGGCAGCGGCTTGGTATAGCTGAAATAGATCCAGTGGTTCTGCGCGAACTCGGGATGCACGGCGAGCGTCATGTAGCCATGCACGGCGCCGATCGCGCCGGACTTGCCGGCGTACTTCGACGCAGGCCCGCCAGAAATGGGCTTCGGATCGAGCTTGCCGTTACGGATGATCCGCAGGCGCCCCGGCCGCTCCGTCACGAGCAGCTCGCCAGTGGGCAGAAACGCCATGCTGTATGGATACTCGAGCCCGCGCGTGAACACGGTGACGCGCACGTCCTGCGTTTCGCCGGTCTTGTAGTTGAACGGCCCGTCGGGCAGCGGCTGGTCGGCAAGACCGGTCGGTGCCACGGGAATGCCGTTCGAGAACGGCACCTTCTGCTGAGCCCACGCCGGCATCGTGGCGATTGCGGCGAAAAGACCCGCGCCGATGAACAGCGCGCCCCCTGAAAGCTTGCGACGAGTAGACGTCATGCGGACCCCGTGTGTGTCGAAGTCTTTGATTGTTTGGCCTCGCGGGCAATCCTAGCCCACGCCCGGGCCGGCGCTGGCGGCGGGCTGAACCTTCGTCCGAACGGACCGCAGATCGGCCGCACATGGCGCGCTCCGCCGGGAAAATGCGTTCGACCTGTCGAATTTCGGGGGCCACAGACGTCTTCAATACAGACAATCACGCAACGGAACCCCTGGAGAGCAGTCATGGCAACCATCGAGCGAGCGGCGCGGCCAGCGGCGGCACGGCGGGAACAGGCCCGGACGAGGCAGCGCGACCTGCGCTGGGGTGCCCGTTGGGTGTCGTCCTTCCGGGGCGATTCGCCGCATGACCTTCATGCACCGGTGCGGCCGGAAGACGCGGCGCGTGGCGTGCAGTTCTTCAATTCCACCTGCTGCTGGGTCTGAGGCGGGCGGCATGGACACCCGGTATCGCTGGGTCATCGTCGCGGTCGGCGCGCTGGTCACATGCGTTGCCATCGGCGCGATGTTCTCGCTCGCTGTGTTTCTCGGGCCGATGTCTGCGAGCACCGGCTGGGGACGCGCGACGATCTCGACGGCGATGACACTCGACTTTCTCATCATGGGGATCGCCGGGTTTGCGTGGGGCACGGCGAGCGATCGGTTTGGAGCGCGCATCGTGGTTCTCAGCGGGGCGGTGTTGCTCGGTGTGGGGCTGCTGATCGCGAGTCGTGCGACTTCGCCTCTCGCGTTTCAGCTTGGATTCGGGGTGCTGGTTGGTGTCGCGGCTGGGGCGTTCTTCGCGCCGCTCACTGCGGCGGTGACGGCGTGGTTCGATACGCAGCGTGCGTTGGCGGTGTCGCTCGTGTCGGCGGGGGTTGGCGTCGCGCCGCTCACAGTGTCGCCCTTTGCGGCGTGGTTGATCGAGCACTATGAGTGGCGTACGGCCATGGCGATCATCGGGATTGGGGCGTGGGTGCTGCTGATTCCCGCGGCGTTGTTGCTTCGGCAGGCGCCGCAGTACGCGGGCGCCGATGCCGGCGGCGGTGCGAGTGCCGGTGCTAGCGCTGGTGCGCGGGGCGGCGCGAGCGCACACCCCGACGCGGGCGCGCCCGCGGCGTCAATGCCCTCGCACGCGCCGTTGTCGAATCTGCGAGCGGCGCTCGTTTCGCCGCAGTTTCTGGTGCTGGGCGTGACGTTCTTCTTCTGCTGCGCGGCCCATTCGGGGCCGATTTTCCACGTCGTGAGTTACGCGATCGCGTGTGGCGTGCCGACGATGGCGGCGGTGAGCATCTACAGCCTCGAAGGGCTCGCCGGTCTCGGCGGTCGACTGCTGTTCGGAGTCGCGGCGGATCGGCTCGGCGTCAAACCGGTCCTGATCGTCGGGCTGCTTATCCAGTCATTTGCGATCAGTGGGTATCTGCTTGCGAGTCAGCTGAACGAGTTCTATCTATTGTCGATCGTGTTCGGCGGCGCGTATGGCGGGATCATGCCGCTCTACGCCGTGCTGGCGCGCGACTATTTCGACCAGCGAATCATGGGCGCGATTCTCGGTGCGGCGGTGATGCTGTCGAGCCTCGGCATGGCGATCGGGCCGGTCGTGGGTGGTTGGGTGTTCGATACGTATCACGACTATCGGTGGCTCTATATCGGGTCGGTGGGCCTCGCGCTCGCGGCGGTGGTGATTGCGTTTGCGTTCCCGGCGGTGCGCGGTGCGAATCGGGAGCTAAGCGTGGCGGGCTGAGAGCGTCACGCGCACTTCGAAGCCGTCTGCCCGATTGCGCATTTCGACGCGACCGTTGTGGCGCTTGGCGACGCGCGCGACGATCGCGAGGCCGAGGCCGCTGCCGGGCGCGTCCTGTTCGGCGAGGCGGATGAAGGGTTGCAGGGCGGCCGCGTGGTCCGTCGCGGGGATTCCGTTACCGCCGTCGCGCACGATCAGTTGCACTTCGTCTGCCGATTGGCTGGTTCGCACGTGAATCGGCGCGGCGCCGTGCTTGCGGGCGTTCTCGAGGAGATTCTCCACCAGTGCGTGCACGTTGCCCGGTTGGATCGACGCGGGCTCGGGAGCGCCGGGCTCGAAGGCAACGTTGCCTGCAAATCTGTGCGAGCGAATCACTGAGGCCACCAGCGCGTCCAGCGCCGTGAGGTCGAAGGGCTCCTCGTAATTCGAGCGGGAGTAGGCGATGAACCGAGTGGCCGCCTGCTCGAGGTCCTGCAGTTCGCGCTCGACCTCGTCGAGAAGGCGCGGCGTGGCACCTTCCCCGTAGAGCTCCAGCGCAAAGCGCAGGCGGCTGATCGGTGTGCGCATGTCGTGGGACACGCCGGCCAGCACGGCTTCGCGCTCCTGCTCGGCTACGCGCAATGAGGCGCACAGGCGTTGAAAGGCTTCGTGCACGCGACGGACTTCTTTCGGCCCTCGCAGTGGAGCATCTAGCCGCGGCACGCCCGCCGCGAGCTGGTCCGCGATGGCCGCTAGCTTTCGCAATGGACCCGTGATCTGCCTCGCGAGGAGCACACCCCCGACGAGCACCGCCACGACAATGGCGATGAGCATCGCCAGCACACCCGCTCGCAAACCGTCTGAGGGCAGATCAGTGTGCCAGCGCGCCCAGCGGCCCGAGGCGGGCAACCGCGCCCAGACGATCGCGCCGTCCTCATCCGCGCGAATCGTCAGCGTCGCGCTTGGCCCGAGCTTTTCCTCCAGCACGTCCGCGAACGTACGCCAGATGAGCGTGCGGGCGAGCGCCTGATCGCGCAGCCTCGCGGGCGGCGGACCTTCGCTCGAATGCACAACGGCCTGCGGATCGCGCTGGAGCACTTCAGCGAGCATCGCCGCCGACGCTCGAATCGCCGGAAGGCCCGCGAGGCTCCGACTCACGGCAAGAAACAGCACAGCAAATACAACGCCCGACGCCGCGGCCAGCAGCGCCGTTCGCGCGAACATGGAATCGGCGAAGCGCCTCATGACTCGGCTCCGCCAGCAGGCCCAGCTTGACCCGGAAGCGCCGCCTCGGCCGGCGCGCGCTGCAGCCCTGCGCCACCCGCATCCGGCACGAAGGAATAACCCGCGCCCCACACCGTGCGCAGGTATCGAGGCCGCGCGGGTTCGGCCTCGACCAGCTTGCGTAGTCGCGCGACCTGCATGTCGATGCTGCGATCGTTGAGGCCTACTCCCCGGCCGCGCGCGAGGCGTGCCAATCGCTCGCGCGACAGCGTCTGGCCCGGCCGGCTGACGAGCGCGAAGAGCACGGCGAACTCGGCAGCCGTGAGGTGCGCCGCGACTTCGCCATCGTGAGTAAGCAGCCGCGACGTCACATCGAGGGAACAGCGCCCGAAGCGGATCGGCGGCGTATGCACGCGCGCGGCCGGTGCTTCAGCCGCGGCCGTTCTGCGCAGAACAGCGTGTATTCGTGCGAGCAGCTCTCGCGGGTTGCAGGGCTTGGCGAGGTAGTCATCCGCACCGATGTCGAGGCCGGTGACGCGATCAAAGTCGTCGCCGCGCGCACTCAACATGACGACGCCGACATGCACCCCGCGAACTCGCAACTCGCCGCACAGATCCAGGCCGCCGCCATCCGGCAGCGCGAGGTCGAGCACGATCACCTCGAATGCATCTCTCGCCAGCTTCGCGGCCGCAGCGCTGCAGGTGCCGACGGCGCTGACATCGAACCCATTGCGAGTGAGGTATTCCGCCAGCATCGCACGCAACCTCGCATCGTCATCGACAACGAGCACGCGAATCCTGGGCTGGCTCGACGCTGGCTCTTCGCGAGCTGTAGCCTCGCTCGCGACTCGCTCGTCCGGTGCGCCGCCGTTACACACGGTTACACCTCACCGTAAGCGTCCCCTCTCCGCACTCGTTCCAGCACGCACTTCCGAAACAGTGCGTGCCACGACGGCCGCGAGGAGCACGTTGCAATGAAACTTCCATCGACACTCAGCTTTGCTGCCGCCGTGGCGGCTGTGTTTTCGCTCTCCGCCTGCGGAGGCGGCGGCAGCGGCGACAACGGCGGATCGAGCGCGACGGACGCGTTCGCCGCAGTGGATGACGCCGCCCAAGCGGCGTTCGAGTCCGAACGGCTGCAAGGCATGGGCCTCGCGATCTACGACAGCCATGGCACGAAGGTCTTCGAGCACATGTACGGCAATTTCTCGCCAGACCAGCGCGTGGTCATCGCGTCCGCGTCGAAGCTCGTGTCAGGGGTCACGTTGTTCAGGCTCATCGATCAGGGTTTTCTGACGCTCGACTCGACCACCGGCCAGGTTCTGGGCTGGACCGGCGATGAGGGCGCTATAACGCTGCGCGAGCTGATGTCGTTTACCTCGGGATTGCAGCCGGAGAACCACTGCACCTACCAAAGCGACGTAACGCTCGCAGAGTGCGTCCAGACGATTTCTCAATCGGAGCTCGCCGCGGCCCCCGGCACTCGCTTCGACTACGGCAGCACGCATCTGGCCGTCGCCGGCCGTATGGCTGAAGTGGTGACGGGGAAGTCCTGGAACGAGATCTTCGCCGCACAGCTTCGCGATCCGCTGGGGCTCGCGGGCGACATCGTGTACTACGCGAATCCGCTCAAGGCCACGGGCACCGACAACGAGCTGCTCGCGGGCGGGCTGCGTCTTTCGATGAACGAGTATGAGCACATCCTCCACTTCGTGTTCGACAACGGCGTGTGGAATGGCTCGGCGCTGATGGCACCGACGCTGTTCGACACACAGACCATTGCGCCCTACCCGGATGCCACCATCGGAACGTCGCCGTCCGACATTGGCCTGCGATACGGCCTCACCGCGTGGCTCGAGTGCAGCACGCCCGCGACGGGGTGCTCGGCGATTTCCTCGCCCGGCGTCTTTGGCTTTACGCCGTGGCTCGATCGCGCCAACGGCTACTACGCGATTCTGGGAATGGAAGATCGCGACAACCGGCGCACGCACTTCGGCGCGAGTCTGGAGAAGCAGCTGAAGCCGCTGATCGTGGAGGCGATGTCACATGAGTAAGCCGGCACTGTTTGGGCGGGACCGGGCCGAGCAGGCCGGCGCGCAGCGTCCAGCGACGCGGCATCACGCCGCGGATTGGGTCGCGCGGAGCTCCGGCGCGCGAGTCGTTGTAACCGTCGCTCTCGTTGTGCTGCTGAGCGCGTGCGCCACGGGTCGCTCACAGGAGCGACGTGACCCCGCCGAGCTGTTCGCCTCAGCCGACACCAACGGAGACGGCGTGGTCACGCGAGCGGAGTTCCTCGCCGCCCGCGCGGCGGGCTTCAGCAAGTACGACCGCAATGGCGACGGCTTCATCGATGAGGACGATGTCCCGCGCCGCATGCGCCGACGAATGGGCGACCGCCTGGATGGCCTGATCGACCGCTTCGACACCGATCACGACCGGCGCATCAGCCGCGCCGAGTTCGTCGAGGGGCCGACGATGCTGTTCGACCGCGCCGATACGAACCACGACGGGCAGCTCAGCCAGGCCGAGCTATCGGCGGTGAAATCCCTGCGGAAGCCGTGAGGCCGATGGCGGGCGGGGTGAGAGGCAAAGGGAGTGGCGCGCCCGGAGAGATTCGAACTCCCGACCTCATGGTTCGTAGCCATGCGCTCTATCCAACTGAGCTACGGGCGCACTGAGATGAACGGCAGCGCGGCTGCGAGAGTTCTGTAAGCTACTGAAAACTCGCGAATTTCGCCTGGTTCTGGCCCTGCGGCGGGAGACGGCTCTCGGCCGCACCGCCCGACGCGGGGCGCGCATCCTACCACAGCGCCGCCCGGAGCCAAGGCGCAATGCGCCGCTGGGGCCATCGCCGACCGGAGGCGGGGCGGCGAGCGGTGAAACTGAGGTCCCGCGCCCGGGGCGCGGCGCTGAGAGTCGGCGCGCGGGAGTGGCAGTCGGCGTGCCGTGCTGGCCGACGGCACCCCACGCTCGAGGTTCGGCGCCCAGCGCGGAACAACATCGCGACCCGCTGCGACAAACACTAGACGACGGCGCCGCCACGCGGCACGAACCGCGCGCCGGCTAACCGACACCTCGCTCCCTCGGCCGAGTAGCCCCCGCCCGATAAAAACCGCGCCCTGTCATTGTCCAACGAGAGACATTGGGGCTGAGCCGCGGGCCTGCCGCCGACCCACCCCATCCGCCCAATTCCGCAGCGAGCACGCAACACATGCCTGCCACGCAAAGCATTTTCCCGTTCTGCGATGCCATGCAATACACCGCAAACTTCCCGAAGGACTTGCAAAGATTCCGCGAGTGGATCATCTTATTGGCGAGGCATGATAGCGGTACCACAGGGGGGATCCTCTTGTCACGCCATAAGAACAACAGGAACTGCCGCCGCAAATTGACAGCGATGTCATTTGAGGCGGTCGCCGCGCCCCGTACGCAAGGACGCAATTACACCTCAACACGGTCGATCAACTCGAGAATAGGGGGAAGAGCCGATGGATAAGCGCAGTAAGGTGGCCGTCGCCGTTGCCGCGATTCTGGGATCCGTGATCGGAAAGGTCGGGCCCGCGGAAGCGCAGCAGGCGACGGCCGCGGCAGCCGATGAAAAGCTGCAGGAAGTAGTCGTCACGGGACTTCGCCGCAGCCTGCGGGAGTCGATGGACACCAAGCGCGACGCGATCGGCGTGGTCGACGCGATCTCCGCGGAGGACATCGGCAAGTTCCCGGACACGAATCTGAGTGAAGCGCTCCAGCGCATCACCGGTATTTCGATCAGCCGCGTGAACGGCGAAGGCGCGCTCGTCACGGCGCGCGGCTTCGGTTCCCGCTACAACATGGTGACGTTGAACGGCCGCATGATGCCCGCCGCGGACGCGTGGGGTAACAACGCCGGCGATCGCACCGAGAGCGGCGGCGGCACCTCGCGGTCCTTCAACTTCGCGAATCTCGCGGCGGAAAGTATCGCGGCCGTCGAGGTGTACAAGACGGGCCGCGCAGATATCGCCACGGGCGGCATCGGCGCCGTCATCGACGTGAAGACGGATCGGCCGCTCAGCAACGATGCGAACGGCTTCAACGCGTCCGTCGGCCTGAAGGCCGTGCACGACGACACGGTGCGCACCGGCAACGACATCACGCCGGAGATTTCCGGTCTGTTCAGCTGGGTCAACGACGACCGCGTGTTCGGCGTGTCGTTGAGCGGCAGCAAGCAGCGTCGCGACAGCGGCGCCTTCAGCGCGGACGTGAACGACTGGCGCATCCAGCCGTGGGTGACGCCGGGCCAGACGGGTGCGATGGAGCTCGAGGCCGGCGCACCGGTGCAAAACGCGCCGACCGTCGGCCAGCTCTACGGCCTGCCGAACGACCTGCGCTATCACTACTCCGATCGCAAGCGCGAGCGCACGAACGGCCAGCTCGCCGTGCAGTTCAGGCCGGTGGACACGCTGATGCTCACCACCGACTACACGTACGCCGAGAATCATCTGCAGGAAAATCGCGGCGACCAGACACTCTGGTTCGTACGCAAGGCCAGCGCGGTCACGTTCGACACCAACCAGGCCGTCGCCACGCCGGCGATGATCTCCGAGGCCACCGGCGTCGGTAAGGACCATGGCTACGAGCAGCAGTGGCGCGATCAAACGAACACGCTGCGTTCGGTGGGATTCAACGCCGACTGGAAGGTCACCGACAAGTTCGGCATCGCCTTCGACTATCACGATTCGACGATGAAGAGCCTGCCCACCGGCGATACCGGTGGCACCGAGCTGACCGTCAGCATCGCGGGCCCGGTCGTGAACGGACAGACCCTGTACTACAACAACGGTCTGCCGATCATGACGTACAAACTGGACGACAGCCGCGGCAACAACAACGGCGTGTTCGACGAAGCGGACCTCGGCACGCAGCCGATGCGCGTCTTCTACTGGGACCAGGACACCGAGATCAAGCAGGCGCGCATCGATGCCGGCCTCGACTTCGAGAGCGGCAACAAGAGTCTGTTCGACGCAGGGCGTTTCCAGTTCGGCGTCGAAACGCGCGCGATGGACATGGGCCAGAAGTCGTCGCAGGCGTACTTCACGCTCGGCGACTGGGGTATCGCCCACCCGGGCGAGATTCCGTCGAACCTGGTGAAGTCACTGAATCTCGCCAGTGGCTTCGAGGATTACAGCCACCAGGGTGCGGACCCGGTCGGCTGGGAAGCGAATGCCCCGGCGCTCGCCGCCTGGGCGGCCCAGAAATACGGCGTCGACCTCAGGAACTCGACCGACTGGGAGCAGAAGAACGGCGTCGAGGAAAAGACTAACGCGGCGTACGTGCAGCTTGGCTTCAACGGTGAGCTGGCGTCGCGCCGGTGGCACTCGCTGGTCGGTCTGCGCTACGAAGTGACCGACGTGCGTTCGAGGTCGGACGTGCTGGTCCCCACCGCGATCCGCTGGACCGACAACAACGACTACTTCATCGATCGCGCGACCGACCCGACCACGATCACGGAGAACGCGAGCTATCACAACTTCCTGCCCGCGTTCGACTTCGACATCGAGCTGGTTCACAACGTGAAGGGACGTTTCTCGTTCAGCAAGACGATCGCCCGCGCGCAGTACGACCAGCTGCGGGCCTCGGTCGATATCCCGAACCCGGGCGGCCCGACGCTCACGGGCATCCAGGCGTCGGCGACGTCGGCGAATCCGCAGCTCGTACCGCTCCAGTCGAACAACTTCGACCTGTCGTTCGAGTGGTACTTCGGACCGCAGAGCTACGTCGCAGCAGGCGCGTTCCTGAAGGACGTGAAGAACTTCATCGGCAGCCAGTCGGTGCCGGATCAGTTCTTCGGCCTGCGTGACGCCACCGCCGGCCCGCGCGCCCTCGCGGCGCAGGCCGCCGTGCGCGCCCTGCCCGGCCACGGCTCGTTCGTGAACGAGACGGAGCTGTTCGTGATGACGGCGCTGATGGAACACCCGAACGATCCGAAGTATCCGGGCGGTGCGAAGGGTTATGCAGCCGTATACAACACGGGCAACGGGACCGCGATCAACCAGATGTCGGTCGACGTCGCGACCACCTATGACATCGTGGCCACTCAGGACGATCCGCTGTACACGTTCAACACCGAGCAGCCGGTCAACAACAAGAGCGCGAAGATCCACGGCTTCGAGGTCGGCGGTCAGCACTTCTTCGGCGAGACCGGCATCGGTGTTCTGGCGAACTACACGGTCGTAAAAGGCGATATCAGCTTCAATGACTCGCTGGACCCGACCGCGGGCAACCAGTTCGCGCTGCTGGGTCTCAGCGACTCCGCAAACCTGGTGCTGATGTACGAAAAGTACGGGATCTCGGCGCGTCTCGCCTACAACTGGCGCGACAAGTACCTGAACGACACGAACCGCGGCAGCTTCAAGAACCCGGTGTACGTCGCGCCGTACGAGCAGCTGGACGCGAGCGTGAATTACAGCTTCACGGAAAACTTCTCGGTCAGCGTCGAAGGCCTGAACATCACTGGTCGGGATATCCGCCAGTACGGGCGCTCGAAGGCCCAGCTGTGGTATCTGGAGGAACAGGGCGCGCGCTACGCCGTGGGCGCTCGCTACAAGTTCTGACAGTCGACTGGTCGATGGTATAAAAAGGCCGCTGGAAACAGCGGCCTTTTTCTCTAGGGGCTCCCCACGATGACGAAGCACGCCCTGTTGAACAACGTCGCGCACAAGAACCTGCGCGTCATCACGCGGCATTCGGCCGAGCTGGGGGACAACGTCAGCAGCGTCGTCACCTTCCCGACCGAATGGGGCGATGTGCAGCGCGAATACCCGATCCTGTTCCGCAAGGACGCCGGCACGGGCGGCTTCATTTCAGTGGCACTGCTGGGCTTCGGAGAAGCCGAAAATCTCTTCCTCGACGAGAACGGCTGGAACGCCAGCTACGTTCCCGGGATCGTCGCGCGCGGCCCGTTCCTCATCGGCTTCCAGCGCGACGAGCCCGTGATCCACGTGGACCTGGATCACCCCCGCATCAGCACCACGGACGGCGAGCCCGTGTTCCTGCCGAACGGCGGCAACACGCGCTACATCGAGCGGATCGCCGTGATCCTCGAAGGCATTCGGGTTGGGCTCGAAGCCAGCAAGGCGATGTTCGCGGCTTTCCAGGCAATGGACCTGATCGAGCCACTACGCCTGCAGGTCGAGATCAGCCCCGAAGAGAGCCACAACCTGCACGGCTACTTCACGATCAACGAAGAGAAGCTCGCCAACCTCGCCGGCGAGCAGCTCGAAAAGCTGAACCGCGCCGGCTTCCTGCAGGGCGCGTTCCTCGTGGTCGCGTCGCTGAATAACATGAAGAAGCTGATCGACCTCAAACACCGCAAGCGATTGCGCAAGGCGTCCTGAGCCGACGGCCATGGACCTGATCCAGAACAACGTTCGCGTGCTGGAGGGCTGCCGCCCGGACGACCTGCCGCTCGCCACGCTGCT
>Ga0070665_100007588_pt1 | contig 11031 bp, 13 predicted proteins | sample KBSS13metaG_FD_65862 | JGI IMG/M metagenome (GOLD analysis project Ga0070665, IMG submission 65862) | Switchgrass rhizosphere microbial communities from Kellogg Biological Station, Michigan, USA - KBS S1-3 metaG | ecosystem: Host-associated > Plants > Roots > Rhizosphere > Soil ...
GAGCAGCGTGGACTTGCCCGCCCCGTTCGGCCCCAGGACCGCGAGGACCTCGCCGGACCCCGCCGCGACCGTCACGTCCAGCGAGAAGTCTCCCCGGTCCAGCCGGACGGCCAGGTCGAGGCTCACAGCACGCCCTCCGCGGTCCGCGGCCTGCCGAGCACGATCACGACGACCGCGACCACGACCAGCAGCAGGGACAGGGCCACCGCGCCGTCGACGTCCGTCTCCCGCTCCAGGTAGACGAGCAGCGGCAGGGTCCGGGTGGTGCCCTGCAGGCTGCCCGCGAAGGCGATCGTGGCGCCGAACTCGCCCATGCACCGCGCGAACGCCAGCACCGCGCCGGACATCAGGCCGGGCAGGACCAGCGGGATCGTCACTCGTCGGAAGGCCAGGCCCGGGGTGGCGCCGAGGGTCGCGGCGACGGACTCGTAGCGCCGCCCGGCCGTGCGCAGCGCGCCCTCCAGCGACACCACGAGGAAGGGCAGCGCGACGAAGGTCTGCGCGAGGACCACCGCCGCCGTCGTGAACGGGATGGTGATGCCGAACCAGAGATCGAGGGCGCGTCCGACCAAACCGGTGCGGCCCAGCAGGAACAGCAGCGCCAGACCGCCGACGACCGGCGGCAGCACCAGCGGCAGCAGCACGATCGAGCGGACGGTGCGCAGCCCCGGCAGCCGGGAACGGGCGAGCACCACGGCCAGCGGACCGCCGAACAGCACGCACAGCACCGTCGAGATCGCGGCAGTCTGCAGGGAGAGTCGCAGGGCGTCGAGGGCGGCGTCGGACAGCAGCAGCTCGGGCATCCGGGACCAGGACGCGCGCTGCACCAGCCCGAGCACGGGCGCGACGATCAGCAGGAACGCGATCCCGGCGGGGATCCAGACGAACCAGGGCAGCCCGACCGTCTCCTCGTGACGACGGTCGGGCCGCCTGATCGGTGCGGTCGGTGCGCTCACCCCGAGATCACGGCTTCCCGAAGCCCTGCGCGCCCAGCACCGAGGCGCCGTCGGCGCCCTCGACGAGCTCGATCCACCGCTGGGCGAGCTCGGCCTGGGGCGCGTCCTTCACGACCGCGATCGGATAGTCGGTCCGCGCCGCCGCCGACTCGGGGAAGCTGACACCCTGGACCTGCCCCTTCGACGCGGTGACGTCGGTGACGTAGACCAGTCCCGCGTCGGCGTTGCCGGACGAGACCTTGGACAGCACCGACTTGACGTCCGGCTCCTCGGACACGGCCGGGATGTCGACTCCGGTCGCCTGCTCGATCTTCGCCGCCGCCGCTCCGCACGGGACCTGCGGGGCGCAGACCACGGTCTTGAGCTCCGGTTCGGCCAGATCGGCGAACGTGGCGATCGCCTTCGGGTTGCCGGGCGCGGTCGCGATCTGCAGCACGTTGGTCGCGAACACGGTCGGCGCGGCCGCGGTGAGCTGCGCGTCCGAGACGGTCTTCATGGTCGCGCCGCTGGCGGCGGCGAACACGTCCGCCGGGGCACCGTTGACGATCTGCTGGGCCAGGTCGGACGAGCCGCCGTAGTTGAGCACCACGTCGACGCCGGGGTTCTGCGTCTCGAAGGTCTTCTCGAGCGAGGTGAACGACTCGGTCAGCGAGGCGGCGGCGAACACCGTGAGGGTCCTCGCCTCGGGCGCGGCGCTCGTACTGGGCGCCTGCGACGGCGAGCTGCACGCCGCGAGGGCCACGGCCAGACCTGCGACGCCGCAGGCGAGCAGACGGGCGGTGGCGCTGCCGGCTCCGAGCAGGCGAGGTGCGTCGGCGATCCTGAATTGCGGCACGGGGAGGATCCTATGTCCGCGGATGAGCAGATATCCACCCAGGACGTTGTTAATGCAGATGCATTGTGGTCTCATGCCGAGGTGGACTTCGAACCGAGCGCCGTCGCTGCCGACTACACCAAGCGCATGCGCGCCTTCCTGGACGAGGAAGTGCTCCCGGCCGAGGCCGCGTACGACGCCTTCCGCGCCGAGCGGCGCGGGACGCCGCAGGAGTGGGACCTGCCCCCGGTCGTCGAGGAGCTGAAGACGAAGGCTCGCGAGCGGGGGCTGTGGAACCTGTTCCTGCCCGCGATCTCCGGGCTGTCCAACCTGGACTACGCAGCCGTCGCAGAGGTGTCCGGCTGGTCCCCGGTGATCGCCCCCGAGGTGATCAACTGCCAGGCCCCGGACACCGGGAACATGGAGACGCTGCACCTGTTCGGCACGCCCGAGCAGCAGGAGCAGTGGCTCAACCCGTTGCTGGAGGGCGAGATCCGGTCGGCGTTCGCGATGACCGAGCCGCAGGTGGCCTCGTCGGACGCGACGAACATCGAGACCAGCATCGTCCGGGACGGCGACGACTACGTCATCAACGGCCGCAAGTGGTGGATCTCCGGGGCGGCGGACACCCGCTGCCAGATCTTCATCGTGATGGGCAAGACCGACCCCGAGGCCGCGCGGCACCGCCAGCAGTCGATGGTGCTCGTGCCGCGGGACACGCCCGGCGTCGAGATCACCCGGCACCTGCCGACGTTCGGCTACCAGGACCAGCACGGGCACTCGGAGATGCGGTTCACCGACGTCCGGGTGCCGGTGTCGAACCTGCTCGGCGAGGAGGGTGGCGGCTTCGCGATCGCCCAGGCCCGCCTCGGCCCCGGTCGGATCCACCACTGCATGCGGCTCATCGGCATGGCCGAGCGCGCCGTGGAGCTGATGGTGCGCCGGGCGCAGGACCGCGTCGCGTTCGGCCGTCCGCTGGCGGAGCAGGGCGTGGTGCGCGAGCAGATCGCATTGTCCCGGATGGAGATCGAGCAGGCCCGGCTGCTGGTGCTCAAGACGGCGTGGCTGATCGACAAGTACGGCGCCAAGGGTGCGGCCTCGGAGATCGCGTCGATCAAGGTCGTGGTGCCGCGGATGGCGTGCACGGTCATCGACCGCGCCATGCAGGTCCACGGCGGCGCGGCGATGAGCGACGACACCCCGCTGGCCTACTTCTACACCTGGGCCCGCGCCCTCCGCTTCGCCGACGGCCCCGACGAGGTCCACCTGCGCTCCGTCGCCCGCCAGGAGCTCGCCGCGCACTAGGAGCCCGCCGACGAGCGCCCGCCCGACCCGAGTGCACGTTTCGTGCGCTCAGCGCGGCATGATCGCCGATTGCGTGCGCTCAGCGCGGCAGAGCACGTTTCGTGCGCTCAGCGCGGCAGAGCACGTTTCGTGCGCTCAGCGCGGCAGAGCACGTTTCGTGCGCTCGCCCCGGGTGCACGTTTCGTGCGCTCAGCGCGCCATGATCGCCGATTGCGTGCCCTGAGCGCTGTCGGCACCGCGCTGAGAGCACGAGACTGGGCGGATGGACACGTTCGCCGACGCACTCCACCGGGCGTCCGAGGCCGCCCTCGCCTACCGCGCGGGAGCCGCCGAGCGCCCGGTGGGCCGGCCCGTGGACCCCGCGGACCTGGCTTTCGACGGCCCACTCCCCCGCAGCGGGGCCCCTGCAGGCGAGGTCGTCGACGCGCTGGTGGCGGCGGCCGAACCAGGGCTGGTCGCGAGCGTCGGACCTCGGTACTTCGGGTTCGTGACCGGCGGGTCGCTGAGCGCCGCTGCCGCCGCCGACGTGCTCACCGCGGCCTGGGACCAGAACGCGTTCACCACCGTGATGTCCCCGGCCGCCGCCGCGGCCGAACGCACCGCCGGACGTTGGCTCCTCGAGCTGCTGGGCCTGCCGGCGTCGGCGTCGGTCGGGTTCGTGACCGGCGCCCAGGCCGCGAACACGGTCGGCCTCGCCGCGGGCCGCCACCACGTGCTCGCCGCCGCGGGCTGGGACGTCGAGGCGGACGGCCTGGCCTGCGCCCCGCCGGTCCGGATCGTCGCGAGCGCGGAGCGACACGCCACCGTGGACCGTGCCGCTCGACTGCTCGGGTTCGGCCGCACCGCCGTGGTCCCGGTGGCGACGCTGCCGGACGGCGCGATCGACGTCGTCGACCTCGGCCGGGTCCTGCAGGCCGGCCCCGGCCCCACGATCGTCTGCCTGCAGGCCGGCAACGTGAACACCGGCGCCTGCGACGACCTGCGCGCGGCCACGGCACGGGCCCGGGAGCACGACGCCTGGGTCCACGTGGACGGCGCCTTCGGCCTCTGGGCGGCGGCCGCGCCGTCGCTGGCCCACCTCGTCGACGGCCGAGAGCTCGCCGACTCCTGGGCCTGCGACGGCCACAAGTGGCTCAATGTCCCCTACGACTCCGGGTTCGCGATGTGCGCCCACCCCGCGACCCACGCCGCCGCGCTCGGGTACACCGCCGACTACCTGCCCGGCGCGGGCGGCCCGCGGCCGGAGCTCGGTGACCTGGTCCCGGAGTCCTCTCGCCGGGCGCGAGGCTTCGCGGTCTGGGCCGCGCTGCGCGAGCTCGGCGTCGACGGCGTGGCGGAGCTCGTCGGACGCTGCCACCACCTGGCCCGGCGGTTCGCCGACCGACTGGCGGCGGGGGGCGTCGAGATCCCCGCGCCCGTGCCGCTCAACCAGGTGCTCGCCGGCTTCGGCGACCGCACGGACGAGGTGATCGCGGCGGTCCAGGCTGACGGCACCTGCTGGGCGGGCGGCACGACCTGGCGCGGCCGGAGATGGATGCGGCTGTCGGTCAGCAACGCCACCACGACGGAGGAGGACGTCGACCGCTCGGCCGCCGCAGTCCTCCGCCTCGCCCGCTGAGCGCGTCGCCCTTGCGTCGCCGCTCCGGAGGGAGCACCGTGACCGGCGTCACACGAGGAGGTGGTCGTGAGCAGAGAACCGTCGCGGGAGCTCGCCGGAGTCCGGACCCGGGCCTGCCCCCTCCCTCCCGCCTGAGTCACACCGCCCGTCCGCGGGCGCGGGGTCCGACACCCACTCCACCCACCACGGGAGTCGACCCATGCTCACGATCATCGATGTCCAGACGCGCCTCGGCGAGGTCGCCGACACCACCGCGACCGCCCTGCGGGCCTGCGAGGCGGACTCAGGCGCGTCCGTCGTGACCGGCGCCGTCGTCAGGGAGTTCGACGGCAAGGCGGCCAAGGCCCGGCGCACGGCGGGCGAGAGCGACGCGGCGGCGCACGACGCCGTCGTCGAGCTGGAGCAGGCCGGGGACAGCGCCAAGGCCGCCGCCGAGGCCGATCCGGGGATCGGGGCGGAGGCCCGCGAGGCCGTCCTCGCCGCCCACCTCGCGATCTGCATCCTCAAGACCGAGGTCTAGGAGGTCTCGGCACGCACTGCCCTGTCCGAAGGGGGTCCTCGCCTTCCGGACAGGGCACACCCCGCGTCGCGGCCCGCTCCTGCGTGTCGCGACGCGGCCTCGTTCCGCATCTGCGGAACCCCCTGACCTGGCGTTTCACGCCATGGATGAAGATCGGTGACGGCGGTTACCCTCGTGGTGTGACGGCTTCGAACACGATCTCCCTGGGTCTTCCCACCCTCCGGAGCGCTCCCACCGCGGACCCGTCACGACCGGCCGATCGGCCCGATCACCAGGGCCTCGTGGACACCTTCGGTCGGGTCGCGACGGATCTCCGGATCTCCCTCACCGACCGCTGCAACCTGCGCTGCACCTACTGCATGCCCGCCGAGGGCCTGGACTGGATGCCGCGCGAGGAGCAGCTCACCGACACCGAGCTCCTGCGGCTGATCACGATCGCCGTCCGGGACCTCGGCGTCCACGAGCTCCGCTTCACCGGCGGCGAGCCGCTGCTGCGCAAGGGCCTCGAGGAGCTCATCGCCGCCTCCGCCGCCCTCGAGCCGCGCCCGGACATCTCGTTGACCACCAACGGGATCGGGCTCGCGCGCCGCGCCGAGGCGCTCGCCGCGGCCGGGGTGAACCGGCTCAACGTCTCGATGGACACCCTGCGCCCGGAGCGGTTCGCCACCATCACCCGCCGGGACCGGCTGTCCGACGTGCTGGAGGGCCTCGCCGCGGCCCGCGCCGCCGGGCTGAGCCCGGTGAAGATCAACAGCGTGCTGCTGCGCGGCACGAACGACGACGAGGCCGCGGACATGCTCGCGTTCGCCGTCGAGCACGGCTACGAGCTGCGCTTCATCGAGCAGATGCCGCTCGACGCCCAGCACGGCTGGGAACGCAGCGAGATGATCACCGCCGGGGAGATCATGGAGCGGCTCTCCGCCCGCTTCACCCTGACCCCGGACGGCGAGGCCCGCGGCGGTGCGCCCGCCGAGCGCTACCTGGTCGACGGGGGCCCGGCCCGCGTCGGCGTCATCGCGTCGGTCACCCGGCCCTTCTGCGGGGCCTGCGACCGCACGCGGCTCACCGCGGACGGCCAGGTCCGCTCCTGCCTGTTCGCCCGCACCGAGACCGACCTGCGCGCCCTGCTGCGCGGCGGCGCCACGGACACCGAGATCGCGGACACCTGGCGGGTCGCCATGTGGGGCAAGCTCGCGGGCCACGGCATCGACGACCCCGGCTTCCTGCAGCCGGACCGCCCGATGAGCGCGATCGGAGGCTGAGGAGGATGTCCCCCGTGACGCAGACTCTCACCCGCACCGTCGAGGTCCGGTACTTCGCCGCCGCGCGCTCCGCGGCGGGTCGGGACGCCGAGACCGTCGAGATCGCGGCGGGCACCACCGTCGCCGGTCTCGCGGCGCTGCTGACCGAGCGCAACGGCCCGGAGTTCGCCCGGGTCGTCGGGCGCTGCTCCTACCTGCTGGACGAGGTCGCCGTCCGCGACCACGACCGCGAGCTCCCGGAGGGCGCGGTCGTCGACGTCCTCCCCCCGTTCGCGGGCGGCTGACCGTCCGGGCGCCGCGGAGGACCGAGCACAATCGGCCTCATGAGAGGCGTGTTCGCCGAGGCCAGGACCGTCCTGACCCGGCCCGGCCTGCGGTGGCTCCTGGTGGTCACGCTGCTCCTGGGGGCGGGGACCGCGGTCCTGCTCGGGCTGGACTCGTCGGCCGGGGTCGTCGCGGTGGCGGGGCCGGTCCACAGCGTGATGTCGATCGTGCTGCCGATCATCGGAATCCTCATGGTCCGGGCGGCCGACCCCGGTGAGCTGCTCTCCACGGTGGCGGGCGCCCTGGTCGTCGCGGTCGGGGTCGGGCTGGCGGGCGTGGCGTTCACCGCGCTCGGGGTCGCCCTCGCCGACACAGGCCCGACGGGGTGGGACCGGTTCGCGGCGGTCGCGCTCGGCGGGGTGCTCGTCCAGGTCATGACCCTGCTGGTCGGCACCGGCGTCGGGCTGCTCGTCCGCCCCCTCGTCCCGGCGATCCTGGTGGACGTCGTCCTGCCGGTCGGCCTGTGGGCGGCACTGGGCGCGGTCGGCCTGCGGACGCTGCAGCAGTGGACGCCCTACGCCGTGGTGCAGGACCTGACCTCGGGCCGGATGGCCGCGCCGGACTGGGCCCTGGCCCTCGCCGTCGTGCTCCTGTGGGGTGTCGGGCCCACCGCCCTCGGCCTGCTCGTCCGCCGCCCGACCCGGTGAGTCCCACGCCGGGCGGCGACCGGACCCGGGCGGAGATGGCCCGGATCCACCCGTTGGGGAGGGTGGGCCGCCCGGCCGTGGTCGCCGACGCGGTCGCCTTCCTGCTGTCGGAGGCCGCGAGCTTCCTCAGCGGCGTGGTGCTCCCCGTCGACGGCGGCCGGGCCGCCCGTGGCCAGGACCCGGAGGCGCGGTGAACGGGGTGATGCGCGGGACACGAGCCGGTGCGAAGAGCAGGATCGTGGGCATGACGGTGTACTGGGTCAACACGTTCACGGCCATCCACGACGAGGACCGCATGCGGCGCTACGCCGCGCTCGCGGGCCCGGCCATGCGGGCCGGGGGTGGGCGGTTCCTCGCTCGCGGCAACCCGGTCGACGTCCTGGAGGGGTCGGGGCTGCGCACCACGATCATCGAGTTCCCGGACGCGGCGGCCGCCCGCGCGGCCTACGAGTCCGACGCCTACCAGGAGGCCCTGCGAGTCCTCGGCGACTCCGCGTCACGGGAGATCCGGGTGCTGGCGGCCGCCGAGGAGTGACGCCGCCCCACGGTCAGCCGACCAGGGAGCGGTAGGAGGGCCAGTGCCCGCCGGCGGTCGTGACCGCGGTCGCGGAGAGCAGGCCGTGCACGATCGCCCTGGTCACGACCGTGGCCGCCGCCGCATGGATCGCGAAGAGCAGCTGCGGGTCGGGGGCGGGGCGGTCGCCGGTGGCGAGGCCGAAGATCGTGTCGCCGTCCATGACGGTGTGGACGGGGTCGAGCGCGCGGGCGTAGCCGTCGTGGGCCACGGTGGCCAACCGTCCACACCCGACCTTGTCCAGCGTCGCGTCCGTGGCCACCACCGCGAGCGAGGTCGCCGTGCCCGGAGCGGGCGCGGCGCGGCTCAGGAAGGCGTCGGCGAGCGCCGCGACGGCCGCCGGGCCCGGGGTCGGCGGTTCGAACTCGTCGGGTAGCCCCGAGCGGGCTCCCAGCAGCTCGCCGGTGGGGAGGTGCACGGGCGAGCCGACCGCGTTGACGGCCACCAGCGCAGCGACGGTGGTGCCGTCCAGCAGCACCGTGCTCGCCGTGCCGATCCCGCCCTTCAACCCGCCCGCGACCGCCCCGGTCCCGGCTCCGACCGAGCCCATCGCGATCGGCCCCGCCGTGGCGGCGTCGTACGCCGCGGCACCGGTCGCGGCGGTGGGCCGGGCGTCGAACCGGCCGCCGCGGCCGAGGTCGAACAGCACCGCGGCGGGGACGATCGGGACCGGACCGCCCGGGACGGGGAAGCCCTCGCCCGCGGCCTCGAGCCGCTCCATCACGCCCTGTGCGGCGGCGAGCCCGTAGGCACTGCCCCCGCTCAGCACGACCGCGTGCACCCGGTCCACAGTGGTCCCCGGTCGAAGCAGGTCGGTCTCCCGGGTGCCGGGTGCGGCGCCGCGGACGTCGATCCCGGCGGCCACGCCCCCCGGCGGGCAGACGACGACGGTCGTGCCGGACAACCCGTCGGCGAGCTCGGCGTGCCCGACCCGAAGGCCGGCGACGTCGGTCAGGGCGTTGAGCGCTCCGGGTCGCATTCCCCGAGTCTGCCCCTCGCTCACTCCCGCTCGACCCGCACGTCCCCCACCGGGACCGCGCCGTCGCACCGCAGGGTCACGCGGACCTCGGTGTCGTCGGCCGTGGACTCGAACGTGACGCGCGGCTGCCCGTCCTCACGCTCGTTGGTGGACTCCCACCCCTGTGCCGGGCTCACCGAGACCACCTGCGGGCCGGGGCACGCCGCGACGACCGTGCCCCCGGGCGGGGCGGGGACGACGGCGGCCGCTCCCGGCCCCCCCACCGCGGGCACGCCCGGGGCGGGGACGGGTTCGGCGGAGAGCCGGGCCTCGACCTCGGCGACGGTGAGCGGTCGCGGTCCCGCGGAGGTGATCCCGCTCCCGACCCCGCCCACCGCCCACAGCCCGGCGAGCACCGCGGCCACGGCGACGACCGCCCAGAGCGCGGCGAGTCCGGCGGAGCGCATCATGTCGGCAGTCTCCCGCGCGGCGGGTTAACGGTCGGCTAAGGCGCGCCTATCGGGTCGCCGGGACCCGCCCCGGGCCAGCCGCGGTGGCCTACGGTTCCGCTGTGGCCCAGGTACTTCTGGTGGAGGACGATCCCGCGATCCGCGGCGCGCTCATCCGCGGGCTCACCGAGCGCGGGCACGCCGTGGACTCCGCCGCCGCGGGCATGGCGGGCCTGCAGGCCGCCGTCGGGAACGCGCCGGACATCGTGGTGCTCGACCTCGGGCTGCCGGACGTCGACGGCACCGTGGTGCTCCGGATGCTGCGCGGGGCGAGCCGGGTGCCGGTGATCGTCGCGACCGCGCGGGACGACGAGCAGGAGATCGTCGCCGTGCTCGACGCCGGCGCGGACGACTACCTGGTCAAGCCGTTCGGCGCCGCCCAGCTCGACGCCCGGATCCGGGCCGTGCTGCGCCGCGGCGAGGCCACGCGCACGGACGAGACCGTGGCCGTCGGCGGCCTGCGGATCGATCCCCGCGGCCGCCGCGCGGTCCTCGACGGACGCGAGCTGGACCTCACGCCGCGGGAGTTCGACCTGCTGCACCACCTGGCCGCGCGGGCCGGGGAGGTCGTCGGCAAGCGGGAGCTGCTCACCGAGGTCTGGCAGCTGCCCTACGGCGGCGCGGACAAGACCGTCGACGTGCACCTGTCGTGGCTGCGGCGCAAGCTCGGCGAGACCGCGCAGGCCCCGCGCTACCTGCACTCGGTGCGCGGGGTCGGGGTGCGCGTCTCGGCTCCGCCCGACGAGCAGGCCGATGCGTAGGCGGGTTCTGGTCCTCGTCGCGGCGATCGCGACGCTGTTGCTGCTCGCCTTCCTCGTCCCGCTGGCCGTGCTGGTGCGGACCGTCGCGGAGGACCGGGCGGTGGCGACGGCGACCGCGCGGGCCCAGTCCCTCGTGCCGTTGGTGGCGACCACGGACCGGGAGTCGCTGCGGTTGGCCGTCGAGCAGCTCTCGGACGTCGCCCTGTTCCTGCCCGACGGGACGGTGCTCGGGTCCGCCGACCGCACCCCCCTGGTGGAGCTGGGGTTCCGTGGGGTCAGTGCGTCCGCCGAGGTGCCGGGCGGGCGGGAGATCGTCACGGCCGTGCGGGACCGGACCGGGGCGGGCGGCGCCGTGCGCGCCTTCGTGCCCGACGCCGAGCTGAGCCGCGGTGTGGCCCGGTCCTGGCTGATCCTGGCGGCGTTGGGGGTGGCGCTGCTCGCCGTCGGGCTGCTGCTCGGCGACCGGCTCGCGCGCACCTTCGTCCGCGGCGCCACCGAGCTGGCGGAGGTCTCGGACCGGGTGGCCCGCGGCGAGCTGGAGGCCCGCGCCGATCCCGCGGCGCCGGGCGAGCTCGGGTCCGTCGCCCGCGCGCTCAACGGGCTGGCGGGCCGGATCAGCGAGCTGCTGCGCGAGGAACGCGAGTCCGTCGCCGACGTCGCGCACCGGGTGCGGACCCCGCTGACCGCCCTACGGCTGGAGGCCGAGGCGCTGCGGGACCCGGCCGAGGCGGCGCGCCTCGGGACCGCGGTCGACGGCGTCGAGCGGGCCGTGAACAGCGCCAT
>Ga0070665_100007589_pt1 | contig 11031 bp, 9 predicted proteins | sample KBSS13metaG_FD_65862 | JGI IMG/M metagenome (GOLD analysis project Ga0070665, IMG submission 65862) | Switchgrass rhizosphere microbial communities from Kellogg Biological Station, Michigan, USA - KBS S1-3 metaG | ecosystem: Host-associated > Plants > Roots > Rhizosphere > Soil ...
TGACCTTGAATGGGTCGGACAGGTGCGGTCATCATCGGACATGCACGCTGTGCCGCGTGAGCATGTCGAGACGAGAACGGCGAGGATCACTCAATCGCGCGGCGTCTTCTCGATGGCATGTCGCGTGAAGCTGAACATCCGGTCGGCTGCCGCTGTCATCTGGAATCTCCTGACCGACGCGGAGGGTTTCCCGCGCTGGAACTCGACGATCACCAGGATCGAGGGTGAGATTCGCGAAGGCGGGCGGCTGCGATTGCATGTGCCCGGCACAGCGCGCACGTTCACTCCACGAGTGTCCGGAGTGGTGCCTGACGAGCGCATGACGTGGACCGGAGGATTCTCGCCGCTGTTCAAGGGCGTGCGCACGTTCGAGCTGACGCCGCGCGCCGACGGCTCGACCGATTTCGTGATGGAAGAGCGCTTCTCCGGCCTGATGCTGCCGCTCGTCAGAGGTTCGATGCCGGACTTCGGCCCGGTGTTCGAGCGTTACGCCGACGATTTGAAGCGCGAGGCGGAGCGCAGGCCATGAACGAAGAGGCAGCCACGTTCAGCGGCCTTCGCAATCTCGCCGAGGCGACCCTGCCGTGGTTGACCGACGTGGGAAGCTGGGTGTTCGGGGGGCTGACCGCCGTCAACCTGGTCATCATCTCGGCGCTCATCACGGTAGGACCCGTCGACGCGGCGATCCGGGCGTCGACAGCGGCTCTGGCAGCCGCTCTGCCCCTGAACGTGGCAGGGATCCTTCTGCTCAGACTGATCAAAGACGTCAATGAGGTCGGCCTTGACGATCTCTCGCTGCGAGCCTTTCGGGATGCAGGTTTCCCGAATATCGACGCGTACTTTCCGTCCCCGCTCGAAAGAAAGTCGCGGCACGCGAGGCGGGCGCGCGTCGCGCTGCTCTATTCGCTGGGGATTGCGGCGCTGAGCCTTGCGTTGACCGTGACGGGGATGGCTGCGGCCCTGTGGCACATGGGCCGGTGGATCGCGTTCGTGCTTCTCTCTGCGGTGATTCTGAGCGCGGCCCTTGTCGCCGTCGTCATCGCTCAGGCGCTCCCGCCGGAATCAGACGCAGAGAAGTTGCTGAAGCTGCGTCACAGGGCTCCTGGCTCGAAGTGACAGCCGTGGCGCCGAAGGCCGCGATCGCCAGCGTGATGAGGAATCGTCTGCTCGTCAGGGCTCGATGATTTATCATCGGCCGGCATGGCACCACAAGGAGTTTCCTCATGAGCGGCACCATCACCGCAGTGGCGGTCGTCGCGGTCCTGGTGTTGATCGCGTTTGTCGTGATGCGCAGCCGAAAGCGGCAACCCGGCGAGTGGGACGCAGCGCCGGCCGCGCTCGGCATGGAGCCGTTGGGCGAGCTCGATCCCGCGTTGACGGCGTCGATCATCGCGCTGCATCGGCCGCCCGCCCCGGACGCCGCGATCACGCAGACGTGGTCGCTGACCCGCATCTACCGGTATCCTGAACCCGGCGCGACCTTCTACTCCGTCACCGTCCATCTCCAACAGACCGGAGAGGTCTGGCAGCACGGCCGGACGATGCGCACCGAGTCGCGCGAGGCGCGGGTGGTGGCCGTTGTCGCACCAGGGACCCTGCGGGTGTCCCGTCTGCAACTGATGCCCCGCGCCGTCCCGGATCCCGCCGCCGGAGCGCTGGCGACCCTCGCCGTCCAGGCCGCCAATGCGATCACCGACGAGGCGGCCGAGCAGGCAGGGGGCCGTGTGGAGTTCGGCGACGATCCGGAGTTCGACCGTCGGTACCTGGTGCTCTCGCCGCATCCGGCAGCCGCGCGTGAGTTCCTGGACTCGACCCGGCGGAGCCAACTGGCCGGCCTCGAGGGTGTGCAGGTGAGCCTCGAAGGACCGCTGATGCTGGTGTCCGATCCCACGGCGGCGATTCGGCATCGCGATCGCCCCCTGGTCGATTCGCTCAAGGCTGAACTCGAGATCGCCCGGCGCGTTCTGTCGGTGTTCAGCGAGAGCAGCAGCCGCGTGCCGGCGGGTCAGTGAGTCATCGAATAGACAATGGCGTTGACGCCAAACGCGTAGCCTTCGGGGGCGAACTGCAGGAAATAGCGGTGATCGTCGCCCTCGCGCTCGAAAGCGTCGCCGAAGTCGGTGTTGTGCGTCATCAGCACCATGATGCGGCCGCCGTCCTCCTCCAGGATGGCGCGCACGTGGGGCACGGCGCTGTCGCGGCCGCGTTCCGACGTCTCTCCTGAGCGGCCCCAGAAGTTGATCGACGGGACCTGCAGGATACGGCGAATATCGTAGAGCGTGTGAAAGAGGGCATGCTCGAGCGGCACGTCGATAATCGGATAATGTTCCGGGGGCAGGGCCTTGCCGATTTCTCCCGCCCAGTGGCTGAACGCGAACTCGCCCCAGAAATCGTCGACCCAGAGAAAACCACCCTTGAGCAGGTAATCGTGCAGCCGCGCGGCCTCGTTCTCGTCGAAGAAGGCCCCGCCCGGTTCGGTCATCATCACGAACGGGCAGTGGTAGAGCAGCGGATCGCTCAACCGGACGACGACGTGTTTGAACTCGTCCTCGGGGTCGCGGCTCACGGTCGTCGTCGTGAGCTCGGAGAGACGGAACGTCAGGTTGATGTCGGCGCGAGGATAATCGACGCCCCAGCCGTCGCCATCTCCATCGGGAGCGTTGCGAAACAGGATGCGGCAGAAGAGAAAGTTGCCGTCGAAGTCCTGCGGCGTGGCCATTTTCGGCGCCGGTCCGCGGAAGCCGCCGAACCCGCGGCGGCGGCCCTGGCCGCTCGCCACCGTCGCGATCAGCGCGGCAAACAGGAAGCCGATCCAGAGATTCCGGTGACGCCGGAAGTTCACGTGCACAGTCTAGCAATTTCCCGTCCGAGATAGCGCTTGTGAGGCCCCGGGCTCGCCTGTAATCTGACTGGGTGCGCCTGCTTTCTGCGATCGCGGCGATGGCCGTCCTCGCCGTGGTCCCGGCCGCTCAGCGCGGGCCCGCGGCGCTTCCCGAGCGGCTCGAGGCGTACATCGCCAGCTCCGTGAAGCTCACGGCGGCGCAGCGCAATCATCTGCTCGCGGGACGCCCGGTGACGCAGCTCCTCGACGCCGATCCGTCGCGCGAGGTCGCGATCTTCGGCGCCGTGTGGATCGATGCGCCCGCCGCCCGGTATATCGCCGCCCTCCGGGATATCGAGCAGTTCGAAAAGGGCGAGAACTTTCTCGCGACCAAACGCATCAGTACGCCGCCGCGGCTCGAGGACTTCGACACGCTCCGGCTGCCCGCCGAAGATATCGAGGATCTGAAAACCTGCAAGGTCGGAGCCTGCGAGCTGAAGCTGAGCGAAACTGCCCTGACGCGCATCAAGAACGAGATCGACTGGTCAGCGCCGACGGCCGGTGCGGATGCCGAGCGGTCCGTCAGGAACATGGCGTTCGAGTACGTCAACGGGTACCTCGAAGGCGGAAACGCCAGGCTCGCGGCCTACCGCGACAGGAAGCGCCCGACGTTTGTCGGTGTCGAGTTCGCGGAGATGGTCGGGCGCATGCCGGAGCTGACCGAGTACCTGCCCGACCTCAAGACGTATCTTCTCGAATTTCCCAGGGCGTCGCTGCCGCGGTCGGAGTCGTTCCTTTACTGGCAGAACGCCAGGTTTGGTTTGAAGCCGACCATCCGCATCAATCACGTGACGATTGCCGAGGAGCCGACCCACGTGGTCGCGGTGTCGAAGATGCTGTACGCCAGCCACTATTTCTGGACGGCGATCGAACTGCGGGTGCTGGTACCCGATCCCGCGCGAGGCCAGGGCGTCTGGTTCGTGACGGTCAATCGGAGCCGGTCGGACGGCCTGAGCGGCTTCGTCGGTTCCATCATCCGGGGAAAGGTGCGGAGCGAGGCCGAGCAGGGCATGAACGCCGCGCTCAAGATCACGAAGACGAGGATGGAACAGCGATGAACGGTGTCGGACGTCCTCTCTTCTTCGCCCTCGTGCTGCTCGCCGGTTACCTGACGTATCTCGTGCTGGCCCCGTTTCTCGTGGCGCTGACGTGGGCCGCCATCTTCGCCGTGCTGTTTGAGGGGGTGCAGGCCAGGCTCTCGTTGAAGATGGGCCGGACGCGCGCGGCCCTGGCGACGACGCTGCTGGCCGGCGTCCTCATCATCGGGCCGGTCGCGATGCTGCTGACCGCCCTCGCGCGGGAAGCGCCGACCGTCACCGACTACGTGCAGGAAACGACGAAGGCCGCACCACGAACGATCGAAATGGTCTGGCAGGCGATCAGGGAGCGGAGCCCGTTCCCGCTGCCGGCCAATCCGACCGAGCTCCTCGCCGAAGGCGCGCGCCGGACGATGTCCTTTCTCGCTCCGCAGGCGGGCGCCTTCATCACCGATGCCTTCGCGACGGTCGGGTCGCTCCTCGCGATGCTCTTCGCGCTCTTCTTCATGCTGCGCGACAGCGCGTCCATGGGCGCCCAATTGCGCGACCTGCTGCCGCTGCAGGAACGGGATCGCGACCGGCTACTGAGCGACACGCGCGATCTGGTGATCGCCAGCGTGGGCGCGGGCCTGGCCGTCGCGGCGGCTCAGGGCGCGGTCGGAGGGGTGGCGTTCTGGCTGCTGGGGCTGGGCGCCCCCGTGTTCTGGGGCGTGGTGCTCGCATTCTGCTCCCTGATTCCGGTCGTCGGCGCCGCGCTCGTGTGGGCGCCGGCCGGCCTGTGGCTGCTGCTGTCCGGCGAGACCGGCAGGGGCGTCGGCATGCTGATCGTCGGCGTGCTGGGCATCAGCATGGTGGACAACGTGCTGCGGCCGCTCCTCCTGAGCGGGCGGACGCAGGTGAACGGTCTCGTGATCTTCTTCGGCCTGCTCGGCGGGGCGGCCGCCTTCGGGTTCATCGGCCTCGTGATCGGCCCGATCATCCTCGTCACCACGGGCCGCCTGCTCGGGCTGCTCGTGCGCCCGGATCTCTCCATCGACACGCGCTGACGTCGCGTTCGTCCGGTCTATCCCTTGCCAAACTAGGAGAGCATCCGTATACTCCTAGTCAGGCTAGGAGCCGACCAACGTGGGCAAGACGGCCGACCTTCTCCCCGGCACGCTGGACCTGCTGATTCTCAAGGCGGTGTCGCTCAAGCCGCTCCACGGCTACGGGGTCCTGCTCAGGATCCAGCAGATTTCCGGCGACGCGATCGAAGTCCCCCAGGGGTCGCTCTATCCGGCGCTTTACCGCCTGGAACACCAGGGCCTGATCGCGCCCGAGTGGGCCCAGAGCGACAACAACCGCCGGGCCAAGTATTACAGCCTGACCGTCGCGGGACGCCGCCGGCTTCGCGAGGAAACGGCCAGCTGGAACCGCCTGGCGTCGGCGATCGGAGCAGCGCTTCGGACAACCGCGGACGAGGTGTGACGTGCTGGCCCGCTTTCGTTCGCTGTTTCGCGCGCTGACATCTCGGGGCACGTTCGAGACCGGCATGACGGAAGAACTGCGCTTCCACCTCGAGCGCTACGCCGAAGATCTCGTTCGATCAGGGATGGCGCCGGCGGAGGCGCGCCGGCGTGCGTCGGTTGAATTCGGCGGACTCGACGCAGTTCACGAAGAATGCAGGGAAGCGCGCGGCCTCCGGATATTTGACGCCGTTCGACGGGAATCCCGCGACGCCGTCCGCCAGTTGCGGCGCAACCCGGGCTTCACCGCCACGGTCGTCCTGACGCTGGCGCTCGCGATCGGCGCGAACACCGCGATCTTCTCGATGGTGAACGCGCTCCTGTTGAAAAGCCTGCCGTACGCGCGTCCGGATCGGCTCGGGACGATCTATTCCCGCGTCACGCGGGGTGCTGAAACCACCGAGTCGCGGCGGACGATCGACGGCGAGCAGTGGGAGCTGATGCGCGACAACGTACCCTCCCTGATCTCGGCGCTGTCCGCGATCGGCGTGTCCGGCTCGAACCTTCAGGCGGGCACGGACGGGCGATTTCTCCAGACGGGCCGGGTGTCGGAGCGGTATCTGGACGTCCTGGCGCTCCAGCCCTTCATCGGACGCAATTTTTCGGAGGCGGAGGACCGGCCGAACGCCGCGAAGACTGCCATCCTGAGCTACGCGCTGTGGAAGACCGTCTTTGGCGGGAACCCCGCCGTTCTGGGACGGGCGATCTCGTTGAAGGGCGAGCCTCACACGATCATCGGCGTCCTGCCCGAGCGCAGCACGACGCCCCTGAACGCCGATCTCTATACCGCCCTCCAGGCAGGGCGCTCGGGTGAAGGCCGCGGCGCCAACTTCCTCGTTATCGCCCGGCTGCGCGACACGGCGACCTGGCAGCAGGCCGATGCCGAAATCAACCAGGCATGGGCCGCAAGCCGCCGGGCCCGATCGTTCGCGCAGACCAACCCCGACGCCCGTACGAGCTACCACCTGGTGCCGTTGCAGCGCGGCGCGACCGAGACGCTGCGGCCGCAGGTGCTGGCCCTGATGATGGCGGCGGGATTCATCCTGCTCATCGCCTGCGCGAACCTCGCCGCGCTGGCCCTCGTGCGGATGCTGCGCCGCCGGAGTGAGCTCGTCACGCGGCTGGCGCTGGGCGCATCGCGCTGGCAGATTCAGCGCCAGCTGTGGACCGAAAACCTGACGCTGGCGCTCGTCGGCGGGGCCTCGGGGATCGGTGTGGGGTTCGCGGCGCTGCGCGCGCTCTTGCTTCTGCTGCCCGAACGCTTTCTGCCTGTCGCGGACGTGCCGCTCGACGGCCGCGTCCTGGGTTTCACCCTCGGGCTCTCGCTGCTGACCAGCGTGCTGTTCGGCACGCTGCCCGCGTTCGCGACCAGGGACGTGGACCTGCGGTCCGCCGGCCGCGGTGTCATCGGCGCAGGCGGGGTTCGGCTCCGGCAGAGCCTGATCGCCGGGGAAGTCGCGCTGACAGTCGTGTTGCTGGCAGCCTCGGGACTGCTCGTTCGCACCCTCGTCCATCTGCAGACCCTGCCGGGAGGCTTCAACCCGGACGGCGTGATCACGGCCAAGGCGTCTCTGGACGACGCCCGATTCCACGATCCGGCGGCCTTCCGCAAACTGCTCGCCGGCAGCCTCGCCGCAATGCAGTCCATCCCGGGCGTGCGGAACGCCGCCGTCGGATCGACCGTTCCCTACGAGCGCCCGTTGATCGACGGCGTCAGGTTGAGTGACGGCCCGAAGGCCGGACGCGAGCTGTCAACGAACGCGGCCTATGTGACGCCCGGATATTTCGACACCTTGCAGATTCCGGTGCTGGCGGGCCGTGCGTTTACGGACGCGGACGGCCCCGACGCGCAGCCTGTCGCGATCGTCAACCGGGCGTTCGCGCGCAAGTTCTTCGGTACCGAGAACCCGGTCGGACACTATCTCAACAAGACCGACCTCATCGTCGGCGTGGTGGCCGATACCGTCCAATCCTCCGCGGCGCGACTCAATGCCGGCTCGGCGCCGTTGACGAGCGAGGAGATGATGTACCTTCCGGCCGCGCAAATCGTGGACGCACAGTACCTCTCCCTCGTCCACACATGGTTCCAGCCAAGCTGGATCGTGCGCACCGCGCATCCGGTCGACGGCGTGAGCGGCCGGATGCAGCGGGCGCTCGAAAGCGTCGAGCCCCAGCTGCCGTTTTCGGGTTTCTACTCGATGAACGATCATATGGCCGCCACCCTCGCGACGCAGAGGATCGCCGTCGCGCTGCTGGCGGCGATGGCGTCGCTCGCGCTGCTGCTGACCGCCGTAGGCATCTTCGCGCTGGTCGCCAACATCGTGGCGCAAAGGACGCGAGAGATCGGGATTCGGATGGCCCTGGGCTCGACGATTCGCAAGGCGATGTTCCATGTCGGCGCGACGGGAGCGGCAGCGTCGGCTGCGGGACTCGTCCTCGGGCTCGCCCTCTGCGCCGTCTCGCTTCGCGCGATGCGGAGCGTTCTTTACGGTGTCGGTATCTATGACGCCCCGACGATCCTGGCCGTGATGCTGACGCTGTCCGCCGTCGCGCTGCTCGCGACCGCGGTTCCCGTGTTGAGAGTCGCACGAATCGACCCGGCCAGCACCCTCCGCGAACAATAGTGCCGCGCGGCGAGCGCGGCCGGCCTACACTCTCCATCTGTGACGGGGCGACCGCGCACGCTGCTCCTCGGTCTCATCGGCGCCGGTATCGGCGCGTCGCGCTCTCCGGCGATGCACGAAGAGGAAGCGGCGGCCCACGGGCTGCGCTGCGTGTACCAGCGCATCGATCTCGACCGCCTCGGCCTGACCGCGGAGGCCCTGCCCGATCTGCTCGCGGCAGCCGAGCGGACGGGGTTCGCTGGAGTGAACGTCACGCACCCGTGCAAACAGGCGGTCATGCCGCTCCTGACCGATCTCTCGGACGAGGCTCGCGCAATCGGCTCCGTGAACACAGTCGTCTTCGCCGGAGGCCGCCGGGCCGGCTACAACACGGATTGGTCGGGGTTCAGGCAGAGTGTTCGTGACCGGCTGCCGGACGCCGGTCTCGGCCGCGTCGTGCAGCTTGGCGCCGGCGGGGCAGGCGCGGCCAGCGCGTACGCGATGCTCGATCTGGGCGTGCGTGAGCTGATTGTCGTCGATACCGTCCACGAACGCGCCAGCTCGCTCGCGAATCGATTCGCCGCGGCATGTCCCGGTCGCGTGCGCGCGGAACGCGACGTGAGCGCGGCGATGCCGGGCGCCGAGGGACTCATCCACGCCACGCCGACCGGGATGTCCGGACATCCGGGTCTTCCGCTGCCGGCTTCGCTTCTTCGCCGGGACCTCTGGGTCGCAGACGTCGTGTATTTCCCGCTCGAGACCGAACTGCTGCGCGCCGCGAGGCAACTCGGATGCCGGACGCTCGACGGTGCGGGAATGGCCGTGTCGCAGGCCGCGGAGGCGTTTCGATTGTTCACGGGGCTTTCGGCCGACGCCGCGAGGATGCGGGGCGTCTTCGAATCATTCGATGCGTCAACGTCTCCGGGGCGGGATCGTTGAGCGCCCGGGTAAGGATCCTGGGCCTGATCTCCCTGGCCGTGGCGATCAATTACCTGGATCGCGCCGTGCTGGGGATCGCGGCGCCGTCGATCCAGCAGCAGTTCGGGTTGAACCCCGCAGTGATGGGCGTCGTGTTCTCGGCGTTTTCGTGGACGTACTTTCTCGGCCAGGTGCCGTCCGGCGTCCTGCTCGATCGATTCGGCACGCGGGCGATCTACTCGCTCTCCCTGCTGGCCTGGTCGCTCGCGACGCTCCTGCATGCCGCCGCAACGGGGTTTGCGTCGCTTCTGGGCCTGCGCCTCGCGCTCGGCCTCGCCGAGGCGCCCTGTTTTCCCGCCAACAGCAACGTCGTCGCGAAATGGTTTCCACGCAGCGAACGGGGACGCGCGATCGGCGTCTACACGGCTGCCGAGTACGTCGGCCTGAGTTTCATGAGCCCGGTGCTGTTCTGGATCCTGAACAGCTTCGGCTGGCGCGCGCTGTTCGGCGCCGCCGGCGGCATCGGAGTGGCTGTCGCCTTCGTCTTCGCCAGGCAGTATCGCGATCCCGCCGATCATCCATCCGTCAGCCAATCCGAACTGGCGTATGTGGCTGCCGGCGGGGGAGACGTGGGCAGAACGGCGCCGGCACCGTTCGAGCCGGGCCATGTGCGCGCGCTGTTCCGTCATCGCCAGATGTGGGGGCTCTGCATCGGGCAATACGCGGTCTACTCGACGTTCGTCTTTTTCCTGACGTGGTTCCCGACGTACCTGGCCACCGAGCGGCACATGGACTGGATCCGCGTGGGCATTTTCACGGCGCTGCCGTACATCGCGGGGTTCTTCGGCATCCTGTTCGCGGGATGGTGGTCGGACCTCATGCTGGCGAGCGGCAAGACACTGAACGTGGCGCGCAAGCTGCCGGTCATCGCCGGCCTGGTGGGAGCGTCCACCATCGCCGCCGCGAACTACGTCGAGAGCGACTGGGTGGTGATTGGCATCCTGTCGGTGGCGTTCTTCGCCCAGGCGATGTCCTCGTCCGGCTGGACCGTGATCTCGGAGGTGGCGCCGCGGTCGCAGATTGGCCTCGTGTCGGGGCTCTTCAGCGCCTCGGCCAACCTGTCGGGCATCGTCACGCCGCTCGTGATCGGAGCGATCCTGCAGGTGACGGGATCGTTTTTCGGCGCGCTGGCGTTCGTGGGCGGCGTCGCGCTCGTCGGGGCCCTGTCCTGGATCTTTCTGATCGGCGATATCCGGCCGATTGAAATCTAACGGCCCGCCTTCCCAAACCCCGTTCAATCACAGCGACGACCACGTACAACACAGAGCAAGCGGAGTCCGCAGAGACGACTGAGCGTGACCGCTCGGCGAAGCGCTCGACGCGGACGGCCTGCCGAGGCAGGCCGACGTTCGGCCCCGCCAACGCGGACGAACGCCCACCAGACTCGGCCCTCGTTCGTCCGCGACTGGCGGGCCAGCGTGCCGCTTCGCGGCGCCGCGTCGAGCGTCTCGGCGTGCTCCGCGTGCTCTGTGTTGATCGTCGTATCCTTACCGCATCATCGATGCGGGTCAGGAGCAGCACGGCAGGCCTGAGGGCCTGCACTACTACTGCATCGGACGCTACTGAATGCCGCCGCGCACCGACGTGATCCGCTGGGTGTTGAAGCCGAGCCAGTGCATCCGTCCCACGTAACGGGCGTGTTCGACCTTGAGGCACCGGTCCATGACGACCGACAGGCCGCCGGCTTCGGCAATCCGCCCGCCTTCTTCGTTGATGACCGTGAACTGACACCACAGATTTCTGGCGCCGATCGCGACCGCCTCCCTGGCGATGCCCGGCAGCGCGTCCGGCGCCCGGAACACGTTGACGATGTCGACAGGGACCGGTATGTCCGCGAGGCTCTTGAAACTTTTCTCGCCGAAGATGTCGGTCTCGCGGGGGTTGACGGGGATGACGCGGTATCCGTGGCGCCTGAGATAGAAGCCGACGAAATAGCTGGCGCGCAGCTCGTTTTTCGACAGGCCGACGATGGCAATGGTGCGGGCCGTGTGGATCGCGCGCTGGATCGTCAGCGGGTCCTGGTAGCG
>Ga0070665_100007592_pt1 | contig 11028 bp, 9 predicted proteins | sample KBSS13metaG_FD_65862 | JGI IMG/M metagenome (GOLD analysis project Ga0070665, IMG submission 65862) | Switchgrass rhizosphere microbial communities from Kellogg Biological Station, Michigan, USA - KBS S1-3 metaG | ecosystem: Host-associated > Plants > Roots > Rhizosphere > Soil ...
GGTCTCGCCCAACCTTCATCTTGAAGTTTTGCCATCCTTCCGCGAGGGATTCGCGGCACAGGCGCCGTAGTTTCTCATCGTCGTAGCCGAGCCAGCCTACGGAGGTTGTGTAGGCTGGATAGCCTTGCGCGAGCAACTGGGCTTCTCGAGCGGGTTTGCCGGCAGCGTTGCGCCGGAGGATCTCGAGGCCTTCCGCGGGGGTCAACACATCCTTGATGTGTCTGAAGTCGATGAGCGAAATGTATTGCTCGGGTGTCAGGTCGGCGACCAGTTTCCAGACCGGCTTGCCGACAGACTTGGCCCACAAGTCCCAGACCGCATTCACGACCGCGGCGAGGGCGAGGTGGATCACGCCTTTCTCGGGGCCCAACCAACGCAGTTGGCTGTCGCCGGCGAGGGAACGCCAGAAGGCTGCCATGTCCGCAACGATTTCCTCGAGGGTCCGCCCGACGATGAAGGGGCGGAACGCTTCGATCGCGGCGACGCATAGCTGGTTGCCGCGCCCGATGGTGAACGTGAAGCCGTGTCCGGCTAGCCCTTGAGGGTGGTCTGTTGAGAGGATGACGTAAGCTGCTGAATAGTCGGGATCCGGATTCATGGCATCCGACCCGTCGAGGAATACGGAGGTCGGAAAGCGCAAGTCGTGGCTCTCGAGGTTTATGATGCGCATCGCGGCGGCCGACCTCCCATATATGAACAACTGTTCCACCAGTGGGTTAACTTGTCAAGAACTATGAAGAATGAGAGCTATCAGGCTCCTGCGCTGAAGAAGGGACTGGAGGTGCTGGAGTTTCTTTCGGGGCAGGTTGAGCCGTATGCCATTTCGGAGCTCGCGCGGGCGCTGGGTAAGTCGCGCAACGAGATCTACCGGATGGTGATGGTGCTCGAGCAGCTGGGCTATCTGGCACGGACCGAGGGGGATCGGTTCGCGCTCACGCGTAAGCTGTTTGATGTGGCGATGCGGGCGCCGCCACAGCGCAACCTGCTCGTGCATGCGTTGCCGGAGATGCAGCGGCTTGCGGAGGCGACCTCGCAAAGCTGTCATCTGACGGTGGCGAGTGGGTCGGATATCGTCGTGGTCGCGCGGTGCGAGAGCCCGGACACAGAGGTGTTTTCAGTTCGCGTGGGGCATCGCCGGCCGTTGAATCAATCTGCATCGGGGCCGGTGCTGTTTGCGTTTCAGAGCCCGAGCCGTAGGGTGGCGTGGCAGGCGATGTTGGCCTCGGAAGAGGATCGTGCACTGTGGGCTGCTATCGAGCATGAGGTGTCATCGATCCGGGATATGGGGTTCTATCTCACGCCAAGCCGGTATGTGGATGCGGTCACCGATATTGCCGCGCCGATTACTGAGGGTAAGACGGAGACGGCTATTGCGGCGCTCGTCATGCCTTACATTGGGGGGCGGGCGGCGAGGTTGAGCCTGACGCAAGCGGCGGCGGCGACGCGGGAGGCTGCGAGGCGGATTAGTCAGGAGCTGTAGGGGCATTTGGCTGGGGCGGGCGGCAGGCATCGGCCGGAGTTGCAGGGGAGATGCGTCGGAGCTGCTGCCGGAGCGGCAGGGCTGGATGACCGGAGGAGCTGCAGGGACCGGAAAAGCCGGAGGAGCTGCAGGGGAGATGGCTCGGAGCTGCTACCGGAGCCGCTGCCGGAGCGGATGACCCATGGAGCTGCATGGAAGATCAGCAGGAGCTGTGCTGCCGAGAGCTGTCGGTCATCAGGAGTCGACGGGAGGCGTTTGATCTTGCGCTCTGGGGGCCGGCGTAGTTTCATTAGTGATCACAGCGTCTGTATGCGAGCATGATGGATACTACTGAGCTTCGTCCGTTGGGGTCGACGCGTCTCACCGTGGGGCCGTTGGGTCTGGGGGTCGCGCCGTTGGGCAATTTGTACGAGCCGGTCAGTGATGAGGAGGCGCAAGCCACACTGACCTCAGCGGCGCGTCTCGGGTTTAGCTGGTTCGATGTGGCGCCGTATTACGGGTTTGGGCTGGGGGAAGCGCGTCTGGGTCGGTTTCTTCGCGGCCCGGCGAGCGCGCCGCGGGTGATATCGACCAAGGTGGGCCGGATTCTGCAGCCGACCGATCGGCCGCCGGCGCATGAGCAGTATGTTGAGCCCTTGTCCAATCAGCCGGTGTTCGATTACAGCCGCGCGGGTATCGAGCGCTCCTATCGCGACAGTCTGCGCCGGCTCGGCGTGGATCGCGTGCAGGTATTGCTTCTGCATGATATCGATCGACTGACGCATCCACACGGGCACCGCGCGCTCGTTCGTCAGGTGTTGGAAGAGGCGATCCCGATGCTGCACCAGCTGAAGGCGCAAGGGGCTGTCGATGCGATCGGGCTGGGTATCAACGAGTGGGACGTCGGCTATGAGATGCTCGCGAGCGCGGAGTTGGACTGTGTGTTGCTCGCGGGCCGATATACGCTGTTGGATACGAGTGCGTTCTCGTCCGGATTTCTGGATGCTTGCGCGCGCAGAGGTGTCGCGGTGCTCGCGGGCGGTGTGTTCAACTCGGGGTTTCTCGCGGGGGGCTCCCACTATGCCTATACGCCGGCGGATCAGGCGCGGATCGAGGGACGGAACCGATTGTTGGAAATCTGCACCCGCCATGGAGTTCGGTTGCCTGATGTAGCATTGCAATTCACGGGCGCTCATCCGGCGATTACGTCTATGGTGGTCGGTGCCAGGTCGCCTTCCGAGGTGGAGGCGATTTATGCAGGGTGTCACGCCGCGATTCCGGGGGAGCTGTGGGCAGAGTTGCGTGCGTCAGGTCTTATCCCAGAGGAGGCGCCGATTCCACTGGAGGCGGCCATTTCCGCTGGAAGTGCACAGCCCCGATAGAACCAGCTGAGCCTCCGGTGCAGGGGGCGGCGAGGAGCAAGAACGATGCGCCATTGTCTGGCGTTGGATTTGAAGGCGGATGCCGCACTGATCGATGAGTATGAAGCTTTTCATCGGGCGGTGTGGCCGGAGGTGATCGATCACCTTCGTCAACACGGTGTCGTGGGGATGGAGATCTTCCGGCTTGGGACACGGCTCGTGATGATCATGGAGACGGATGATGCGCGTTTTGATCCGCAGCGGATGGCTGCGGCGGAGAGGGTCAATTCCCGGGTGCAGGAATGGGAGGCGCTGATGTGGCGATTTCAGGCGGCGACGCCCTGGACGCCGGATGGAATGAAATGGATGCCCATGGAGAGGATCTTTGATCTGCGGGAGTATGGGGCGTCGGGCTAGATGCGCGGCAGTGCCTGCGATGGCCTGATCAACGGCCAGAAAATCGAGAATGCCGACACGGCAAATCGGGGTGTTCCGACAGCAATGGGCGTCGTCGTATCGATCAGACGCGCGTGCCCAAATCGAGCAACCCGCTACCTTCTTTGCGCGAGTCGGACTGTTGCCAGCCCTTCTTGGGGCAGGTCATCGCCTTGCGCGCGCAGCTTGCGGTAGCTGCGCAAATCGCCGGCATCGAAAACGGCCTGGGCGCCTTGATTTGATGCAGGACGCCGGCTCGTACTCAGCGCGCTCCCCAAGCCGGCGTAGAGATACCGGTCGCCGAATGCTTTTTGCAGGGCGTTGAAAGTCGGTTCGCCGGTACAGTGTCCCGGTGCGATGTAGTCCACCTTGTAGGTATCCCGTAGCGCGCTGACAACTTTCTCGATGGCTGAGTCCTGTGCCACGAGCAGGTGAAATCCGCCGGCAATAAAGTGGATGTGAGGATTGATCTTCGCCGCCTCACCTACAATGTTCTGGATGCCGGGGTGCGAGCAGCCCACCACCAAAACCAAGCCATTCGGTGTGTCGATGGCCAGAGACAGCTCCTTCAGTTCCTTGGTTCCTTGCGCATCGGAAATCAGTGCGATCAATGTAATGCCGGGCATCACTTCCGTGGTCTCGTCGACCAACTGGATATTGGCGCCTGGAAAGACCGTGCCAAACTTCATGGTCTGCGGGGGAGCGCCGTTGTAGTAGCGCATCTGGGCTGGAAGTGACTCGTCCTTGCGATAGAATTGGCTCGGCAGGTCGGACCCGAAAATTCCAAAACTCTCCTTGGGTGCGTAGATTTTGACGGTCGGGTTGAGACGCAGCACATAGGACAATCCACTCACATGGTCACTGTGGCGGTGGGATAGAACTACAAAGGTTAGTCTCGAGAGATCGACACCTTTGGCTTTCGCATTCTTGGCAAGCACCGCCGCATCGTCACCCGTGTCAAACAAGATGCGTTTGCCGTTGAACTCTACAAGCGCGGCATAGCCCCAGTCCTTGGTCATCTTCGTATCCTTACCGAAGGCGTCATAAAGTACTGTGATGCGTGGGGCTGGGTCTTCGGCTCGTGTCGGTGCCTGCTGCATCGCGGCGAAGCTCGGACGCAACCAGGCCAACCCGAAGACACATAGAAGGGAGACGAGGTGAGGCGTTCGCATGACCCCTCCTTCGACACTGTTATATTGGCAGCCTACACCCCGACTCGCGCTGCCGGAAGGGGCTGGACCCAGGCCGTCTGTGCAAATCTCCCCAAGCCGGGTCCAGGTCCGTCTATTGGCACTATTGTGCGGCTCATTCCCGTATCAAAATGCCTGGATGGACCACTCGCCACGGCAATACCTTGCGCGTCAGTGGACCTTGATGGCGTGGAGGGTGCCGGCAATGGTCAGCGTGGTTGTTCCATTCTGGGTGGCCACGTCGATAGGATCTCCGTCGTCTCGCAGGAAAAGGTGATCGGCGGACTCGGCCAGAAGATCTCGATCAGACATCTGAGAGGACTTGAGCAGAATGTGGTCTCCCGCGGCCACGAGATCGAACTCACCAGCACCGCCGGCATCGATTTTGTAGTGGCCCAGTATTCGCGCGGATTCTGAGGGAGACAGTTTCACAGTCGTCTTCTGTGTTTGCGAAAAGCCACTCCAACCATATTCTCGGGCGATTGTCAGCATCAGCTCATGTGCGAGTCGCATGCCGTTGTCGGAGTTCGTCAGGATGGCAATGCCGGCTCCGGTGTCGATATAGGCCGTGAAACTGGACTGGAAACCTTCGTCGGCGCCTTCGTGACCGAAGCGTTTGCTGACGGGTGATATGAATAATCCCAGGCCATCATTGTTCATTCCGGGAGTGAGCATCGTGTGGATCATCTGCGGCGAGAGTATGCCGCCCTTGCCTTGGTTCATTCGCTGCACGGCCAGCGCATACTTCGCGAGGTCCTCCGCCGTGCTCCATAGGCCGGCTGCTGCCATTTCGGGATACACGTGCCAGTCCCCCGGCACCTTTACGCCTTCGCGGTTGTAGCCTGAGGCTGCCCGAGTTTGCCAGCTCTCCGGAAGCGGTTGCTCGAAGGTACTGTTGTGCATGCCAAGCGGCTCGAGGACGCTGGCGCGCATCAGGTCGGCAAACGAACGGCCCGTCACATCGCTCATCAGCACCTGCAGGATCGTGTAGCCGCCGCCCGAATAGCGCCAACTCTGGCCAGGTTCTTTCGATACGCGAACGGGTTCTGTACTGCCTCTGCCTTCGAGTACGTCGATCGGGGTGGGGATGTTGCCGGTTCGGGGGTAGCCGGGGAATCCCGACACCGTGGTGCCGGCGGTGTGGTTCAGGATGTTGCGCAGTGTGACTTTATGACTTGCGGTGAACTGATTGTCCGGCAGATGCCAGCTCTTGAGCTTGTCGTTCACATTGCCATCGAGATCGAGCACGCCTTTTTTTACTAGTTGGAGGGCTCCGAGGGCGGTAACGGCCTTGCTGATCGATCCGACCTCGAACAAGGTCGCCGGCGTGGCGGGTATGCTGCGTTCCTTGTCCGCGTACCCGTAGGCTTTTGTCCATTCAATCGCACCGCCGTTGAAGACGGCGACGCTGATTGCGCGAATGTTCAGTTGCTCCATGCGTTGTTGGAGTGTCACGACCGGAACCGTTTCGCCCTTGATGACAAGCGTGGGAATGACCGCCGCTTCGATGGCGGCGATTCGTTGCTCGGTCCGGTTGCCTGCTGTGCTGGACTGCTGTGCGTGACCGACCACGGCTGCGGTGGCGACAACAGAAAACAGCAGTAGACGAATGGCGTACCTCATGAATGCGAGCTCCCCCTACAGCGATTTAAATGGAGCCTACCATTTCCTTGGGTGAGTTCAGCTTCCGGTTCCTTTCCACGGTCAATGCCAGTCGGGAAGGTCGTCGTCCTGTACCTGCTGGCGTGCCGATGACGACCGCACCGCCGGACCTGATTGATCAGTTTCTCGCTTGAGCGACGCGGCGGCTTGGGCGACGGGAGTAGTGATCCGTATTTGCGGTGGTGACGACCGAAGCGGCAAGGTGCGCGATCAGAGAGCCTTGTGCCGCGCTCCAGTGTGTTCGAGTGTTGCTGGACGAAATACTGATGCAACATGTTTGTCCGATGTGAGCGGACAGGTAAGAGCACACGAACGAGGTAACAAGCCGCGGGCCACACATCCAAGGCTCGCGGAGGTTGCACACGGAATCCTAGATTTCGCTTCAGCCCCTCTCGCGACCGCGAGCTCCTGCGGGAAATACGAATGGCAGCGGATGGAGCTCGCGCGTACCTCTACGTCTCGTTTTGAGTGATGAAACGGAGAACATCATGTCACGTGTAATGGATTATCTGCGTTCCCATATTACTGCGGTACTGTTCCTTGCTCTGCTCTGCCTATCCGCCGCACTCGCGACGGAAGCGCTGGCGGGCAACGCCACAACAGCCCTGACGAAGCAGGATCTGCGGGAGTGGACAGCAAAATTCCCAATCACTGGCAGTCAGATTCAAAGAATCGGGATCACACAGCAAGTCGGACCTGGGGGAGACCTGCATCCATTTTCAGGAGGGGCGGTGCTTGGTGTAGCCATCACAGGTACGGTACGGCTCGAAAGTAAACGGAGCATGGTGCGTGTCGTACTGGTAGACGATCAGCAGAAGGAGTACCTCGTGTACGAAACGTACCCGCTATTGGCTGGCGGGTCGACGTTGAATCTCCAGAACGTGTGCCGGGAGACCTGTGCTCTTCCTGCAATAGTCCCATCGACCCTGAAGGTCGAGCTCGTGGACGCTTCTCTCGACCTCCAGAGCGTGCTCGAGAATCGATCGGCGCCCAACGATCGAAGCCGGCCGGAGATAGCGGCCCGGATGAAGCAACAGATGGAGCAGATAAAGAAGGAGCAGGATGCGCAAATCGTCGAGGTACTGAACGATCACATCAAGGCCAAGGGACTGAGGTGGACCGCGGGTGAGACCTCCCTGTCGCGCCTGCCGTTCGCCGAAAGAAACCTGCTGATCGCCTGCTCGAAAGGCGGTCTGGGCACAGGACCTAACACCCAGGGAGCAGAGTTCTACAAGGGCGGAATCTTCGTGGTTGAATCGGGGAGCTCGACTTCATCCGTCTCCGCAAACGACTCTTCTTCCCTCGTCGAGTCTTTCGACTGGAGAAGCAGACACGGGGCGAATCGACCTGGATCTCCTTATTACAACGGTTCCAACGGGTGGATGACGCCTGTCGAGAGTCAGATGTGCTCCGATTGCTGGGCTCATTCCGCCCTCGGCGCCACCGAAGCGCAGGCGAATCTCTACTTCAACCAACACCTGGACCTGGATTTGTCCGAGCAGGAATTGGTCGATTGCAGCGGCGCCGGTAGCTGCGCAAATGGGGGCAACACGGGAGTGGCTCTGTCGTTTGTACAGAACTACGGCGTGGTCAACGAGGCATGCTATCCCGGCACCGGCCTGGATGGAACGTGCAGCGCATGCCCGGTGCCCCAGGACAAGATCAGCATCGCGGGATTCGATGCGTTCTATCCTCAGGATGAGCAAGATATCCAAAAGCGGCTGATCAAATACGGCCCGCTACCTTTCGGGATTGCGAGTTGGTGGCACGCGATGGTGCTGTCTGGATACGAGCACGATGCGACCACCGGCGAGACGGTGTGGATTCTCAAGAACAGCTGGGGGCTCGACTGGGGCGATCAGGGGTACGGGCACGTGGTAGTGCCATTGAGCGACATCTATCTGACCTACAACCTCTACAGCCCCGTCACCAGTCTGGTGAAGTCGTACAGCGTGCAGTGTCGCGATGCAGATGGAGATGGTTATTACAACTGGGGCATGTCGGCCACGCCGCCTGAGTCCTGCGGCAATGTGCCTCCAATCGAGGATTGCGACGATTCAGACCCGACGGTCGCAGTCATGACGGAAGACGGCCGGTGTACAGCTGTCCAGGATAAGACGCCCCCCGCTGTCGTCGCGAGCGCGCGGCCCTCCATCCTATGGCCGGCGAATGGGACCACCGTGCCTGTCCTGGTCACCGGCACTATCAAGGACACCGATTCGGGCGTGGACGCGAGCAAAACGGCCTACACGGTGCAGGACGAATACGGGAGCATCACCCCGAGTGGCAGCATCCAGCTCGGATCTGATGGCAGCTACGCCGTCACGGTTCCCTTGCAAGCCTCGAGACTGGCCAGCGATACGGACGGCCGGCACTACACCATAACCGTGAGCGCACGTGATAATGCGGGTAATGTTGGATCGAGCTCGGTCGTCGTGACCGTCCCACAGGTTATGCCCTCGGGCTGCCACATTGGTTACACGATCATCACTCAGTGGAACCCTGGCTTCCTAGTCGCGCTATCGATCGACAATGAAGGCAGCACGCCAATTGCCGGCTGGACCCTGACTTGGACGTTTGGAGACGGGCAAACCGTCACGCAATTGTGGAATGGAGCCGAGACGCAGAGCGGCGCCAACGTGACGGTAAAGGATTTAGGCTACAACGCCAACATCCCGCCGGGGGGAAGCTACAAGGATGCGGGATTCTTGGCTACCTGGAACAATGCCACGAACTCGGTGCCGACGGGATTCGCGCTGAACGGAATGGCCTGCACGGTGAATTGACAGCCTCGCGAATGGGCGCGAGCGGGTACTCGGTCGGCTCGATGGCAGTGAGGAGCAAAGTATGGAATTGACGCGAGCCTAGAGAGACCCATGACTGCGTACCTCGTTTGTACGTGGCTGTGGTAGGGCCCCGCCGGTGGTAACGACACTGGTGGGGGCCGCTTCCTTCAACCGGTAGGAGGGGCGGCGCTGAAGACCGCCAATTGCGCGTCGAAGGCGCGCTTGTAAGCGGGCCGCGCTTCGCCACGGGCGATGTAGGCGAGGAGGTTCGGATGGTTCTCCAGTCCGCCGGATCCGCCTAAACGGCGCAGCACCGTCACCATCAGCAGGTCGCCAGCGCTGAATGCACCGTCGAGCCAGTCGGCATCGCCAAGCCAACTGGAAAGCTCGCTCAGCCGTACACGGACGCGATCGTCGAGCATCGCTTGGCGTTCCTCATACCATGTCTTGTCGCGTTCGAGGATGATGGCCATTGCGCGTTCGAAGATCGGCGGCTCTACCGTGTTGAGCGCGGCAAACATCCAGGCGATCGCGCGCGCCCGGGCATTGGCGTCCTCGGGGAGTAGGCCGGGGTGGCGGTCCGCGATATGGAACACGATCGCGCCGGACTCGAAGAGGGCGAGGTTGCCTTCCTTATAGGTCGGAATTTGACCGAAAGGATGCAGTCTACGATGCGCCGGTTGCTTCATGTCGCTGAAGGAAAGAAGTCGAACGTCGTAGGGCTGACCTACTTCTTCGAGCGCCCAGCGAACGCGCATGTCGCGTGCCAGTCCCCGGCCGCGATCGGGGGAGCGTTCAAAGGCGGTGATGGTGGGGGGCATTGGGCTTCTCCTGTATTCGATCGCGGTGGCCAGAGGACGAAGCACTGACCTCTATTCCGACATCCGGTGGAAATTGCGTGGCTGGGAGCACGGGCATTCGTGCCAGAGCCGGGCGCGAACCAAGGCCGCCGGATCTCCGTGCCTTGGTTGTCTTTGAGGGGCGATTGGAAGAGCCATGACCGTCTGGCATCTGGAATGAGGGGGGTGCATGGCCGTAGCGTATCGCGGTTCACGAAAGGGGGGCCTCGGCTGATCGGAGACGATGCTCGGGGATGCGGTATAGCTGAGACCACAGCCCGCATAGCCGGTCATTTTGGATCGGATGGGTACCACCGTCTCGAAGTCGCCCTCGAACATTTGAGAAGGCGGCCGATCACAACTACCATGCGCATCCGCAACCAACGGAGTATCGATCCATGGCTGAGATAGACACTTCGCGGCGAATCGTTTCCCACGTCCATGGAATGGAGCGGATAGCGCCGCGGCGTGATCTGGTCTACCGGCGTGAAAATGGCATTGACTTGCTCATGGATGTGTATGCGCCGCCCGAGGTATGTTCCGACGCGCGACTACCCGCTGTACTGTTTCTTCATGGTCCGATTCCGGCGGACATGCTACCTCCGAAGGATTGGGGCCACTTCCGTTCGTACGGAGAGTTGCTTGCGGCGTCTGGCTTGATTGGCGTAACCTTCAACCGCCGTTTCCAGACACCGAGCCAACTTCCAGAATCGCAGGCGGACCTGGTGGCTGCAATCGACTATGTCCGTACGCACGCGAGCGAACTACACGTTGATCCAGAGCGAATCGGGATCTGGGTGTTTTCCTTCGCCGGCCCGCACGTGAGTTGGGTGTTGCGCGAGCGGCCATCGTGCGTACGCTGTCTTCTTGCGTTCTATGCTGTGTTGGACATGCGGCACATGCTGCCACCGGATCCGGACGCTGCGACAGTGTCGCTCGTCAATGAGGCTTCTGCCGCAGCATACGTGCGACAACACGCAGGCGATCTCCCCATGTTCGTCGCACGCGCTGGCCTCGACGCTGCGATGATCAATCAGGGCGTCGACCTGTTTATTCAGGAGGCACTGGCGGGAAACGCATCGCTGGACTTCGTCAATCACACCCAGGGACGGCATGGATTCGACTCTATCGATGATGATGATCGCTCCCGGGAGATTATTTCGAGCGCCGTCGCGTTTGCCAAGCGGCACTTGCTCCGCGTCTAACGCGGGGCGGCTGCCGACCCGTTGGGTGGGGCAGGCGGTTTTTCCTGCGAGGGCATCTTGGGCCACTCCGCGTAGAAAGAGTGGAGCCGGC
>Ga0070665_100007593_pt1 | contig 11027 bp, 8 predicted proteins | sample KBSS13metaG_FD_65862 | JGI IMG/M metagenome (GOLD analysis project Ga0070665, IMG submission 65862) | Switchgrass rhizosphere microbial communities from Kellogg Biological Station, Michigan, USA - KBS S1-3 metaG | ecosystem: Host-associated > Plants > Roots > Rhizosphere > Soil ...
CAGGTCATTCCGCGCGACCGCCACGCGATGTTCTTCGCGACGCTCGGCGTGATCGCGTCGTCGATCGAGCGCCTGGCCACCGAGATCCGCCATTTGCAGCGCACGGAAGTCCTCGAGGCCGAGGAATATTTCTCGCCGGGGCAGAAGGGCAGCTCGGCGATGCCGCACAAGCGCAACCCGGTGCTGACCGAAAATCTGACCGGCCTTGCCCGCATGGTCCGGGGCTATGTGACGCCCGCGCTCGAAAATGTCGCGCTGTGGCATGAGCGCGACATTTCGCACTCATCCGTCGAGCGGTTCATCGGCCCCGACGCGACGATCACGCTCGACTTCGCCCTCGGCCGCCTCACCGGCGTGGTCGACAAGCTGCTCGTCTACCCGGAGCGGATGCAGAAGAATCTCGATCGCATGGGCGGGCTGGTTCATTCGCAGCGCGTCCTGCTCGCGCTTACCCAGGCCGGCCTTAGCCGCGAGGACAGCTATGCGCTCGTCCAGCGTAACGCGATGAAGGTGTGGGAGTCCGACGGCGAGTTGTCGCTGCTCGACCTCCTCAAAGCGGACAAAGAGGTCAGCCAGCGCCTCTCGCCTCAGGAGCTCGATGCCCTGTTCGACCTCGATTATCACTTGAAGCACGTCGGCACGATTTTCGACCGGGTGTTCGACCCGTCCGCTTAACCGTTTCAATCCGCGCCATTTTCAACGTGCGGAGCGCAATTTCTCCGCTATGGTGGTGACAGGGTTGGGCACCGGGGCCGGATGGACGACGTACAGGAACTCCGCACTGAATTGACCGCTGCGCCGCAGCAGCACGAGGGCGATCGCATTCAAGGCGGCGCTTACGTCCTTGAGCTGACCGCTGACTGGATCGTCACTCGAGCCTCCGAGAACATCCACCGCTTACTGGGTCAGTCACACGTCACGCTTATCGATGAGCCGCTTGGCGATTTCGTCCACGCCCAACCATTGCACGACCTTCGCAACCTCTTCTCGAGACTGAGCGGCAGCACCGGCGTGGCGCGCGCCTATCGGGTCCGCCTGACCGACAATTCGGAATTATTCGACGTCGCTTTTCAGCATTGCGAAGAGCGGGTGATCATTGAGGCTGTGCCAAGTCCCGAAGGGCGCTTGGGCGAGGCGTTGAGCGCTATAGGCGGTCTTGCTGCGGGTTTGTCCCGGGAAAAGGGCCTGACGTTGCTCGACGCCGCGGCGCGGCGCATGCGCGCGTTGACGGCATTCGATCGCGTGACCCTGATGGTTGGAAGCGACAAGGCCACTAGCAGCAGGACGGGCGTTCCGTTTCGCGTCGGGGCCAACTCGAGCCTCAGTGATGACCTGCCGGCGCTGGTGCCGGACACGCAGGCAGAATCGGTGTCCTTGTTCCCGCGTGAGGACCGGGATTCAGCGGCATCCGGCGCACTGCTTCGCGCTCCGACTGCCGATCAAATCGAGGAGCTCATCGATCGTGGGTTTGCAGCGACCATGCGGGTCCCAGTGCTCATGGACGGAGAGGCAGTTGGGGAATTCCGGCTGGCTCATACGAAGCCGCGCTCTCCGAACTTCGAGCTTCACGCCGCGGCCGAACTGTTCGCGCAGCTATTCGCGATGCGCCTCGAAATCGACCGGCTGAAAAGCGGCGGCTAGCAGCCGCCCAGCGCGTCCCGGATCCGTCCGAAGAAGCCCTTCGCCGCCGGACATTCGTCACCGGTCTCGGTCGAGCGGAACTCTTCGAGGATTTTCTTCTGCTCTTTGCTGAGCTTGGTCGGCGTCTCGACCAGGATTCGCGCAACAAGGTCGCCCCGGCCGCGCCCATTCAGCACGCTCATACCTGAGCCACGATGGCGGAGCTGCTCGCCGGACTGAACGCCGGCGGGAATCTTGATGTCCACCGCCTGGCCATCGAGCCCCGGCAAATTGATAGATCCCCCAAGTGCAGCAGTCGTGAACGTCACTGGGCACTCAGCGATCAGGGTCGTGCCTTCACGTGCGTAGATCGGATGCCGCTTCATATGAATGAAGAGGTAGAGGTCGCCGCTCGCAGCACCTCGGACGCCCGCTTCGCCCTCGCCCGCAACGCGAATGCGCGTACCCTCATCGACGCCTGGCGGGACCTTTACCGCGAGCTTGCGCTGCGTGATGGCGCGGCCTTCGCCATGGCAGTTGCCGCACGGGTCGGAGATGACTTCGCCCGAGCCGCGGCAATTCGGGCACCCCCGCTCCACCACGAAAAAGCCCTGCTGGGCGCGGACTTTGCCCATGCCTCCGCAAGTCTGGCAGGTGTCGGCGCACTTGTCGGTGCGGGTGCAGCCGCGCCCATGGCAGACGTCGCAGGTTGCCAGCGCATCGATCGTCACCGTCTTTTCGGCGCCGGTGAATGCCTCTTCAAGGGTCAGCTCCAGATCGTAACGGAGGTCGGCGCCGCGCGCCGCGTTCTGGCGCGCTCCGCGCGGGTCCATGAACTCGCCGAAGATCGTCGAGAAGATATCGGAAAAGCCATTGAAGCCGGCCTCGCCGAACGGATCGGCACCGCCGCCGTTCTGGAACGCCGCCTTGCCGAAACGGTCGTAGGCGGCCCGCTTCTGCGGATCTTTGAGGACGTCATAGGCTTCGCTGATGGCCTTGAAGCGCGCTTCCTGATCGCGGCAGCCGTTGTGCCGGTCCGGATGGCATTCCTTGGCTAGCCGCCGGTAGGCAGCCTTGATCGCGGCGTCATCCGCGCCGCGCTGAATGCCCAGCAGATCATAATAGTCCTGCTCGACCATCAGAGCTCCCCACTACGCCTTACAGGACGTGGCGCGGCCTCCGATTGGTGGCGACCGCGCCGCATCATCAGCCCTTGTTCTCGCCTTCGTCGACTTCGGAGAATTCCGCGTCGACCACTTCCTCGTCGCCAGCCGGCTGTTCGCCGGCCTCACCGCCAGCACCAGCTTCGGCGCCCGGTTCGGTCTGAGCCTGCTGAGCCTGCTGCTGCTGCTCGTACACGGCCTGGCCGAGCTTCATCGCCGACTGGGTCAGCGCCGCGGTCTTCTGCTGAATGTCGTCGGTGTCGCCACCCTCGACAGCAGTCTTCGCTTCGGCGAGCGCCTTCTCGATCTCTTCCTTCACGTCGGCCGAAACCTTGTCGCCATGCTCGGCGAGCTGCTTCTCGGTCGTGTGAATGAGGCTTTCGGCGTTATTCTTCGCTTCGGCAGCCGCGCGACGCTTCTTGTCGTCTTCGGCGAACTGCTCGGCCTCCTGGACCATCTTTTCGATGTCGCTGTCGGCGAGACCGCCCGATGCCTGGATGCGGATCTGCTGTTCCTTGCCAGTGCCTTTATCCTTGGCGCTGACGTTGACGATACCGTTTGCGTCGATGTCGAACGTGACCTCGATCTGCGGCACGCCGCGCGGTGCAGGCGGGATTCCGACCAGGTCGAACTGGCCAAGCGCCTTGTTGTCCGCGGCCATCTCGCGTTCGCCCTGGAAAACGCGGATCGTCACCGCATTCTGGTTGTCCTCGGCGGTCGAGAAGACCTGGCTCTTCTTGGTAGGGATGGTCGTGTTGCGATCGATCATCCGGGTGAACACGCCGCCAAGCGTCTCGATACCCAGCGACAGCGGCGTGACGTCGAGCAGCAGGACGTCCTTGACGTCGCCCTGCAGAACGCCGGCCTGGATCGCAGCGCCCATCGCCACGACTTCGTCCGGGTTCACGCCGGTGTGCGGTTCGCGGCCGAAGAATTCCTTCACGCGCTCGCGCACCCGCGGCATGCGGGTTTGGCCACCGACCAGGACAACGTCGGCGATGTCCTTCGGATCAATGCCGGCGTCCTTGAGCGCCTTCTTGCACGGCTCCATGGTCCGCTCGATCAGGTCGTCGACCAGCTTCTCGAGGTCGGCGCGAGTCAGCGTTTCGACCAGGTGAAGCGGGGTGGTCGCGCCGCCTTCCATGCGGGCGGTAATGAACGGCTGGTTGATTTCGGTACTCGCAGCCGAAGACAGCTCGATCTTCGCCTTTTCCGCCGCCTCCTTGAGGCGCTGAAGCGCGAGGCGGTCGGTGCGAAGGTCGATGCCTTCCTTCTGCTTGAACTTGTCGGCGAGCCAATTGACAATCCGCGCGTCGAAGTCTTCGCCGCCGAGGAAGGTGTCGCCGTTGGTCGACTTTACCTCAAACACGCCGTCGCCGATTTCCAGCACGGAGACGTCGAAGGTGCCGCCGCCGAGGTCGTAAACGGCGATCGTCTTGCCGTCTTCCTTCTCGAGCCCATAGGCGAGAGCGGCCGCGGTCGGCTCATTGATGATGCGCAGCACTTCAAGGCCCGCGATCTGCCCGGCGTCCTTGGTCGCCTGGCGCTGCGCGTCGTTGAAGTAAGCAGGGACGGTGATCACCGCCTGGGTGACGGTCTCGCCGAGATAAGCCTCGGCGGTTTCCTTCATCTTCTGGAGGATGAAGGCCGAAATCTGCGACGGCGAATAATCCTTGCCGCCGGCGCCGACCCACGCGTCGCCGTTCGCGCCCTTGACGATCTTGTAGGGCACCAGCTCGGTGTCCTTCTTGGTGATCGGGTCATCGAAGCGGCGGCCGATGAGGCGCTTTACCGCGAAAATCGTATTGTCGGGGTTGGTGACCGCCTGGCGCTTTGCCGGCTGGCCGATCAGCCGCTCACCGTCCTTGGTGAAAGCGACCGTCGAAGGCGTCGTGCGCGCGCCTTCGCTATTTTCGATGACCTTGGGCTTGCCGCCTTCCATGACGGCAACGCAGCTGTTGGTCGTGCCCAAGTCGATCCCAATGACCTTGGCCATGCTTTTATCCTCTTCTTCAGCCCCTGTTCCGGCCCCCAAACTGGAGAGCCGCATTGTTGAATTTCAAGGGCGATATAGGTGCGATGAAATGAGCGACAAGGAGCGCGGTAAGACTGAGTTAACCGCCACTTAGAGCATCGCCATCCCGCCATTGACGTGAAGTGTCTGGCCGGTGACGTATCCGGCCTCTTTCGAGGCGAGGTAAACGCAGGCCGCACCGATGTCCTCGCCGCTTCCCATCTGGCCGAGCGGGATGCGGGACAAAATGCCCTCGCGCTGCGCGTCGTTGAGAGCATCGGTCATCGCGGAGGTCATGAACCCGGGCGCGATCGCATTGACCGTGATCCCACGGCTCGCGAGCTCCTGCGCGACCGACTTGGTCATGCCGATCAGGCCGGCTTTGGAGGCGACGTAATTCGCCTGGCCAGGATTCCCGGTGACGCCGACCACCGAGGTGATCGAGATGATGCGCCCGAAGCGGGCCTTCATCATCGGCCTCGCCGCCGCGCGCATGAGTCTGAACGCAGCCTCAAGGTTGATCCGGATAACCTCCTCGAATTCCTCGTCTTTCATTCGCATCAGGAGGTTGTCGCGGGTGACACCCGCGTTGTTGATCAGGATATCGAGCTTACCGCCGAGTGCCTCCACCGCAGAAGGGACCAGCTCGTCGACCGCGACGCCGTCGGACAGGTTGCAGCCGATCGCGACATGGTCGCCGCCCAGCTCCTCGCGGAACCGCTCGAGCTTCTCGACATTGCTGCCGGACACCGCGAGCCGCGCCCCCTGCCCGGCCAGCGACTTGGCGATCGCGCTTCCAAGCCCACCCGAGGCCCCGGTCACGAGCGCGGTCATCCCGCTCAGGTCGAACATCATGCAATCTCCTTCGCGGTGGCCTCGATGTCTTCCATCGTGACCACGCTTGTAACCTTGGCGTCCGGGGCGATCCGCTTAACCATCGAACCGAGCACCTTCCCGCCGATCTCGACGAACTCTTCAACCCCAGCCGACGCCATGTTGGCGACGCTCTCGCGCCAGCGGACCATCCCCGTGACCTGCTCGACCAGTTGGTTGCGGATCGTGTCTGGGTCGGTCTCAGGCTCGGCCGTGACGTTCGCGTAGAGCGATACTTCCGGCGCCTCTACCACTACGTAGCTCAGCGCATCGCGCATCGCCTCGGCCGCCGGCTGCATCAGCGGACAGTGAAATGGCGCGGAAACCGGAAGCGCCACGGCGCGCTTGGCGCCCATTTCCTTGGCAAGCTCGATCGCCCGGTCGATCGCGCCCTTGTGGCCGGAAATGACGACCTGGCTCGGATCATTGTCGTTGGCGACCGTACAGACTTCGCCCTGCGCCGCGGCTTCGGCAATTTTCTGGGCGAGCGCGAGGTCGGCGCCCAGCAGCGCGGCCATCGCCCCTTCGCCCACCGGCACCGCCTGCTGCATCGCCTGGCCGCGCAGCTTCAGGAGCTTCGCGGTCGTCGCGAGATCGAACGAGCCCGCGGCGCAAAGCGCCGAATATTCGCCGAGGCTATGGCCGGCAACGAAGTTGGCGACGCTGCCGAGATCGACACCCAGCGTACGCAGCACCGCAAGCGAGTGCGCCATGATCGCGGGCTGCGCATTCTCGGTAAGCTTCAGCTCTTCGTCCGGCCCATCGCGCATCAATCGGAAAAGGTTTTGGCCCAAGGCTTCATCAACCTCGTCGAACACGTCGCGGGCCGGCCGGCTCGCTTCGGCGAGCGCTGATCCCATGCCGACGGCCTGGCTTCCTTGCCCCGGAAAAATGAATGCGCGCATCACGGTCCCTCGAAATGAAGCGGCGCGGATTGCACAGGGGCGGATAAGCTGCAACACCCCGCCGCGTGACCGAACTGTCGACTAGCCAACCTTATGTGCCTCCGCGCCAACTTGGCTTCTGGATGGCACTCGCCCTCGTCGTCGGAAACATGATCGGCTCGGGCATTTTCCTTTTGCCCGCCAATCTCGCGCCGTTCGGAACAAACGCGATCATCGGCTGGGTCGTGACCATTGCTGGCTCGATGTGTCTGGCGACAGTCTTCGCCGCCATGGCACGCGCCTTCCCGAAGGCGGCCGGGCCCTACGACTATGTCCGCCCCGCGCTTGGCGAAGCGCCGGCCTTCTTCGTGATGTGGAGCTACTGGATATCCACTTGGGTGACCAACGCGGCGATTTCGATCGCTGCCGTCAGCTATTTAAGCTCCCTGGCGCCGCAGACCTTCGCCCATCCGGGCGTCGCGGCCGCTGCGGCGATCGGCTTCGTGGTCCTGTTCGCAGGGATTGCGCTCAGCGGCGCAAAATCGAGCGGTAGCATCCAGATCGTGACAAGCTGCCTCAAGGTCCTGCCGCTGATCGCCGCAATCGTCATCGCCGCATTGGTGCTCGGTCGCGGCCAGCCGGCCGCTCCGCTGGCGCCCGTTCCGATCGGACTCAACGGCATCGCCGGTGCAGCTGCGCTTACTCTGTGGGCGATGTTGGGCTTTGAGTGCGCGACGGTTCCGGCTCAGCGCGTCGTCGATCCGGAACGCAATATTCCACGCGCAACGTTGCTCGGCACCCTGATCGCAGGACTGATTTATTTGGCTGCATCGGGCGCAGTTTTCCTGCTTCTTCCGGCGTCTGTCGCGGCAAAGTCGGCCGCGCCGTTCGCCGATCTCGTCGGACATTATTGGGGACCGATGGCTGGGACCGCCGTCGTGTTCTTCGCCGCTATCTCCTGCCTTGGTGCGCTCAACGGGTGGGTGCTCCTAGTCGGTGATATTCCCCACTCGCTTGCCGAGCGCGGCGTGTTCCCGCGCTGGTTCGCCAAGCTCAACGGCCGGGGTATGCCGGTCCGCGCACAGCTTCTCGGAACGGTGCTCTCCTCGGCTTTGATCGCCGCCAATTACACGCGGGGACTGACCGAGTTATTCGGCTTCATGGCGCTGCTCGCCACGGTCGCAACACTGGTGCTTTATTTCGTCGCATCGATTTCCGCCCTGCGACTGACCGCGATGGGAACCCTCAAGGTTGGTGTTTTGACCGGGATCACCCTGCTCGGCACGCTCTACGCGCTGTGGACGATGTATGGCGCCGGCCTCGAAGCGACAGCGTGGGGCGCCGTGCTGCTAGCGACGGGCGTCCCGGTCTACTTCGTCATGCATTCGCGAAACGGCTCCAGCCCGGCGGCGGCGGAGAGTCCAGCCGCGCCTCAGGAATAAGCTTCCGGACCTTCTGCGCGAAGCTGCGTAGGCAGACTTCGCTCGTTCCCAGTGGACCTGCTTTGTAGGTCGGCGATTGCATCCCGAGCTGGACCCGCGTGATGAGCTCCGTGTCCTCCGCATTGACCTTGCGGTTGATGCGCCAGTTCAAGTGCCGAGCAACCTTCATCTCGCGGCGATTATCCGGCACGGCGTAGCTGATTTCGCGGATCACGGTTTCGGTCGAGCTCACCGGCAGGAACTGCATGAAGTCCACCTGGTCGGGATAGATGTCGAACGCGACGTTGGGGAACAGCTTGTAATAGAGCCACTTGCGCTGGTGGGTTTCCGGCAGGTGCTCAACGCGCGGCAGATGCTTCTGATAGGCGCGCTCGGCCGGATGCGCCGACGGCTTCTCGACCAGGTCGCCTTCCATGCGATCGACGTGCGCGTTGGCTTCGATGCGGTAGTTCCTGCCGAACAAGCGGGTGAGGCCCGGGTGACCGACCGGGATGTGCAGGCCGTCCGAATAATTATCGGCGATCGTCTTCCAGTTAAGCGGACGCGGACGAAGCGTGACCCGGCCAATCGCGCGCAAATCTTCGAAGCGATAGGGCGCAACCTCATCTTCGTAAGGCGCCATCATCTCCGCCACGGACGGAGCGCCCGGCTCGAGTGTCACAAAAAGGAAGCCGCGCCAGTTTTCGAGTGGCAGTGGAAAAAGCCCGAGATTATCGGTTTGTAGCCCAGGATATTCGCTCCGATGCGGCACGCCGACCAGCTTGCCGTCGCGGCCATAGCTCCACGCGTGATACGGACAGGTGAGGACCTTGGCGCAGCCCCCGGTTCCATCGACCAGTCGCGAACCGCGATGGCGGCACACGTTCGAAAACGCGCGCACCTCGCGGTCATCACCACGGATGACGATCACACTCTCCCCGAGATACTCCATGCTGCGCCATTCGCCCGGCTCTGGAATCTCGCTTTCATGGCAAACGACCTGCGGCGCTGCGCGAAGGAATGCGCGCTTCTCGGCCTCGAGGAATTCCGGATCGTAATAGAGCCAGCCCGGCAGGCTCATATCATCGAGTGGATCTGCCGTCGGTTGCACGGATTTGAGCTGTGTCGCCATGCGCTGCTTGTAACTGGCGATGTGCCTCTTGTCGAAGAACCTCCTTCGGAAAAGACTTGCGAAACGGCCGCGGCTGGCGCTGTCTCCTGTTTCCGTCGGGCCAATGGGGGGTGAGCCGGATGCTGAACAATAGCCGTCGTGAATTTCTCATAGGAACGGGGGCCAGTGTGCTCGCCGGCCTCCTCGGGGCACCGGCCAACGCTGTGAGGCGTGGTTCGGTCGACTGGGCGACCGTGATCTACCGTAACGCAAGGGTCTGGACGGGCATTCGATCGATGCCGTGGAGTGATGCAATTGCGCTTAGCGGCAATCGCATTGGCGCGCTTGGTGAGCGCGCATCCACCTCTATTGCGACGCGCAGGACCCGGACGATCGATCTTGGCGGCGCGCTGATTGTGCCGGGAATGATGGACAACCACACCCATTTCATCGCCGGCTCTAAGTCCCTCACACAGATCGACCTGCTCAGCACCAAGACCCGGCAGCAATTCATCGACACGATCGCGAAGGGCGCGGCAGCGCTGCCGGCGGGACGTTGGCTGGAGGGCTGGGGCTGGGACGAGCAGCGTTGGGGCGGCGAGCTTCCCAATCATGCGTGGATTGACGCGGTCACGCCGGACACGCCGGTTTCGATCGGCCGCACCGACGGCCACAACCTGTTTTTGAATGGGCTGGCGCTGAAGCTAGCCGGGATCGACCGCAACACGCCCGATCCCGCGGGTGGCGAGATTGCGCGCGATGCGGCGGGCAACCCGACCGGCGTTCTGCGCGACAACGCAATGGATCTCGTGACCAAGGTCATTCCCGCCTGGTCTGACGCCGACATTGACGCCGCGGTTCAACTCGGGATCAAGAACGCCCTCTCTCGCGGGACGACCCAATGCCACGGCGCGGACATGGACTGGGTTACGTTCGATGCGTTGCGCAGGGCACGGGCCAGAGGCGAGACGAACGTTCGCTTCTATCCATCCGTTTGGGCCAAGGACTGGGAAAAGCTCGCGCAGATCATTCGGCGCGAAGGGCGCGGCGATGAGTGGGTGCGGTGGGGGATCGTCAAGGCGATGGCCGATGGCGCTCTCGGCAGCCGGACGGCCTACATGGACAAGCCGTTTGCCAATGATCCCAAGAATTCGGGACTGCTAATCCAGCCGATCGCCGAAATGCACGGCTGGTGCGCGGGCGCGGACCGCGCTGGCCTCCAACTCGAGGTTCATGCGATCGGCACCAAGGCGGTCGACATGACGCTCGACATGTTCGCGGCGATTTCGGCGAAAAACGGCGCGCGCGACCGACGCTCCCGGATCGAGCACGCGCAGCATATCAACGAGGCGTCGATCCCGCGGTTCGGCAAGCAGGGCGTGATCGCCTCGATGCAGCCCTACCATGCGATCGATGACGGACGCTGGGCCGCGGGCCCGCTCGGCCCCGACCGCATCAATGGCAGCTGGGCGTTCCGTTCCCTCCTCGATTCAGGCGCGATCGTGACCTTTGGATCGGACTGGGCCGTTGCCCCGGTTGATCCGCTGGGCGGGATAGAGGCTGCCGTGCGCCGTGTGACGACCGACGGAAAGGGCGTGTTCGGGCCCGGGCAGCGGATCACCGTCGCCGAGGCGCTCCACGCCTACACCGCGGCCAATGCCTTTGCCGGGTTCCAGGAAGGTAAGCTCGGAACCCTCGCTCCAGGTAAACTCGCGGACCTTGTGGTCCTGGACAGCGACATCTTTGCGATTGCGCCCGAGCGGATCAGCAAGACCCAGGTTTTGCGAACGGTGGTCGATGGCAAGGAGCGGTACACGAACAGCGCCGCTTAAGGGTTCAACCCTTGCCATTTCAGTGACTTTGCGGCATTGGCCGCCGCGATGGGGCGCAGTCTTCGGCTGTGCCCCAGTGTTTTTGAACGACAGCCGGAGGGGCGTCGCA
>Ga0070665_100007594_pt1 | contig 11026 bp, 13 predicted proteins | sample KBSS13metaG_FD_65862 | JGI IMG/M metagenome (GOLD analysis project Ga0070665, IMG submission 65862) | Switchgrass rhizosphere microbial communities from Kellogg Biological Station, Michigan, USA - KBS S1-3 metaG | ecosystem: Host-associated > Plants > Roots > Rhizosphere > Soil ...
GGCCTGATGACCTGGCACGCCGGCGACGGAGCGCCTCTTTATCTAGGGCTAGTTGTCGCCGTTGTCGTTTTTCTCATAGGGCAGGCCCTGCGCTATGTCCTCGTGGGCAGCAAAGAACGACAATTTTAGCCTATGAGCGAACTTGCCACTGCGTCCGATACCCTATCTAGTCTGTGCAGTGGGTGGCGACAGCAAGGCAAGCAAATGTGGATTTTGATCATCTATATTTTGATTGTCGTAGTTGGTGAATCCGTCGTGGTTGGAATAGGTCTGGCCTTGGATCGAACTTTCCCCTTGGCGAGTTTGCCGGTGTCCTTGACGTTATTCTTCGCTGTGCTCGCGTTTGGATGGCCTCTGGCAGTGCGTTGGACCGAGCCTAAACCGGCAAAGAACGTAAAACTCGCAAACTGAATTTGCAGCCCGAATGGGCTGAAGATTTCAGCGACGCTAGGAATCGAAGGCGCCCCATGGCTCATTCGATGTCCGCTTACCCTCGAAAGCGGGAAGCGACTGGCAGCTGTCCTCCCGAGGCCAAAGCTTGGCGATCGGTTGTGCAATCTTGTCCACTGTTGCCGCGCGGCCATAGGAGTGATGGCGAGGGAACCCTATTGTCGATCTATGCTTGACCGACCTTCCGACGAGGATGTTGGCCGTCAAATCCTTGGCGTTTTCATGCGTCACCGGATTCCTGCGACCGGGACGCTGCAACGCAATTATTTTTTTGAAGTGCGCGACAGTGATTTCCAACGCGGCATTAACAAGGCGGTCGCCAACAATTGGATCACCGTCGATTTGCGAAACCGCTACCGCTATCAACTCACGACAACGGGATACGCCGTCGGGCGGATGATTCATCCGGTCGTCGAAGCGTAAAACGGGCGATGTCCGCTTTGGGTCATCAGCGGACATGTGCGCCGCAAAAAGGTGATGTCTGCTTTGCCCTCGAAAGCGGACATAGGCAGTGCAACTAAGCACGTCCGCTAAGTGCCAATAGCGGACACCATCATTCGATCACTTCGTCAGCGCGGGCGATCAGCGCGGGAGGAACAGTTAGACCGAGCATCTTTGCGGTTCTAAGATTGATGGCCAATTCGTATTTTGTCGGAGCTTGGACCGGCAGGTCAGATGGCTTCTCGCCCTTGAGGATACGATCTACATATGAAGCCGAGCGCCACCACAGATCCGTGTTATCGATTCCGTAGGAGATAAGCCCACCGCTTGTTACAAAATAGCGGTAGGGGTAGATCGTAGGTAATCGTTCGAGTGCTGCCAGTCGCACGATCACGTCGCGGTGCACGGTGGCAAGAGGTGTCGCGAGTACGATCATCCCTCCGTTAGGTTCTTTCGCGAACGTACTGACCGCACGTTCAATAGCGCCGACCTCACGCTAGGGCCACAACGGATACACCGAAAACCGCGGCAACGCCTTGAATGGCACCTAGTTGTCCGCTACCGGCGGGCAGTGTCGGATCGCGTAACACCCCAACACGAACCACGCCTGGCGCGATTCCTCTCAAAGTTTCGAGCCACTTAGCACCGATGCTATAGTCGACGCTCGTAAAGCCAGTCAGATTGCCGCCGGGTCGCGCTAAGCTTTCAACGAATCCACTGCTCACTGGATCTACCACCTGCGCAAACACCACGGGGATGGTTTTTGTTAGTTGCTGCAATGCTCCAATAACGGCAGCTCCGTTAGCCACGATGACGTCAGGCCCGATGCCAACCATATCGGCTGCATCACTTCGTGCACGGTCTGGTGATCCACCACTAAAGCGAATCTCGAAATGGACGTTGCGTCCGTCAGTCCAGCCCAAAGTCCGCATTCCGTCCGTAAAGGCGGCAAGTCGTGCTTGTCCCTGCGGATCGTCGGCAACACCGATTATTACGGCAATTCGCCGCATTTCAGTAGGCTGTGCGTCCGCGGCAAGTGGCCATGCCGCCGCACCGCCAACAAAACTAATGAACTCGCGCCTTCTCATGGCCGCCCGAGCTTAGGACAGGGAATTTAGGTATCAACTAGCACAATTGTAGAGCCCGCGCGACGCAGCCGATGTCCGCTAAGTGCCAATAGCGGACATCTGCAAAGAACGGAAAGACCGCCGCGAGGTGGTCTCTCCGAAAATTCACGAATGCTTTAACCCGCTCAAGCTTGCACGGTCCGCGGTGATGACACTGCCGTTGTAGCGGTCCGAGGCATCAACACAGCAAGTATGATCGCAACGAGAATGAGCGCAGGCACATCTCCAAGTAGATGGCCACGCTCGGCTGTATCCATGAAAGCTTGAACGCCCATGATGGCCCCGTGGACCAAACTTGACCACACGGTAAACCAGATGAGGCTCTTATGAGCGTCGGGATTTTTTGAAGCGAGCAGCAAAAACACGCCCAAGGTCGCGTACACTCCAATGATCATCATCAGATAGTGTTGTGAGTGTGGGTGTCCCTGTGCCCATACCCAGCCCGAGGGCCAGAGGATGCCCAACGTATAAATGCCAAATATAAACGTTAGACCGATGACCACGAGAGCAATACGGAGAAATAGGAGGCGATTTGTATCAGACATCTCTGCATCTCCTGTGCATTAGTCGTCCACTCGAATTGGATGCCAGAACGCACCCTGAAAGACTTTGACAGGACCTTGATTTGCTCTTGAGATGCGCGTGATTATTTCCTGAGAGATGTCCGCGTTGGCTCCAAAAGCAGCCATTCGCGGCGCAACAGCCGATGTCTGCTATGGGTCAAAAGCGGACATTCCAGCGAGTCAGCGCCATAGCGAATAGATGAGCTTTGCGATCGCCGCGATGGCGTCGGGACGCGGTCCGGGAGAAGATTGGGTAAGGCTTCGTTGTGTCCCGCAGCCAAAATTTTGTTCTCTCGGGGTGCGCATGATTTTGTTCGATTTGGGAGAGACGCAGAGCCGCCGCAGCAGGCCCGGCAGCGTGCCGACGGTCGCGTGCGCGGTGCTAGGACTGTTTGCGGCGCGTGTCCAACGCCCCTAACAGGTCGGCGTAAGTCTTGTACCCGGTGATCTCAGCGGCAGCAGCTTCGGCAGCGTTGCCCGCTTGGTCCAAGACTGCAAAATATTTCTCATCATCTGCTTCGTCGGTCGCTTCCGCTGCGTTAGTCGCAGCGTTGAAGATGCGGTAGCGGGCAGCTTCTTGCCGCGCCTCCCAGGCTTTGTCGGCCTTCGTCCTATCGTCGCTCATACCCTCCTCCTTTGTAAGAATCCAAGGCGGGCGTCGTGCCACTGTTGATGTCCGGTTTACCTCCGAAAGCGAACATTCGCCGGTGACTGGCGTCGAAATTAACGCTGACTTTAATTCGCGCCCGCCCAGAGGGGAACAACATGTCTCGGCGCATGTTATAATAGCGCTTCGCACGGGAGTACGCGCAATCGCATCTCTGAAGGAATGCTCCTATGACACACAAGGTAGTCAAAGCGCTCGTCGCGACAGTTTCGCTCGCCGCGCTCGTTCTCGGAACCGGCCCGAGCGGGGCGCATGGTCATGGTGGGGGCGGTGGGGGCCGTGGCGGTGGTGGCGCTCACTTCGGAGGTGGCGGAGCGCATTTCAGTGGTGCGCATTTCAGCGGCGCCCGTATGGGGCATTTCAGCGGCGCTCGAATGGGCAGGTCCCGGTTCAGTGCCGCTCACATCAGTGGCCGCAATTTCAGCCGCATGTCGCACGGCAACTTCGCCCACTCTAGCGCCGCGCGCGTTCACGGATTAGGCGCCGCCGCTTTGGGCACCCGCGCCGCCTTCAACCACGGGGCCTGGAACCACGGAAACTGGAATCACGCTTGGAACCACTGGGGTAACAATTGGAGGGGCGGCTGGAACGGTGGATGCTGCGGCGGCTGGTGGTTCGGTGGACCGGTCTTCTGGCCCTTCTTCGCCGGCGATCTTCTGGCCTTCACGTTCTGGCCTTGGGGCTTTTACGATCCATTCTGGGCCTATGGAAACCAGTTCGTTTGGGATTCCATGTTTTGGCCCGGCCCCCAGTACACCTACGGCCCGTATGGTGATGTTTATGGCGGGTATGCCTCTGCCGGACCGGCACGAACGCGCGTCGCCTCCCGCCGCGCCACTTCTGAAACGACCGGCTCCGTAACCGACAGCGCTGATCTCGCGCAGTCTTGCGGCGGCCTCGCACCCGGCGTGACCGACCTTCCGATCGACAAAATCCAGCAGTCCCTCCAGCTGAACGGCGACCAGCTCAGGTCGCTCTATGCGCTGAAGGCGGCTTCATCACAGGCGAGCGATGCCCTCAAAGCGTCCTGTTCAACCGAAATGTCCATGACGCCACTGGGACGACTCGACGCAGTGCAACAGCGGCTCGATGGCATGGTGCAGGCATGGGGAGACATGCGCACGCCGCTCGATGATTTCTACAATTCGCTGAATGACGAACAAAGGCAGCGCTTCGCGGCACTGGGGCCGGCTTCAGGCGCGCGTTCGAACCGCCGTGGCCCTGCTCCAGGCGACAATCTGGCTGCGCTGTGCAACAGCCGCACGGAAAGTTTCACGCAACTCCCTGTGCAACGCGTGGAGCAAGCCGTGAAGCCCACGCAACAGCAGCAAGGCGCACTGGAGAAACTAAAGGCCGCCTCAACTGAGGCCGCCAATCAGTTGCAGGCGTCCTGCCCTGCCCAGTCACCGCAAACGCCACTGGGCAGATTTGATGCTGTCGGAAAACGTCTCGATGCGATGGCCGGAGCCGTTAAAACGGTACGCCCTGCCCTCGCCGACTTCTATTCCTCGTTGACCGATGAGCAGAAGGCCCGCTTCAACACCTTGGGGCCGTCGCAGAACGCAAGTCCCCGTCCGGGCTGACCGCGCTGTCTTCTTGCGGTAAACCAATGTGGCTTGTCAGGGTAGTCCAGACTGCACCTCACCTGAGCGAGCGCAGATTTGATGCATGCTGCGACGCGAAAGACGTTCGGTTGGAACGCCGTTAAAAAATTTACGGGCTCCTGTAACCCGATCAGCTCTTAGGTCTCTTTCATTTTCGCGATCACAGACTCGGGAATGCCCGGGAAATTGTTCGCTAGCAAATAGTTCGGGCTCGACCGCACCCACTCGTCGAGGTCGATCTCCTCAAATTTAGGATTGTCCCACGTCTGCACAATTTCGAGATCGTCGTCGCCGGCGTTCTTAATGGCGTGCCCAAAACCCGCGGGGATGTAGACCGCATCGCCTGCAGCCACGTCGGTGACCTTGCTGCGGCCGCCTGATCCGAATAGCACGACTTGTCCTTTGCCCCGCAGATAGTATTGCCACTCGTTCGCATTAGTGTGCCAATGCAGATTGCGTTGCTTGCCCTTGTTGATGATCATCAGCCCGCCGGACATGCTCTTGGAGGCTGGGAACTCGTCGCTAGTGGCGAGGCGGAAAGTGCCGCCTTCGAAATCGCGTGCTGCCTTTGGATCTCGCAGCAGCCTGAATTTGTGCGTCGACTCTTTCGGCCAAGGCGCCTCGAGCGCCTGGGAAACGGGAACAACCGGTCCCGCCTGAATGTAGGTCTCTCCCTTGGGAAAGGCATCGAACGCGTCCTTCGGCAGATTGAAGTTAGCCGCCAGGATGTCCTTCGGCGTCACGTCAATCCAATCGGTGATTGAAAACGTGCCGTGCTCGGAGAACGCGCCGTTGTCGAACGACAATATGAAGTGGCAAGGCTTGTCGCCGATGCATTGGATCGAATGACCATGGCCTTTGGAGAAGTACCAAAGATCGCCCGGCTCGAAGTTGTTGATCTCGCTCGCACCCGAGGGCTCGAGCACCATGGTCTGGCATCTGCCGTCGATGACGAAGGCCCATTCGGCCGCTATGGCGTGCCAATGCAGTTCGCGCGATGCGCCTGGATTGAGGAACATGTGGACGCCCGCGATTCCTTTGCTCACGGGCAGTTGATGCAAGGTCGATTCCTTGGCCCAGCCACCGGACGTGATTTTGGGAACGCCACCGTCGAGCGAATACTTGAACTCCGGCATGGCCGCGATGTCTTTTGGGTCGTGGTTCGCGACCTTGGCGCCCGGCGGAAGCTGCACCGAGTTTCGGCCAATGCCGCCTTCGCCCGGATTTCCGCGATCGCTTCCTTCCGCTCCAGCTGCGGCCTGCATCAGCGCGAGCCCACCAGCGCCAAGCGCGGCTGCACCTAAAAGAGCACGTCGAGTAGCGTCCATTTGGCACCTCCTCATCACTGACGCTGTTTCAATTGCTCGAAGTAAAATCGACAGAGCAGTCGCCGGTCGCGCATAACCTCGCGGAGACGCGTGTTAACAACCGATCGCTAGTGGCCGTTGCACAGTGCGTGTATCGGCCAATTGTTGAAAACGTGAGCCAAATCCACTCGGACAGAAATTGCCCAAAGGGCCATAACCGCCGCGTAAATTGGGAACTAGGACCGCCTTCAATGTCCGCTTTGGTCAGAAGCGGACATGTGCGGTGCACTACCTCATGTCTGCTTTGTGCCAATAGCGGACATCATCGTGTCGCGCTCATCGCGCTCTGACGAACGATCCAAACGCTTTTTTGACTGCTCTAAAGTACGCTGCAGCTTCAAACAAGAAGAGCCGTCTTATAGATTCGCAAAAATCGCCCCGGCTCGTGGGAAGGATTGCGCGAACCGGGGCGGAGCGCCGCCGCTAATGGGAACGCTAGCGGCTAGAGAACGATGCGCCTACTCTCGCATCTTGCTTTGACCCATATCAATCCAGCCTTATTTGAAATAAGCGCCAATCCGATTTGCGGACCGCCAAACGACATGGCAGTCGCGCTTTGTCGGTTCCGATTTGATTTGGAGCGTGAAATCGTCGGGGATACCAACCGGGCTTGCGACTTCTAAACAAGCACCAGTCTCAGACAAATTGCGCACAACGCAGTCAACGGTTGACCCCCCAAATACAATAGATGCGCCTTTAAGCGTGCGCACCCGCGGGCTTGCGCGATTCTCAGTCATCCAGTGTGAAGTAGAAGCCGTTAGAGAAGTTCCGCCAGTAAAACGACTATATAAAAGAGCACCTGAAAGCGGACGTGTGCGCTGCAACTACCGATGTCCGCTAAGTGCCCATGGCGGACATCTTGGTCACTGGCTGGCCGCGAGTTCACCGGTTCGGGCAAAGGACCTAAACGCTGTTCTGGCAGCTTTGGCATACGCGGCACTGGCTTCTTCAAGCGTGTCGAACTGCCCAAGGTATTTCTTTTCACGCTTCACTCTGATCTCAGCGACATACTTGCCGTGTCTGGTCTTCCAGACGCCTCTCACGCCAAGCTTATTTTTCGCGGGCCTTAATGCCTGTCGCTGAGCCAACGTGATTTGTCGCAGGTTCGCCCACCGAATGTCGGAGGGATCACCATTAACGCAGTTGACTAGGTGGTTCGGCCACGTACCTTTCATGTAGAGCCAAGCAAGACGCCCTGCCTGATAGAGGTGGCCATCAATGGCGACCATTCGACGCTTGGTACGAGAATGTTCATGGCCAGCAATATCGCCTTCGCTCCTCCTTTTATTCCGATCCACCTTCCAGCGAAAAATGCCGGTTCTGGGATTGTAGGCCAGTAATTTGTGTAGTCGATCTGCGGTCAACAAAGTTTCCAACCATCACCCAGACTTACACTGGCAGCTAGTCTGTCGTTTCTGCCAACTCGCGTAATAGCGACTCTGCCAAAGTTTTTGGCGGCCTGTTTCCAAGTTGAGCGGATTTGTCCCTGCCGCCTTCTATTTTTACCGTTATCATCCAGTCCGACACACTGTAGGTGCCGGTTACGATTTTTCCGTTGCATTCAATCGTAATGTCTTCCCAGATGTTAAATGCCATTTTCCTTCCCGACCATCAGCCCTGCAGAAAAAAATTTTGAGTTTGATGTTTTAGAAAATTGAAGGGGGCCGGTAATCGGCCCCCTTGCGCGTGCGAACTGTTACAGCCTCAATTAGTAGTACGCGCCGTAGCGAGCGTTGCAGACGTTCACCCAGCCCCAATCGGGGACCCACTGGACGCAGGAATCGTAACCGTATCCGTAACCGCCGTAGTACGGCCACGTCGCAGCCAAGGCGACGGCACCAGCACCCAAACCCCAAGGCCACCAGCGTCCACCGCGCCAGCCACCAGCCCACCGGTTGCCTGCCCATCTGCCGGCCCAGGCGCCTCGACCGGCCCAAGCACCTCTGCCGACCCAAGCACCTCTGCCGGCCCACACGCGGCCCGGCCCGGCCATTCCTATTCTTCGACCAGCGAAACCCATTCTCCCAGGGCCGGCGAAGCCCATGCGGGCGCCACCGAAACGAGCGGCACCAAAGCGCGGGCCAGCAAAACCGCCCATGCGCATGCCACCGCCGCCGCCAAACCCGCCGTGGCGTGCTTCAGCCGCGGTTGAAAGAGCGGATATCGCGAGAAAGACCGCACAGAACGTTGCCGCAAGTTTTAACATAGCACTCCTCCCATGTTGCTTGGTCTTGATTAGAGTCGTGCATTGACTCGTGGACTGATTTTAACGCTTTGCTGAACGTGCAAAGAATTGGACCTTGGCCCAACAGATATTAAATTTGACACAGTGGAACTAAATTTGGGCGGAGTCCGCTTTGGGTCAAAAGCAGACATGTGCAGCGCACAAGCCGATGTCCGCTAAGTGCCAATAGCGGACATACCGCAATTTAAAACATTAAAGCTTTCAGTAATACAAAGGCGATCCCGCCCCAAATCACGATTGCAGCCCCCGTCACCACTATGGCGGCGTACAGATCGGATCTCTTTGGAATTTTCATTTTTTGAACAACGCCTACTTAGCCGCACTCGCAACCTTTACAACGTATTTATAGCTTACCGCGCATTTCCCAATCGAATTTCTATGCCGCCGGACACACATTCCCGCTCGCCCAAGCGTTAGAGCGGGCAAGAGCCTCGCTGCTTACGAAAGAGGTCGCCATGTCGGCTGCCACCTATTCCGGTTCAAACAAATCAAAAGCATCCGAGAGCCGGTTAAGCTGATGCTTGCCACATTTGGTCGTCGATGCCTTGCGCTTCTCGAAGCCATCGCTGAAGCGCGCATGCATAGAGTGATGCTGGAAGCTGAATTGTACCTGAAGCGGTACAAGCACTCTTCAAAGAATGATGACGACCTTCCGGTGCTCCGATGAACAACCGGGAAAAGGATTTTCGCCTCGATGGAAATCTGCCGGGCGTTAGTCGCCCTCTAGCTTTCCCGGAGCTTACGCGAGGACGGACGTTCGCACAGCCGTTCAATATCAAGGTTGGGCCACGCGTAAGACAGGGTGATGGAAGCTATGACCGCGCTCGGATGGCGCTGGTCGGATTGGGAGTCTTTGCCGCAGTTTCCGCCGTCCTTATCGCTCTGCGAATAGTTGTCTGGTCGGCGGGTTAAGAGTGGGAGCGCAATCATGAGAACAGATAAGCGTCCTTCAATAGTGCCATGCTCGCGACCCATGCAATTCCAGATGGGTCGAGACAGTCGCGGAAATTGGGTTGTTCAAGATGACCGCGGCCTTCGTGGCGGACTATTCGTCAGTCGTGAACAGGCACTTCGTTTTGCGATGCTGGAGAATGGAAGTCGTCCGCAAGCCGTCGTTACGGTTCCTGGCGTGTTTGAACTCAGTTTCAATCGCAAACCAATCTCAGCAGTTAGAAAGCCATTCGGAAAACAGGCTGCCTAAACGCGGGGTGAGCGCCATGCAGACTTCAAAATGGGATTTCAACCCCGCAATACATGACGACGAAAGCCATGTCCCGTGGTCAGAATCACCGGAAGATTTCACAGATCAGATGGGGGTCAGGGTCGCGTTGGTTGTCTTGTGCGTAGCGTCATTTATCGCGGCTGTGTGGTTTTGGGGCGGCCCAAGTTTTGAGAAATGCAGTGCGATAGCGAACGTAGCTGACCGCAACGCTTGTTATGAAGCACTTAGAAAAGAATTGCTGAAACCTCCGGCGAAAGGCGCGGAAATCCCAAGGGGCTGATCCCATCAGGGGCCCTCGGTCCATCTAGACGCTTCGGAATGGCCCGCTCTAGTGTCCGGCGGAGCCGAAGGGTGTTGGACACCCAACCCCGCCAAGCATTCGGCTCCCGGCGGGCTGTCCTTACCCGGCGGCTCGCCGACACACGCGATGTGTCTTTTGATACGTCGCTCAAAAATTTTTGAACCACGGTTTTGCGGGAACAACCAGCGACTCGTTAGATTGACTCCGTAGCCGCCGTGGCACCCTCCTCCCCTCAGCCCCGACACGGCGGGAACGACCATCGCGAGGGCCGCGCCGCTCCCTCTCTGGGAACGCGCGGCCTAAGCGTTTGAGCCGCGATCCGCTCGGTAGCGAAGTTCCCCCTTATTTCCCTCCTGTCTGGAACGAATTCGTTCGACACCGGCTTGGTGTTCAGGAGTAATCATTTTGGCAACCATCCTTGTCGTCGAAGATGACATTTTGCTGAGCTTGGACACCAGCGACGCGCTGAAAGATGCAGGCTACGACGTTATAGCTGCGGCAAACGCCGACGAAGCAATCAAGGTCCTTGAAACTCGCAACGACATTCGCACCATCTTCACCGATATAAACATGCCGGGTTCAATGGACGGACTAAAACTGGCTGCAGCCGTGAGAGACCGTTGGCCGCCGGTCCACATCATCGTTACGAGTGGCATGAGGGCGCCTCACCGCGATGAGATGCCCGCGAATAGTGCGTTTATTGCGAAGCCGTATCGTAGCGCCGAAGTCTTAGAGGCTGTTCGCTCGTTTGAATAAAGCCTTGAAACTGTCCCGCGGACAACATGTCCGCTTTGGGTCAAAAGCGGACATGTGCAGCGCACAAGCTGATGTCCGCTAAGTGCCAATAACGGACATGAGCAGTGCACTAGGCGATGTCCGCTTTGTGCCAAAAGCGGTTTCCTATCCCGCAAACGGCCTTGTTATTTTTCAGAACTGTCTCTTTATTTTTCAGAACTGTCTCTCGCGCGCCGCAGCCGAAGCGCAAGCCTGATGAAAGTCGCCATCATGGATTGGGCGGCCTTTAAGCCGGCGGTGAAGT
>Ga0070665_100007595_pt1 | contig 11025 bp, 4 predicted proteins | sample KBSS13metaG_FD_65862 | JGI IMG/M metagenome (GOLD analysis project Ga0070665, IMG submission 65862) | Switchgrass rhizosphere microbial communities from Kellogg Biological Station, Michigan, USA - KBS S1-3 metaG | ecosystem: Host-associated > Plants > Roots > Rhizosphere > Soil ...
TGGCCTTCGTCTGGTTGTCGATCAGCGTACTCCCGTCCCGCGTCGCCTGATGCAGGCAGATCGCCATCTCCTGGTAGAGCGTGCCCAACCACGGCCAGCTCTTGGTCTCCTGGAAGATGGCCTCGGCCTCCTGGTAGGTCGACCACGCCCGGCCGAAGTTGGCCTCGTAGCGATAGACCTCGCCGGAAACGCTCAGCGACACGCCCACGAGGTGCCGGTTGCCCAGCCGCCTTCGGACCACCACAGCCGTGTCGACGAGGTTGCGCGCCTCGCGGAACGAGCCGCGCAGTGCCTTGAGGTACGCCCAGTTGGTCTGGATCGAGGCCATCTCCTCGCGGAAAGGAGGAGGACTGCCCGGGCCAACGACCCGAGCAAGCACGTCGCGCGCCCTTTGATAGGAATTGTCCGCGTCCGCCCAATAACCGAGATTCCGGTAGTAGAAGCCCAGCTCCTTGTACGCTTCCGCCTCGCGCAACGAGCGCTCGTCCGCGCTGCCGAGCTGCAGCGCGTGCTCGAGCGCGTCGAAGATCTGGGCGCGAGCGTGTCGGACTCGCCCGGGGATGCGCATGCTCGCGTTGCCCCGCTCGATCGCGACCCGGTAGCGCAGCTCGGGGTCGGCCGAGACGGGCAGGTTGTCCAGCAGTTCCAGAGCGGACGCGGGCTGTTCGCTGCGGATGAGGAAGGCCGCGATCTGGATGACGACGGCGACGTGCAGCTCGGGAGCCTCCGCAGCCAACCACCGGCGGTAGTCCGCCGTGACGAGCTCCACCACCTCGTCGGGTGCGTCGCCGGGTTGCGCGCGCGGGAGGAACAGCTCCATTTCGTGGGAGATCAGCTCCATGAACAGCGGGTCGCGCCGCTGCGTCGCCCGCTCGCACAGCGCCAGGAAGAGCCGGGTGCCGCTCTCGTAGTCGTCGAGGAGGGAGTAGTGCAGCTGGGCGGTGAGCAGCTGGTCTAGCTCCCGCTTCTGCGCATCGACCCGCGAAACCTCGGCGATCAGCGCCTCGCCACCGGCCGCCAGGAGCTCCGCACCGAGCCGGTCCAGCGCAGCGTCGATCTCCTGGTCCTGTTGGGCGGTGAGTGCGGCGTAGATCTCCTTGGCGTGCCGCCAGAGCCCGTTTCGCCAGCTCCCGTCCTGGTCGTGCAGGGGGATCAGGCGTTGCGCCAGCTCTTCGGCCAGTGCGTCGTGCAGCGTGACGTAGCGGGCATTGGCGCGAGGACGCACCCACGGGCGCGCGAGCAGCTGCTGCCACGCCTCATTCCACGACGCTGCTCCCGGGGGGAGCGCCCGGTCAGACATCAGCTCGGTCCAGACGCCTTGGGTGACGCTGTGGCGCACCACGGCGAGCCGCATGATCGCTTCCGGCCAGAAGTCCGTGCTGCGGTAGAGGGTGACCAGCCTGCGGCGGAAGTCTTCGTTCGCGGTGGGCTTCGGATCCTTGGCCGTCATCTCGGGCGGCAGGTCGTTGACCCGCAGGTATTCCATCGCCAGCGCGAGCCAGAGGGGCTGGCGGTCGGTGAGCGCGATGAGCCGCTGTCGTTCGGCGGCCGACAACGACTCGTGCAGATCGCTCGCGTCGATGAAGCTGCGGGCCTCCGCCTCGGCGAACCCGCTCAGCGTGATCTCGACGGGCTGCAGCGGCCGGTGGTGGTCGCTCAGCTCGTCCCGCAGCGGATCCGGCTCGCCGGGCGTCGGCGGCCTGCCGGAGAGGATGAACAGCGTGCGCGGGAGCTCTTTCATCCACTGCGTCAGCGTGAGCAGCAGGTACATGCTGCGGATCGCCTCGATCGTGTCGAGGGTGATCACCACGGTGACGTCGTGGTCCTCGACGAACTCCTGGTAGCAGTCGACGAAGGTGCGGTTGATACGGCTGAGCCGGGTGAGCACGGTCTCGTAGCTCACCTGTTGCTGGGTGACTTGGCCGATGCCCCGCACGCCGTCGAAGTAGGGTTCGAAGTGTTCCCGCCCGAGCTGGTCAGCGACCTCGGTCTCCAAGTTCGACAGCAACCAGAACTGCGAGTCATCGACATCGATCGGCGGCACCCACACCACGTCGGCTCCGGCCGGGCTGGACTGCGCGGCCAGGTGGCGCACGAGCATCGTCTTGCCTGCACCGCCCGGACCGTGCAGCAGGAGCGCGCGCGAGCGTCCGTTCTCACGCACGTCCTCGACGTGGCGCAGGAGCGTCGCCTCTTCCTCCCGACGGGAGACGTAAGCGCCCGACGCAGCAGTCATCGTCCGCCTCCGATCGTGAGCGTCACCGACTTGACGATCTCCTCGAACAGCCCCTCGTGTCTAGCGAGGAGCATCCTGAGTTCGTCGTCGTCACTCAGCCTGCGGACGACCGCATCGCTGAACTCCGCCGCCTCGTACATCGGGGAGTTGCCGAACGTCGTGGCGAGCTCCACCGCGACGCCGGGCAGCAGGCGTTGCAGCGCGGCGGGTTGCTCGATCACCAAGCGCGATGCCTCGTGCCACAGACTCTCTACCAGCACGACCTGTTGCTCGCGGCCCGCCGCGCGATCCCGGGTCCACCCGCCGTAGAACTGTCGCGCCATCCTGTGCGCGGCGATCCGTTCCTCGTCGGTGCTGTAGTAATGGCGGTAGAGCAAGCGGCGCAGCGGGGGTTCGATCTCGTGCCAGATCTCCTGCGCCGATCGCTGGGTGCCGAGCGCACTTCGTCCCAACGCCTCCCAGAGCTCGACCTGCGTCCAGTGGGCCTCGTCAAGCGCCTCCTGCAGGCTCGGAGTGGTGTCGAGGTGGAACTTCAGGTGCGACTGGGTGAAGAGCCGGTAGGTCGACAGCAGCCGCAACATCCCGCGCAGCACGGCCAACGCCTCGCCCTGCCGCGGGCCGCCGAGCGGGAGCAGGCTGTCTGCCGCAAGCAGGTCGTTCTCGATGTAGCCGCGCGCCACCGCCTCGAACACAGCCGGGCTGTCCGCGAGGTGCATCTCCCGGAAGTCGGTGTCTTCCGCCCACTGCACGCTCTTCACCAGCAGCGCGGGTAGCCCTTCGCTCTGCCGGTGCAGCGCTGCGGCGTGTTCCCAGCACTCCCCTTCACTGAATTCGCGCGGGATGTCGAGCAGCGCTTGGTGCACGACGTCGTGGCCGAATTCGCTGAGCCGCAGCGGATCAAAGCGCTCACCGTTGCGGGCGTCGGCCCCCAGCCCACGCCATTCGTCGTGCCGTCGGGTACCGATGACCAAGCTCATCCGGACTCCCCCGGATGAGCGCACGATCCTGCGGACAGCGGTCAGGGCCGACCGCGCCGACGCGGCACAGGGGGGTCCGAGCAGCTCGGCGCTGTCGAGCACGAACAGCTGTCGGGGCGACCGTGCGCTGACCTGTGCTGCGATGTCGCGCAGGGTGACGTCGTCGAGCAGCGGCTCCAGTGGTGACGGGATGTTGACGTCGAGCAAGGACCCGACCAGCCGGGTCGGGTTGGAACGCAGCTCGAGAGGCTCGCGTCGCAGGTCCAGGTGGCGGACGGTCCACCGCTCATCAGCTGTGGTGGTCAACGCATGTTCCAGGCGGGCGAGCAGCCACGACTTGCCCATCAGCGGCGGTGCGACCACCACCCACAGCTCCCGACCACCGGGCGTCCGATGCGCGGTGCGCAGGTTGGCGAGCTCATCCTGCCGGTTCCGAAAGTCCGGAATCTCAGCCGCCGCACGGATGTCGGCGGCTGCCTCAACGGCCGCGGCGTGGAGCGGCAGCCGCCCGCTGATCTCGGACAAGCGCGGCCGGGTGAGCTGGCCGGTCGCGTCGAGCCATTGGTAGTTGCCCAGTAGCCCGGCTCGCGAACGGGGGGCTTCGGCGACCTTGACCACGAAGACCGACGGGGTGCCCGACTCGGCCTCGTGCCGAAGGGCGAGATCCCGCTCCTGCCTGCACCATGCGGAAGCCAGATAGCGAGGGGACATCAGCGCGATGAACAGGTCGGCCGCGACGAGTTCCGCTTCGATCTCGCTTACCACCCGACCTGCCCGGCGCCGGATGTCGTCGAACCGGAACACCACCACGCCGAGTTCCTCGAAGAACGCGGCGAGCAGACGGGCAGCGAACGAGTCTTCGGAGGCGAAGCTGAGGAAGACGCGCGTCATCGGCCGATCCCCCGCGGCTCCGCTTCGAGCCCCTTGCCCACCGCGCCCTCCGAACCGATGCCCCGGTAGCAAAGCGGGACCGTGTGGCGTGAGCGTACTCACGGGGCGGGGTTACCGTCCGGACAGGTAATCGTGCGGACAGGCGGTACGTTAACCAGCCGTCGATTCAGGTTGAGCACGAACATGCCCTCCCCTCAGCCGGACGACCCGGCCGTTGGACATCACACACCATCGTCCGCTTCGTGCGCCGGCTCATCAAGCGGCTGATTGGATCAACGTCAACCTCTTTGACCTGGCTATAGGCCGCTGATGCGCCAGGGCGCCGCTCCCGGCAGCAGCCGCGAGCGCCTGGCAAGCAGACCTCGTTGCCCGATTCCTCCGATTTCGCTCGGACATCAAGCGGCGCGAGTCGGGAAGGTGGCTCTGTGCAGCCACCCAAACTCCGAGAAAGCCGAGCTCAAAGGGCAGGCAGTGGCGCAGTGCACCCGACTCCGCCGCAAACCGTCAGCGCGTTCACACGTCGGCCAGAGCAACCGACGACACGCCGCGAAATGATCATTGGATCAAGCGAATGGTGGCACCGACGACACACTTCTCCAACCCACCGCCGTGAGGTAGCGTTTTCGCTCGTCCGATTTTGACCTTGGTTCGGGGAGCGGTCGAGAACGTGAGCAACGAGGAGTCGTCGTCCGACATAAATATTGAAGGCATCGAAGCGGCCCTGCGCTACCTGGGTCGGCAGACGCACGGCATCCTGGCCGAGATCATCGAGCATGGGCTGGACGATCCGACCGGACCTGCCGGGGTCGCCCTCGCGCCACTGACGCACCCCCTGCGGGTCGTCGGTCAATGGACGGCGAAGGAACGCGCCCTCGCCTTTTGGGCACTGATCGAAGAAGGCGTCAAGGACAGCTGCCTCGGCCCACCACTCCGCTCGCGAAAGCGCCATGCCGTCGCAGCCGCGCTACGCCTGCCGGTCGCAGGCATATCCACGGAGTCGTGGGGCGCGTCGCTCCGTTCTCGTTTCAAGCAACTCAAAGCAGTGCCCAACGTCTTCGACAACCCGAGCACCACGCAGCCGATGGAGGTCGCGTGGAGCAGCGGAGTCAGGACCCTGGCGACGTTCCTGCGCCGTCGGCTCCAGACGCTCAGATCGATCGAGGACTGGGAACCCTACCGGCCCCACGACGAGCCTGCGTTCGACCTCGACAAGTGGATCATCGAGTACGACGAGCATGCGCATCGCGAGCATTCAATACTCCGCCAGCCATCCGAGAACGCGCAAAAGGTGTTCCACGAACTACAGATCGTCACCGTGCACATGAGGGAGCGTACGGTGCACCGGCGCGTCACCGAGCGACTCATCACCTGCCGAGACCCGCACGACGAAGTCGCTTTCTTCACGGTGAACGGCTATCGGGTCGGAGACAGCGGGATCAACCGAACATACGTCCCCGCGCGAAGCGTCTGGGGATGCCGAGAGGAAATCATCGAATCAGCGCGCGCAGGACACGCCCCCGTAACCAGGCTGCGGTTCCCCAAGCCGCTGAAGTACGGAGATCAAGCCTATTTCGCCTCGGAGATGGTATTCGACGAAGGCGAGCACGCGGAGTGGGTTGACGTCGAGGTCGACCACCACGGCATCGCCCTGGGAAGGCTCCTCCACGCAAAGAAGCTGCCCATCAGCGGCCTGACCATCCGCATCAGGTTCGACAACGATTTTCTACCCGAGGCCGCGTGGTGGTACGCGGAGCTCACCGAGAGCGAGCGGTACGTGCAGCCACCGGCAGGCGACCGCCATCTAATCCCATTGGTGGGAAATGCCGTTCAGCACACATTCACCGAACACCTGTGCGAGCCACGCGAGCACTACGGTTTGGCGTTCAGCTGGCCGACAAGCAGTGGCGAAACATGAGAAGAGCCGCGAACCGTCATCACGGATCCGCGGCTCCACCCTTTAGCTGTGTGCGGCAGAACTAGTTTCCGCCGTTGCCTCCATCGCGCATCGAACCTCACCGTCCTCGAACGACGCCAGGCCGGGGAAGCCTGGCAGGGGAGCGAGTAGTACTTGCACCTCAACAGCGCGGCGCGAGTCTACACACGCCTACCCCCTGACACGTTCGGGGCACTTCATCGGCACCCGGACGTCAGACGTCAGACCGAGGAGCTGCCGGCGCTCGCATCGTCGCCGACGACGCTTGCGAGTCGTGTCGACGACAGGTCACGACGGTCGATGAAAGGACCACGACGAAACGAACGCAACATACGAAGTAGAAAGTCGAAGTACCAGAACCAGGCCGGTGCGCAGCCACGCAGGTGGAACCTATCGTTGATTCCCAGCCGGACAGACGGAGGGTAGACCCACCGCCGTACCGACGCATTTTGGGGGCAACAGTCGTGTCCAGACGCCACGGTCGGGGGCCGCGATGACCGGCCGGTTCTTGATCTCCTACGACCACGAGGTCCCCGAGCACCGGCAGGCCGTGCTCAACCTCTGCGCGCTGCTCCGGGCTGAAGACCTCGACGTGCGCATCGATGCCGACGTCGAGGGCGAGCGGGTGGACTGGGCGATCTGGATGACCCACGAGATCGAGATGGCGGACCGGGTCCTGATCGTCGTCTCGAGCCGCTACCGCAAGCGATTCATGCGAGAGGGATCGCTGGGCGACGGCCGAGGCGTCGAGATCGAAGCAAAGATCATCCGTGAGGAGATCGTCGCGGATCCGGACGGCTCGCTGCGCAAGTTCGTGCCGGTCTTGTTGCCAGGCCACAGCGTGGCGGACATCCCCAAGCTGCTGCAGCCGCGTGCCGCCGCCCATTGGACGGTGTCCGAGCTGACCGCGCGCGGCGTCCACGATCTGGTGCAGCTGCTGCGCCGACCGCTCGGTGGACTGAACCCCGCTCCGACGACCCGCACGCGAGCGCGGGAAACGGTGGGCGCGCTGTGGCTCAGCGCCACGGGTGGTTCGCCTACGGCGGTCCGAGAGGCGATGGCGCTGTTCACCGCGGGTGACCAAGCGGCCGCCACGACGTGCGTCGGCGAGCTGGGTGGCGGCGCGCTCCGCACCGGAACGCCCCACGACATCGTCGTCCAGCTCCTCCGGATCACCCGGGCGCTGTCTCCCAAGCTCGCGGACCTGCACCGCCGGGGCGAGCTGCCGGAGATCACCATCGGCGGACACGTCGACCAGGGGCCTGCAGCGGCGGCAGCGGGCGCCCAGTGGATGGCGGCCGGACGCGCAGCGGCCCGCTTGCACACGGTCCCTCGCATCCGCGCGGTCGTCGCGATCTCCGCGGACCTCCACGCCGTGATGTCGGCTCAGTCCCTGGTGCCCGCCGCCGTGCTCGCGGCGTATCGGGAGTTCCGCCGCGACGGCGACGACGGCGTATCCGTCCACCTCAGCGCGCCAGGCCTCTCACTCTGCCCGGACCTGCCGAAAGAGGGAGATGCCGCCCCGCAGCGTGTGCATCCCGTGCGGAACACGGTGCGTGGCCACCACAACTACGTCAACAGCACCCACATCGACAACCGCATCGACAACAGCGACACCTACTACGTCGGAGTCGGCGGCAAGATCGTCGTTCTCGGGGAGCACGCGTGATGAGCGACGGCGACGGCGGTTCCTCGGACAACGCCGTGGACAAGGTCGGCGGTGGCGCAGGCCGGGGAGGCGCCGCGAACGGCGCGGCGTTGAAGGAGAAGACGGGACCCCGAGGCCCACAGGGCGACGGCGACCGCGCGGGCAAGTCGGCCGACCAGTCCGACCTGCTGTCGGCGAGCACCGGTTCGGCGTCGCCCGCCGACAAGGCCACCCGTGCCGCGTACGAGGACGGCCGCCGCCTGCTGAGCCCGGCGAGCGTCGAGGCGAGCCGAGGCCCCCAGTACTTCATCGACAAGCGCATCATGGCGAGCCCGCAGCAGGTCAGCGCCGCGCCCGGCCCCGTCCCGGCAGATCAGATCGAGCAGCTTCGTGACCGCTTCGTGGCCGTGCCCGGCCTCGTGGCTCTGCAACGGGCGTTGAACGAGCGCAGGCTGGTCGTCCTGATGGGCCCGGAGGGCTCGGGCAGATCGACCACGGGACTGTGGCTGCTGGACGAGTGCACGGACGGGGCGGTGTCGCGACTGGATCCCGACGCCAAACCGTTCCTCCCCGCCGCCGACCAGATTGTCGAAGGCCGTGGCTATCTCGCGAGCATCGACCGCGCCGGCGTGCCGAACCGCGTTGCGGCGGACCGGCTCGCCGCCGATCTCACCGCGAAGGGCGCCTACTGCGTGATCACCGCGCACTCGTCACCCGCGATGCGTCGCGAGCTGAGCGCTTACTGCATCGAGCACGTGCAGGCGGATCCGGTCGCTGTCCTCGGTCGGCACGTGCAGGCAGGCATCGAGGCCTGCGACGACGACGAGCTCGGCAGCCGCCTCGACGATCTCGCGAGCAGTCCGGAGATCGCGCGCCTGCTGGGACCGTCGGCGCGGCCGTCCGAGGCCGCCCAGGCGGCAAGTCTTCTGCTCGACCACGGTCGCGGCGAACGCAGCCGCGAGGAGATCGACACGCTCATCGAGCAGCTCGTCCTCGACGACCGCATCGAAGACTGGTTCTCGGTGTTGATCGGCGTCACGCACGGCCAGCACGCCGACCGAGCCCGCAGGCTCACCGCCATGCGGATCGCCGTCGCCGTCTTCGACGGGCTGCCGCGCCACATCGCCGAAACCACGGCCGAGCGCCTGGCGATCCGCATGGCGATACCGCCCGCGCCGCCGGGAGATGCGTTCGGCTCCGACCGGTTCGTGCCACCACGCACCGGCCCGCGCGGGGTGGACCCCGACGAGACGGCCACGCTGCTGGCCACCACCCCGATCACCGTCACCCGGGGCGAGGTGCCGGTGTTCGCCCGCACGGTGCCCGGCGAGACCATCTCCTACCGCGACGACCGCCTACCCTCCGCTGTCCTGCGTTGCGTGTGGCACAACCACTACCCGCTGCGCGCCCCGGTCATCGCGTGGCTCACCGACCTGTCGCGCGACGAGCGCCAGCAGGTGCGGTTCCGCGCTGCTCAGGCGGCGGGCCTGCTGTGCGCGCTCGACTACACCCACACGCTCGATGCCCTGGTGCTGCCCGCAGCCAAGGCCGTCGAAGCCGACGAGGACGACGAGGACGACGAGGACGGCGACGTTCCTGCGGACGTCTTCTGGTGCAGGCAGTTCGCCGCCATGGCGATCGACCACGTTGCACGGGACGAGCGACTGCGGCGCTTCCTGAGGTTCCAACTCCGGCGGTGGCGACGTGCTGATGACCCGGCGCTGCGCTGGACGGCCGCTTACGCCTACGGCTTCGACATCGGCGCTCGCGACCCCGAGCACGCGTTCAAGGAGCTACGGGTGCTCGGCACGCCCTGGGAGTCGCGGCCCTACGCCACGATGACCCGGCCGCAGAAGCGGGATGAGGAATCGGTGTTCCACGCCGCAGGAGCGGCCATCGCAGGCATGTTCTGCGCGGGAGCCCACCACGAAGTGCTCGCCAAGCTGCACGACTGGATCGTCGACCCGCGCTCCTCAGTACGGTTGCTGGCCGCGCAGGCCGTCATCTACCTCACCACGGAGATGGCCTTCAGGATCGGCACCCCCGAGGGGGCGGCCGAGCCGCTCCTCGACGAGACCGCCCGGGAGGAACGGGCGATCTGGCCGATCCTCGTCGCATTGCACGGACACCATCCTGAGCTGCAGCGCCAAGGCGCGGAGCTGATCCGCTTCGCGCTGCGCAGCAACGCGCAGACGATCGCGCTCAAGGCGTTCCGCGACATCTTCGACATCGCCGAGGACTACCCGGACACCGCGCTTCCCGCCGTGGAGGCGTTTCTGCCACTGGTGATCAAGGACGAGGCGGACCGCGGCCGCCTCCTCAGCCTCCTGCACCGCATGCGCCACGCCTGGGCCGACGCACTGTCGCCCGAGGTCGCCGATCGACTCGAGGGGGTCATCACGGGGATTCCCGTGGTGACAGGGAGAAAGGTGTTCTCATGACCGCAGCGACCGAAATCCTCCAGATGCCGGCGGCGAAGGCGCCCGAGCCCGCGGAGCGCGGTGGCGCCATGGCGCTGCGGGAGCGGCCGGAGGTCGTGCTCGGGCCCGAAGACCCCCGGGGCCCGGTCGGTGACGTGCTGCTCCCGCAATGGGTCGCCCAGGCTGGTTTGCGCGCCTTCCGGCCGTTCATCGCGGAACGTCCGACCCAGTGGATGGTTCTCCTGCCTCGCAGCCGCGCGGGAATTGCGACCGTCGTCGCCACGCGCACCTCGGGTCTGAGCATCCTCGGGCAGGATCCGGGGCCCAACCGGTGGAGCCTGTTCTGGCGTCGCGGCTCGTTGTACGAGATCGATCTCGGCTTGCACCACACGTGGTTCGAGGTGGAGCTGCCGTCGGAGGTCGACATGTTCTCGTTCCGCGCTCACGTCGCGGTCGAGTGGCGGGTGTTCGATGCCGTCCAGGTGGTGAAGGACCACGTCTGGGACGTCCGCGAGGTGCTGCGCCCCGCGCTCGTCGCGCTCTTGGCCCACGACACCCGCATCTTCCGCGTCGACCAGGTCTTCGAGGCCGAACGAGCCGTCGCGGCCGCCCTGCACGGCAACGACATCGGCAAGGGCTACGGCCTGGAGACCAACCTCCGGATCCAGCTGTCGGCCGACCCGGGAGCCGCCGCGCACGCCGCGGAACGCCGGGCGCTGCAGCAGAAGATCGAGATCGAGGGCCTGCAGTTCGACCACCGTCGTCTCCAAGAAGCCAACGAGGAGCACGTCCTCAAAGGCCGGATCCGGCTGTACCGGGAGATCATCGCAGCCGGTGACGTCGACCAGTTCGCCCTGCAGCTGGCGCGCAACCCGGAAGAGGTCGCGGCCGTCGTCCAGATGGTGCGCGAAATGCGACAG
>Ga0070665_100007598_pt1 | contig 11022 bp, 15 predicted proteins | sample KBSS13metaG_FD_65862 | JGI IMG/M metagenome (GOLD analysis project Ga0070665, IMG submission 65862) | Switchgrass rhizosphere microbial communities from Kellogg Biological Station, Michigan, USA - KBS S1-3 metaG | ecosystem: Host-associated > Plants > Roots > Rhizosphere > Soil ...
CCGCCCTTGTCGGCGGTATGGCAGACCGCGCACCGCTTGAACACGGTGGCGCCGGCCTTGGCGTCACCTGCGGCCTCAGCCGCGATGGTGGAAGATGCCAGCAAAGCGAGCGTGATAAGACTATTGCGAAGCATGAACGACCCTTTTTCTTGAGCGGTTTTGGCTAGCGCCTGACGCCCTTTTCTGACGGGCGGTCCGGCTTACGCCTAACGCCCACCGGTTCCCTTTGCGGGGCACTCCAATACCCGATCTGGCGCTTGATTACAGTGCAAATTGTGTCCCACCTGTTTTTTGGGGCGGTTGCCCGTACGCATTCTTCGCTGTCGCTCAGGACCCATGGCCATGCCTAATGTCTTTTTGACGGACTTTCCGGCTTGTGCAACACGCCAGGATCTCTATTTGGCAGCGCTTTCACGGGTTCTGTTATCGCTCATGGCAAGCTTCCGCCTGCGTCTTTTCCCGATATAGATTGTTTCATGAGCGAACCCGTTGAGTTCCCGGCAGCAGTACCCGAGGGGCAGATCAACGCCCGCCCACGGATTGTGCAGGATTTTGCCTTCGCAGCCCGCAGCGTCCGCGATGTTGGGCATCTGCGCGGCCTGTTGCGCGATGGTGTCTGGGCGCTGGGCTTTCATCATTTTCTACTGCAAGGCGCGATGGGCCAGGTCTGGCTGGCGGACCTTCCGCAAGATTGGGTGATGTCGGGGCCTTCCGCCGATGCCGTTCTGGCGACGGCGGCACAGTGCTATGCGCCCTTCCTCTGGTCGGACATCTCCCGCCTGACCGCGCTGACCCCGGCCCAGAACGGATTCATCGATGCCGCCCACGCCGCCGGCGTTGGCGCCGCGGTTACGGTGCCGATCCACCGCGCCCGCGATGCCGACCAGGGCGGCAGCTACAGCGTCTTCGCGGGCTGTTTTTCCTTCATGATGAAGACCGGCATTGCCTTGCCGCTGTCCAGCCTGGCTGCTGCTCATTATGTCGGGGCACTGGCCTTCGATGCGGTGGAGAACCTTCGCCACGCCCAGTCCGGCGGGGCGCCGCGCGGGCCGCATCTTACGCCGCGCCAGCGCGACTGCGTGGTCCTGGTGGCCCAAGGCAAAAGCGATTGGGAAGTCGGCCAGCTTCTGGGGATCAGCGAGTCTACCGTGCACAAACATATCGAGGATGCCAAGCGGCGCTTTGCGGTCTCCACCCGAATCCAGTTGGTGGTGCGCTCGCTGTTCGATGCCCGCCTCAGCTTCGCCGATGTCATGAAAGAATCCGAGATTCCAACGGCTCGCTAGGCGTTGACCAACTCGACCTGGACCACATCGGTGCGCGCCACCTCAAAGGTCGCCGCGCAGATCCCCAGGTAGAATTCCCAGTTGCGCAGGAATTGCTGGTCGTGGCCCAGCGCTTCTATTTCGCCTTCGACGCTTTGCATCCGCACCAGCCATTCGCGCAGGGTACGGGCATAGTCCTTGCCGAAGCGGAAGGCTTCGACAAATTTCAGACCGGCTTTTTCGGCTTCCTCGCGGAAACGCGCCAGCGAGGGCAGCATGCCGCCGGGGAAGACATAATGGCGGACGAAGTCGCTGCGGGTGCGGTAACCGGAGAACAACTCATCCTGGATGGTGATGGTCTGGATGATGGCGCGGCCGCCGCGTTTCAGGCGCTCCGCCACCGTGGCGAAATAGGCGGGCCAGTAATGTTCGCCCACCGCCTCGAACATCTCGATGGAGACGATGTTGTCGAACTGCCCTTTGCAGTGGCGATAGTCCTCAAGCCTTATATCGGCGGCGCCGTTCAGTCGCTGGCAGGCGAATTTGTGCTGGGCCGGTGAGATTGTAAGGCCGGTCACGTGATGGCTGTCGGCCGCGGCGCGTTCGGCAAATCCGCCCCAGCCGCAGCCGATCTCCAGCACATCGGCGCGGGGACCGCCGAACTTGGAAAGGATGCGCTCATATTTGTTCTGCTGGGCGCGATAGAGCTCGTCGGCCCCGTTATAGAGGGCTGAGGAATAGGTCATGCTCTTATCCAGCCACAGCGAGTAGAAGTCGTTGCCGACGTCATAGTGATCCTTGATGTTGCGCGCCGAGCCGGACACGGAATTGCGCCTGACCAGCGCGTTGTGGACCACAAAGCCGATGCGATTGAAGATATTGCCGTCCGAAAAATCCGAGAAATGATCCAGGTTGAGCAGGAACAGGCTCACCAGCTTCTCGACACTGTCGGTATCCCAGCTTCCGGCGATATATTCCTCGCCCAGGCCGATATCGCCGCGCGCCATGATCCGGCGCAGCACGTCCCACTCATGGATATGGAAGCGGGCACGGGGACCGGCTTGGCGTCCGCGCGCCAAGGTGACATCGCCATTGGGGGCGATGAATTCCAGCTCGCCATGCTCCAGCGCACTGAGCGCCTTGTACCAGCTTTTCTCGATATAGGAGGCGGGTATTAGCGACATCGCGGCATCCCATCAAGGAAGGGCGAGAAGACTAAACTTGGACGCGGCTCAAAACAATTCCGCTGGAAGCGGGTCCGCCGGTAACACAACTGATGGGCGTGCTTTTTGTTGCAGCGCGCCGCGGCCGGTGTCCCAGGACCCCTCCCAGGGAATACCCGCGCCCAGGGCTTTGGCCACCCTGACGGCGCTTGTCAGCCCGTCTTCATGGAAACCATGGCCGAGATGGGCGCCCGCGAACCAGATGCCGTGGCGCCCTTGCAGGGCGGCTATGCGCGCCTGCGCAGCGATCGCCCCATGGTCGAACACCGGATGATCGAATTCGCAGGAATCGAAAATCAACTCGTCCGGGATGTCACGCTTGGGGTTCAGGCTGACGAACAGGGGATAGCGATCTTCGATGCCCTGCAACAGGTTCATCCAATAGGTGACGGTGATCTTGGGATGGAAGAAGTCCCCGTCCGAGGTGTAGACCCAGCTTGCCCAACAGCGCCGCCGCCGGGGCATCAGGCTCTGGTCGCGATGCAGGACGGCGCGGTTTTTCTGATAGTGGAAGGCGCCCAGCACGGATTGCTCTTCCCGGTCGGCGTCCTTGAGCAGGGCCAGCGCCTCATCGCCGTGGCAGGCCATGACGACCTGGTCGTAGGTCTCGATACCGCCTTGGGAATCCCTGACCTCGACCTTGCCGGGACTTGTCACCGATGAGGGGCGCCGTGTCACCGCCACGGCACCGCAGCCCAGGCGGATGCGGTCCACAAATGGCGTGACAAGCCGCTTCACATATTCGTGCGACCCGCCGGTCACGGTGCGCCATTGGGGTTGGCCGGTGAATGACATCAAATGATGATTGGCGAAAAAGCGCACCAGGGTGCGCGCCGGAAAATTCATCATGTCACAGGGCGGGCAGCTCCAGATCGCACCCGACATGGGAAGCAGGTAATAGCGGCGAAACCAGTCGCCCAGCCCCAGCTTGCGGATCAAGCCCTCCAGATTCAGCTCGGGATGACGCTCCACCATGGTTTGGGCGCGGGTGTTGAAGATCATCACGTCGCGCACCAAAAGCCCGAATTGGGGCCTCAGCAGATTGCGGCGTTGGCCAACCACCGCATCCAGGTCCCGTGCTCCCCATTCCAGCCAGCCGTCCCGGATGGAGGCGGCAAAAGTCATCTCGCTGGCATGGGTGGGTACGCCCAGGTGGGCGAATAGGCCGCTCAGGTTGGGATAGTTGGGCCGGTTGAAAACAATGAAGCCGGTGTCCACGGCAATCTCATGACCGTCATAGTCCACCGTTACGGTCCGGCTGTGGCCGCCTATGCGGGAAGCTTTTTCGTAGACGGTGATTTCATGGTGGGGGCGCAGCAGATAGGCGCTCCCCAGCCCGGCGACTCCCGTCCCCACGATTGCAATTCTGGCCATCGCGCGCCCCTGACATCCGCTCCGATCTACGCCCTTATGCGCAGGATGGATCACAAATGTTTAGCTGATCCGGCTGCGGCAATCGCCCGTATTATTGCCGGGAGGCAACGTCATGACCTATCCAATTGCCTATATCGTCTCACTGCTGACGATGGCAGCACTTGATTTCGTATGGCTGACAAACACCTCCGCCATCCTTTACCGCCGCGACCTGGGGGTGCTGCTCGCGCAGGAGCCTAGAATGGTTCCTGCGGTGATTTTTTATCTCGCCTATGCCACCGGCATTGCAATCTTCGCGGTGCGTCCCGCTTTGGCGGCAGCCGATTGGCGCGTGGCGGCGCTGCATGGCGGGCTGTTCGGTTTCTTCGCCTATGCGACCTATGACCTGACCAACTTCGCCACCATGAAAGTTTGGACGTTGCGGATCACGCTTGTCGATATGGGCTGGGGCACGGCCCTCACCGCGATTGCTGCGAGCTTGGCGGCGTTGGCGGCGCTGAAATTGCGATAAGCGAAAAATCCGCCAGCCGGGCGATCCGGCTGGCGATCATATCGAAGGGCGCCCAGAAGCTAGGTTCGCCGGCGCTCCCGCAGCTATTGCGCGGTAACCGGATTGGCGGGGGAATTCTCCGCCGGACTGGCGGGTTGGTCCTGGATTTGGCCCGGAGCGGGAGAGCTTTCAACCGGCATGGTCGGGGCTGCGGCGGGCGTAGTCGCTTGCGCGGCCACGCTGGCATTGGCCGCTGCGATCTGCTGGTTGGTGTTTTTCGCCTCTTGCGCCGCTTGGATATTCAGCTGGCGAGTCGCCTCACGTTCCTTGGGCGTGGATTGGCCGGCAAGCGCAGGGGGCGCGAGCAGGACAAACGCAGCAGCAGTCAAAACAGGAATTGCTATCTTCATGGACATCTCCTTGAGGAAGCCCTCCCAGTGGAAATGAAGGCGCTGTCCCGAACGTTCCAAGGACTTTAGGACCATGGAACCCGCACCATCAGGGAACCGCCGCCGCGTCACCGTGTTCCTGTTTTTATTAAGAAAGGAATTTCAGTGCTCGGAACCATTCTGATTGTCGTGCTTCTACTTCTTTTGCTGGGTGCCTGGCCGTCATGGCCCCACAGCCGGAGCTGGGGATATTACCCGTCCGGCACATTGGGGCTGGTGCTGGTGATCGTGCTGGTGCTGGCGCTGCTCGGCCGGATTTAGGCCGCCGGAGAGATGCATGGCCAAGAAAAAACTGCTTGAGGACATAAAGCACCATCCGGCCCGCATCTATCGCACACCGAGCGATGTGCTGCGGGACCGTCGCTTCAGCGACGGTGAGCGGTTGGAAATTTTGCGCTCCTGGCGGGAGGCGAAAGAAATCCCCGCAGACGAGAATGGAATCGACGCGGTCATCGCGGAAGTGGAACATCGGCTCTGCAGCAACCACGCTGCGGAATAGGAAAGGAAACCGCAACATGGCGACAACTCAAGACGGCAAGACGGTCCTGAGTGCGCAAGAGGCGCGCCAAGGCAAGGAACTGGGCGTCATGCGCTATGTGCTGCACATCTCGCTGGCGCTGGCTGTCATTGCGGGCGTGGTGATCTACACGATCTTCTTCCACTGAGGAAAAAAGCGGAGATCAGACGCCTGCCGGCAATTCCATCAGGGCGCGGCGCAACTCCAGCGGGCCGAACGGCTTTTGCAGGATATGGTGGTGGCGGAACTCCTGCGGAACGCCGCGCGGGCCGTAGCCGGTGACGAACAGGAAAGGGATTTCTCGCGCCTCCAGTTCCGCCGCAAAAGGAAAAACCATCTTGCCATCCAGATGCACATCCAGGATGGCAAGGTCGAAACTCTCGCTGTCCTTGTACTGCATGGCGTCTTCCAGGCGCGGCACGATGGCGGCGATTTCATAGGCCAACTCGCCGACCATATCTTCGATCAGGAGGGCCACCGGCATCTCGTCCTCCACCACCAGGACCCGGGGGGCAATCAATCGTAAGGGCAGAGATCCGGACGGCAGCCCAGGAATCGGCCGGGGCCGGGACAGGGGAATGGCAGGTTCGCTCATGCCAGTCCAACGCCGCCGCTCGCGAAAGGTTTCATCCTGTTTCAGGGCAAGCCGCTGAGTTGGTTACATATTTATAACTGTGCCTCTGCTAAACCCTTGACGGCAAAGCCTTATGCCGTCACCAAAGGCAAATCTCATTCGGGTAGCCACCTTGTCCATCCTAGAAGAAGCTGGAGCGTCGGCGAGAGCCGGAGCGACCGAAGAAAGCGCGTCGGCGAGAGCTGGAGCCGGAAAGGCTGTGTATACGGCAGAACTGTCGGTGGTGGCCCCCACTTTCAAGGAACGGGGGAACGTTGCCGAACTGGTGCGGCGGCTGAATGCCAGCCTCACAGGGATCGCCTGGGAAATCATTTTTGTCGACGATAATTCTCCCGACGGCACCGCCGATGCCGTCAAGGAGATCGCCGGGCACGATCCTCGGGTGCGCTGCCTGCGCCGGGTGGGACGGCGGGGGCTGGCGGGGGCCTGCATTGAAGGCATGCTGTCCAGCGCCGCGCCCTATGTCGCGGTGATCGACGCCGACCTGCAGCATGACGAAAAGGTGTTGCCGCTGATGCTGGCAAAGCTCAAGGGCGGCGAGGCCGACCTGGTGGCCGCCACCCGCTATGTCGCGGGCGGCTCGGCCGCGAGTTTTTCCGAAGGCCGTGGCGCCATCTCCCGGCTGGCGACTCGGCTGACCCACCGGCTGGTGGGCACGCCTTTGTCCGACCCCATGTCGGGCTTTTTCATGATGCGGCGTGACCGGTTCGACGAGATCGCCCCACGCCTGTCGCCGGTGGGCTTCAAGATCCTGCTGGATATCGCGGCCACCGGAGGACCGAAACTTCGGATTGCCGAACAGGCTTACAGTTTCGGCGAACGCTTTGAGGGCGAAAGCAAATTCAACGCCCAGATCGGGGTCGAATTCCTGGGTCTGCTGCTGGCCAAGATGACCGGCGACCTGGTGGACCCGCGCTTCATTTTCTTCGCCCTGGTCGGCACCATCGGCCTTGTTGTGCATCTGATGGTTTTGAAAGCCGGGCTGATGCTGGATCAGCCGTTCCGTGCCGCGCAGGTGATTGCCACGATGGTCGCCATGACCAGCAATTTCCTGCTCAACAATGAACTGACCTATCGCGACCGACGCCTGAAAGGCTTCGCTATGGCGCGGGGCTTTGTCCTGTTCTGCCTGGTGTGCTCGGTCGGTGTGCTGGCCAATGTGGACTTGGCCAGCTGGCTGTATGTCGAACGGCCGATCTGGTGGGTGGCCGGCGCGGTCGGGGCCATCATGAGCGTGTTGTGGAATTACGCCATGTCGACCCTGTTTGTGTGGCGAGCCAGATAGTTTTTGATTACCCCCTCCGCCCTTCGCATCGCAAGCGCTGCTACGGGGGTCGGTTCGCTTGGCCGCGAACCTCCACCCACCGCCCGCGTGCTTACGCACGCGCGGGGGAGGTGGGGTTGTGATTGGTGTGGGCAATGATTTCTGCGCGTGTTTCGGCGATCTGCATTTTTGCGCTGCTGGTGTTGCGCGCCATCATGGCGGCCCAGCTGCCATTGACGGCGGATGAAGCCTATTACTGGCTGTGGTCGCAGCATCTGGCCGCCGGCTATTTCGATCATCCGCCGATGATCGCCTGGCTGATCCGGGCCGGTACGTTCCTGTTTGGCGATACCCCCTTTGGCGTGCGCTTTATGGGCGTGGTTCTTTCGCTGCCGGCGAGTTGGTTCGTCTGGCGCGCTGCCGCCTTCATCCTGAAAGATGAGGACCGTGCCTCCCCCACGCGCGAAGCGCGGGTGGGAGAGGTGGCCGTAGCAGCGTCCGCTGCGAAGGCCGGAGGGGGCGACAAAGCTGCACTGGCGGCGCTGTTTTTCAACCTGACCCTGATGGTCTCGGTCGAGCATCTGGCGGCGACACCGGACATGCCTTCGCTCATTACCAGTGCCGCCTTTGTCTATTTCCTGGCGCGGATCGAGGCGGAGGGTGATGGCCGGCTATGGCTGGGCGCGGGCATTGCCGCGGGGCTCGGCCTGCTCTCCAAATTTTCCGCGTTGTTTCTTGGCGCGGGCGCGCTGGGCTGGCTGGTGTTGGATCGCAATGCCAGAAAATGGCTGCTTTCGCCCTGGCCCTATCTGGGAGCGATGCTGGCGCTGCTGATCTTCCTGCCCAATCTTTTGTGGCAGTCCCAGCATCAATGGCAGACCTTTGCTTTCCAGTTCGCCCGTACCGGCGCCGGCCATTTCACTTTGCGCTTCCTGGGCGAATTCCTGGCGGCGCAACTGGGTTTGGCGACACCGCTGATCTTTCTCCTGATGGCGGCGGGGCTGTGGCGCGCCACAAAGCCGGTGAAGAACAGCGAAGGCGGCGCCCGGCTGATGCTGGCGATGCTGGTGTGGGTGGGGCTCGGTTATTTCATCGCCCATTCCCTGCATGACCGGGTCCAGGGCAACTGGCCCTGTTTTCTTTTTCCCGCGCTGTCGATCTTGGCGGCGGACGGTTTCGGCCAAACCGGTGCCTGGCGCAAAGTGTCCGTCCTGGCGGCGCCCGTGGCGTTGGTATTTGTTCTGGCGGTCTATCTCCAGGCCCAGTACGCCGTCTTGCCGCTGAAAAAAGATCCGCTGGCGCGGCTGCTCGGCCGCGAATTCGCACCCATCGGCGATGTGGTTGCCGCGCTGGTCCGGACCCATCTCGCGGACGCCGTTCTCACCACCGACTATCAGACCACCGCCTGGCTGCGCTTCAGCCATCCAGACGTCAAGGTTGTCCAGGTGAACGAACCGCAGCGCTATCCACAGGCGCCGGCCGCTGATGCCGACCTCTTAAAACGGCCATTGATCTATCTGGCGGAGATGCGCCGCGACCAGCATCAACTGGTGCAACGGCTGTTCGCCTATACCGGGTTCCCGACCCAACTGCAGACGCCTTCCAGCCTGTACATGGTCTATCCGGTCGGCCGGCCCAAAAGTTCCCCGATCGGGAAGATGCCCTGAAGGAACTTGCCTCGCGGGAAAAACCCGCTTTCGCAGGGCCTTGAGTCTCAAATGAAAAAGCCCCGCAAGCGGGGCTTTTTTTAGAGAAGAGAGCGGACACCCGAGGCGGGCTGTCGAAGGGGCTGGGGGCGTTCCGGATCGGACGTCCGCTCGGTCCAGATAATGGCTGTACAGAAAAACCGTTCCCGGGGAGGGAAAAGAATTTACAGGCTGCTGGCTGCGGCAAGGTGCGCAACAGGCCCGGCCTTGGCGGTCTCCACGGCATGGCGGTCGGCAGACCCGAACACCAGGACCAGCAGCAACACGCCGGCGATCAGGGCCTCCACAGGATGTTCAAGAATGAAGGTCGGAATGCGCATGGTTCTCCCTTCAAATCTATTCAAATTGGCGGCTTGCCTCGCAACGCACCGGAAAACGCACTGACGATCAGGAGAACCAGAAAGACCACCAGCAGCAATTTGGCGATCGATGCCGCCAATCCTGCCAACCCGAAAAAACCCATGTACGCCGCTATCAGCGCTAGGATGAAAAACGTTAAAGCCCAGCCGAGCATGGTGGCCGCTCCAAAAGTCTAGGCCACGAAACGCCGCCCGCCAGACTCCAGTTCCGGTTTGTCCACAGCTCAGCAGCGGCAGGAAGCCGCTATTTGCCGGATTTGTTGCGATTTAGAAACATATTGGCGGCGCCCGCCAGACCGGCGCCGATAATCGCGATCCAGGGCGTTTCTTTCGCCACCGCGGCCAGCAGCACGCGGGTGAGTTCATTCTCGGTGGATAGCGCCGGTTTGCGCGGCCGTGACAAGCGCGTGACAAGCGCCCACGACAGGGGCGGCGTCAGCAGGACCATACCAGCCACGGCATAGCCACCCACCGTGCCCAGCTTGGCGGCCAGCAAGCCGGCCAGCGCCATGCCCAACAGGCCGATTCCGAAAAAAGCCATCGCGATCGCGATGGCAACAAGAATGGCCTTGGCAGTCAGTCGCGCGAACATAGTGACACCCCTTCAAGGCCGCTTATAGGGCGGCGGGGCTTAATGCAAAAACAATCTGCTGGATCCACCGGGTCAGCGCCGCAGGAAAATCGCACCCAGGAAGGCTCCGATGCCACCGGCAATCAGGAGCGACTGGATGGGCTTGGCGCGTACCTGGACGCGCAATTCCTCGGCGTTTTCGTCCGCCCATTCTTGTGCGTCTTCCTTGTATTCCAGCGCAGTCGTTTTGGCCTGGGTCGCGGCTTCCTCGGCCAGGGCCACGGCACGGTCCGCGATCTCTTCGGCCGAGCGCATGGCGAGTGCCGCCCGCTCGGACGCCACTTCGCTGACATCGCCGTAAAGGCCCTTCATGTCCGCCTGCAAGGCTTCAAAATCGGCACGCAAAGCGGCCAGGCGAGCTTCAATATTGCCGGGAGCGGCTTTTTTCTTGGCGGCCATCTAATAAAATCTCCAGTGCTTCAAAACGAAAACGCGACAAAGTCAAAATGGGGCTTGGTCCTAAGCGGCGGCTTCCCTGGCGGCGGGATGGAAAAACAGCGCCTGTCCCACCGTGGCCTGAACGGTTTCCGGCAGGAACGGCTTGGCGATCAGATAAGTAGGTTCCGGGCGTTCCCCGGTCAAAAGCTTTTCGGGATATGCGGTGATGAAAATCACGGGGATATCGAAGGAAGACAGGATCTCGCTGACGGCGTCGATACCCGAGCCGCCTTCGCCCAGGTTGATGTCGGCCAATACCAGGCCGGGGCGCTCGGACCGGGCCTTGGCGACGGCATCGTCCTTGGTGGCGGCCACGGCGACCACCTTATGGCCCAGTTCGCTGACCAGATTTTCCAGGTCCATGGCGATGATCGGTTCGTCCTCGATAATCAGGACCTTGCTGGCCAACTGGCTATCGATGGTCTTCTGGGCCTCCAGAATCTCGCGTTCCACGTCTTCGGGGCTTTCGTCCACGATGAAGGCGGATTCCTCCAGGCTGAAGGCCTCCACCGCCGTCAGCAGCAGGGCGGCCCGCTTATTGGCCGACAGGGCCCTGAGGCGCCCTTCCGGGTTCTTACCCGAGGTGGGGCCCCCGGTTTCGTCATAATGCTCCGCTGCCGACTGCCAGATCGCGTGGAAGATCCGATAAAGGGCTACCCTGGGGGGGACCCC
>Ga0070665_100007606_pt1 | contig 11016 bp, 5 predicted proteins | sample KBSS13metaG_FD_65862 | JGI IMG/M metagenome (GOLD analysis project Ga0070665, IMG submission 65862) | Switchgrass rhizosphere microbial communities from Kellogg Biological Station, Michigan, USA - KBS S1-3 metaG | ecosystem: Host-associated > Plants > Roots > Rhizosphere > Soil ...
TTCTACCAGCGCTTCGGCGTCGCTGTCTTTAGGATCGAGGCGCAGCAAGGCCTGGGCCAGCATCGTCAAATTGACGCAGTTTTCGGCCAGGGTGGCGGCTTTGCGCAGGGGCGGCACGGCCGCTTCAAAATCGTCCTGGGCCATGCGCACCAGACCAAGTGTCTGGTAGGCGAGCACAAGATTGATATTTTTTTCGATGGCGCGCTGGCAAAGATTGGCCGACGCTTCCAGGTACATGTCGCGTTTGGCCGGGTTGGCCACAGTCTTGGAGTGGACATAGGAGACATAGCCGCCGGCGGCAATCAAGTTGGGATTGTCGGGGAATTTTTCTTTGGCTTTTTTGAGAAGCTTTTCGCCTTCCAAAATTTTGGCCGGCCAGCTTTGTTTGGCCAGCGCCACCACCAGTCCGGCATAGGCGTCACCGGCTGCGTCTTCGCCCACCAGCTCGCGGTACATGTCCTCGGCGTCTTTATACTTGCCCTGCAATAAAAGCTCGTCGGCGTCGGCCAGGGTGGACGACCAGGCAGGCAAAATCCCGGTCGCCAGAAGGGCGACCAGGACCAGGGTTGATATGATTGATTTATTTTGCTTTCGACGCATCTTCAGCTTTTTTCCGCGCCCTTTCCGCGCCCTTCTCATCATTGTTTTTAGTCAAAACATCGGCCAGCTTCCGCCATAATGCCACATCCCTCGGTGACATGTTGGTGGCTTGATTTAAAATTTCGGCCGCTCCGGGAATATCGCCTTTTTTCAGCAATTCATCGGCCTGGTCAATCATCGGCTTGATGCGCATGTCGTTGACACGCTTGAGCGCCTCGTCACCGTCTTTGATTTTTAGACCGGAGGCCTGACGGTAACAAACCGCCGCTTCATCCAGGTCACCTTTTTTCTCCAGACAGGTCCCTTTCAGATACCAGCCCTGGCCGTCGCTGGGTGTCGCCGCCAGGACAACGTCGGCCGCCGCAGCACCGGCATCGTACTGTCCACTCTTGATTAAACCGTCGATGTTCGAATAAGCGGCGGCATTTTTGGCCGCGGCTGCTGCCGCTGCGGCTGCCGCAGGATTGCCGGCCGGCTGACCGCCTCCTTGAATGGCGCCACCGGATGCGGTGTCACCGGCTGGGGAGCCGGGTTGGCCGCCGGGCTGCCCGGGCACAATCGGCATGCCGGGTTGACCGCCGGGAGCGACCGCCACTTGATCGCCGCCGCCGCGCAGTTGCTGCATCAATTTATTGAGACGTTCATCAAATTTTTTGACGCGCAGACCCCTTTCGCAGGCGTCCATAGCGCCGGCATTATCGCCTATTCGCGATTTGCCTTTGGCTACGATATAAAGCATGTCTGCGTCATTAGGATTTTTGGCCAGCAGGTCCTCGACCTTTTGCACCGACTCGGCGATACGCATGGGTTGCACCAGACCTGAGTCTACGACCGCTCCGTGGAAGGCCAGACGGGCGCGGGCCAGTTCGGGACTGGTGGGATTGAGGCGCCAGGCTTTTTCGAAGCACACTTTAGCCCGGTCAAAATCCAGCTGCAAAAGATAGGAGCTGCCCAGAGTCAATTGATTGGTGAAGGAAGGTTGCAGTGTCACCGCTTCGCGCGCTGTTTCGGTCAGTCCGTGCACGGCCTGCATATTGCCGGGATTGAGCGCGGCGGCGCGGCGATATTCGACCATGGCATTGTTCAGTCGTTTGATAAATGTCGGCATGTTGCCTTGCTTTTTAGCGATATAGGCAAATTCCAGAAGTTTATCGGCCATAAGTACATGGCACTCACCCAGCTCGGCCTGGTCTTCTTTGCCCCAGTCTTTGCGCAGGGCAGTGCGCAGAGCGTCATAGCCTTCAACTGTTTTATTGGCACGCAGGAGGGCGCGGCCGAGATGATAATTGTTGGGACCGCTATCTGAAATATGACAGCAAACTCTGTATTCGACTGCGGCGATGTTGAAGAGTCCCTGCCCTTCGGCGCCGGATGCCAGTGATTGACGATAGGAAACATCACCCGGATTTTTGCCGAGGGCGGTAAGACATCTGTTCAGGCCGTTTTCGGCCGGACCGTTTTCGGGATCGGTAAAGAGAGCTTCACGAAATTGTTTAACCGCTTCCGGAAAATTTCTTTTGCCGGCCAGGCTGGTAGCGTATTGCAGCTGGGCGCCGGAGAGGTTGCGGCGGAAGATATCGTTGTCCGGATCGCCGTCCAGGGCCATTTTGGCTTCCTCTATGGCTTGAGGCCAGAGCCCTTTTTGCCCCAGTTCGACGCCGCGATTGTTGTGTTCGAGCGGGTTTGTCGGATTGGGTGTGGTCAGATAAACACCGCCCCCGCCGCCTCTGTGTCTGGCCTTGGCCGCGGCCGCGGCTTTCTCGGCAGTAGAGCAGAGGGCCAGAGTCAGGGTTATGGAAAGGGCTATAGGCAGTCCAGGCCTGTGATTATTGAAGTTCAAGTGTTTGATCCTGGTAAATTTCTGAGCTTATCGGACGCTTGAGCGTTCAGCTGGGGTTCCATAGAAAAGGTAATACCCATTCTTTGGTCCGGCCAAATTCTTTGCTGAGGCATTCATCTCACTGTAAGGTCGGGCATTTTTTGCGCAAGTGGGATTTACCCTGTATGCAAATAAAAATTTGGGGCCGAAAATCGGAAAAATTGTTGGCTAGCTAACAATTTCTTGGCAACTAACCTATTGGATGTTGACAAGGGCGGCGAAAAGAATTAAAAATGACTCACCCTGCTTGCCGGTTCGGGGTTTCGCTCGCAGATTTGGGAGAGCTGACGGCGGAATAATATCGTACTATTTAGTTGTCAAGCCTGTTTTCTTTCTTTTACTACGCTTTCTTACTAGTAAATAAGGGCATGAAATAAGCATCAGTTGTTTGTCCCGTGGAGGGATAAAGCGTGAAACAAGCACCCACAGCGAGCCTTCTTGGCAACCTGCTCCGAGCCCCTGCGGTAGCAGGCTTCGGCATTTTTGCCATGGCGCTGGCCCCCCTACTTATATTGTCCCAACCGGCTTTTGCCCAGTTGCCTCCCGTCAACATGGGCAAATTTGTGCATCAACCCGGTGACAATCAGTATTCCAATGGTACGCAGAGCGAGCGCCACGGCCCGCCCGGCGGCTACCAGGTCGTCAATCCGTCTCCCCAGCAGGTCCAGGGCCCCAGCGGTTGGACCCGCACAATCAAACGTCGTCCGGACATCTCCCTCGAACCAATCGTGTGTGACGAGCCTTTAGCCCCGGCAGGCTTTCCTCCTCTACCCGATTCGCTCGACCTCCCCGGTCTGCGTGGCGCATCCTTCTCGGCAGCCGGCGGCAGCGGCGGCGGTGGCGGACGCGGCGGTTACGGCGGCGGTGACGGCCCCGCGGCACCCGGCATGGGTCATCGTGCTCCCGAAAATCATGGCGGCTACCATACTTATGAGCCCGGTGCCTTCAAATCGGGCAACAAAACCGGCAAAGGCGCTGAAATGTACAGCAGCCACGACGGCGTATCCACCGGCGGATCGTCCGGTGGCAGCAAAGGCCCCTCGGCGGCCGGAGCTCTAAGAGGATTGGGCAGAGAGCCCAAACTTGATGATAAGGGCTCACCCGACGCCGCTCCCGATGCACCACAGGCGGTGCAAATCAATCAAGCTACAACCCAGGATCTTTCACTCCCGGATGACCAGGCAAACAGCGGCACCAAGCGCAAATCACAGAGCCAGCTCAGTCGTGGATTCAAAAGAATGGGGCAGAGAATGGGTCGTCAAATCACAAGACCGCTTTATTCGATGCCAATCAGAATGCCCAGTATGGGCGGTGGACACTAAAAATTGCTAAATGGCTTTGGCAAGTTGAACAATACGAGGATCAGGACATGAGAAGCGAAAACAAAAGGTGGATGTTAATTACGGTGGGTGCCATAGCGGCGCTCTGCCTTAACACCTTTACCACCGAGGCGAAAGCCCAGGGTTCGTCCGTTAACGTCAAAAAAGGACAGCTGCAGCAAACCGGCTGGTACAAATCCAATATGCAGGTACAGATTGTCGATGACGGACCGATCGTCCACGACTACCGTACCGCTCCATCCAATGACCCCGGCTATCAAATTCCCATCGGACCGGCGGGCGCCAACAATGGTCGCATTCCGGAAGGCGGTATCCCGCTCGGCGACGGCGGACCCAGACAAATGAGATTGGAGCGCAATACTCTGCCTCAGTCCGGATTCGGCCCCAGCAACATCCCCGCTCGCGGCATGGGTCCGGCTAACGCTCTGCCCCAGACCAAAATGGGCGGACTGGGCGGAAACGGCAGCAGCGGCCAACAAAAGACTACTACCGGCACATCGGCTCGTCCGATCGGTCGTCCTTCCACCGTATCGGCCTCGGCCGGACCGGCTGCCTACGGCAGTAACTATGGCGGCGGACAGGGTGCCAATTATGGCGGCGGCGGATCTTCATCCACATCATTAGGAGTCAGAGCTAAATTACTTGGTCACTAACCTGTATCACTAAAGAGGAATCTATTCAGTCCATGCGCGTATCGCTTACCATTCTAGTTTTTGCAGCAATGATGCTGACAGGTTGCACGTCTCTGGCGGGCGGCCTGGGCAAGCACGATGCCGCGACGAACGTTCCGGTGGGTGGTGGCATTCTTGGTCAGTTGAGACCAAAAGTGGATCCTAAATTCCTGGAGAAAGCAAAACAGGATGATATGGCGCGCATGGCCGAGCAGGCTGCCCAGGCTCAAGCGATGCAACAGCAACAGCAGCAACAAGCCAACGCCGACGGCAGCGGTCGCATTTTGCCGCAAGTTTCGACCGATCCTATTTCCAGTCAGGATGCCACTGCCAACAGCATCAACGCCGCACTGGACGGCGGCACTCCTTATCAGGGTGCTCCCAATCAGAGCGCTCCCAATCCCACCGGTGTGCCGGATATGTGGTCCAATCCCACTCCCGCAGCCAATACGCCGCAGCCGATGCCGCCACCACAACTGGTGGCTGACGCCAGCAAAGGCAAGGCCGCCAGTTATGGATCATATGGCGGCACCGTGCCCCCTCCGCCACCGGGATCTCTCTCCGGTGGCAATTTGACGCCACCGCCTCCGGCTGTGACATTGTCGACGCAGGCCAATATGTCGGGAGTCGATCCCAACAATCCCTACGCCAACCCTTATGCCAATCCTTATGCCAACCCGTACGCCAATCCTTATCTAAATCCTTATGCCGTACCTTATCCGGCTCAATATCCGGCGATGATGCAACCAGCCCAACCGGCCCGCCCGGCCGGCTTGTTCGGTTCCGGTGAAGCCGTGCCCCGCGCTCATGCCTCGGACGATATGCAGCCCGAGCGCAAGAGAACCAGTTTTGTGCCGATCACTCCGACCGGCATGGAGGCCCGTTCTCCTTACAAACAGCGTGACGATCTAAAAGTATTGTGGAAAGGAGCTCAGACCAGCGGTCCCCTGCAACAACTAATTACTAGAGACGCAAAATTAGCCGAGAGTTTAGCCAGAGTAGATGTCGGTCTGCCTGGCGATGCCACTAAAGGCAGTTTCTCGGTTGGTCAGCGCCAGGTCGACACTATCTTCAAGCCCGTGGCGCTCAATCCTAAAGCCGCTCCGGCAGTGCGTCGCATGCAGAGCGATCTGGTGCAGTCCTATTATCGTTATCTCTATACATATAACAAGTTTGCACTGGCCCAGCAGACCTCGGCCGCACGCAAGCAGGAAGCTGAAGTAGCCAATACCGATTCGGAAAAACAGAGAGCCCTGGCCGATCAGGCCCAGGCTCAGAACGAAGCCGACAGCGCCCGCGACGACATGAAGTCGGCCCAACTGGAGCTGGCTAACGCCGCCGGCGCCAATGCCGCTCGTTCGATTATCGGTAGAGTATCCGGTATCACACCCAATGCCGATGCCCTCAGTCAGCCGGAAGCCGCTCAGCCGGTGGCCACCGAAAACAAAGGTATGTTCGGATTTGGTATTCCTTCTATTGGTTCGATGTTTGGTTTCGGCAATAAAGCCAAAGCTGAATCCGGAGCGGGAGATGTCGCCGTAGCCACAGCGCTGCCGGCTAAACCAATGGCAATGCCCGCTCAGCCGGCCGACGGCGGCAAAAGGGCCAAAGCCGTCAAGAAAGGCAAAGCGGCTACAGCACAAGTTGCTGAAAAATCAGCCGATAAGGGCGATCTCGCCCCGGCACCGCAGCAATCCCAGTCCGCTCCTGAAGCAGTCGCCGAAAGTGCACCGGCCGCTGCTCCGAGCACAGTTTCAGTTGAACTCAAGGGAGTCAACATCACGGCCCGTAAGTCCACTCTTTCGGTTGTTATAAAAAATAATGGCCAGGGTGACTTTTCATTTAATACCGATGACTTTTCGGTGGCCGAAAACAACCGTAAGCTAACAGATGCGGCAATGAGAGCCGACTTCGATACGACTCTCGTGCAGCCCAATCAGGAAGTCAAAGGCACCATCACTATTTTTGGCAGACCCTGGAGCGACAGACTGACGGTATCTTTGTCCGACGGCACTCGTCTGGTGCAGATGCGACGTTAGACAAATCATTTTCTTAATATGTTCAGAGCACAAGTTCAGATTACTAAGGGTAGAGACGGAATGAAAATGCTAATTCAGCCGAAAAAACAAAAGAGCGGAGGCGCTTGCGGGCGTCGTCTTTTGGGCATGACGCTCTTATTTTCTTTACTAATGTTGCTTCTGACCGCGGTTAGCCCCGCTGCTTTCGCTCAACAAGTGGATACAGGTAAAAACGGCGCCGGTACTACACCCGAACCGGACGTTCTCTCATCCGCTCCCGGCCTTCGTGGTACCGCCGGTACCAAAGGTTATTTTGCCCGCTTTCCTTTTGCTAAGGCCGCCGACACAGCAGACACTCAGCACAAAGACCAGGAGACCGGCGTACAGGCTTCCGATAAAGGCACCGAGCACACCTGGCAGGCCTACAGTTTCGTAATGAAGATGTGCGACGAAGGTTATGGTATCGCCTATCAACAGCTGCCCATGCAGGGTACCGGTACTCCGGCTGCAGCCAGAGACAGTGAGCTTTTCGACAACTTGCTCACCACCTACGGTTTGCCCATGTCCGACTCGCAATTTCAAATTATTCAAAGAGAAAATAACCAGCGCTTGTTGGAGTTGGCCTACGACCCCGAGCGTGTTATGTGGATGACTTCCGCCACTTCGCAGACGACAGCCAGCGCCGCTTCCAAGGCCATGGCCAATACCGGTGAAATTGCACTCAACGCTGTTTTTGACCGGATCGTCAACGCCGACGGTAACGGCGCTCTGATCAACGTGGCCAATGAAGGTTCGGTGGCCGGTCTGCAATATCGCGGCAATGGTGATGACGTCAGTGTCGCCGAAGCCGTGTCCATGGTGCAGAAAATGTATAAACAAGTGTTTATACCGATGGCTATTCTTTTCCTCTTGCCCGGCGCCGTAATCAGTCAGGTGAAATCACTTGCCGGTAAGGGCTTCGGCATGAATGCCCCTGAGACGCAAAGCCCGTTTGACGGTATCTTGCGTTCGATCGTGGCAATTTTCCTCATTCCCGGCACACAAGTAATCTTGAGCTGGAGTATCGATACCGGTAATTCGCTTGCTTATTCATGTCGAGACTGGATCGACCTGCAGCTGATCACAAACTGGACCCAGGAACTTTGTTATGGTCCTAAGAAAATTAAGAACGCCATCAAGCCGCCCAATCCCGGCGGTGGTCAGGGTGCTCAGGGAGCCGGCGGTGCAGCGGGCGGTTCCGGCGGCAGTTTCGCTTCCAGCGGCGCTTCCATCGGCGGATCGATGCTCGGCTCTATTGGGGCCGCTATCGGCGGATTCCTCGGTGGTTTGCTTGACACTGCTCTGGGAGGCTACGCCGGTATCGGTGATGGTCTTGCCTCCAACCAACCGGAGGGACAAGCGGTTATAGAAGAGCAAGACTGGATGGGCCAGGGCTTGCAGACGACCTTGAACGGCGCCATGCTCATGTGCGCCATCACCTTGATTGTTATGACCGCACTGCAGGTGGTGACCGTCTGTTACCTGCTGCTCATGGGACCTCTGGCCGGTGCTTTTTATGCCTGGCCACAGGTGGCAAATACACATCTATTCCGTGGCGTCTTCGCCAAGTGGGTGGACGGTGCGATTAAAGTCAGTCTCTGGCGCTTCTTCTGGATGGTAATTCTGGCCATCATGACCCAGCGCCTGATATACCTGGGCGGCATGCCCCAGGACCTGAAATGGGAAGTGGCCGTTTTCATCTGTTTCCTCGGATTGATGATGGGTGTCCCGGCTGCGCCGTTTACATTCAATCCATATAGTGCCTTCGGCAGCGTCATGCAGGTTGCCAGACAGTCGAAGACAACGCAACAGGCCGAAACCGGTCAGGGCGCCAACACCGGGGGTGGTGGCGGCGGCGGTGGCGGCGGTGGTCAGCAGAGCAGCGGACCGCCCGCAGCCGGCAATGACAGCGGCGGCAACAACACCAGCAATAACTCCACACAGAGTGACAACCATACGACTGCCAGCAGCCAGAGCGAGTCTCCCGACGGCAAGAAGGACGGTCAAGGCAACGAAAGCACCAACCCACCGCCCTCGGCCGAAGCCAACAACGCTGGTTCCGGTTCGGGCAGCGGCAATACTTCACCCAACACCGGCGCACCGCCGATGATTGGTCAGTCCTCCGGACCGTCAACGGCAGGATCGGGCGGTGCTTCATCGACCGGTTCCGGCGGCAGCGGCAGCGGCGGCCAGGGTGGTGGCAACACTACCGTCAACGCCACTGTGGCCGACTCCGGCGCCAAGGCTATGCCTTCCGACGGTCCAGCCACACCGCTGACACCTTCCGCTAACGCCTCTACCAGCAATCCTCAGACGATCGTCAATCCCAATGCGCCTCCCGCATCGGCCAGTGGTGGTGCTACCGCCAGTGGTGGCGGTGGTGATAACAGCGGCGGCGATGAAGCCGGCGACAAGGCCAAGGGCAAGACATCTGCGGCTACGTCCGGCGCCTCGGGTGCCGCGGCCGACGCCAGTGGAGCCATCGGTCAGATTGCCGGTGCGGCAAATGGCGTACAGCCACCGCCTGCCTCCAAAAACGACGACGGAGGGGATTAACTATGAATATGCATAAATCCCCTGATTGTCTCTGGAGACAGGCTCAGGATGACACTAATCAGTTTTCTATAAAAGTAAATAGTGAAGTAAACGAGGGTAATGGAATGAAAGGCAAACGCAATAAAGAGGGAGTAAAAACATTACTAACTCTAGCCTTTGTATGGTTCGCCCTCCTTACCATGCCCGGAGCATTCGCCCAGGGCACTGGCGGCACTGGTGCCACCACCCAGGGTGCAGCCGGCGGCGACCAACCGGACGGCGCCAACGCCGACCCTGGTTCGGCCTGGACCAGCAGACACAATTACTTCCTGCGTTTCCCCGTAGCTGAACAGGCTTATAAGTTGGACAATGTCGGTGAAGACGGTAAGTCTCCTCCCGGCACGCCGGTGCAGCACACCAATCCCGGTGACATGGTTTACCAGTGGCCGACCATTATCCCCACTGCCGAATCTACTCCGCCCTCCGCCCGTGACGGTGTAATCGGTAAAAACCTCTTCAAGACCTTTGGTTATCCTGTTTCGGACAGCCAATTTCAGATTATCGAACGCTATAACCATAACCGCCTCCTGGAGCAAGCATTTGACCCTGAGCGCGCCATGTGGACAACTCAGACCGCCGCCGGTATGGGTGCCAACAACGCCGCCAACTCCATCGGTGCATCCGGTATCAACCAGGTCTGTCAGGCTATCGACTATTGCTCGATGTACTTGAACAACTTCACCGCTGAGCCCGGCAACGTATGGCAGAGAATCCGCGATCAGCTATTCATTCCTATGGCTGTTTTGCTTCTCCTTCCCGGAGCGGTTCTTGCCCAGGTGCGCGCCATTGTCGCTCAGGGTTCGCCTGTACTGATCGGTCAGGAAGTGCATCCTTTAGAAGGTTTGCTGCGCTCGATCGTGGCTATTTTCCTCATTCCCGGCAGCTTCCTTGTAATCAACTACGGCATAGACGTCGCCAACTCGATGACGTTTACCGTGGCCAGTGAATACACGCGCCTGTTTGGCAGCAACATGTACGATGACGCAAAATGCGCCATCCTCAGAGCCGTTCCCGTAGAACAGGCTAAGAACAGACGTAACGCCATCAAACAGGAAGAAAGACCTACGTCCAAAGGTTCGACCGTATGGGCCGTCTTTGAAGGCACCACAGTCGTCACCGAATTGCGCGATCCCTGCGCCGGCATCGATGATGTGCGGGTCAAGGACGAAGATGTTTCGTACACCAAGAGTTTGACACGTATGTTCTTCAACTCCGTCGTCAACGCTCAGGGTCTGACATGGGATCTGGCTTGCACATTCCAGTGCGTCTATCTCTATTACCTCTGGTGCATGGGGCCTATTGCCGCTGCTCTGTGGGTATGGCCGGTAGCCAGTCTGCGTGCCGCTCTCGGCTCGTGGTGTGAAGGTGTAATCACAGTTTGTTTCTGGAGCTTGTTCTGGAATACCGTAATCCTTCTTATGGCCTGTTTCCGTGGAGTAGGTGACTCGGGTACGATTGTGCAATCGGCCCTGTTGATTCTGGCTATCGCCAGCGTCAAGAGCGCTTTCGACTTCGGTGGATTGGCCGCAGAACTCGTCAACCAGGCCAGTATGTTCGCAGCCCAGGCTGCCAGCCAGATGAATGCTGGAGCTGGCGGTGGCGGAGCCGGCAAGCATGCCGGCGCCGGTGGCTCGGGTGCTGGAGCTGGCGGTCACGGCGGAGCCGGTGGTGGTCACTCCACCGCAGGCCACGGCGCGGGTGCTGGTAGCGGCAACGGTGCGCAGACAGCCGATACCGGAGCAGGAAGTGGTGCGACGTCCGCAACGGGCACACCTCCCAGCTCTACTGGTGCCGGTGCTGATGCGGCCAAAGGTATCGAATCCAGTGCTTCCAATGCTACGGCCAGTGGTCTCAGCCTCAATACGGCTGGAGCT
>Ga0070665_100007608_pt1 | contig 11015 bp, 11 predicted proteins | sample KBSS13metaG_FD_65862 | JGI IMG/M metagenome (GOLD analysis project Ga0070665, IMG submission 65862) | Switchgrass rhizosphere microbial communities from Kellogg Biological Station, Michigan, USA - KBS S1-3 metaG | ecosystem: Host-associated > Plants > Roots > Rhizosphere > Soil ...
CCCAGCCATTGTCTTCGCAGTTAAGTCGGGGCTGCTAACGGAGGAACCCATTCATGGCATACCAACCCAATCCGAACGATCCCTATCGTGCCGGCCTGAGCGAGGAAGAAATCCGCCAACAGGCCCGCCTCAACAGTCTGGACAATGAGTTGCAGGCCGATCCGAGCCTCGCCGAAGGCTCCCCCAGTGGCGCGAAGGTCGCGATGTTCGCCGTTGCCATCGCGGTGGTGCTGGGTGCCTTGTTCTACGGCCTCAACAATACGACCGTAAACCAGGCGGGCACGACGCCGCCCAGCCAGACCGCGCAGACGCAGCCGGCAAACCCCGCGGCGCCTCCGGGCATGCGTGACGTAACGCCGCGCGCCAACACCGAGCCGGGTACGACCACGGGTGCGGCGACCAACCGTCCGACGCCGCCGGCGCCGTCCAGCACGGACATGAACAAGGCGACCACGCCGCCTGCCGACAACGCGCCGGCCAAGCAGTAACATTCGAAGAGCATCCGAACCGATGCGCAGCGGGCCCCATCAGGCCCGCTGCTTTTTTTATGCTCGAGCGTGGAGGCATCGAGAACGGCTCAATCGGGATTGATTGCGTACATGCACATAATCGTGAAGTGGCGAACGGCAGGTGCACCGTAACGAGCGCGCTGTGGCCGCGTAGAGCCTGTAATGCGCGCACTTCCGCGCGGCGGCGAAATCAATCTCGAATCAAAGAGAAATGCGAACCATGAAAATATCTTGCAACGTCGCCGAGAGCGGCGGCGGATCGTATCGTCTGCTGGCTATCCTGCGTTGGGTCATGGTCGTCATCTTCGTGTCGTTCGGTATGCAGAAATTCACATTGCAATCGGCACAGGGCATCGTTCAGTTCATCAGCAACAGCCCGTTTATTTCGTGGTTGTCGATATTCGGCTTCAGGGGAGAGGCCTATGTCCTCGGCGTCGTGGAGTTTGCCATCGCCGCGCTGCTTGCGGCTGGGGCATTCAGCCCGATCCTGTCGGCAGTCGGTTCGCTGATGGGCGTGATCACGTTCGCGATCACGTGGTCCTTTTTCTTCACGACGCCCGGAGTTGTAAAATGGAGCTGGTCGAGCGACCCGATGGCCTGGAATCTGGCCGGCGAGTTCATTTTCAAGGACATCGTTCTGCTCTGCGTTTGCATCGTGCTGTTCGTGGCCTCCCTGCCGCAATCGGTTGTCCGGTCACGCACCGCCTGACACCGGCTCTGTGTCGGCGTCACCGACCTTCCGGCCTGCTACGCCCGAGCGCGAATTGACCGACCGGGCTTTCCACATGGAATTCGAGACCCGTCATTTTTGCAAACAGATCGATGTTGGTGGTGCCGATGGCGCAACCGCCAAGACCCATGTCGGTCGCGGCCAAATAGAATGTCTGGATCAGGTTGCCGGCATTCTTCAGGATCAGCGAATATGCGATCGAGCTGTATTTCCAGGAGATCCGTCCAAAACGGGCAGCGATCGTGATCAGGACCTGCGGCGGACCGGAAGCATCCATGGCGAACTCGGCTGCGGCAACAAGCGCGCGGAGTTGCTGCGCGGAAGCCTCGATCGCCACCAGCGCGTGGCCACCCGCGTCGTAGTGGTAAAGCCCGGGCGCAAGCCCCTCGCAGTTCGAGACCGCCAGATACAATTCCAGCTCGTACGCGCTGCCGGCCGACGGATAGGGTCTCGTGCTGTAGGCGATTTCGGGGATGCCTTCGGAATTCGCTTCACTCTTCCATTCCGACAGCACGCGGGCGGTGGTGCCGAGAAAGCGAGCGAGTTCGGCGATCGTGACCGGATGCGCGTCATCGAAATCCCGGACTGAATGGCGCTCGCGCAGCAGTTTTCCGAACGGCGAGATCGGATCCGAGGTCAGGAATTTGCCCAGGTCGATCTTCTGCCCGGGCCAGGGTGGACGTACTGCAGGCAGCGGCGAAACGACGTTTGCATACGCGAAGGTGCTGCCGACGGGATTAACGTGCCGGCCCTCCGTGCTCCGCGTGTGAAACATCAGATCGTGAAAATCCCAGAGAACGAGATTGCCGTCGCCTTCATTCACCCGAAGGCCGTCGCCGCTTTTCGCATCGAGCTTGAGCAGGAATTGGCTGTGCAGCAGCAGTTCGAGCAGATCGAGACTGAAGGCGGCGGCGTGGCGGCGAAGCCTGCTGATCTTCTGAGGCCGCGACAGCACAGCAAGAGTGGCGGCAACGGCGGGATCGCCAATTCGAAACAGCGCGGCGGCGCGCGGCGATTCCAGCACCATCTCGTTGCCGCGCCGGCGCAGATTGGCGAAGCGCGACAGCACGACGGTGTCCCCCTCACCGAGCTTGGCGCGCTGCGGCCAGTACTCGGGAATTTGCGGTTCGATGACCACAACGGCCTGCTCGTCACGCGGAAAGGACAGCCGATATTCGATCAGCCCGTGCCGGGCCAGCCGGCGCACCAGGCCGTCGACTTCCCTCGCGATGGCGCTCTTGCCGGCAAAAGACGCCAGCGGCAGGCCGTCCGTCAGGCCGCGCGCGCGCTCCAACGCAGTCGGGCTGAGGTGCCCCAGATTGACAAGATTGCCATCCACGGACGCAGCGATGCTTCCGTCCGACTGCATCTGCGGCGAGAGCTGACGGTTCAATCTGACGGCGATGACGGGCGCGATCTTCCTGGCCGGCTTTTTCCGGGGAGCGCGCACGAAAGACCCTTTCAGGTGTGCGGCAGGAACGGCGTGAGCTCGCTTTCCAGCCGCGGACGGTCCAGCAATCCAAGCTTCACGGGGACGTCGTAAAGCCGGCCCGGAGCGTAGCGGCGATAGAAATGCCGCAGGCCCGGAACGAGCACGCGAACGACCGGCACCTCGACGTCAGGCCGGGTCTGGTCGAGCACGAGGAAATCGTACCCTGCCCGGGTCGCGATCTCGACACAGGCATTCACCTGATCGCGCGTATTGTCGTGAACCTCCAGGTCCGGAGCCGGCGGCACAACCGGATCGTCGCTCGGGATCAGGAACGGGTGATCTTCCAGGCGCAGCGGATTGATACCGTCAAGCGATGGCTTCTCGCCGGTGCCGCCGCCCATCATGCCAATCGACATGAACTGGGTCAGTTCGGTAAGCGAACGCAGCAGCGCTATGCGGCGATCGAAATGCGCGCCGGAACCGAACTCGATGTTCTCGTGGCCGTTCTGCATCCAGTGCATGATCGCCACGTAAGTCGGAACGCCGAGATCGCTGGTGATGTCGAGCACCCATAAACGCCGCCCGGCATCGGCAAACTGGGCTTGCAGATCACGGACGTAGGTATCGTCGAATTGCTTGAGATCCAGCTCGGCGCGCTGCACCCGGTTGTACCACCAGATTGCGTAGGCATCGCGCTCGACCAGTTCGAGAAAACCCTGAACGATGGCTTCCTCGCGGGTGTTGCCGGCCGCGCAACCGTTGGAGTCTGTATGGAAGCCGCCATAGAAGAAGTAGAGCAGACCGGTCGGAAGAAATTTGAAACGCTTGTCGCGCAACGACCAGACCGGCGACCACTCGGTCTTCATCGAAGGATCGAACGGCTCAGGCACCGGGTGTGAATCGTCCGCCTGCTCGGCATGCCTGTTTTGATACTGCGTTTCGCTGAAAAACTGGATGTCGTTGGGATGATAGGCGTCGCCGGGGGCGAAATCGGTAAAGCGGCGCGCCGTCCTGATCTCATCACCCTGGAAAATCCCCGAATAGCGCTCGATGGACTCCATCAGCGCGCTTGCCTCACCCTGCTCGGCCGTGGAGCCCTTTCCGAAGCTGCCGCCGCTCAGTCCGGAGCGGAGCTGATCGACGCTCTGCGCCGGCGCAGAGAAATTGTGATAGGCGAAAAAATTGGTGTTCATTGGCAGATCGACCTCGATCTGCTGGAGCTTCGTCACCACGCCGGTCAACGGGCTGACATGCTTGCGGAAGCGCGCCACGGTAGCCCGGGAGGTCACGGTGCGATATCCACCGCTGGTCATGACGAGCTTCTGGCCTTCGGCAATCTCGATTGGCGCCGCCGCCCGGCGCGGGTTCTGCAGTTTCTTGTTACCGCAGATCGGACATTGCGGGCGCCGCGCGACGAAGTGCTTGGCGACGACAGCACCGGTCAGATCGAGGCTCGCGATATGATTGCCAAGATCGGTGCGGAAGCCGGACGCAATTGCTTTCGCGATTTCGACGGCGGCGAAGTGAAATGCGCTATGTCCGACGGTGTCGCCGACCAGCGGCGATACGGCTACCGCCTGCGCCGGTCCGCGGTCGAGAAATCCCTTGATCTCCCGGTTGCGGATCATGCGGTCGAACAGACAGTTCCAGCAGGCGCTCTCGCCCGGCCTGAATACGGGACCAACCAGCGGAAACACGCCGGACGGCTGCACCAGCAGCCAGGGCGTCTTGTCGGCCACGCGCTGCCGGTTCATCTCGGCGAGTCGCCTGTCGAGATAGTCGTTCACCAGCGTGATCGTGAGCTTGGGCGATCGCTTGGCGATCTGAACGCCGAGTTGGCTCAAGGCGGCGGCAAGCTCCTTGCCGCCTTTGACATCGATCGCTTCGACGCGCACCGGACAATCGCGGAGATTCTGTTCGGCGAGTTCGAGAGGCAGGCCAAGGCTCGCCCAATATCCGGCGACTGTGCCATCGAATGGCGGTGCACCTGCAACGACGTATCGGCGATCGAGCAGCCGCTTGATTGCTTCCTCGATCTTGTCGACCGGAAAACTCTTCGAAAGCTGGCGAACGATCTCCGGCGCCGGCTTTCCGTTTTTTCCGATCGCCGCGGCTACCGCGCAATACAGCTCGCCGTGCAGGAAAAACTTGCGACTTTCGGAATAGAGGCAGACCACATCGGGGGGAAGTATGTAGGCGGTGAAGTTCGGTGAAAATCGCAAAATGTCCTTGCGGGACTTGCTCGCAACGCGCTTCTTGCTTGTCATCGGATAGCTATCCACCCCGGCAGGCAAACGGAACAACAAAAACAAGAAAATTGGCCGGGTCGATCGCGAACCCGGCCAATGAAATCGTGGCGTGTCGACACAGGATCAGGAAGCGCCGCTTAGCACCAGCGGCACCGCCCCCAGGATGCACAGCAACCTGTGCATGCTACGCCGGGCACGCCTATCCCGATCCAACCAACGCCGCAGCCACCACAGCCGCCGCAGCCGACGCCGCATCGGCACGCTCTGCATCCACCGCAGCCGCGACAACCACCGCATCCGCGGGCGCCGCCGCATCCGCGACAGCCACCGCATCCACGGGCGAGCTGCACGCCGCTAAGCGCACTTTCTTCTTCGTCCAGGAAGAGATGGAAGGTGGCGAGGCTGACGTCGGTAAGTTCTTCTTCACCGAGCTTGATCATCATGCCGGGTGAAAAATTCTGCGCCTGTTTAACGTCACCGGTCGGTACGGCCGATGCCAATGCGCTTCCTGCTAGTGAAAATGTTAACCCGGCGGCACCCAGCGCCGGTAGTGCGGTTTTGGCTATGCGCTTCTTTTTCGAAGCTTGCTTCGCTCGCGGCATGGTCGCATCCTCCACCATTGCAAAGAAGGATATCTCGGTGCCGCAATCCTACGCCGACGAAATAAGACAGGCAAGATTCATGCGCACACGAAAATGTAATGCCGCCCGTTCAGATTGCATTCATCTTTATGAACGGTGCCGCCGCATTTTCGCCATTGCAGCAACGGTCGGCGGCGGTCTTGCAAAATGCAACGACTGTGACTTGGTGCAGTGCGCAATCACCTCCAGGCCGGGACGGAGGAATTAGCTTGGCCAATCAACCCAGAAGCTTCGCCTGGTATGAGCTCCTGACCACGGACGTCGCGGCAGCAGGAGCCTTTTACGGCAAGGTCATCGGTTGGGGCGGCAAGGATGCGTCGACGCCGCAAATGGCCTACACGGTGCTCACCTCCGGCGACGCGCCGATAGGCGGGCTGATGGATATCCCCGAAGAGGGACGGCGAATGGGGGCAACGCCGCGATGGGTCGGCTACGTCGCCGTCGACGACATCGACGCGACGGCCGCACAGATCAGGCGGCGTGGCGGCGCTGTCCTGCTGCCGCCAACAGACAGCAATATCGGCCGGGTTTCTGTGGTCGCCGATCCGCAAAACGCGACTTTCGCGCTGGTCAGCGGGCTGACATACGGCCAGCGGCAACCAGGCGGGATGGACGATTTGGGGCGCGTGGGCTGGCACGAATTGCTGGCTCAGGACCGCAACAAGATCTTTGATTTCTACGGCGAGCTTTTTGGCTGGCAGAAGGCCGAAGGTGAAATCGATCATGCGGATCTGTATCAATCGTTTTCGGCGGCCGGGCAGACGATCGGCGGCATGCTCACCAAACTTCCGAGCGTGCAGCCGTGCTGGCTCTATTACTTCAATGTCGACGACATCGGCATGGCCGCCAGGAACGTCAATGATGGCGGAGGCCGGCTTCTCCAGGGTCCGATCGAATTGCCTGACGGTTGCTGGATCGCGCGATGTGCCGATCCCCAAGGTGCCCTGTTTGCACTGCAGGGCGCTCGGGGCGAGACGGAAATCGAGCAACCCTCTACCTCGCAAGTCGCCTGGTCCGCCAAGTGGGGCGACATTGCTTCACAGGGCCGGATGGTGCTGCGAAAGCCGAAGCGCTAGGCAAGGACTCTCGCAGCTACCGCCCGTGATAAGTTCACACCCTCAGCTGAACATCTTGTTGAGTTCGCCGCCGGGATAGCCGTTGGCGAATTCACCGAATGTCCCCTGCTCGGCCATCTCCTTTGATGCCCTCATGAAACCGGTCCACGCCATCCGCGCCAGCGCGCCACCGACGCTGATGCGGCGCACGCCGAGATCGCCCGCGATCTTCAGCGACGGCCCGGCCGCGCCGACCAGCAGATTGACGGGCCTTGGCGCGACCGCCTTCACGACAGCCGAAATCTCTTCCGGCGTCGCGATGCCGGGCGCATATAGAACATCGGCGCCGGCCTCGGCATAGGCGGTGAGCCGGTCGATCACGAGTTTCAAATCCTTCTGTCCGCGCAGGAACGCCTCGCAGCGGCCGGTGAGCAGGACGCCGCTATTGTCGGCATCGATGGCTTTTCGCGCCGCTTTGATGCGATCGACCGCAAGCGCGCGATCGAACAACGGTTTTGCGTTGTCTCCGGTAAAATCCTCGATCGAAAGGCCGGCAACGCCGGTCTTCACCGCGCGCGCGACATTGACGCCGACCTTGTCGGGCTCGTGGGCAAAGCCATCCTCGAAGTCGGCATTGACGGGGATATCGACCGCCGCGCAGATCGCGGCGAGATGATCGCAGACATCGTCGACGGTGACGCGGTTGTCGGCCTTGCCGATCGTCCAGGCAAAGCCCGCGCTGGTCGAAGCCAGTGCCTTGAAGCCGAGATGCTGCAAGGCCTTTGCGCTGCCGACATCAAAGGGATTGGGGATGATGAAGCATCCGCTTTCGTGCAATTTCCTGAATGCGGCGCGTTTGTCAGCAGGTGTCAGCATGGTCTTTTTCCTCGATGTTTGTTTGCGTCGCCAAGATAGGAGAGCAGCGCCCGTTCCGCCAGACGCCTCACGCTACGACCTTGCGCAGGAAGGTCCGCTCCTCGGCCAGGATGAACTTGTTCTCCTCGGCGAAACCAAAATTGGCCATGCCTTCCGCGTCCGTGCGCAGCCGCGCCCGGTAGCTTTCATAGGCGGCGAGGCTTTCGAACGAGATCAGCGCGAACGCGATGTTATTGGTGCCCTCGTGCGGCATCCAGTAGCCGATGAGATCGCCGCCGCATTTCGGAATGATGGTGAGCCAGTTCTTCGAATATTGCTCGAACTGCGCGCGCTTGAACGGATCGAGCTGGTAGCGGATGAAAACGGTGACGGTCATGACGGGCTCCGATGGTTGTTGCCGTCATTGCGAACGCGGCGAAGCAATCCATGCCGTTGCAAGCGGATAGATATATTGCGTCGTCGCTTCGCTCCCTTGTGCAAACGCTTCGCGTTTGTCGCAGGCAATGACGGAGAACGATACGTCGAGCCTGAACAATACCCGCTTGCCGTACAGCAATGCTTCGGCTAACATCGAACTATGAAAGCAGGACCCGACATTGCCATGGTCGCCTCCCTCGTCGGCGATCCCGCGCGCTCCAACATGCTGACCGCGCTGATGACCGGCCGCGCGCTGACCGCGAGCGAACTGGCGCACCAAGCCGGCATCACGCCGCAGACCGCGAGTTCGCACCTGGCGAAGCTCGAGGCCGGCGGCCTGATCGAGCCCGAGAAACAGGGCCGTCACCGCTACTATCGCCTCACCGGGCCCGATGTCGCCCATGTGCTCGAGGGGCTGGCGGGTCTCGCCGAGCGCGCCGGCCACACCCGCGTGCGCACCGGACCAAAGGAGCCGGCGTTGCGGCGGGCGCGGATCTGTTACGACCATCTCGCCGGCGATCTCGGCGTGCAGATGCTCGACAGCATGCGCAGGCAGCGGCTGGTACGGCAAACCAAGCAGGACATCGAGCTCACCGCTGAAGGCAGGCGCTTCATGGCGCAGGCGCTGCAGATCGACACCGAGGCGCTGGCGCACCCTCGCCGTCCGGTGTGCAAGGCCTGCCTCGACTGGAGCGAACGCCGCCATCACTTGGCCGGCACGCTGGGCGCCGCCGTGATGAACCGCTTCACCGAACTGAACTGGGCGGCGCGCGATCCGACGCCGGGCAGCCGCGTCGTCAACTTCACCCGCACTGGCGAAAAACGCTTCGCCGCGCTGTTCGCAAGCGAGCCGGCCTAAGCTCGGCGCGGAAGCCAATCCGGCGAGAACGCAGACCAAACGGTGCCTGCGTCTCGCCGAGACTCCACGAACCAACTGCTTCGAACCATTGCCGCCGCGATTCCGCTCGCGTGCACCACCCTGCCCGCCCGCTATGCTTAGTCTGCCTTCCCCGCGGCCGCGGATGTCCGATTTTACCGCAACCTCGTCGGTTGCGGGAAAGGAGCGATGCGTCGATTCAGCCCTCGCGTGCAATGCGGCGTAACAATCGACGCGGGGCAAGGGAACTGTGTGCCACGGACAACAGTTACCATCGCGACAAAGCGATTGCGCCGCCGGATGTTGATCGTTCAGGGCGACGCGGTGTATCTCTATTCTCTAGACCGATTAACCGGCAGACTTGAAGGCGAAATAAAGGCCATGCGCGCCTTGATCCTGGCATTGTTCATTCTGACGATCGTCGACAGCGCGTACCTTGCCAAGGCTGGTCTGAGCGACACGCCCCGCGAAACCTTGGCGCCCACCGATACAGAGATCGCTGCCGACGAAGCCACTGAACAGACCGAGCAGCAGATCGGCCTCACCAAGGCAAAGCGTCGTGAAGTGCAACGCGGGCTGACAAGGCTCGGGTTCGGCACCAAGGTGAGTGGCAAATTCGACGAATCGACTCGCGCCGCCATAACGCGCTGGCAGGAGGAACGCGGCTACCCAACGACTGGCTTCCTCAACGCCGCCCAGCACAAGGTACTAACGGACTCCGCGACCGAGGCTCGCAAATCTGACCGTAAAGACCGTCGTCGCGCCGGCGGCCGTACTCGCTACTCGCGCGGTGGTGGCGGTCCGATCGGCGTGATCGGCGGCGCGGCGCACGGCGTAGTGCGCGGCGTGGGCGGCGTGGTCGGCGGATTATTCCGCAGGTGAATTTACCGGTGCGTCGAGATCCGGGAACAGCCGGATAGCGACGCCCGACGGGTGCGAGTCCGCCGGGACGTCGCTGCCGACCGGCTCAGCCTTTCTTCACCATCGGGCACGCGCTCTCGCTCAGCGGCCGCGCCGCCTGCTCAGCGGGAACCGTGGCAAGGAGCTTGAGATAGTCGAACTGGTATTTGGATTCCGAGGGCTTCTTCACCTGCAGCAAATAATAAGGCCGCATCACGCGCCCGTCCTCGCGCACGGTGCCCTTGGTGTAGAAGTCGTCGATCGGCAATTCCTTCATCTTGGCGACCACCTTGGTCGCATCGGTGGTGCCGGCCGCCGCCACCGCCTTCAGGTAATGCAGCGTCGCGCCATAGGTCCCGGCGTGGATCATGCTCGGCGGCTTTCCGCTGTTGCGGGCGACGAGGCGTTTGGTCCAGGCGCGGGTGGCGTCGTCGAGGTCCCAGAAGAAGGTCTCGCTCGCCGTCAGGCCCTGCGCCGCTTCGAGGCCAAGGGCGTGGGTGTCGGGGAACTGCAGCAGCAGCGCTGCGACGCGCTGATCGCCTTTGCGGCCCAGGCCGAACTCTCCGGCCTGCTTGATCGCGTTGATGGTATCGCCGCCGGCGTTCGAGAGCGCGACGATCTTGGATTTCGAGGCCTGCGCCTGCAGCAGGAAGGAAGAGAAGTCGGCGGTATTGAGCGGATGGCGCACGGCGCCCAACACCTTTCCGCCTGCTGCCGTGACGAACGCCGAGGTGTCCTTCTCGAGGGCGTGCCCGAAAGCGTAGTCGGCGGTGATGAAGAACCAGGTATCGCCGCCCTGCTTCACCAGCGCCTGGCCGATCGTCGCCGCAAGGCCGTAGGTGTCGAAGCTCCAGTGCACACCGTGCGGCGAGCAGGCTTTCCCTGTCAGATCCGACGTGGCGGCGCCGGTGTTGATGTCGACGGCGTCGTGCGTGCGCGTCACCTCGCGCACGGCGAGGCCCACCGCCGAATTGGGAACGTCGAGGATGAGCGTGACGCCCTCGGTCTGGATCCACTGGCGCGCGATGTTGGCGCCGATATCGGGCTTGTTCTGGTGGTCGGCAAAGATGACTTCGATCGGCCGGCCCAGCACCTTGCCGCCGAAATCCTCGACCGCCATGCGCGCGGCGTGGACCGAGCCCATCCCGGAGAGATCCGCGTAGAGTCCCGTCTGGTCGTTGAGAACACCGAGCTTGACTGGTTGCTGTGCGACCGCCGAGGCGGTCAGCCCCGCTCCCCACAACAGGAGCGCGAGCGCGGCAATAATGTTGCGACGCATTAAATCCCTCCCCTTGATGCAGCGACCTCTGAATGCCGGCCGCCTTGGCA
>Ga0070665_100007609_pt1 | contig 11013 bp, 4 predicted proteins | sample KBSS13metaG_FD_65862 | JGI IMG/M metagenome (GOLD analysis project Ga0070665, IMG submission 65862) | Switchgrass rhizosphere microbial communities from Kellogg Biological Station, Michigan, USA - KBS S1-3 metaG | ecosystem: Host-associated > Plants > Roots > Rhizosphere > Soil ...
CGAGGTCAGCCCCTTGAGCGAACGCCTGAGGCGCGGCGAGATCAGTCGCTGTTTCTCGCCTTCGGAAAACGCCTCGGCGCCGCTCCAGAACAACGGCTGGCCGGCGCCGCCGCGACGCAGGTACTCCGTCTGCCAGGCGTGACCGTAGCCGGCCATCGTCAGGGCGGCCGATGCGCCCTGCTTCAGCAGCCGCGGCACCGGCCAGCCGTCCATCTGCTGCCGCTCCAGCGCCTGCAGCCAGTTCGGATAACCGATGAACATCTCGTCGGCGCCCTCGCCCAGCTGGCAGACGGTGACGCCGTTGTCGCGCGCGAGCTTCGCGAGATAGAAGAGCGGCACGCAGACCGGGTCGGCAATCGGCTCGTCCTGCAGGTGCACCATCCGCGGCAGGAAGTCGACGAGCTCGTCGACGCTCAGCCGGTATTCGTGGTGGTCCGACCCGATGCGCGACGCCATCTGCCGAGCGAAGTCGAGCTCGTTGCGATAGGTTGCGTAGTCGCGGTCGTAGCCGATGGTGAAGGTCCGGACCGGCCGCGACTCACCTTCCGAGAACAGCGCCGCGTTGGTGCTGGAATCGAGGCCGCCGGACAGGAACACGCCGACCGGGACGTCGCTGACTTTCCGCAGCTTGACCGACGCGCGCAGCTCGGCCAGCACGCGCTCCGCGATCTCCTCGTCGGACGCAGACTCGATCGGCTCGACCTCGTCCCAGACGTCCCAGTAGCGCCGTTCCTCGATCGACCCGTCCTGCGCGACACGCAGCCACGATCCCGACGGGACCTTCCGGATGCCGGCGAACAGGGTCTGCGGCGCCGGCGTCGTGAGGAACGAGAGGAAGTGGTAGAAGCTCTCCTCGTGAATCTGGCGCGGCTGATCCGGATCCTCGAGCAGCGCCTTGATCTCCGAGGCGAACGTCAGCCGGCCGTGATGCAGGCTGAAGTAGAGCGGCTTGATGCCGATGCGATCGCGCACCAGCCACAGCTCGCGGCTGCGCGCGTCCCACAACGCGAACGCGAACATGCCTCGCAGGCGGTGCACGACGTCGATGCCCCACTGCTCGAACCCGTGGAGCAGCGCCTCGGTGTCGGAATGGTCCGTCTTCCAGCGGTGACCGCCGAGTGCGACCAGCTCGGCGCGAATCTCGGCGTGGTTGTAGATCTCGCCGTTGAAGACGAGCCACAGACTGCCGTCCTCATTGGACATCGGCTGGGCCGCGCAGTCGGCGAGGTCGATGATCGACAGCCGCCTGTGGCCCAGGCCGATGCGCCCTTCGGGATCGATCCACGTCGCTCCGCCGTCGGGCCCGCGATGGCGCATCGTCTCGCGCATGCGCGTGACCAGCGGTTCGGTCACGCGAAACGGACCGCGGTCGAGCGCCAGGACTCCGGCAATGCCGCACATCAGAAGGCTGGAGGCCTACTCATAGTCGAGCAGCACTCCCCTGAAGGCGCGGAAGAACGCGCTGCCGACGGCAAAGAAGAACAGCGAGAGACCGGTGTAGACCAGAGCCACGTGCAGCGGCGGGAACCGGCCCAGGAGAAGGCTGTCGCGGTAGACCTCGAGGAGATAGAAGACCGGATTGAGGTAGAGCACCGCAGCAAGACTTTTGGGAACCATCTCCACCGTGTACCCAATCGGCGAGACCCACATCAGCAGAAACATGAAGAGGCTGATGAAATAGCTGATGTCGGGCAGGCCCACGGCAATGCTGGAAAGGATCCAGGCGAGCCCGCACAACATCATGACCTGCAGCGCCCAGATGACGGGCAGCCAGAGCACGTGAAGCGTCAGCGTGCCGTTCAAGGCGGAGAGCAGAATCACGACGGCGAGGCCCACCGCCTGGCTGATCGAGGCCACCAGCACCGCGCGAACCGGCACGAGCTCGATCGGCAGCATCACGTTCTTCACGAGATGGATGTTCTGCTTGATCGAGACCGCGCCGAGCGAGATGGCGTCGATCATGCCCAGATAGGGGACAAGGCCGCAAAAGACATAGAGCACGTAGCCGAGCCGGCTGAACCCGCTGAACTGTCCCTTGAAGAGCACCAGGTAGACGAACAGGTAAACCGACAGGTAGAGAGCCGGCTGGAGCACGAGCCAGGCCATCCCGAGCACCGATCCTGCGTACCGCTTCGAGAGCTCCACGCGCGTGATCGCCACGAGCAGTTGCCTGTTGACCGCGAGCGTGCGAGCCATCGCGACCGTGCCGCGGGCAATTGCAGAGACCGGATTAGCCATCGGTAGGGACGTGACTTCCTGGATTCGAGAGACTCGCGTCGCGCACGAATGCCGCACGCGCGTCCCCCGACGCCGGCGAATCGATCCAGGCCTCCGGACCGATTGCGAATACGAACGCCGGCGCCGTCGCGACGTCGATCGAGACGCTCATCTCGAGCGCCCGGCACGGAGTCCGGACGCCGTACGACGGTGAATACCAGGCATCGGCGACCTCCACCGCGAGCGCCGGATCGACGCGAATCCGCCAGCGGCCGTTGACGGTGCTCAGCGCCAGAACGCCGCTCTCGAGCCGTTCGACCTCGACTCCGGGCGCCACATGAAAATGCCAACGGAGCGCATGGGTGCCGGACCCGCGCAATCGGTCGGCGATGAGCAGCGTGCCGCGGTTCTTGAGGAGCCGAAGCGCACGCTCGTGCACGACCGGGGCTGACAGCCGCGCGTATCCGGTGTGGCGCCCCTGGTATTCGACGTGATCCGCGGTGTCCTCGAAGGAGAGATGCTCGACCGTCGAGGTTTCGAACATCCGAAACAGATAGTCGGGCCTGATCTCGTTCTGCTCGGCGCCGTCGATCTGGATCGTGTTGTGATACCCGGTGCCGCGAAACAGGTTTCTCGCCTCAGGATTCGACGTGTAGACGTAGCTGCCGGGATCGACGACCAGCGGAACTCCGTCCGCGTGAAACTCGAAGCTCAGAAGATCGTTGTGCTTGTGGTTGCCGAATCCGTTGGTGCCGACGCGGCCGTTGGTGACGAGCAGGTACGCGTTCGCGCTCTTCGCGACAACAATCCCGGCATCGTTGAAGAGCCGCGCCGTGTCCGGGTACTTGGCGGTGCCCGCTTCCATCACGCCGACGCCGTAGCCCCACCACGCCGCTTCCCATGTCCCGCCGTCACCGGCGAGCGCGAGCCACGACGGCTGGCCGAACATCATCGCCGAGGGGGCCAGCACGTGCCGCGCATCCTGCGGCTGCCATGCGCCGTAGTCGGTGAAGATGTGCAACCTGCCGTCGTCGGCGTCCCCGACCTGCGGCAGTCCGCCGTCGGGCCGCAGGACGGCGGCCATGAACGACGCCATCCGGTCGAGGCTCGCCCGATATCCCGGCGACAGCGGCGTTCCCTCACGCTCCGCCAGCCGCGCGCCGGCCAGAAACAGCTCCAGCACCAGCCGGTGATACGGCACCGACGACTCGTAGTCGGCGCCGTCGGGAAGGATCTGCACCACGATCTCCTGCTCCAGCCAGGTGCGGCACTCATGCAGCCAGCGCTGGCCGACCGGCAGATCGGCGAACACGATACCGAGGCCATAGAGCCCGACCACGTTGCTGAGGAAGTGGTTGCTCGTCACCTCGTACTTGTTCTCGAGGTTGCGCTCGATGAAGACGCCGACGTCGAACAGCGACTCATATGCGCCGGCCATCGCCTGCGCGTCGAACGCTGCCGACTTGCGAATCAGCTCGAAGGCGATCGCCCAGTTGAGCGCACGAATGGCGATGTCCATCGTACACACGTACTGGACGCCGATGCCGACCGGGTTGATCTCCATGAAGTCGGCGTGCTGATCGACGATCTCCGCCGCGTAGCGTTCGTCGCTCGTGAGCCGGTACGCCTGGCCGAGGGTGATCCAGTGCTGACACCGGCCGATCTCCCACGGCCATTTGATGTCGGCGAGGCCGGGACGCATCTGCGGGTTCCAGTCGCTGTAGGTAAACCCGGTCGGGAACCGGAGACCGGCGATCGGATCCACCGCCCAGTCGATGGGACGATATCCGTTGGTGCGGGGAGACCTGGTCGGATCGACCACGGCGCGCCAGCCGCTGCCGAGCAGATCGAACTCGTGGCGCAGCACGCGGTCGGCGGAAACGCGCGTCTGCTCGCCCTGAGCAGGACAACGCTCTGCCAGCGACAAGACCTCGTCGTCCGACAGATCCGAGTAGAGTCGTCCCGCCGCGCGGCGCCCCTCGAGCCACGAGTCCCTGGTCAGGTTCGCGAGCGCGAGTTGGTCCGCCCAACGTTCGGGCGGTCCGAGCGCCGGCGCGGACGCCGACGATGGAGGCGCCGTCGGCGCGGCGTCGGCGGCGGTGACGCGGCGGAGCCACTTCGACAGGCGGCGCAGCATCACGCCCGGCTCCTGGTGGCCTTGATGATCACGTTCCATCCCATGAGCCGGCCGGCAAGATCCAGCGGCATCCATCTGAGCCACCCGGGCAGTTCGTGCTTCATCAGCTGCCGCTTGTACACCACCCGATGATCGAAGCCCTCGAAGAGCTTTTTCAGACGCGCAGCGGTGTAGACCTTGACCAGCGGACGGGCGTCGTTCTGGCTGATCTCGACCGATCGCGACATGATTTCGCCCATCGAATGGTGCTTCAGCATGTCGCGCTCGAGCCCCAGCCTCCACACCAGCTCACGCCAGTAGTGGATCGAATCCTCGGCATACATCATCACGATCGCCTTGCCGCCCGGTTTCAGCACGCGGCGGATTTCCTCGACCACGCGCCTGGTGTTCGGCGTGTGGTGCAGCACGCCGTTGCTGTAGACCAGGTCGAACGCGCCTTCGTCGAAGGGGAGGCGCTCCGCGTCGTGGTGAACGAACCGGCCCTGCAGATTCCGGCAGGCGAAGTTTTCCTGCGCCAGCTCGAGGTGTCCGCCAGACAGGTCCAGATCCGTGACGCGAGCCCCGTGGCGCGCGAAGCGGCTCAGGTCGGTGCCGATGCCGCCGCCGATTTCCAGCACGTCGTGACCGGCGTGCCGATCGAACTCCATCACCGACGGCATCCACGGGGCGTATTCGCCGTAGCGGTGCGCTTCGACCTCCTCGAACCATTCACGGGTGTGCGGCTCGGTAGTGGTGGCGTAGTGCGTGCCGACCGGGTTGTTGTTCCACTGGTCCTGCACTTGTTCCTTGTAGGCGTCGCCGGTATCGACGCGCTCCACGGCCGCGCGTCCGACGTCCGCCTCGGACAGGTGCTCGTGCACGAAGCGCCAGATGTTCTCGACGTGACGCCGCCAGGAATAGATGTCGAGCACCGCCTGGCGCGCATTGCGGCCGAGCGCGGCGGCGATATCCGGCCGATCGACGAGCGCGACGACTGCGGCGACGAACTCCCCGACGTCGCCGGGCGTGCACAGGACCGCACGTTCGGAAGCGACCTGCACTGCAGCGCTCGTGACATCACGGACCCTGAGCGCAGGCGACAGCACCTCGCCCAACTGCTCGAGATCGCTGCAGACGATCCCCTGGCCCATGGCCATGTACTCGAACAACTTGGTGGGCGAGCCGAAGAACCGGCTGTCCACCATGTGGCTGTTGTGCGGCGAGACGAAGACGTCGCAGGCGCCCAGCAGGCGCGCACCCTCGGCCTGCGGTACGCGTCCGGCGCTGTGCACGCGATCCTGCAGGTGGCTCCTGGTCACCGCCTCGTCGAGCACCGGCTTGTGCGAGCCGTCGCCGATCAGCAGGAACTTCGCCGCCGGCGCCTTCTCGCAAATCGCGGGCACCGCCGCCGCGAGCACGTCGATCCCGTGCCAGCCGCCGAAGGTGCCCGAGAAGCCGACGACTCGATCGGCGGGCGCGAAGCCAAGCTCGGCGCGCACCGCCTGGCGGACGGCGTCTGGCCGTGGCGCGTACTGAACCGGATCGGCGCCGTTCGGATTCACCAGAATCTTGCGCGGATCGACCTTGCGCGCGACGAGCGACTCCTTCAGCACCTCTGAGACGACGGTGATCAGCGTCGCCTGGCGGAAGGCGGCCTCTTCCGCGCGAACGAAGATCCGCTCGTACTCGAGGCTCGTGCCGTTGAAGCTGCGGCTCATCGAGATCTCGGAGCCGTTGTATTCGAGGATGTACGGGATTCCGAGCTCGAGGCTGACGAGCGCCGCCGCGAAGTTGCCGAGGCAGAGGCGCTCGTAGATGTACGCCGGGCGGTTCATCCCGAACGCCACCTTCAGGATCGGGTAGTAGTGCCAGGTCGCCGCGAGCAGCGGGATCTCTCCGGCCGAGTCGGACGCCGGCGGCATGACGACCTGTCGCAGCCCGAACTCGTCGAGCATCGGGAAATGACTCGCCATCAGGCACGTGAAATCGTCGGTGAGCGCCGCCAGTTCACGGGCGACGTAGCAGGTGTGGCCGTAGCTGCCGCCGGAGGTGAGCTGCACCCAGTAGTCGGTTCGCAGGTACACGCCGGTGCCCGGAATCCGGTTCGTCTGCGACGGCACGTTGATGTTCGGCGGGAACGGGACAGGGCGAGCGTCGCCGTAGAGCCGCCGCAAGGCCATCGTGCACCGGTCGGCGATCTCCGGGCCGGCGTCGGGCTCGCGCGGCGACACCAGACCGGTCACGCGGCGCTTCAGGCGATCGGCGGTGCAGACCATCCAGAGCCGCCAGTAGCTGGCGAGCACCTCGGCATCGACGCACTCGATCGCCTGCTCGGACGGCCAGTGGAACCAGACCCGCCGGCGCTGGGCCAGCACCGACCTGGCGAAGCGCAGATGCGAGGATCCCGGCCAGCCGCGTTCCATCGCGATGATGACCCCCAGCAGCTCCGGGCGCTTCGCGATCTCGCCAAGCGGATCGAGGCACGTCGCCATCGGACCCAGCCGGATCGGCATTCGGTGGCGCTCGGTCGTCTCGGCCAGGCCGGCCTCGGTCACGGTGGTCGCCGCGCCGAGGTTGGACGCGACGTAGAGACACGAATCCATGGCGGCGTTCGTCACGCGCGGGGCTTTGTCGCCTTGATGATGACGTTCCAACCCATCAGGCGGCCTGCCGTCTCGAGCGACATCCACTTGAGGATCCACTCGAAATCCTCCGGCAGCTCGGCGGCGATCATCTGGCGCTTGTACACGGCGCGAGCCTCGAATCCGTCGAACAACCGCTTCAGCCGCCGCGCCGTATACACCTTCACGAGCGGCCTGGCGTCGTTCTCGGTGATCTCGACGTGCCGCGACATGATCTCGCCAATCGAATAAGTCCGCAGCATGTCGTGCTTCAGGCCTTTTTCCCAGACCAGGCGGTACCAGTAGTGCCAGGAGTGCTCGGCGTACATCATCACGATCGCTTTGCCGCCCGGCTTGAGCACCCGCTTGATTTCCTGCACGACGCGTGCGGTATTCGGCGTGTGGTGGATGACGCCGTTGCTGTAGACGATGTCGAAGCTGTTGTCGGGGAACGGCAGCGTCTCGGCGTCGTGGTGCACGAAGCTGCCGGCGAGCCCTCTCAGCGCGAAGTTCTCCTGCGCGTGGGCGAGATGACCGCCCGACAGATCGACGTCCGTCACATGCGCGCCGTGGCGCGCAAACTGACTGAGATCGGTGCCGAGCCCACCGCCGATCTCGAGCACCGCGTCACCGCCGTGCCGGCCGAACTCCATCACCTCGAACATCCAGGGCGCGTAGTCGCGGTAGCGGTACTGCTCGACTTCCAGATACCACTCGAGCGTGCGCCGCGGCGCGGTCTTGGCATAGTGCGACCCGACCGGGTTGTTGTTCCACTGGTTCTGGACTTCCTCCTTGTAGGCATCGCCGGTGTCCACCCGCTCGATCTCCCTGGCCGGCTCGGCGACGGCCGGTGGCGGATCGGCGACAGCCACCGTCTCGACCCGGGCGACGGCGGGCGCGGCCGCGCGTACCATCGGCGCCGGTTCGGGCGGCCGCTCTCCTGCGAGGAAGCGCCATACCCGATCGACGTGGCGCCGCCACGAATAGAAGTCGTGCACCGCCTGGCGTGCGTTGCGGCCGAGGGCCGACGCGACCTCGGGACGCTCGACCAGCGCGACCACCGCCTTCACGAACTCGTCGACGTCTCCCGGCGTGCAGAGGACCGATCGCTCGTCGGTCACGGTGACGGTGCCCTTGTCGAAGTCCGCGACCCGCAGCGCCGGCGACAACACCTCTCCGAGCTGCTCGAGATCGCTCCCGACGATCCCCTCACCCATCGCCATGTACTCGAACAGCTTGGTCGGCGATCCGAAGAACTTGCTGTCGACCATGTGGCTGTTGTGCGGCGACACGTAGAGATCGCAGGCGCCGAGCAGCCGCGCCCCTTCGGTCTGCGGCACGCGCCCCATACTCTTGACGCGCCCGACGAGGCCGTGCTCGGCGACCGCCGCGTCGATCAGCGGCTTGTGTGTGCCGTCGCCGATCAGGAGGAACCTGGCCTGCGGCGACCGCGCGCAAATCGCCGGGATCGCCTCCGCCAGCACGTCGATGCCGTGCCATCCGCCGAAGGTGCCGGAGAAGCCGACCACCCGATCGGTGTCTGCGAACCCCAGCTCCGCGCGCAGCGCCCGTCTGGCATCCGCGGCCGGCGGCGCGTAGACGTCGGGATCGGCGCCGTTCGGGTTGACGAGGATCTTCCCGCCGTCCACACCTCGCGCGATCAGCGAGTCCCTGAGCACCTCTGAGACGACCGTGATCATCGTCGCCTGCTTGAAGGCCACGTCTTCCGCTTCGACGAACACGTCCTCATGGGTGAGGCCGACGCCGCCGAAGCTCCGCGTCATCGAGATCTCCGAGCCGTTGTATTCGACGATGTAGGGAATGCCCAATTCGCGGCTGAGCGCGGCGCCGCAAAAATTGGCCTGGCACAGTCGTTCGTAGATGTAGGCCGGCCGCAAGGCCTCGAGCGTGACCTTGAGCACGGGGTAATAGGTCCAGTGAGCCTTGAGCAAATCGGTCTCGTTGCTCGTCTCGGACGGCCGCGGCAGAACGACCTGGCGGATGCCGTAGTCGTCGAGCAGGCCGAACCGGTTGCCCATGAGGCAGACGAACTGCCCGGTCGCGGCGGCGAGCTCCTTGGCGACATAGCAGGTGTGGCCATAGCTGCCGCCCGACGTGATCTGGGCCCAGAAGTCGGTACGCAGATAGACGCCGAGCCCCGGCACGACGGCTTCCGCCCCCGGCGCGCGCGAGAGATCCGTCAGCGGCACGGGAGAGATGTCGGCCGTCAGCGCCCGCATCGCACGCCGCGACCGCTCCGCGACGGCGGCGCCTTCGTCCGGCGTCTCCACCACCACCGGCGTGGACAGCCTGGCGATCGCATCGACGTGCGCGGCGTCGCCGCGCCGGAACACGTCCCACGCGGAACGGACGCGTCCCGCGAACTGCGCTCGCACGGCGCGCGCGCGTCGCGCCGTCCGGTGCACCGTGATGAACGCCCAGAGACGCCAGTAGGTGCCCAGCCGGTCCCGATCGATGACTTCGATCGCGCTTTCATTGGGCCAGTAGAACCAGACGCGACGCCCCCGCCCCAGGATCTTCGAGGCAAAGCGCAGGTGCGCCTGTCCGGGCCAGCCTCGTTCCATCTCGACGATGGCGCCCAGGAGACTCGGCATGCGATCGAGCTCTCCGAGCGGCTGCAGGCAGATTGCCGCCGGCGCGTCGGCGATCTCGAGCCGGTGGCGCTCCGTCGTCGCGGCCAGACCCTCGTAACTCACGATCCTGGTGGCTCCCAGGTTCGGCGTTACGTAGAGACACGATGCCATCCCTACTCGCTCCCTTCGTCCCGGTGGTGCAGCAGGTCTTCGATGTGCAAGGCGACCGCGGTCGTCTCGACGATGTCGCCGAAAGGAATCGGCGACGGCCCGCCCGACGCGAGCGCGTCGCCCATCAGGCTGAACTCCTCGGCGTGCCCCTTGTCGGCATCGCTGCTCTGCCAGAGCACGCTGCCGTCGCTGGCGCGGGTCAGCTTCTTGAAGTCGTCGACGACAAAGGCCTCGCCGTCGCAGAAGACTTCGATCCGCTCCTTGGCCATCCCGGTTTTCGGGCCGAGCGAGGTGTAGACCAGGTTCGCGACGCTGCCGTCCTCGTAGCCGATGGTCGCCGCGAAATTGTCGCTGCGCAGGTACGGCAGCGTGCCGGGATCGATCGACGTCGCCGCGATCGACTTGACCGGCGACCCGGTCAGCGACCTGAAGACGTCGTACATGTGGCACGCCTCGCCCAGATTTCGCCCGCCTCCCTGCTCGCCCTGCACCCAGCTGTCCAGCGGGATGTAGCCCCCGTTGAGCCGGTACTCGATCACCAGCGGCGCGCGCCGGGCCGCCACCAGCGTGCGAATTTCGGTCACCGCGGGTGAGAACCTGCGGTTGAAGCCGACCATCAACAGCGGTTTGTCTTCGAGGCTGTTGTAGGTCGAGACCACCGCATCGAGCTGGCTCCAGGAGATGGCCAGCGGTTTCTCGACGAACACGTGCTTGCCGGCCGTGAGGCACTCGACCACCTGCGCGGCGTGCTCGTGGTGACGCGTCGCGATCACCATCAGCTGAAACGACGGATCGTCGAGTACCGTTTTCAGCTCGGTGGCGAGCACCTCGACGCCGTTCTCGCGCGCGAAGTTGCCGCCCTGCGAGCTGTTGCGGGTGACGACGCCGCGCAGGAAGTAGCGATCCTTGCGCTTCTTCATCTGCGGCACCAGCATGCTGATCCCGAATGCGCCGGCGCCGACGAGCGCGTAGTTGACCAGCTCGGTGCGGGCCGGCTTGTGGCCGCGCACCGTGATCCGGGTCGCGTCGGCCGGTTCGGGCAGCGTGCGGGTGTCATCCGGGTACCGGATCAACACGCCGAGCGGCGGCGTCCCTGCGGCCCCGGCGAGCGCAGCGTAGGCTGCCGGCGCCTCGTCGATCGTGATCACCCGGTCGATCAGCGCGTCGATGTTCAGGCGGCCCGAGGCGATCAGCTCGAGATACGACTGCATGTTCCGGTTGAGCGTCCAGCGGACGTAGCCGAATGGATAGTCCCGGCCCTCGGCTTCATACGCCTGATCGTAGCGGCCGGGTC
>Ga0070665_100007612_pt1 | contig 11011 bp, 9 predicted proteins | sample KBSS13metaG_FD_65862 | JGI IMG/M metagenome (GOLD analysis project Ga0070665, IMG submission 65862) | Switchgrass rhizosphere microbial communities from Kellogg Biological Station, Michigan, USA - KBS S1-3 metaG | ecosystem: Host-associated > Plants > Roots > Rhizosphere > Soil ...
ATCAGCGCGGCGATCGCTGCCTCGCTGCCGGCAACCGTGCCGTTGATGCCCTCGTGCGCCAGAAGCAGCGTGCCCTTGATGCCAAGCCCGCAGCAGAAGGCGGCCAGCGGCACGCGCAGCGCCTCGAAGGCGTCGATCCGCACGAATTTGTACAGCGCGGCGACGCGAACGGGTTGAGCTTCTGCAGGCGTTGTCATCGTCAAGCCACTAAACTCTGCTGAAAGCCAATTCAAGGCGGAGCCAACGACGCAGTCCTTCGGCGGCGTCGCCCGAACCCAGGCTGCCGGTGCACGTGACATCGCGACACGCCGGCTTTCGTGGACTCGGAATCCGCCTTCTGCTAATCGGTTGAAATCATCGTTCCCGGAGAGACAAGCGCATGCCCAGCAAGACCGAGAAGCTCCTGTCGCTCCTCAACGGCCAGCCGGTCATCCCGGTGCTGAAGATCGCCAATGTCGCCGACGCCGTGCCGCTGGCCCGTGCGCTCGCCGCCGGCGGCCTGCCGGCAATCGAGATCACGCTCAGGACCGCCGATGCGCTGGAGGCGATCCGGCGCGTCGCCGGCGAGGTCGAGGACGCCATTGTCGGCTCCGGCACCATCCTCGACGCGAAACAGTTCGATGAGGCGGCCAGGGCCGGCTCGAAATTCATCGTCAGCCCCGGCATCACCGGCCAACTTCTGGCAGCGGCCAAGGACAGCGAGGTGCCGCTCCTGCCCGGCGCCATCACGCCCGGCGAGATCATGGCCGCGCGCGAGGCCGGCCTGCGTTTTCTGAAATTCTTCCCGGCCGAGCAATCCGGCGGCATCGCCTCGCTGAAGGCTTTCGCCTCGCCGCTCGCCGACGTGAAGTTCTGCCCGACCGGCGGGATCACCGGCAAGAACGCGCCCGACTATCTGAGCCTGCCCAACGTCATCTGCGTCGGCGGTTCCTGGGTGGCTCCCGACGACCTGGTCAAGGCCGGCAAATGGGCCGAGATCGAAGCGCTGGCGCGCGCCGCAAGCCAGCTCAGACGATAACATCTTCCATCAGGACACAAAAAACCCGGCCGGCTTTCGCCGGCCGGGTTTTTTGTGTCGATGTGGTCAGTGGCAGACCTTGACCTTCTCGGTGACCCTGTGGTGGTGAACCCAATGCGTCACCCACTTGGTCCTGCAATGGTGCTTGCCAGTCTTGATGATCACAGTTTCAGCCTGAGTCGGCGCAATGGCGGCCGATACCGCAGCCAGCGCCAGAACCGATGCCACTATCAAGTTTTTCATGAATATCCCCGTGTTGGAACGAACTGAGCTTAACCCATGCGGAGGCGGCATGTTCCGTCCTCACGAGAAGTTTTGTCCGGCGTGATCGCGCTCTGGCAGTCAGCTGTGGGACTGGTTCCCGCTCATGGATTCGAACCACGATTCACGCCTTCAAAGGGCGCTGTCCTACCGTTAGACGAAGCGGGAAAACCAGCCTCGCTGGTAGCATTGCGGCGCGCCGAAAGCCAGCATGCCCCGGAGCGTCTCCAACCCCTGTCACGCAAGTCACGCGACGTCGTCGCAAACAAAAGCCGCACGGGTTGCCCAGCGCGGCTTTCGGATAGCTGACCGGTCCTTACTTGGTCTGGAAACGGGCGACCGAAAGGAACTTCACCGCGTTGCCGGTGAAGCGGTTGGTATCGACCATCTGGTTCTCGGCCTGGAAGCCGGCCGTATAGACCTCGCTCGGCGGCGTATGCACCATGTTGTAGGCATAGCGCGGCGCAGTCGTGGCGCTGGAAACGGTGGCGACGGTCTCGCCGCTGTTCAGCGCCCAGCGCGCGGCCTGCGGCGCGGCGGCAACCACCACCGCCTTCGGGCCGGGCTTGAGATCGTGGGCGGTGGCCCTGGCTTCCTTGCGCGTCGTCTTCACGCCGGCGCCGATCGCCTGGGCGGGATCGGAACCCGCCGGGCGGCTGACGATGGCATCGCGCGGCGACGCCGCATCTACACCGGACGGATCGTTGAACGCCGAGCGCGGCTCGAGCGAGGCGACCTGATAGTCGCCGCTGCTGGCGCTCGCCTGGGTCGTGGCGTTGGCCTCGTCGAGAACGGCCTTGACCTCGTCCGGCTTGGACTCGTCAGGCCGCGCCGACGGCAGCACCGAGAACGCATCGGTCGCGGTCTTGTGCTGCGCGGTATCGGCCAGAGCCAGCAGCACGTCCTTGTTGTTCGCCGCCAGATCGGCCGGCAGCGAACGGTCGGGACGCCAGGTCGGCAACGGGATGTTGTTGATCGCCACCTGCGCCGTTTCGGCCGCGGACGCGGCAGTGGCATTGTCCGGATCGGTCATGCCGAACGGAACGCTGGCCGGGGCCTGCGCCGTCGCCACCGGCTGCTCGGTGGTGGCAGTGGCGTCCGCCGTGCCGAACGGTACGTTCTCAGGCTGCTGCGCTCCGACGTCGGCCTTCGGACGTGGCGCGAAATCGGGCAGCGGAACCTCCTTGGCCGGGAGTGCCGCGATGATCGTCTCCGGCGTGTCCTGCTCAGGTTGCGAATCGTCCGCGCTGTCGTCGGCGATCTGCGGGATGTTGGCGCGCTTGGCGTCCTGCGGCGACACGATCGTTATGCCGGGAAGGTTGCTGCTCTTGGCGGCCACGGCCGGCTTCGCCGTCCTTGGCTTGGGAGCCGGCGCGGCGGTCGCGACATCGGCGCTGTCGTCGGCCTCGTCGTCGCCGCCACCGAAGAAGGCGGCAAGCAGGCCACCGGACTTCCGGGTGGAGCCGCCGGCGCTGGCCAGTTCGATATTGGGAGTGCCGGCGCCCTTGCGCGCCTTGTAGGCGGCAACCGCCTGCTCATAGCCGGGCAGCGGCTTGCCGTCGCTCGGCACATGCAGCGTCTTGCCGTTCGGGAATACGCGGACCAGTTCCTGGCGGCTGATGCCCGGCCAGTGGCGCACATTGCCAACGTCCATATGGACGAAGGGCGAGCCCGACGTCGGGTAATAGCCGACGCCGCCGCCCTGCATCTTGAGGCCGATGTCGCGCAGCTTCTTCAGCGGCACGCCGGGGATGTAGAAATCCATCGCCTTGCCGAGCATGTGCTGGCTTTTCTCGGCGACGCCGCGGCTGCGGCTGCGCAGCATCGAGTTCGTCGACGGCGAGCGGTAGCCGCAGACGACCTGGATATAGTCGGTGGCGCCGCTTTGCCGATAGGCTTCCCACACCAGATCGAGCAGGCGCGGATCCATCTTGGTCGGCTCGTTGCGCCGCCAGTCACGCAGGATGATGTTGATCTTGCGCAGGCCCTCGGGATCGTAGCGGCCATTGCGCTTGTAGACGATCTCGGCCTTTTCATGCGTGTGGAGATGATAAAGCTTGAGCGAACGAACTTCGGCCTTGGCGCCGGTCGCGGCCGCCGCAAAGAACCCAAACGCAACGAGCACAGCAGCCAGCCATCTAGGCCAGACGCTCATTTGATAGTGCCGCCCGTCTTTCTGTCGTTCGACTTTGTTCAAATCAAAAGGCCTTGCAGGCTGCCGTTTGTCCCCGGATTTGTCCAAACGGATGTGTGATTTTCACATCCGAATATCGATCCTAATGGTTAATCATCGCTTATTGAAGCCGAAATGCGGTAACACCGTGGCGATATCCCGTCAAAAATATTGCACAGGGTTTCTTGGTAAACTGCTGGTTTAGATCATGATTCCGCCTTCGGCCGAAACACGATCTGTTACCGCTAGCCTTAATGCGTGAACAAGCCACCGTATCGCCACGGTTGGCACGCTTCGCGCTCTCTCGCTTGAGCTCTTATGGCTGCAAGCTGGCCCGGGCCTTGCGCCGTCAGGACGCCAGCCGGTCGATCCGACCGCTTTCCGGGTCGATACCGTATTCCTTGAGCTTGCGGTAGAGCGTCGAGCGGCCGATGCCGAGACGGCGCGCGACCTCGCTCATCTGGCCGTTGTAGTGATCGATCGCCAGCTTGATCATTTCGAGCTCGACCTCGGCCAGCGCGCGCACATTGCCGCGCTCGTCGAGCGCCCGGAGCGTGCCGAATCGCGACTGCAGCCTGGCCGGAAGGTCGAGGGCGGCCGGTGCCGCCAGGCTTTCGGCCGGCAGTTCGTCATTCTCGCCCGCGGGACCGTCCTCAGCCTCGCCGGAACCTTGAGGCGCGACTTCGGCATCGAGGGTGAGCGTCCCTTCCACCTGCGCCCGGATCTGCGGAAATTCGTCCTCCGTCAGTATCTCGCTTTCGGCCAGCACCGAGGCCCTGAAGACGGCGTTCTCCAGCTGCCTGATGTTGCCCGGCCAGTCATAGGCCTGCAGCATGGCAAGCGCCCTCGCCGAAATGCCGCGCAGGCGCTGGCGCGGATCGGCGGGCGCCACCTTCTCCATGAAGTGGCTGACAAGGTAGGGGATGTCGTCGCGGCGGTCGCGCAGCGGCGGCACGAAGATCGGATAGACATTGAGCCGGTAGAACAGGTCCTCGCGGAACCTGCCGTCCTTGACCTGCTGCAGCAGATTGCGGTGCGTCGCCGAGATCAGCCGGATGTCGACCTTGACCGTCGAGCGGCCGCCGACCGGATCGACCTCGCCATCCTGGACGGCGCGCAGCAGCTTGACCTGCACGTCGAGCGGCAGGTCGCCGATCTCGTCGAGGAACAGCGTGCCCGAATGCGCCTCGACGAACTTGCCGGTGTGCTTGTCGGTGGCGCCGGTGAACGAGCCCTTCTCGTGGCCGAACAGGATCGATTCGACGAGATTGTCGGGAATGGCGCCGCAATTGACAGTGACGAAGGGTTTCGAGCGGCGGTCACCGCTGCCCTGGATGGCGCGCGCCACCAGTTCCTTGCCGACGCCGGATTCGCCCTCGATCAGGATCGGGATGTTGGAGGCCGCCGCCTTCTGGCCGAGACGGATCACCCGGTCCATCGCCGGACTGTGCGTGATCAGGTCCTTGAAGCTCAGATGGCCACCGCGCCGCCGCGACGTGCGCTTGACCTCATCCTCGACCGCCTCGACCTTGAGCGCATTGGAGATCGCCGTCTGCAGCCTGTCGGGTGAGGCCGGCTTGACGACGAAGTCGAAAGCGCCGTGGCGCATCGCCGAAACCACCGTCTCGATGCCGCCCTGCGCCGTCTGCACGATGACCGGCACGCGGATGTCGCGCTCGCGCATCGCCTTCAGCACGCCGATGCCGTCGAGGCCGGGCATGACGAGGTCGAGGATGACCACCGACACGTCGCGGCCATTGGGCCCGTCGAGCACGCCGAGGCCCGCTTCGCCGCCATCGGCGACGATCGCGCTGTGGCCGAATTTCGTCACCGCCGCCTCGAGCAGCCTACGCTGCACGGGATCGTCATCGACTATGAGTATGGAACCTGTCATGACTGTTTCGAAAGCCCGGCCCTATGAATTCCCCATGGATCATCTTGGCACAGGGTTCTAAATAAGGTTTCAAAAAACCCGGTGAACGAATTCCTTAGGATTTGACCGGCTTTTCCCTTTCCCTTGATTCCAGAAGGTATTTGTTGATGCGCATGGATTCTGATCGGCAGCGAGCGACGGTAGCGTCCGGTCACGGCGCGGCGGAGCTCGGCGACCTGCCGGAATGGAACCTCGCCGACCTCTATTCGGGCATGGAGGCGCCGGAGCTGAAGCGCGACATCGCCAGGGCGGCGCAGGACGCCACCAGCTTCGAGGCCCGCTGGAAAGGCACGCTCGCCGCCGAGGCCGGGCGCGGCAGCGCCGGCAGGCTGGGCGAAGCGCTTGCCGCCTACGAGGCGCTGGAGGAACTGATCGGCCGCATCGTCTCCTATGCCGGCCTGGTCTATGCCGGTAACACCGCCGACCCGCAGCGCGCCAAGCTTTATGGCGACATCCAGGAGAAGATGACGGATGCCAGCGCGCATCTCCTGTTCTTCGCCCTTGAGCTCAACCTGATCGACGACGCGGTAATCGAAAGCGCGCTTGCCGCCGACGCCGGCTTTGCCCACTACCAGCCCTGGGTGCTCGACCTGCGCAAGGACAAGCCCTACCAGCTCGAGGACCGGGTCGAGCAGCTCTTCCACGAAAAGTCGATCACCGGGCGCGGCGCCTGGAACCGGCTGTTCGACGAGACGATGACCGACCTGCGCTTCGACATCGACGGCGAGGAGCTGGCGCTGGAGCCGGCGCTGAACCGTTTGCAGGACGCTGACAGCGAGGTGCGCCGACGCGCCTCCGATGCGCTTGCCCGGACCTTCCGCGGCAACCTGCGCACCTTCACGCTGATCACCAACACGCTGGCCAAGGACAAGGAGATCTCCGACCGCTGGCGTGGCTTCGAGGACATCGCCGATTCCCGCCACCTCGCCAACCGCGTCGAGCGCGACGTCGTCGATGCGCTGGCGGCGGCCGTGCGCGAGGCCTATCCGCGCCTGTCGCACCGCTATTATGCGATGAAGGCGCGCTGGCTCGGCATGGAGGTGATGAACCACTGGGACCGCAACGCGCCCCTGCCCGAGACGCCGCAGGCGGTGATCCGCTGGGACGACGCCAGGGATACGGTGCTGTCGGCCTATCAGCGCTTTTCGCCCGACATGGCCGAGATCGCCCGCACTTTCTTCGACCGCAACTGGATCGACGCACCGGTCAGGCCCGGCAAGTCGCCCGGCGCCTTCGCCCATCCGACCGTGCCGTCGGCACACCCCTACGTGCTGCTCAACTACATGGGCAAGCCGCGTGATGTGATGACGCTGGCGCATGAGCTCGGCCATGGCGTCCACCAGGTTCTGGCCGGCGGCCAGGGCGCGCTGATGGCCTCGACGCCGCTGACGCTGGCCGAGACGGCGTCGGTCTTCGGCGAGATGCTGACCTTCCGTTCGCTGCTCGACCAGACCACCGACCGGCGCGAGCGCAAGGCCATGCTCGCCCAGAAGGTCGAGGACATGATCAACACGGTGGTGCGCCAGATCGCCTTCTACGAATTTGAGCGCAAGGTGCATGCCGAGCGCAAGAACGGCGAACTGACCTCCGACAAGCTCGGACAGTTCTGGCTCGAAGTGCAGGCCGAGAGCCTGGGGCCGGCGATCAAGCTGCGCGACGGCTACGAGGTCTTCTGGACCTACATCCCGCACTTCATCCACTCGCCCTTCTACGTCTACGCCTATGCCTTCGGCGATTGCCTGGTGAACTCGCTCTACGCGGTCTATCAGAACGCCGAACGCGGCTTTCAGGAGAAGTATTTCGAGATGCTGCGCGCCGGCGGCACCAAGCATCACTCCGAGCTTCTGGCGCCCTTCGGCCTCGACGCCACCGACCCCGCCTTCTGGCAGATCGGGCTTGGTGTGATCGGCGGCCTGATCGACGAGCTGGAAGCGCTGGACAAATGACGCCCCGCTCAACGTCGCGCTCGGCCAGAACAGTTTAGCCTGAGCGCATGTTTGGGACCGCTTTATTCTTGTCCTAATTATCTGTTCTTGAATAACTCTGCGTGGAATTTTTCCAGTAGCTTTCGGCAAGCCGTATGCTAGCGTTCCGCCTCAAGCTCAGCCGGAGCTCAGGCCAGCGATATCCGTGCCGGCACTGACGCATCGGTGAATGCGATGGGGATCGTTGACCAAAGGCGCAAAGCCGATCGTCGACAGCTCGATTGAAGCCGGCTGCTCCGCCAAGCGCGAAGCACCATTGAAGGGTCCTTGCGCCAAGGTACCGCTCCGGGCCACGGCAGACGGATCGAACTGGAGAGAGAGACAATGAGCACCTTTTTCTATGTTCTCCTGGCGTTCATCGTGGGTGTGTTGGTTGGCTGGTTTATCTGGGGCCGCCTGCGCGGTGAGCTCGACACTCTGCGCAGCGATCTCGACCGCACGCGCAGCGAGCGCGACAGGCTGCGCGCCGACACCGATCGCCTGACCGGGGAGCTCGATGCATGCGGCCGCGCCCGCGCCGATCTCGAGCGCCGCCTGCGCGAGGCGCCCGCCGCATCCGGCGCGGCGAAAGCCTCCGCCGCAGCGCCGGCGACGCTCGTGTCGACACCCGCCACGGCCAAATCCGCGCCGGTAAAATCCACCCCGGCCAAACCAGCGGCCGCCAAACCCGCTGCCGCCAAGAAGCCCGCCGCGGCCAAGACAGCGGCCGCGCCAAAACCGGCGGCCAAGGCAGCCGCGCCAAAGGCAGCCGCGCCCAAGGCGCCTGCGGCGACGAAAGCCGACCCGGCTTCCGCCCAGGCTGCGCCCAGCAAGGCCGACAATCTGCGCCGCCTGATCGGCATCGGCCCGGTCAACGACAAGCTGCTCAAGGGCCTGGGGGTCACCACCTACGCCCAGATCGCCGCCTGGACAGCCGACGACGTCAAGCGGATCGAGGACGTGCTGAATTTCGACGGCCGCATCGCGCGCGAGCAATGGATCGAGCAGGCCAAGCTTTTGGCCGCCGGCGACGAGACGGAATTCGCCCGCCGCTTCCCGACCGCCGGAACCGCCAACAACACCTGATCCGGTTCCGCCTTCGCAGCGCATCACAGAACGGCGGTGCCTGTTTCGGGCACCGCCGCTTTCTTTTGGTCCAGCCGCCTTTGCGTCCCTGGACGCCGCTCCCTCGATTGCACGCCGCCAAGCCCCCATATAGAGCGATCGCTGGCGCCATCGATTGCAACTCCGAACCATGTCCCTGCCATCCGCAATTTTCCGCAACGACGAGAGCGGCCGCCAGCTGGTCTTCGACCGGCCGGCCGAGATCATCGTCGCGCATGATGCGCAGGATTTCCTGCCGGCGCTGGAGGCCGCGCAGGCGGCATCGGACGCCGGCAAATGGTTGGCCGGCTATTTCTCCTACGAGGCGGGCTACCTGCTCGAGCCGAAGCTGGTGCCGCTGCTGCCCGAGGGCCGGCGCGCGCCGCTGGTCTGCCTCGGCGTCTTCGACGCTCCGATCGAACAGGCCGTGCCGCGCAGCGGCCCGCCGGCCACCAACGGGCCGATCTTTGACGCCAGGGCCGCCTGGTCGGCGCAGGACTATGCAAGCCGCTTCGCGCGGCTGCACGACCACATCCGCAAGGGCGATTGCTACCAGGGCAACCTGACCTTTCCGGTCAACGCACAATGGTCCGGCGACCCGCTCGCCGCTTTCGACGCGCTGACCGAGCGCCAGCCGGTGAAGTACGGCGCGCTGGTTGCGCTCGGCGATCCGATCGTCTTGTCGCGCTCGCCCGAACTGTTCTTCGAGATCGGCGCCGACGGCACGATCGAGACGCATCCGATGAAAGGCACCGCGCCGCGCGGCGTTACCAAGGCCGAGGACGCGCGGCTGAAGTCCTTCCTGCGCAATGACGAGAAGAACCAGGCCGAGAACCGCATGATCGTCGACCTGCTGCGCAACGACATCTCGCTGATCAGCGAGGTCGGCACGCTGGAAGTGCCGGAGCTGTTCCGCATCGAGACCTATCCGACCGTGCACCAGATGGTGAGCCGGGTGCGGGCGAAGCTCTTGCCGGATGTCGGCATCCGCCAGGTTCTTGCGGCACTTTTCCCCTGCGGCTCGATCACCGGCGCGCCGAAGATCCGTGCCATGGAAATCCTGCATGAGCTGGAAGCCACCCCGCGCGATGTCTATTGCGGCGCCATCGGCTGGATCGCGCCGGGCGGCACGATGCGCTTTTCCGTGGCGATCCGCACCATCTCGCTCTTTCCCAATGGCGAGGCGGTCTACAATGTCGGCGGCGGCGTCGTCTTCGATTCGACCGCCGAGGAGGAGTATCGGGAGTGTCTCTTGAAAGCGCGCTTCGCGACGGGAACGGCGCCGATTTCGAACTGATCGAGACCATGCGCTGGGAACCAGGGGCCGGCTTCCTGCGCTTCGATCGCCATCTCGCCAGGCTCTATGCCTCGGCGGCGGAGCTCGGTTTTGCCTGCGACCCGCAGCGCGTCGGCGAGGTGCTTTCCAACACGGTCGGCAGACAGCAGGTCGCACTGCGTGCGCGCCTCGCCCTGCAACGCAATGGTGAGGTGACGGCAGCCGCGCCACCCTACGAGCCGCTCGCCGCCGACCGGGTCTGGCGGCTGCAACTGGCGCGGACCAGGCTTCAGTCCGGCGACATGCTGTTGCGCCACAAGACCAGCAGGCGACAGGTCTACACGCATGCCCGCGCCGAATATCTCATCACCCAGGCCGACGAGGTGTTGCTTGCCAATGAGCGCGGCGAACTCTGTGAAGGCACCGTCACCAACCTCTTTGCCGACTTCGGCGATGGCGTGTTGGTAACGCCGCGGCTCGACTGCGGCCTGCTGCCTGGCGTATTGCGCGGCGAGCTGCTGGACGAAGGCCGCGCCCGCGAAGCGATCTACAGCTTCGATGATCTCAAGTCGGCGAGGGCGATTTTCGTCGGCAATTCGCTGCGCGGGCTAATCCCTGCGAAACTGTCCTGACGCAGGCTGGGAGAATGCGATGTTCGTCGTTTCGCTGAACTACAAGGTGCCGCTGACCGAGATTGACCAGCTGGCGCCCGCGCATGTCGAATGGCTGAAAGCCTGCTACGCCGAAGGCATCTTCGTCGCCTCCGGGCCGAAGCGGCCAAGGACCGGCGGCATCATCATCGCGCGCGGCCCCCGTGACGTACTCGATGCGAGGCTGGCGGACGATCCCTTCGCCAAGGCAGGCGCTGCCGACTACGATGTCACCGAATTCATCGCAAGAATGGCCACGGCGGAACTGGATTCTTTCAAAGAAGCATGAGCGGCCAGCCGACCCACACGCCCTATGACGGCTCGTCAAAGCTCTTCACCATCGGGCTGAAGCCGCTCGACCTCGGCCAGTGGATCGAGGTCGACGAGTATCTTTTGCCCTATCTGGCCGAGAAGCGGCGGCTTTATGCGGAAATCCCGGCCAAGGTCTTCGTCGAGGAAGACGGCACGCGCGAGGCGCAGCAGGAAGTGCTCGATCTGCTTGCCGCGCATTTGCCGGCGAAACATCCTCGGATCTACAGGCACACCGGGACCGGGATCGAGGTGGCCGGCGCCGAAGGCAAGGGCCTCGCGCCTGCCGGCAACGCCCTCGATGCCCCCATGGTCACGGCGTC
>Ga0070665_100007615_pt1 | contig 11009 bp, 9 predicted proteins | sample KBSS13metaG_FD_65862 | JGI IMG/M metagenome (GOLD analysis project Ga0070665, IMG submission 65862) | Switchgrass rhizosphere microbial communities from Kellogg Biological Station, Michigan, USA - KBS S1-3 metaG | ecosystem: Host-associated > Plants > Roots > Rhizosphere > Soil ...
ATCCATCCCCGAGCCTGCTGCTCCAATGGAAGAGCCGCCACTGGCCAGCTGGGGCGGTCCATACGCCGGTATCCAGCTCGGCTATGGTTTTGCCGGCGAGGCCAATGAGCCCGGCAACACAATCGACACCGACGGCTTCGTCGGCGGCGCTTTTGCCGGTTACAACGCCGAACTCGGCAATGGCATCGTTGCCGGCATCGAGGGCGACGTGAACTATTCCGGTATCGAAGGCGACAACGCCGGCACATCGGTCAAGTCCGGCGTCGACGGCTCGCTGCGCGGCCGTCTGGGCTACGCGGTCAGCCCGAGCATCCTGCCCTACGTCACGGCCGGCGGCGCGGCCCAGAGCCTGAAGGCGACGGAAGGCGGCGTCAGCGACAAGAACACCATGCTCGGCTGGACAGCCGGCGCCGGTGTTGACGTGAAGCTCAGCGAGAACGTCTTCGTGCGCGGCGAATACCGCTACACCGATTTCGGCAGCGAAAGCTTCACGACCGGCAGCGGCACCCGCGACATCGATTCGTCGGACAATCGCGTTCAGTTCGGCATTGGTATGAAGTTCTGATCGCAAGGTCAGCTAAAATGCCGAGAGGAGCCGGGCTACAAACCCGGCTCTTTTCGTTTGCAGCGCGCTATTTCGGCGCCGATGGCATCAGGCCGGCCAGTTCGGGAAATTTGTCGTCGAAGCGCGCGGCCCAGCGCTTGAGCTTGGTGCGGCCCTTTTCCCACTGACCGGCAAAACGCAGGTCGAGATAGCCGATCATGGCGCGCACGGCGATGTGCCCGACATGGATCGATTTGGGCAGTTTCGGAGGCGTGGCGACGAGAAAATCGAGACCTCGGGTCGCCTTCTCCCATTGCCGATCGATCCAAGGCTGATGAAGTTTTTCCCCTGGGCGGAACCGCCGCTCGTAAACGATCGCCAGCAGGCAATCGCAGATACCGTCAGCCAGCGCTTCGAGCCGTTCTGCCTCCAGTCGTTTCGCCGGGTTGCGCGGGAACAGCTTTCCGCCGGAAACGCGGTTCAGATATTGCGTGATGGCGCGGCTGTCGAAGACTGTTTCGCCGTCATCCGTGATCAGCGTCGGAATTTTGCCAAGCGGATTCGCCGCGAGCAGAACCTCTGGGTCGGCATTGGTGTCCACTGTCACCGCGTCCACAGAAATGCCGGCATGGGCGGCAACGGCGCGCGCCTTAGCGCTGTAGGGCGAGGCCCCGGAAAAGAGCAGTTTCGGCATGGTCCCTCTCCATATTCACAAAACTTTCAGCCGCCTACAGGCGGCATGGTGATGGTTTTGGCGTTGCAAGAACGCCGCTCCAGCGCCGGGCATGGCCGGAATACCAGATCTTTCGTCATACAGAGCCGGACCTCGCTGAAATACCCGTCGTCGCAGGAAACCGAAATCGCTTCGGGTGTGAGGCTCCGATTTGCTTCGATGAACTTCGCCTCGACAGACTTCGGATCGACTGTCTGCTGCCCTTCTGGCCGGCGGTAGTCGGCCGGTACAGCGATCTTTTCGCGCGCGGCACGAAGCTTGGCAAAATAGTCGTCCATGGCAAGGCCCGAACAACTTCCATGCCTGCGCCATTGATGCCCGATCAGCCCGGCGGACGGCATGATGTCGTAGAGCGAACGCACCAGATCATCCGGCACGCGCGGCGTGTCGGTGGCGCAATCGGTCGGAAAGCCCTGCTCTAACTGCGGCCACAGCCCGTGGACGACAAAGCCATAAGGCCGCTTTGCCTTGCATTGTTGGGGATTGGCATTTGACCCTTCCGCCACGCAGTAGCTGGGCGACCAGCTCAGCGCCAGGACATAGAAATCAAAGGCCTGTTCAGGCGCCTGTTGTGGCTTGGGCGTCGCCAGGATCGGCGCGGTCGCCGGCTGGTTGTTTGTCTTGATGTGGGTTTCGGTATCGTCACAGCCGGCCAACGCCGTTAATGCCAGGACGGCAGCAGCAACCGCGAAGCGCATCTCAAGAAAGTCAGCGCAGAACCCGGCATGCGCCGTTGTAGACGTTCCAGCGGTCGAAGCCCGCGACGCAGAATTCGACATTCGAGCCGCGCACCTCGTCGGCATGGCCGAAACCGTCGAGCAAGGTCGCAAAACCCATGCGCTCCTCGATCAGATACCAGATGTCACGGCGATCCCCGTCAGACAGCTCAACCGTCGCCCCGCAATAGCGGCGCGCGATGGGCCGATAATCTCCGTCGGCGGGAATGTAGCGATGCTGATGGATGCGGCGGAAATCGGTGATCTCGACGTCCGGCAGATGCGGCACATGCGTGACCTGATAGCGGAAATTCTTCTTGATCCGGGTCAAAACAGATGGCGCCGCGCAGATTGCGGCCCCATCGACATATTCGCCTTCATAAATCTGGTCGGCTGCGGAGGCCGGCGCGGCCCAAGCCACTGTGGCGGCCGCCACGACGCCCAGAACAATGCTTTTCAAGCCAGACATCGCTGAAATCCCGACCAAATCATTGTTCCACTTTGCTGAAGCGCTGCCTTGCGGTCAAGCCGGGCGCGGCTCTCCAGCCAGCCAATCCAGCCCGAATGTGGCTCTTTTGTCCCGTTTCAAAGCGCTTGCAAGCGCCGGCAGGATCAGCTTCATTTCACCTTCCAGTTCGAAATTCGGATTGACGACGATGACACCGGAACCGATCAAGCCTTCCGAACCGGCGCCGCATACCGTCTGCCAGACATCCAGAATTTTTGGGATTTCTGTCTGCGACAGCGCCTCGCGGAAACGTCGCACCGCCGCCATATCCTTGATCGGATACCACAGCGCATAGACGCCCGTCGGCCAACGGCGGTGCGCCTTCACCAGCCCATCAACCAGCCGGCCGAACTCGCCTTCCTTCTCGAAAGGCGGATCGACCAGCACTATGCCGCGCTTTTCCTTGGGCGGCAGATGCGCACCCAGCGCCAGCCAGCCGTCCAGCTCGATGACCCGAACCTGGAAATCGCCGGCGAAAAGCTCATTCAGTTGCTCTGCTTCCTGCGGATGCAGTTCAATCGCGGACAATCGATCCTGAGGACGGAATAGATGCCGCGCGATCAGTGGCGAACCGGGGTAGTAGCGCAGTTCGGGCCTGCTGTTTTGTGCCCGCACAGCATCGAGATAGGGCCGAAGCAGCGGCGCTATCGGGGCCGGCAATTGTGCGTCGATCAGCCGGCCGATGCCATCGCGCCACTCGGCGGTGCGCGACGCCTCGTCGGCGCCGAGATCGTAGAGCCCCGATCCGGCATGGGTGTCGATGACCCGAAAAGCCTTGTCCTTGCGTTTCAGATATTCGATCAGCCGCGACAGCACGACATGCTTCAACACATCGGCGAAATTGCCGGCGTGGTAGGCATGGCGATAGTTCACGCGCGGCGGCTCATTGGCTGCCGCCCCTGCCCCAACGCGGTGGAGGCGGCTGCGAATTCGGATTGGCCTGCGCAACGACGCGCCGCCGACGCACCGACAACACCAGCCCAATGACACCGACGGCAATCAGCGACAGCCCAATTGGCTGGGCGCGAGGGTCGATAGCCAGCGCGCCGCCGCGCAGCACCAGGTCGACAGCGCGGATGTCGATGCCGTCCGCATCGCCCTGGCCTAGGGTGAAGGTGTAGGTTCCATCGGCGACGTCGGTTATCGGACCGGAATCCGCGCGGAAGATGCGATCCTGCATTTGCGGCGCGGCATCGCGCGCCGTCGCCTGCGCGAATGTCAAAGTGTCCGCCAGCACAGTGCGGCCGCCGGTTGCCACCGTCAGCGTCAGGACGGTTCGATCCGCGGAAAAGCGCGGCGAACCTACCGACGTCAGATCGACCAATACGCGGACCGGCGCATCGGACGCCTTCAGTTGCACCTCGACCGGCTTGAACCCCGTTCCGCGCTCAAAGACGGAATACGTGCCGAGCTCCTGCCCGGAGAAGTTGTTGGCGTACCAGGGATAGCCGACACCCAGTCCCACACCGATCAGCAAAATCAAGAAAAAGACGAAACGCATCTGTCGAAATCCAATGGCGCATCAAGCGCTTATGCTTTTCTTTCCCAACGCCTGTCGGGGGTTTGCTGCCAATAGGTAGCGGTGTGGCCCTCGGCCTTCGCCGTCTTCCAATGCTGCCGCGCGGCGTTGAGCTGCGCTTCGTCCAGGCCGTCGAACAGGAAGACCAGCCGCTCGTAACCTTCCATTGACGCCGGCTCTGCTCCATCGACGAAAAAACGGATCGAGGCGCCATTGGCGTTGCTAGTACCCGTGGTGAGCAGCACCGGCTGGTGCTCAGCATTGGCGTCGTGGTCCACGCCGTGCGCCAAAAAGGATTCTTCGCTGTAGGTCCAGAAATGCGCGTCGAGCGCATCGCGCCGCTCCTCGCTGCCAGTCTGAACGACGGCGCGCCAGCCGCGTTGAAGGCTGCGCTCGACCAGACCCGGCAGCGCGTCCTCCAGTCGTGATTCAGTCAGGTGATAGAACAGCACCTCGGCCATGGCTTGCGATCAGCCCTCGTAATGATCCCGCACCAGCCGGTCGAGCAGGCGCACGCCAAAACCGCTGCCCCAGGACTGGTTGTATTCGCTGGGAGGCGCGGCCATCGCGGTGCCGGCGATGTCGAGATGCGCCCAGGGCGTATCCTTGACGAAGCGTTGCAGGAACTGCGCGGCCGCGATCGAACCACCGTAGCGGCCGCCGGTGTTCTTCATGTCGGCGTTTTTCGATTCGATCAGCTTTTCGAATTCGTCGCCCATCGGCATGCGCCAGAGCCGTTCCTGCGTCGATTTGCCTGCGGCGAGCAGTTTTTCGGACAAATCGTCGTTGTTGGAGAACAGCCCCGCATAGTGCTGGCCTAGAGCAACGATGATCGCGCCGGTCAGGGTCGCCAGATTGACCATGAATTTCGGCTGGAACCGCTCGCGCGTATACCAAAGCGCGTCGGCCAGCACGAGCCGGCCTTCCGCGTCGGTGTTCATCACCTCGACCGTCTGGCCGGACATGGTCTTGACGATGTCGCCCGGGCGCTGGGCGTTGCCATCGACCATGTTCTCGACCACGCCGATCACGCCAATGACATTGGCTTTGGCCTTGCGGGCGGCAAGCGCGTGCATCAGGCCGGTCACAGCGGCGGCGCCGCCCATATCGCCTTTCATGTCCTCCATGCCGGAGGCGGTTTTCATCGAATTGCCGCCAGTGTCGAAAACAACGCCCTTGCCGATAAAGGCAACGGGCTTCTCCTTCGGCTTGCCGCCGTTCCATTGCATGATCACAATGCGCGGTGGGCGGGGCGATCCTTGCGCGACGCCCAGAAGCGCGCCCATGCCGAGCTTGCCCATCTCTTTCTCGGTCAACACCTCGACCTTGACGCCGAGCTTCTGCAAGGCTTTCGCCTCGGTCACGAATTCGAGCGGACCCAGCGTATTGGCCGGCTCGTTGACCAGATCACGTGCCAGAATGACACCGTCCGCAACACCTTCGGCTTCCGCGAAGGCCTTCTTGGCGGCGGCATGATTGGCGCAGGCGATGGTCACCTTGGCAGGCGTGTCAGCCTTCTTTTCGTCATCCGCCTTGCTCGTCTTGTATTTGTCAAAGGAATAGGCGCGCAAAAGCACGCCGGCCGCGAACTCGGCCGCCTCCTCTGCCGAGATGTCGCGGCCGGGCAAATCTAAAACCACGGTCAAGTCGGTTGCCTTGCGCAGCTGCGCTGCGGCGATGCCGCCGAGCCGCAGGAAGGCGTGTGCGTCGAGGTCGCCCACCGTGCCCGCGCCGATCACGTTCACCCTGTCAAGCTTGGTTTCGGCCGGCGCCAACAGCTCAACGGTGGAGCCGAACTTGCCCTTGAAATCGGCTGCGGCAAACGCGCGCGGCAGCGACCCCGACGGGTCGGATTTTTGCGCCGTCTCGCTGAGCTTGCCGCCGTCCGCAGCGAGAACAAGCGCGACACCTTTCACCGGCGCCGCCAATTTCGCGAATGCTATCGAAGGTCGTGAAGCCATGAGGTCTCGGTCCGTTAGAGCAAAGTCGCGCGACCTTTGGGAGTTTTCGCCGCATTTGCAAGCGCCCCGGGCCGCCTTTTCTCACGACAGTGTGATGTTTTGCCGCCGAACGGCGTTAACCACGCCAAAGCCGCGTTCATCGCTCGCTAACCATGCATTTTCGTAAAATTTTAGCGAGCGCCGCCCAGAGTCCGATCATGCAGAGCGGCCTGCAAACCAACGGACAAGAACCGGGCGGGTTGTGCTTCAACCCGTGGGCGGATAGTTTGTGCCGGCCTGGCCACGGATCGGCCGCTACGATCGCAACCACGGATTTCCTCTTTCCGCATGAAGGTCATCGAACGCTATATCCTGCGGCGGGTGTTCGTGGTCTTCGCAGCCGCCCTGTTTTGGACGCTGGCGATTGTCTGGACCACGCAGGTCCTGGCCCGCATCGACCTCGTCACCGACAGCGGCCAGACGGCGCTGACCTTCTTCGAAATCGCCACGCTGATGCTGCCGTCGATCATTCCGATGGTCATCCCCTTCGCGCTGATCATCGGCGTGGCGCAGACGCTTTCCACGATGAACACCGATTCGGAGCTGGTGGTGATGAGCGCCGCCGGCACCTCGCGCTGGACGACGATCAAGCCGATCATCCTCCTTGCAGTGCTGGCCAGCATCGTCAGCTTCGCGGTCGACAACGGCGTCGATCCCTATGCGCGGGAACGCAGCCGGCAGAAGATCGCGGCGGCGCGGGCGGACCTGCTGTCGCTGGTGGTGCAGGAGGGGACGTTCCGCAAGATCGAGAACGGGCTCTACGTGCAGATCGGCGAACGCCTCCAAGATGGCAATCTGGGCCAGATATTCGTCGCCGATTCGCGCGAGAAGAACGTCGATCTGGCCTATTATGCCAAGCGCGGCTCGGTGCTGGAGCAGCACGGCAAGAGCATGCTGATGATGTTCGACGGCGTCATCAACCGAAAGACGCCGGACGGCGACGTCTCGATCATCCGCTTCACCTCCTACGCCTTCGATCTGGCACAATTTTCCAATGCGGCTGGCCGGATCATCATGTATCCGAAGGATCGGACGATCAGCTATCTGGTCAATCCCGATCCCAACGATCCGATCTTCAAGAAGACGCCGCAATATTTCCGGGCCGAATTGCATCGGCGTCTCACCGAATGGCTGTTCCCGATCGTCTTCGCGCTGATTGCCATCGCGGTGGTCGGCGATGCGAAATCCTATCGCGAACAGCGCATTCACCCGCTGATCACGGCAGTCTCGATCGCGCTTTTCTGGCGTTGGCTGGGTTTTTTCACCGTGGACAGGCTGCAAACCATCCAGTGGTTCGTCTGGCTGGTTTACGCCGTCATCATCATCCCCAGCATCGTTTCCATCTGGTTCATTGCGACGAACCGCACGCTGGAATTGCCGCTGAGCTGGGTCGAACGGCTGGCCGCGGCGTTCAGGCGGCTTGGCGATGGAATCGGCCGGCGTTGGGCGCGTCTGATCGGATCCACCCGCGCGGTTGGGGGGCAGGCCTGATGGGCTGGACGCTGAACCGCTACTTCTTCGTGCGCTATGCGGCCATCACGGCGTGGTTCTTCCTCGGCATGTCGGCGCTCATCCTGCTCGTCGATTTCACCGAGCTTGCCGGCCGCGTCGCGGGCCTGCCCGGCTTCACGCTGCCGATCGCGCTCGGCATTTCGGCACTGCGCACGCCGATGATCATCCTGCAAACCACGCCATTCGTGGCGCTGTTCGCGGCGATGGCCACGCTGGTCTCGCTCAACCGCAAATACGAACTTGTGATCGCCCGTTCGGCCGGCATTTCGGCCTGGCAGTTCCTGCTGCCGGTGTGCGCCGGCGCGCTGGCTTTCGGCGTTCTATGCATCACGGTGCTGAATCCACTCGCCGCCTACGGATTTTCGCGCGCCGAAGTCATTGAAACGAGCCTTCGCTCAGGCAAGTCGAATCAGGTCTCGGCCTTCGACGCGCCGTGGATCCGGCAGAAATCGAGCGAAGGCGATACCATCATCGGCGCCCGGGCTATCCTCAACCAAGGTCTCGAACTGGCCGACGCCGCCTTTTTCGAACTGGACCAGAATGGCGATCTGGTCGAACGCAAGGACGCCAAACGCGCTTTCCTGAAGGACGGCTACTGGCTGTTGCAGAATGTCGACCGCTACAAGGGCGGCGAGCGGCTGTCGTCAGAGCCGGAAATGCGGGTGCCGACGAGCCTGAAGCCCGAGTTCGTGCAGGAGCGGCTCGCGCGGCCTGAAACGATTCCCTTGTTCGACCTGCCCAGCAAGATCGCCGCGGCGCATTCATTCGGGCTCAGGGCCAGCGCTTTTGCGATGCAATATCATTCGCTCCTCGCCCTGCCCTTGCTGATGGTCGCCATGACCCTTATTGCTGCAACAGTGTCGATGCGATTTGCCCGCATGGGGCAGTCCGCTACGATGATTCTGGGTGGCATCGTGGCAGGCTTTCTGCTTTATGTGGTCTCAGTTTTGGTCAGAGCGTTCGGCAATGCGGGAATCATGCCGCCTGTGATCGCGGCATGGTTTCCGGTGGTCGTTGCGATGTTCTTCGGGGTGACGTTTCTTTTGTACAAGGAAGACGGCTAGTGAGGGGGGATACGGCTGAGCGCCGCATTCGGACCCGTCTGGCGCGCCTCTACGGCGCCACGGCACTGGCATGCCTTTTCGCAGTCGTTCCCGTAGCTTCGCCTGCCGTGGCGCAGGACGTGGACGAATATGCCGCCGGCATCCCGTCCGATTCGCAGATGCTGCTCGAGGCTGACAGCCTGGTTTACGATCAGGACAGCAGCACCGTGACTGCGGTCGGCGGGGTTCAGATCGAATATGCGGGCAATCGCCTGGTTGCGGACAACGTCAGCTACAACCGCAAGACGCAGCGCCTCACCGCGACCGGCCGCGTGCAGATCATCGAGAAAGACGGCAACAAGATCTACGCCGACGAAATCGACGTCACCGACGATTTCCGGGACGGGTTCGTGAACACCTTGCAAGTCGAGACCGTCGACAAGACCTATTTCGGCGCGGAGAGCGCCGACCGCAAGAACGGCAACATCACAACCTTCAACAACGGCGTCTACACAGCCTGCGCGCCGTGCGAAGAAAAGCCTGACAGCGCGCCGATCTGGCGCATCAAATCCCGGAAGATCATCTGGAACGGCCAGGAGAAGGTCGTGCGTTTCGAGCGGGCCAGCTTCGAACTGTTCGGGATGCCGATCGCCTCGATCCCCTTCTTCGAAATGGCCGACCCGACGGTGAAGCGCAAAAGCGGCTTCCTGTTCCCCAGCATCTTCATGAAGAGCGATCTCGGCGTCGGCGTCGGCGTTCCGTATTATTTCGCGCTGTCGCCGACTTTCGACCTCACCGTTACCGGTCGCGGCTACACCAAACAGGGCTTCCTCGGGGAGGCCGAATGGCGGCAGAGGTTCAACAACGGCGAATACATGCTCAAGGCGGCGGGCATCAGCCAAGCCGACCCGGAAGAATTCGGGCTGAACACCGTCGATCGCGGCCCTGACGGCGATCTGAACAAGTTCCGGGCCATGGCGGGCTCGAAGGGCGAGTTCCGGATCAATCCGCGCTGGACGTTCGGCTGGGATGTCCTCTACCAGACCGACAAGAATTTCTCCCGGACTTACCAGATCGGCGGCTTCGAGCAGCCCGTCCATCGCTCGGAGGTCTACCTGACCGGCCTCAACAAGCGGAACTATTTCGACCTGCGTTTCATGCGCTTCGAAGTGCAGGAAGAGTTGCGCGACGAGTTCCTCAATCAGTATGGCGACCAGATCGCGCGCAACGACAAGCAACCCTGGGTCCTGCCCAGCTTCGACTATTCGGTGACGCCGGACGAGCCCGTTCTGGGCGGCGAACTGAATATCGACATCAATGCCCGCATCCTGCGGCGCGACGAATTGGATCGCGCGCTCGACCCTACGCTGGATACCGATCCCCTGGACGGCATCGACCCAGTCTACGCGGTGCGTGGCATCGAGGGCACCAATGGTCGCTTGACCGGCGAAGCCGAATGGAAGCGCACCTTCATCACCGACGCCGGCTTGGTCATCACCCCGCTGCTGCATGTGCAGGGTGACGGCACCTTCGTCGACCAGACTGACCGGTCCATCGACGCCATCAACGATATGGCGTCGACCCTCAATGTCGCCGATAACATCCGCAGCGAATATTTCCGCTACATGGCGACGGCCGGGCTTGAAGCCCGCTGGCCGATCCTGTTCTCGACCTCCAGCGCCATGCATGTGCTGGAACCCGTCGGTCAGATTTTCGCACGGCCGGACGAACGCTACGCGGAAACGCTCGGCATCCCGAACGAAGACGCCCAGAGCATGGCATTCGATGCCACCTCCCTGTTCGATCGCGACAAGTTCTCGGGCTATGACCGCATTGAAGGCGGTACGCGCGCCAATCTCGGCCTGCGCTATACCGGCACCTTCTCGAACGGCTGGACCGGACACGCGCTCTTTGGCCAGTCCTACCATCTGGGCGGCCTGAATTCTTATGCGACGCCTGATCTGGTCAATGTGGGCGCTTTCTCGGGCCTCGAAACCGATCGCTCCGACTATGTCGGCATGGTCGGCCTGGCCTCCCCCCGTGGTTTTGTCGGCAATCTCGGCGGGCGTTTCGATGAACAGACGTTCGAGATGCGCCGCCTGGAAACCAAGGTCGGCTACGCAACCCGCCCATTCTCGGTCCAGGCAAAATACGCCTTCATCGGGGCTCAACCGCTCTACGGCTTCAACTACGACCGCGAAGAGGTTTCGTTCGGCGCCTCCAAGCGGTTCCGCGAGAACTGGCGCGTTTTCGGTTCGAGCACCTACGACATCCATCAGGATCTGGTGACCCGAAACGCGTTCGGCTTCGGCTATGACGACGAGTGCTTCTCGCTCGCGCTCACCTACGCGGAAAGCCGCAAATTCATCGGCGATCCCGACAATCGCGATATCGACAGGACCCAGAGCATCGGCTTCCAGCTTTCGTTCCGGAC
>Ga0070665_100007616_pt1 | contig 11009 bp, 6 predicted proteins | sample KBSS13metaG_FD_65862 | JGI IMG/M metagenome (GOLD analysis project Ga0070665, IMG submission 65862) | Switchgrass rhizosphere microbial communities from Kellogg Biological Station, Michigan, USA - KBS S1-3 metaG | ecosystem: Host-associated > Plants > Roots > Rhizosphere > Soil ...
CTGAAACTGCTGATCAAAACTGGCTGTGTTGATAACGCGAAGAAAATCTGGTGGGACATCCGGCTTCATCCGTTTTTCGATACACTCGAGATCCGGATTTGCGACGCCCAATCCCGGGTCGACGACACGATGGCGCTGGCCGCCGTCATTCAGGCAATCGTGGCGAAGCTGCACAAGCTGCTCTATCAAAATACTACCTTCCGCGTCTATCGCCGGCGCCTGATCGATGAAAACCGCTGGCGGGCCTCCCGCTATGGGCTGGATGGCAGCCTGATCGATTTCGGGCGCGAAATCGAGGTCGACACCCGCAAGTTGCTCGGCGAGTTGCTCAGTTTCATCGCCACGGAGGTGGACGAGCTGGGCAGTCAGGAAGAGATGGCGCACGTTGAAAGGATTGTGCGCGAAGGCACCGGGGCCGACCGGCAAATCGCGGCCTGGGAACGTGAGCACAACATGCATGACGTGGTTGATCTAATCGTCGCAGAAACGTACGAGCAACTTACGGTTCCACGGCCGAATGTTCCCTCCGTGGCGGAGGCCTGACCGGCGATTGCCCCGGTCGACTTTTCACGCCATGGTGAGCGCTCGTCGCCATGCCCAACCGTTTCTCCACTGCCGCCCTCGCCATTGATCCCGAGCTTGCTCCTGGCGCTCGCAACGCCATCCGCGATTGCCTGCGGCTTCAGCCTAACGAACGCATCACCATTATCACTGATGAAGCAACCCGCGACATCGCCACCGCTCTTCAGCAGCAGGTCGAGGAGGTCGGTTCCGATTACGCGGTTTTCGTTCTCGAGGAATACGCCGACCGACCGCTCACCAAGATGCCGCGAGAAATCCTTGACGACCTGGCCACTTCGCAGGTTTCAATTTTTTGCGCCCAAACCCAGCGTGGCGAACTCGGCTCGCGCATGGAGATGAGCGACGTGGTGAACAAGAATCGCATACGCCATGGGCACATGGTGAACATCAATCGCCAGATCATGCGCGAAGGAATGCGGGCCGATTTCATGGCCATCGATGCACTCAGTCAGCGGCTGGTCGAACGCGCCCGCCGTACCAAACGGGTCAGCTGCCGCACTCCGCATGGCACCGACTTTGTGGCTGATCTTTCGCCCAAACTAAAATGGCTCAAAACGAGCGGCATCATCACGCCTGACAAATGGGGGAACTTGCCGGGCGGTGAGATTTTCACTTCGCCTGCGAATACGAACGGCACCTTTGTCGTTGACGGCGTGGTTGGCGATTATCTTTGTCAGAAGTATGGCGACCTTCAGAAGACGCCGCTAGCGATCGAAGTGAAGGAGAACCGCATCCACTCGCTGGTCTGCGACAACAAGGAACTGCTCGAAGAATTTCGGGCCTACACCAGCACGGATGGGAACAGCAACCGCGTCGGAGAATTTGCCGTCGGCACCAACACCGCCTGCACCCGCGTCATTGGCAACATCCTGCAGGACGAAAAAATTCCCGGGATCCACATTGCCTTTGGCCACCCCTACGCCGAGCACACCGGTCAAACATGGATCTCCAAGACCCATATCGACTGCGTCGGACGCGATTTCGACATCTGGTTCGACGACGAACAAGTGATGGAGCGCGGGAAGTTTCTCGTCTGACCCCACCTCAGCTCCTATTCTGTGCGAAGCGCGGCCATCGGACTAATGCGTGTCGCGCGACGCGCGGGCAGCCAGGTCGCGAGTAATGCTGCTACCGCCAACACCAACGGCGCGATTGTGAACGCGAGCGGATCGAGCGCACCAACGTTATAGAGCATTCCGCTGATGAGTTTGCCGGTGCCGGCCGCCAGCAACAGTCCGAACGCCACACCGCTTGCCAGCATCACGGTGCCTTCGCGGAGGATCATCCATTGCACTGTCTCACGCTGGGCGCCGAGCGCCATGCGAATGCCAATCTCCCGGGTCCGCCGCGCCACGGAGTAAGCCTTCACTCCATAGACGCCGACCGTCGCGAGGATCAAGGCCAGGGCTCCGAAGGTGCTGAACAACGCCGCGCCTGCGCGCACGATCCAGAGCTCGATATTGCCATCGAGATGTTGCGCGAACGTTTTCAAGCTCAAAATCGGAATTGCGGCATCGACTTCGCGCACCGTCCGTCGGATCAGGTCCGTGGTCGCGGCGGTATCGAGGCCGGCATTGGGCGCGAATTTGATGTGAAAAAAAACGTTGCTCTGGAAGCCGCCCGCAAACGGGAGATATAGCGTGCCGCTCGGATCCTTCTCAAACAAATCGGCGCGCGTGTAAGGGACGATGCCGACGATCTCGATCTGCGCTCTCGTCTCGCTGCCATTCCTCACGCGCGGCGAATCTTTTTCCGCAAATTGGATCTGCTGGCCGAGTGGATCCTCGTTAGGCCAAAGTTTCTTCGCGAGTACTTCGTCGATGATGGCCACCCTCGGGGAAGTTTGATTCATCGCCTCTGCCATGTCGAAAGAGCGGCCGCGGAGCAGCGGCAGGCCGACAGTTTTGAAATAATCCGCTCCCACACTGTTATAGCTCGCGGTAAATGCGCGGCCTTCCGCCGCGGTAGCCGGCTTTGCATCCGGCGCCGGATTCGTTCCGCCGCGTTGGACCGATTTGTCGAGTGATACCAGTCCGAACGGGACCGTGGAGGAAATGCTGGCGCGCTCGACCCCGGGCAAAGTCGCGAGCCGTTCCTCGAGCGTTCGATACAGATCCAGCGAGCGCGTCTGATCGTAAGTCGCGAGACTCGCGTCGACTTCCAAGAGGTAATTGGATTTCGTCTGCAACCCGGTCTCGACCGCCGCCGCCTTGCCTGCGCCACGGATAAAGAGCGCGGCAGCCGTGAGCAGCGCGAGAGAAAACGCGATCTGCACGACGACGAGCGGATTGCGCGGCCAAAACTTCCATCGCCTAACGACTATGTCTTCACCCGCGTGACCTTTCAGATCGCCGATGACCGCGGATTTCGTCAGCTTCAATGCCGGCCCAAGGGCGAAGGCGAGCGTCCCGAGCAGACAAAAGACAAAGGTTGCCGTGAGGACCGGCGCGCTCAAACCGCTCTGCCACACCATGTCGATCGGCAGTTTCTTTCCTAACGACGCCACGAGCAGGTCGGATGACCAAAGACCAAGGAGTAACCCGAAGAGACCGCCGGCCAGCGCGAGGACGAAACCTTCGACGAGCAATTGCCGCACGATCCGCCCGCGACTTCCGCCGAGTGCGAGCCGAATCGCGATTTCCTTCCGCCGCGCCGCGCTGCGCGCGAGCAGCATGTTGGCCAAATTGAGGCAGGCGACGAGCAAAACGACGCCCGACATTCCGAAAAACAGAGGTGCCAGCCGAGTGATCTTGCCACCACTGCTCGGGCTCGTGCTCAGGGAAAAACGCGAAAGTGTGTCTACCGTGAACGTCTGATCCTTTTGCTCGACCGGGTACGATTGCTCGAGACTCGCCGCCAACGCCCTCAACGGCGCAGCTGCCCCGACCGCGGTCACCCCCGGCTTCAATCGGCCGACGATCATCAGCTGTTTACCGCCGCGGTCCTGGAGCGAGCCCTTGCTCTCGGTCTCGAAATCATTCGCGACCTGATCGTAAACCCCGAGCGGCAGAAAAATCTCTGGCGCGAAAACCTGGGTCGTGCCGGTGAAGCCTTGTGGGAGAATTCCGATCACGGTGAAAGGGCGGCTGTCGATTGTGATCGACGAGCCGAGCATCGCGGGATTGAAGCCTTCCCTTTTCCAGTAGTTGTAGCTCACGATCGCAACGGCCGAATTGCGCCCAGGCGTTTCCTCCTCCGCCCGGAAGGCGCGGCCTTGCATCGGCATCACCCCCATGACCGAGAAATAATTGGCGCTTACCACGTCGGTGAAAGCGCGTCGCGTGCTTCCTTTATCGCCGAGTCCGACCATGGCGAGATTGTGCGCCATTACCTCCGCAAAGACGCTGTTCTGCTCGCGGATATCGAGATAGGTCGGATACGAAAACCCGCGAAAGGTTTTGGGATTCTTCTTATCCTGTGAAAAGACCTGCATCACCTCACTCGGCTTCGGGTAGTGGGGCGGCTGGAAGAGGAGCGTGTTCATGAGACTGAAAATGGCCGTATTCGCTCCGATCCCGAGCGCCAACACCGCCACCGCCGCTGCTGTGAACGCCCGCGCCTTCACGAGCTGTCGAAACGCAAACCTAAAGTCGTGAAGCATATCCGTGTGATGCCTCGACGAGGGGAATTGGATTCAACAAATGCGGTCCGGCTCGAACGGCTCGGGGACGAGCTCCATCCTAATTGGGATGCGCGAACCGCCTTTCTTGTCAATGCTTGCGCATTCGCATCGTCCGCTTCCGCTCTATCGGGCTGGTTCTGGCTCCACTTCGAGGTAATGGCCGGCGACGAATTTGAAGATTACAAAGCAAAGACCCGCGCCGGCGGCGAAACCCGCGTGGAGCAGCCAAAAGTTCGTGGTTGTCATTGTCTGGTAGAAGCTGCCGACCCAGCCGACGAGGGTGTTGGCGAAGAAAAAGGCCAGGTAATAGAGGCCGATAATGGTGGCGTTGATCGCCTTGGGACCGTACTTGGCGAAGAGCGCGAGGCTTATGGGCAGAAGATGGGCGAAAGCGATGCTGTTGACGATGTGGAAGGCGACCGGCCAAAAGAGCCCGATTTTGTGGCCCGCGACCCGAGTGGCAGCGGCTATGACGAGGCACATCATGCCGGCGACTGAGAAGCCGGAGCCGATAATGAGCTTGGTCGTTTCGTCGGGTTCGCGCCAATGCTTCCCATACCAACGGTAAAAGAGCGCGACGAGCGCGAGGAAACTGACGCTGACGATCGCATCAAGCGTGACAAGCCAAGTCGTAGGTAGCTTCTTACCGAGGAAGATGAGATCGAACTGCTGATCGCCCCAGACGAGGTAGGCGTTAAAGATTTGATTGTTGGGCACAATCGCGACGGCGAGCACCGGGATGAGGAGGACGAGCGCGATGACGGCGCGCCAGTCGCGCCGGGTGAGTTTCGCGCGCGGCGCGGCCGCGATGGCGCGGGCCTCGTTTTCTCCGGAGCGCAGATATTTTTGGCCAGAGAGGTAGATGCCGGTGGCGAGGAGCATGCCGACGCCGGCCGCGGCGAAACCGTAATGCCAGCCATAGACTTCGCCGAGCGTGCCGACAATGAGCGGTGAGGCGATGACGCCCGCGTTGATGCCGAGGTAGAAAATCTGGAAGGCGTCGGCACGTCGAAGATCCTCGGGTTTGTAAAGCGACCCAACCTGGCTGGCGATGTTGCCCTTAAACATGCCGCAACCAAGGACCAGACAAAGGAGCGCGAAGAGAAACGCGCCCTCAAACGCCATCAGAAAATGACCGGCCGCCATCGTGAGCGCGCCGAGAAGAACCGTGCGACGCCGGCCGAGGATGCGGTCGGCGAGGAACCCGCCAAAGATCGGTGTGAGATACACGGTGGCGGTGTAGGTACCGAAGATCGCGGAAGCGAGCGCCTGGCCGTCGAGACCGCCATAAAGCCGGCGGAAGCTGTCGAAGGCCGCGACGTGTTCGATGCGCCCGGGGAGCAGAAGATACTTGACCATGTAAAGAACGAGCAGCGACTGCATCCCGTAATAGGAAAAGCGCTCCCACGCCTCAGTGAAGGCGAGGTACCAGAGCCCGCGTGGATGGCCGAGGAAGTCAGGCACGGGAATTTCGCCGGCCAAAGGCACGGCATCATCGGGTTCGGCAACGGCGGTCATGTGGGCCGCAGATTAACGGGAACATCGCGCGCCTGTAAATGCTGTAGCGTTTCACGATGCTGGATTGCGGCCGCGGCTGAGAATTGTCTCAAATTCCCTGATACCAGTCGTGGCGTGCCGGCGTGCTCTCGCGTGGCATGGCGGGATTTTCAATATTCTCTTAGTTCTGATAGATGGATGATCCGTATGACTTGGAGCGCTTCGTTCGCGCGCAAAGGGACGATTATGAGCTGGCACTCTCCGAGATCGTGACGGGTCGGAAACGATCGCACTGGATGTGGTACATCTTTCCTCAGATCGCAGGGCTGGGTTCAAGCGCGATGTCGCGGCGCTATGCAATCAAGAACCAGGCGGAGGCCAGGGCGTATCTCGGACACGCTGTGCTTGGACTTCGTTTGTTGGCGTGTGTCGAGGCTCTGCTTAGTCTCGAGGGTCGGTCGGTGGAGCAAATCTTCGGATTCCCTGATGACAGGAAGCTGAGATCCTGTGCAACGCTGTTCGCGGAAGTATCGCTTTCCGGCTCGGTTTTCCACCGGCTGCTCGAGAAGTATTTCCAAGGCGAACGCGATGTGGCGACGCTTCAGCGGCTGGCTTCAGCGGAGGAAAAAGGCTGAATGATGGCTATGTCTTCGCGCGCTCCGCCAATGATCTTGCCGGTAATCGATCATTGACCAGAACGCCGAGTGCAAAGTAGAAAGTGTAGAAAAAGTCTTCCTGCTTGTCGGGATCCCTCAGCACGAGTAGCTGCGTCAAGATGCACAATAAGATTTCACGGCGGCGAGCAGCGAAATTATTCGGCGCAACTGCGGCCGGCGCATTCCTGCCGATCAGAGCATCACGCCTCTTCGCGGCCGGCGAGTCCTCCCAGCGGATCCTGCGCGCAATTCCGTCGACGCATGAGAAGCTTCCCGTGATCGGGCTCGGGAGCGCGCTCACCTTCGACGTTCGCGGCTCGCGCCAGCTACAACCGATCGGAGAAGTGCTGGCGCTTTTTGTAAAACACGGCGGGAAGCTGATCGATACCTCGCCGGCCTATGGCAACGCCGAAAGCGTGATCGGTGACCTCGCTTACAAAGAGCATCTGACCGGTTCGCTTTTCTTCGCGACTAAGGTGTGGACCAGGGACAAGCAGGAGGGAATCTCCCAGATGCAACGTTCCTTGGAGCGATTTCGGACCAGGTCGATCGATCTGGAACAGGTGCACAATCTGGCTGATGTCGATCGCCAGATGACTTCACTGCGCGAATGGAAAGCGAAAGGACAGATCCGTTATACCGGAATTACCTATTCGGAGGACCGCGGCCACGGCGAAGTGGAAAGAGTCATGCGGGCCCAAAAGCCTGATTTCGTTCAGATCAATTATTCGCTCATGGATCGAGCCGCGGCGCAGCGCATCCTGCCGCTCGCCCAGGACATGGGAATGGGAGTCATCATTAACCGGCCCTTTGGCGGCGGCGGCATTTTCCAAGTAATTTCTGCGAAACCGCTGCCCCCCTGGACGGCTGAGTTTGACTGCCACTCCTGGGCGCAGTTTTTGTTGAAATGGATTGTGTCTCACCCGGCAGTCACCTGCGTGATCCCGGCCACCAATGATCCGAAACATCTCGAGAACAACATGGGAGCAGGGATTGGCCGGCTGCCCGATGCCAAGACCCGCGCGCGCATGGCCTCGCTTTTCGTCGGATTCTGATCTGTAGCAGCGGTCTATGACCGCTGATCATTCGGTCGGACAGAATACCGGTGCAAGGGAAGGCGTTGCAGGTTGGAACGCGGATGTGACGGCGCACGTCCCTTCAGGCTGGCCTTTGTTGACTTTGCGGGTTTGTGTCATGGTGCGGGCCGATGGAACCAATCCAGCGCTCCCGCTTTAACGCGGAGTTCACTCCGGAAAAGTACGCCGCGCTCGTCCGGGCGGTGAATGAGACCGAAATCTGGCCGGCGGATTTTCGCATTTCGGAAACGCCGATTTTTCTCACACCGGAATTCACGCAGGAAATCGAGACGGCCGCGCGCGACCTGATCGCCCAGGTGCGAACTCCCGAGTTCCACAGGCACGCGCAGGACGCGATTCCACTCAGACTGGTCGTCCCGAACGAGAATCCGCATCCGCTTTTCGTGCAGGTCGATTTCGGCGTTTGCACGGGAGAAGAGGGCCGACTCATCCCGCGCCTGATCGAGCTGCAAGGTTTTCCCAGCCTTTATTCCTACCAACTCTTTTTCTGGCGCTGTCTGCGCGCCGCTTTCCCCGAGATTCCGCCAGAATGGCAGCCGTTCTTTAGCGGGTTCGACCAGGATTCCTATCTTGAGCTGTTACGCAGGGTGATCGTCGGCGAAGCCGATCCGGAACAGGTCATCCTGCTCGAGATCGAGCCGGAGAAGCAGAAGACGCGAATCGATTTTGCCTTTTCCAAGAGCGGCCTCGGCGTCTGGCCGGTTTGCCTAACGAGTATCCGAAAACGCGGCCGGCAGCTTTTCTATGAACGCGACGGACGCGAAATCCGGATCGAACGTGTCTATAACCGGGTCATTTTCGACGAACTCTTGCGCCGTCCCGAGTTGAAGCCGGGGTTCGATTTTCGGGACGATCTCGACATTCAATGGGTCGGGCACCCCAACTGGTATTTCAGAATCAGCAAACATTCCCTGCCGTTCCTGAAAACGGCGCATACCTCGGCCACTTTTTTCGCTGATGAATTCCCGCCTGAGGAATCGCTCGCGGATTACGTCCTTAAGCCGCTCTATTCTTTCGCTGGACTTGGGGTCGACATGGAGCCGACGCGCGAGAAACTGGCGGCGCTGCCCGAACCGCACGCCTGGATTCTGCAACGCAAAGTGACTTACGCCGACTTTGTCCCGACGGTCGACGGCCATCGTTCGAAAGCCGAAATTCGGATGATGTTTCTCTGGCCGGAGGATGGCGAGCCGATCCTCGTCAACAACCTTGTGCGGATGAGCCAGGGCCAGATGATGGGCGTCGACTTCAACAAAGACAAGACCTGGGTCGGCTCGAGCATCGCCTTGCATCGTTAGGGAAGACGCGCGCAGCGCTGTTTCTCCTCGGTAGGAAAAGGGCTTGTCTTTTTTCGAGGGCCTGTAAGGATCGCAACCGCGTGTAGTTTGTTAGGCGCTCTGGCAAGGCACCTCGCTCTCTCCCGCAGAGAAACCGCGAATAAAATCATTCGCAAAAGCGAAAGGTGCTTATGAAATTCATTGACCTGATCCAGGAAACCCGGAAGAACGAAAGCTCGTGGGAAAACCGTCCACTTCCTCGCGCGAAGCGATGGTTGGGAATCTGCAGGTGGCCAGTCAAGATACCGGGCGCGCGAAGGTTCGCGTCTGGATGCGTCTTGGCGTTTGCCGCGATGGGCGCAGCTCAAGCGGCCACGCTTACCGTAACCGGGACCGGGGACACGGTAGCGGTAGATGGTTTGGTCACTCTGCGCGAGGCGATCACGTCGGCCAATAACGACGCCAACGTCAACGCGGATGTGGTCGCGGTCGGCGGATATGGGACAGATACGATCAAATTCAATATTTCCGGCGCAGGGGTAAAGACGATCACACCTGCCGCCACGCTCCCGGCCATAACCGATCCACTGACTATCGATGGCTATACTCAGCCCGGCAGCTCGGTTAATACAATGGTGGTGGGTGACAATGCTATTCTGCGAATTCAGTTGACCGGTAGCAGCTCCGTCAACGGTTTGGTTGTTACCGGCGGTAACTCGACCATTCGCGGCCTGGTCATTAACGGCTTCGGCGGCGTGACCTTCAGCGATGCGGGGGTGACATTGCGTTCCGATAACAACGTCGTCGAAGGCTGTTTTATCGGAGTTGATCCCACAGGCACGACAGAACATCCGAATTTTACCGGAGGCGCTTTGGTTGCCACTGGCGCGAACAATCTGATCGGCGGCACGACACCGTCCGCGCGCAACGTAATTTCCGGCAACACTTTTAATGGCAATGTGATCATTCAGCAGATATCTGGCTCGGGCGAACCCTCGCCAGTGGGAACGCTCGTGCGCGGCAATTACATCGGTACTAATGCGTCCGGTACGGCCCCGGTTCATAATCAGGCATTCCAAAATGTATTCGGTGTTGCCGAGCGTTTTGGAACCAACACCGTCATTGGCGGATCCGACGCCGATGATGGCGCAACGGATGGAAAGATCGGAGCGCGTAACGTTATTTCCGGTAACTCGGAAGGCGTCTCGGTCGGTGCCGGATCGCCGGTCACTGGCCTGAAGATCGAGGGGAACTTTATCGGCCTGGATGCCGGGGGTACGAACGCTCTCCAGAATTTCGGACTCGGGATTGATGCGAATAACAGCATTCCTGGAGTAACTAACTTGACGATTGGTGGAACCGCAGCCGGAGCCGGAAATGTCATTTCGGGAAACGCTAGCGGCGGAATCGAGCTCAGCGTTCTGAGCGCGACGATTGTCGGTAATCTTATCGGAACCGATGTGAGTGGCACACAGGCTGTGGGGAACTCGTCTATTGGCGTTCACCTCGGGTTTGGGGGAACCGGTACGCCAGCCATCCAGGTAACAGTCGGCGGCACGACTGCGGCTGCGCGTAACGTAATCTCAGCTAATACCGACAAAGGACTCTGGATCACCGGCCTGGAATCGGGTAGCGTGACCGTACAAGGAAACTACATCGGAGTCGCAAGTGACGGACAAAGTGCGTTAGGCAATCAGGGAGACGGGGTCGTTACCAACCGCCCGGCTAGTCTCGGGAGCGTCGCTCCTGGCGCCGGCAACATCATCGCCCAGAACGTTGGCAAGGGCGTCTCCGTGACGTCCGGCTCAAATGGAATCGATACGGTATCGATCAGTGGTAACTCCATTTACGGCAATAGCGAACTCGGCATCGATTTGGGCGGCGATGGAGTTACCGGTAACGACGTCGGTGACTTGGACGGCGGACCGAACAATTCACAGAATTTTCCTGTTATTACCGCGGCGACGATCAGTGGCACTAACGTCGAACTGATTGGCACCTTTAACAGCGTCCCCAGCAAGCAATTTCAACTGGAGTTTTTTGGTGACCAGGCGGCTGATTCCTCTGGCTTTGGAGAAGGCCAATCTTTTATGGGCTCGACTGTTGCAGTTACCGATGGGAGTGGCAACGCGGCGTTTGATGTTACCTTTCGATTTCCTACTGGTGCGCAAAGCTTGAGCGCCACCGCGACCGACCCGGACGGGAACACTTCGGAATTTTCTCAGGTTTTCCAACCCGTTGTCCCGCTTCCGGTCAGTCAACTGCTCAACATCTCTAC
>Ga0070665_100007619_pt1 | contig 11006 bp, 8 predicted proteins | sample KBSS13metaG_FD_65862 | JGI IMG/M metagenome (GOLD analysis project Ga0070665, IMG submission 65862) | Switchgrass rhizosphere microbial communities from Kellogg Biological Station, Michigan, USA - KBS S1-3 metaG | ecosystem: Host-associated > Plants > Roots > Rhizosphere > Soil ...
GCGCCGAGATCCTGGATCAGTTTGAGCTTGATGCCCAGGATAGTGCCGTCTTTCTTCGCTGCGAGTTCGAAATAATCCACGTGGCCGCGTCCGTGAATGGTGGTTAGAAAATTTTCGCGCCGCGATTCGATCCACTTCACCGGCTTGCCGATCTGCATCGCCACGAAGCCCATCAGCGCCTCTTCGGCGTAAATGTTCAGCTTGCTGCCGAAGCCGCCGCCGACTTCCGGCGCGATCACGCGCATGCGATTCTCTTCCAGGCCCAGCATGCCGGCCACCAGCGTGCGCACCAAATGCGGTACCTGTGTCGATGTATAGAGGTTCAACTGGCGGTCCGCTGCGCGCCACTCCGCGACTACGCCGCGCGTCTCCATAGCGGCTGGAATCAGGCGCTGGCTGGTGATGCGCTGCTTCACCACTACCTCCGCTTCGGCGAAGGCCTTGTCGACGTCGCCGCCTTCCTGGTGATAGTTGAATGCCACGTTATCGGGCCATTCAGGATGCACCGGCGGGGCGCCCGCGGCAATTGCCTTCTCGGGATCGGCCACGGCAGGCAACACGTCCCAATCGATTTCGATCTTCTCCGCGGCATCCCGCGCCAGGTATTTGTCGGTCGCAACTACCACGGCTACCGGATGGCCGACGAAGTAAACGCGATCGGTCGCCAAAATGTAATGATGCGGAACCCGAAGTCCAGGCAGCGACGCGCCGCAGGGCACCGGCCCAACCTTGGCCGTGTCTTTACCCGTGTAGATGGCCGCGACGCTGGGAGTTTGCGCCGCTTCTTTAGTGTCGATCGAACGAATGCGCGCCGCCGCGTGCGGGCTACGAACAATCGCCGCGTAGTGCATTCCCGGCATCTGAATGTCATCGACATACGTGGCCGTGCCGGTGAGGAGCCGCGGATCCTCGCGCCTGCGAATGCGCTTGCCAACCAGTTTGTCAACCTTTGTAATTGTGGTCGCCATATCCTTCTCCCGATACTTCGCTTATTTGCTTGCCGCTGCCGCCGCGGCTCTTACCGCGTTGACGATGTGTTGATAGCCGGTGCACCGGCATATGTTGCCTTCGATGCCGTGGCGTATCTCGTCGTCGGTGGGGTTCGCATTGCGGTCCAGAATCTGTTTGGAGGCCATGATCATGCCGGGCGTACAAAAACCGCACTGCGCGCCATGCTGATTCCAGAAGGCTTCCTGCATCCCATGCAGCTTTCCGTTCTCGGCCAGTCCCTCGATGGTGGTGAGGCTCGCGCCGTCCGCCTGCACCGCGAACATGCTGCAACTCTTTACGGCCTTGCCGTCGAGCTCAATGGTGCACGCTCCGCAGAGCGATGTTTCGCAACCGATGTGCGATCCGGTGAGTCCCGCTACGTCGCGCAGGTAATGGATCAGGAGCAGCCTGGGCTCTACGTCCGGTGAATATTTTTTTCCGTTGATAGTCAGATTGATCTTCATGAGCGGACTCCAAAAGGTTGGGATTCCAAGCCGTGCAGCGACGCAGGCCGCTTTGAAGATATCAAACTTGACCGGAAAAACAAAATGGTCGGCGACGGACGGTGCCATCCGCCTTTCCGCTATACTTTCCCTACCCTATGGCTCAATTACTCGCGCTCTACCATCAACCCGCGGATCCGGCTGCCTTCGATCGTTACTACTTCGAGACCCACGTCCCAATCGCCAAGAAAGTTCCCGGGCTGCGATCCTACATCGTGAATAACGGAGCGCTGAACGTGATCGCCGGGAGTCCAGCGCCGTATTTAATCGCTGAACTCTCTTTCGACAGCATGGCGGACTTGCAGTCGGCGCTGGCATCGCCAGAAGGGAAGGCGGCCGCCGGGGACTTGAGCAATTTCGCGCAAGCGGGCGTGACGTTGATGGTGTTTGAAACCAAGAGCGCCTAAGTCTGGCATGATTGACAACCTCGCCGTCATTTTGCAAGAATGATGCGGCACTATAAGGGAGCACCCATGCGCACGATGTTCGCAGGATTTTGCGTTTTAGCCGCTGGATTGATTCTGGTTCAGCCTTCGTCGGGTCAAACGCCCGAGGTTTGGAAGTTTGAGCGTCTGGATAAAATTCACGGCATGCCGATCACGGTTGTCGGGCACCCGAAGGTCATCAAGACGCCTCTCGGGAAAGCCATCCAGTTCAACGGTACAGACGACGCACTGTTCATCCCGGAACATCCGCTGGCAGGGGCCACCGCGTTTACTTTTGAGGCCATTTTCCGCCCCGAGACCGGCGGCGCGGTGGAGCAACGCTGGTTTCATTTGGCCGAGCAGGATCCTAAGACCGGCAAAGATACCGATACCCGTTTCCTGTTTGAGATTCGCGTGATCAACAACCAATGGTGCCTGGATGCTTTTGTGCACACGCCTACGGTGGATAAAGCGCTGCTGTTCCGCGATAAGCTTCACTCGTTGGACGTCTGGCACCGCGTTGCCATGGTTTACGACGGGCAGGAATTCAGAAGCTACGTTGATGGCGAACTGCAGGGCAAGGCGGCGCTGCACTTTGATCCGCAAGGGCCCGGGCACTCGTCGGTCGGCGTCCGCATCAACAAGGTGAATTACTTCAAGGGCTCGGTTCGCGAAGCGCGTTTTACGCGGCGCGCGCTGCCGCCCGAGGAATTCCTGAAGTTACCCGCCGATAAGGCTGGGCATTGATATATTTGCGGTAGATTCATGCAACGTGCGACGATCCTCCTTTTTATCGCCGCATCCCTAAGCGCAGCCGAACTAACGGTAGATCACGTCAGCGTGGCTGGCCGCGATCTCAAGCAAATGCAGGCACGGCTGGCCGCCCTGGGAATCCCCAGCGAATTTGGCGGACCTCATAGCAACCATGCGACGCAAATGGCGTTGACCGGTTTCCCCGACGGCTCCTACCTGGAACTAATCGCGTTGCAAGAAAAGCCTGACGAAAAAGCAGTCGCGGCGCATTACTGGTCGAAGCAGATCCGCGGTAATGCGGGTCCGGCAGCGTGGGCGGTGCGGGCAAACGACACCGGGGGCGAAGTCAAACGGCTGCGTGCGGCGGGCGTCGAGGTGACCCTACAGCGCAGCGGACGTGAGCGTCCCGACGGCACGCGCCTCGAATGGGAAGCGTCGCCGGTGGGGCCGGGACCCAACGGAGTTTTCTTTCCATTTCTGATTCATGATTTCACGGCGCGTGAAGCGCGGGCGTTTCCTAAGGGTCGTCCGGCGACGCGAGATTTCAGCGGTGTCAAGCGCGTCGTCATCGCGGTGCGTGATTTAAAGGGCGCGATCGCCCGCTATCGGCAGGCGTACGGGTTGCCCGAGCCCGCCCAACAGGAAGACGCTATATTCGGCGCGCGCCTGGCGTGGTTTAAAGGCACTCCGGTTGTGCTGGCGGCGCCGTCAAGTCCGCAGTCCTGGGTAGCGCGGCGGATCGTCCAATTCGGCGATGGTCCCTGCGCGTTCGTGCTGGGCAAGAAAGAAGACGGCGCGCCGCGAAGGGCCACGTATCAGACGGCAGCGAACTCGCGCTGGTTTGGCGTACCGATTTCGTGGTTCGATAGCGGAAGGTTAGGCTGGCATCTCGGCTTCGAGGATTGAGCTAGCCCGCACGGGCTATACTCGACGAAAGGCCGATGCAACCCGCGAAGCCCATTCAATCGTCGAAAAGTGAATTCGCGCGCAGTCTAGGGCTGTTCGATTCCACCATGCTGGTGGCCGGGTCCATGATCGGCTCCGGCATCTTCATTGTGTCGGCGGAGATGTCGCGCAACGTGGGCAGCCCGGGCTGGCTGCTGGCTTCGTGGATCATCACGGGCATTTTGACGCTGACCGCGGCGCTCTCCTACGGGGAACTTGCGGCGATGATGCCGCGCGCCGGCGGCCAATATGTGTACCTGCGCGAGGCATTCTCGCCCATGTGGGGATTCCTCTACGGCTGGACCTTGTTCGGCGTGATCCAGACTGGAACCATCGCGGCAGTGGGTGTCGCGTTCGCGCGCTATTTGGGCGTGCTGTGGCCGGTGATCTCCGAAGACCATTACCTGATTGCGCCGATTCACGTATCGAGCGGATACGCGCTATCACTTTCGACTGCGCAACTGGTGGCGATCCTGGTGATCCTGTTCCTTACCTACACCAACACGCTGGGGATTCAATACGGGAAACGCGTACAGAATGTTTTCACGGTGGCGAAGATCGGATCGTTGCTGGGGCTGATCGGGCTCGGTATTTTCTTCGGATGGAATCACGCAGCAGTGAGTGGCAATTTTGGAGATCTGTGGACGGCGCGCGGTTTCACACCCATCGCATCCGGATTGACGCCAGAGACATCGTTCGGCTTGCTGGTGGCTTTGTGCGTGGCACAGACTGGCTCGCTATTTTCCGCTGATGCATGGAACAACATCACGTTTACAGCCGGCGAGGTACGCACGCCACGCCGCAACGTGCCGCTTTCCCTGGCATTCGGAACTGCAATCGTGATCGGCTTGTACTTGCTGGCGAATGTCGCCTATCTAGTGGTGCTCCCGTTCGAGAAGGTACAGACGGCGCCGCTCGATCGTGTGGCGAGCGCCATGGTAGGTGCAGTGTTCCCCAGTGCCGGCGCAGAGATTATGGCGGTTGCGATCATGATCTCGACCTTCGGATGTATCAATGGCATGGTGCTGGCCGGTGCGCGCGCCTGTTTCGCCATGGCGGAGGACAACCTGTTTTTCAAGGCCGCGAAGAAGCTGAATCGTGCGCAAGTTCCAGGCGTCGCGCTTATCTTGCAGGCGACATGGACGACGCTGCTGGTGCTGGCGCGCACCTACGATACCGCCACCGGCAAGTTTGGAAATCTCTACGGCAACCTGCTGGATTACGTGATTTCCGCCGCGCTGATTTTCTACATCCTGACGATCGCGGCGGTTTTCGTGCTGCGCAAGCGACGCCCCAATGACGAGCGACCCTACCGCGCATTCGGCTATCCCTTCGTGCCCGCGCTCTACATTGCCGGCGCGTCGGTGATTCTGATCCTACTGTTCGCGTACCGCACGTCGACTACGGTACCCGGATTAGTGATCGTGCTGATCGGTGTGCCGGTGTACTTTGTCCTGAAACGACGTACCCTGGAGTGATGAAGGTTATAGCAGGCGCATTTCTCATCTTTTTTATTTCTACGGCGTTCGCGGATCAGATCACTATGAAAGACGGCGACCGCGTGACCGGCGAGATCGTCAAGAAAGACGGTGATAGCCTTACGGTCAAGAGCAAAAACTTCGGCACGGTGACGCTCAAGTGGGCGGATGTTGCCACAGTAAAGAGCGATCAACCACTCAACGTGACGCTGGCCGGCGGAAAAACCGTCAAAGCCAACATTGAAACCCAGGGCGAGCGCATTCAATTGGCTGCGCCGGGAGCGCCGCAGGCAGTAGATCCCAAAGACGTCGTAACGCTGCGCGACGACGCCGAAGAGAAGACCTACCAGAAATATCTGCATCCCCGATTGCTGGACCTGTGGGCTATCACCGGCGGCCTAAACTTGGCCGGCACGAAGGGCAATGCGCAGACTTCAACGCTCACGACGCCCGTCAATTTCGTGCGTGCGTCGAATACTACGCGAACGACTGCCTACTTCAACTCCATCAGCTCTTCGGCGAAGATCAACGGCGTAAATTCATCGACTGCGAAGGCGGTGCGCGGCGGCTGGGCTTACGATCGCAACCTTGCCAAGAAAATATTTGCCAACGCTTTCAACGATTATGAGTACGACAAGTTCCAATCTCTCGATTTGCGCGTGGTAATCGGCGGCGGCCTTGGATATCACGTCTGGACGCACGATGTGAGTCATCTGAGCGTGGTGGGCGGCATTGACTGGAATCGCGCGGCCTTTGGAGCCGCGGGATCGAGCCCCGCATTTACTCGCAATTCGGCCGAAGCATTTTGGGGCGACGATTTCAATTACAAGCTCAACGCCCGGACCAGCTTTGTCCAAACTTTCCGCATGTTTAACAATCTCTCTGACGGCGGGGAGTATCGCATGAACGCCGACATTGGCGCAGCCACTCAACTGACTAAATGGCTGACATGGAATGTTTCGCTCAGCGACCGCTACTTGAGCAATCCGGTCCCGGGCCTCAAGAAGAATGACTTCCTATACAGCACCGGCTTGGGCTTTACCTGGGCGCGATAGCACTGCCTAGCAGCTCTGCCAGAATCCGTCCCGCGGTCTCTTTGCCGTGCTCACCCACTTCGCCAATTGGACCGACGCAGCCCGGGCAACCGGCTTCGCACGGGCAGCCGCGCAATAGCGCCGCGGCGCCTTCAAGGAGCGATCGCGTCATCTTGAACAGGGGTGCGCTTTGCCCGATGCCGCCCGGATAGTTGTCGTAAAGATACAGATTCGGCTCGAAGGTTTGCAGACCTCCCGCGATAGCCTCGGTGATCGAAATACCCAGATCGCGCGGATCGCACATTACGCGAAGAGAGCCCACCGTACGGAGCAGCGCCCCCAGTCCCACTAAGCCGCTTTGCTTGTCGGTCGGAGTCAAGTCTGGGAAGCGTGCCAGGAATGCTTCCGGGAAATGCAGCCAGAACGCTGTAGTGTGCATCTCCTGTTCCGGCATGGAAAGGTGGCCCGCGCCCACGTTTTCCATGGTGTAAAACTTGATTTTCTTGAAACCCACGATCTGCCGGTTGAGCCGCACGTCGCCATACGCCGTGCTGGCTCCATTCACGGGAGCCGATTCGAAAGCCTCAAGCTCTTTCACCTGCGTGTAGTCGATTGCGTCGGTGAAGTAATCCGAATCTACATGGCGCACGTAGGCCTTGCGGCCGTCATAATCGAAGCGTTCGACCTGAAATTGCCGCGCGTCATGGAGATAAATCGCTTTCTCGTGCAGTGTAGTCAGTGCCGCGGTGAATGCCACCTCGCCGATCACTTGATGGTCCCCAGTGATGTCGATCACCAGGAAGTTATCGCTCGAAATACTGCGTAAGCTGACAGCGTCGGCGGGGTAGGTGTCCGAGGTCCAATGCCAGCGGCCATTAGTTGCCGCGCCGGAATGATGCAGCAGCTTGAGGTCCGCCAGATACTGGCACATCTCGCCCACATCGTGCGTTCCGAACTTCTCGCTATCGCGTACCGGCAGCTCGAAGGCCGCGCACTTCATGTGATTGAGCAGGATCTCGAGATTGTCGGGATTGATATAGGCGTGCTCCGGCGGGCGCTCGAAGAAATACTCCGGGTGCTCGATGATGTATTGATCCAGCGGCGCGCTCGATGCCACCAGCACCGCTAGTGCAGTTGTTTGCCGGCGGCCTGCGCGGCCCGCACGCTGCCAGGTGGAAGCGATGGTCCCGGGATAGCCGGCCATCACCACGGCATCCAGCGATCCGATGTCGATGCCCAATTCCAGAGCGTTCGTCGCGACGACCGCGCGGATTTCACCGTCGCGCAATTTGCGTTCAATTTCGCGGCGTTCTTTGGGCAGATAGCCGCCACGGTAGCCGCGAACGCTTCCGCCGACGCGGTCGTCCTTTAGATATGTGAGCAGAACTTCGGTCGCCAGCCGCGAATTTGCGAACACCAGCGTCTGCTGGCCGCGGTCTAAGAGTTCGCGCGCGATGCGCCGGGTCTCGTTCAAGTAGCCACGCCGGATGCCCAGCGCTTTATTCACCACCGGCGGGTTGTAGAAGACTACATATTTTTCTCCGGCAGGCGCGCCGTTCTCCGAGACTAATTCGAATTCACGCCCGGTGAGGGCCTGGGCCAGTTCACGCGGATTCGCAATCGTCGCCGAGCAGCAGATGAACTGGGGCGACGATCCATAGAACTCACACACCCGCTGCAAACGCCGCAGCACATTCGCGAGATGACTGCCGTAGACGCCGCGATACGAATGCAGCTCATCGATCACGATGTAGCGCAGATTCTCAAACGCCTTGGCCCACTTGGTGTGATGCGGCAGAATCCCGGCGTGCAGCATATCGGGATTGGTGAGCACCACGTTCGCGCGTTCCCGAATCGCCCGACGCGCGTCCTGCGGTGTGTCGCCATCATAGGTGAAGGCACGAATTTCGGAGCCCATCGCATCTACCGCGCCTTGGAATTCGGCGAGCTGATCTTCGGCCAGCGCTTTGGTGGGAAACAAGTACATGGCGCGCGCGCCCGGATCGGCAATCAGGCGCTGTAACACCGGCAGGTTGTAGCAGAGTGTCTTGCCTGACGCCGTAGGCGTGACCACCACCACGTTGCGCCCGCCCACTGCGTGCTCGAACGCCTCCGCCTGGTGTGAGTACAGTTGGCGGATACCACGCGATACGAGGGATTGCTTGAGCGGCGCTGCCAGCGCTTCGGGGAATTCGGCGAACACTCCGGGCTTGGCGGGTTGGCGGCGGATGGCGCGCACCGGCGACTCGGGGTCCGCCATCCATTCTTCGAAGCGGGCGATGGCTCCGGCCAACCCCGTGCGTCGCGCCAGGATGCGTTCATTCTGCTGAGCCAAGTCGTTTTCGGCCAAGTGGGTGAGGTTCATTCTTCGCCCTTCCTTCGCCTATAGTAACATCGCAACGTTGTACGTTGAAAACGTCTACGCGTCGGCCTCGAGGAACTGCATGTCATGCAGGCGCTGGTAGATGCCGCCGTGGGCGATGAGCTCGTCGTGAGTACCGGTCTCCGCGATGCGGCCTTGATCCAGCACCACGATCTTGTCCGCGCGGCGCACGGTGGAGAGCCGGTGGGCGATGACGATGACGGTGCGGTGGGCCATCAGGTTCTGCAATGCCTTCTGCACCAGGCGCTCGGATTCGGTGTCCAAGTGCGATGTCGCTTCGTCGAGAATCAAGATCGGAGCATTCTTCAGTAGCGCGCGGGCGATCGCCAAACGCTGCCGCTGTCCGCCCGATAGCTTCGTGCCGCGTTCGCCGATGATGGTGTCGTAGCCTTGCGGAAGCTGCAGTATGAATTCCTCTGCCATGGCATTGCGTGCAGCTTCGTGGATCTGCTCCGCCGAAGCATGCAGCAATCCATAGCCGATATTCGCCGTCACCGTATCGTTGAACAAGAAGGTATCCTGCGCCACGATGCTGATCTTCTCGCGCAACGACGCCATCCGCAGATCGCGAACGTCGTGCCCGTCGATCCGTACCGCTCCCGCCGTGGCGTCATAAAAACGCGGCACCAGATTCGCCAGCGTCGTCTTGCCGGCGCCGCTCGATCCCACCAGGGCAACCACCTGCCCGCGCTTGACCTCTAACTGGATGGAATCGAGCATGAAGCCGTCGGGTACGCTGGGGTAACGGAAGCTGACGTTATCGAAATCGATCGCCTTCTCGAAGCGCGCGAGCCTGACGGCGCCGGGCTTCTCCTTCACGTGCTGATCGCGGTCCAGGTATTCGAACACCTTTTGCGATGCGCCCAGCGCCTGCTGAAAAATATTGTGGATGCCGGTCAAGCGCTTTACCGGCTCGTACAGCATTAGCAGCGCGATGACGAAGCTGCTGAACTCGCCGGTGGTCATCGATCCAGCCTTGATTTGCAGGCGCGCGTAGGTCAGGAGGCCGACGATGGTGATCGCACCGAAGAATTCGATCACTGGACTGGCAATGGCTTGCTGGGCCACGTACCGCAGGTTGCTATTACGAAGTTTTTCAGCGCGATCACGGAAGCGGTTGGATTCCACCTCTTCCGCGCCGAAAGCCTTCACCACTTGATGACCACTTAAGGTTTCCTGCAGAACCTGATTTAGTTCCGCTGCGTTGTCCTGGGCATTTCGTGTGGTCCGTCGAATGCGGCGGCCCAGACGCAGTGTGGGCACCAGCACAAAAGGCAGCATTGTCAGGCTTACGCCCGCCAGTTTCCAATCGATCTGCAGGAGCACGGCAAGCAATCCCAGAGCCGTGAAACTCTGACGCAGCCAATCTGCGAGAATTTGCGACAGCGCGACCTGGATCTTTTCCAGGTCGTTCATGATTGAGGACATCACACGCGCGGTAGAGTTGGCTTCGAAGAAATGCGCGTCTTGATGCACTACGCGATCGAACACCGTCTGGCGCAGATCCGTCACCGCCGAGAAGCCCACATAGTTGACCAAATAGTTGGCGCAGTAATCGCACAAGCCCTTGATGAAAAACACCGCCAGGATGCCCACAGCCACCATGGTCCAGACGTTGTGGATCGACGCTGGCATTAACTCGGAGAGATAAACTTTGTGGTGCACGATGGGAATCGTGGCCAGCAGGACCGGCGCCTCGGCCGACGCGGGATTCAGCACGCGGTCGAAGATGGGTCCGATGAGAAGCGCGGTGAGGGCTTGCGCCGCGCCCACGCATGCCATCAGCAACACCGATAAAACCAGGTACGGCGTGTAGGGCCGAGAGAAGCGCAGGAGCCGGCCTAGTTCGCTCATGCCTCCGCCTTCACATTTCTGTGGCGCAAGGATTGGGTAGCGGCCATGACTTCATCCACTCCGATGTTCCCGATCCCGCCGTCCGACGTCAGCACCCGCGCTTCCGTGCGCCAAGGCGCCCATGTTACCGGGTCAGACGGGCCAAAGAGAACCACTACTGGAACCCCGAACGCCGCCGCAACGTGGGCTGGCCCGCTGTCATTGCCGATGAACAGATTTGCCATCGACATCAGGGTCTTCACCGCGCTCAGCGGCGGGTTGCAAAGTACCTGAAACTTGGAGAACAGCGCCACGTCGTCGGCTGGCCCTGCCACGATCATCGGCTGCAGACCAGAGGCTTGCATTTGGTCCGCGATCTCAACGAATCGCTCGGCGGGCCAAGTCTTTTCGGCCTTCGCCGCGAACGGATGCATTACCACGTAGGGCGGATAGCCTGGAGTCGTCAACGCGAAGAGTTTTGCGCGCGGAACCTCGCTGCGAGGCACGCCTAGCCAGAACATCGCCGAGGCCAAATGTTCCGCCGTGTGCACGGGGCGCTCTTCGCCAAGAATCTCCTGCGCGCGCGGAATCCGGTGCGAGTAGATACCGCTAAAGCGATGATGTCCGAATCCGACGCCGAACTTCGCGCCTGAGGCCAGGGT
>Ga0070665_100007623_pt1 | contig 11003 bp, 9 predicted proteins | sample KBSS13metaG_FD_65862 | JGI IMG/M metagenome (GOLD analysis project Ga0070665, IMG submission 65862) | Switchgrass rhizosphere microbial communities from Kellogg Biological Station, Michigan, USA - KBS S1-3 metaG | ecosystem: Host-associated > Plants > Roots > Rhizosphere > Soil ...
CGGCGAAGAACATCAGCTCGCTGGACAGCCAGACGATGGTGCCGATGCTGACCAGGTTCGGTCGGTTCAGCGAGTGGATCCGCGCGCTGATGTTGGGAGCCGCTGTCGTCACCCGGGCATTATGACCCACAACTTCTACAACGTGTCGTCAGACCCGGGTCTTCTTCTTCGAGAACGCCTGAGGGGCTGATCCGGTTCCGGAGACTAGGATGCCTCGCGTGAGCAGCCCCACGCCCAGGACCGTGCTCGTCTTCAGCCATCGCCCCGAGGTCAGGGAGGGTCTGGTCAACGCGATCGGACGCCGCCCGGCGCCGGACGTCGGCCGGGTCCGCTACCTCGAGGTCGGCGGGATCGCCGAGGTCCTCGCCGCGTGCGACGCCGGCGAGGTCGACCTCGCGATCCTCGACGGCGAGGCCCAGCCGACCGGCGGCCTCGGCCTGTGCCGCCAGCTGAAGGACGAGATCACGGACTGCCCCCCGATCGTGGTGGCGGTCCGCCGGGCGGACGACCGGTGGCTGGCCACCTGGTCGCAGGCGGACGCCGTGCTGGTGCACCCGCTGGACCCGCTCACGGCCGCCGAGACCGTCGCGGACGTGCTGCGCGGTCTGCCGGCGCCCGTCGTCCAGTGACGGCGGTCCAGACCTGGCCCGCCGTCCTCGGGCAGCTGATCGGCGGGCGGGACCTCGCGGCGGACGACACCGCCTGGGTGATGGACCAGGTGCTCTCCGGGGACGCGACCCCGGCCCAGCTGGCGGGCTTCCTCGTCGCGCTGCGGTCGAAGGGGGAGACGGCCACCGAGATCTCCGGGCTGGCCGCGGCCATGCTGGCGCACGCGCACCGGATCGAGGTCGCCGAGCGCTCGGTCGACGTCGTCGGGACCGGTGGGGACCAGGCCAACACGGTCAACATCTCCACGATGGCCGCGATCGTCGTGGCCGCCGCGGGGGTGCCGGTGGTCAAGCACGGCAACCGGGCGGCGTCGTCGGCGTCGGGGGCGGCGGACGTGCTCGAGGCGCTGGGTGTGGCGATCGACCTGCCGCCCGCCGCGGTGGTCGCGTGCGCGGCGGAGGCGGGGATCGCGTTCTGCTTCGCGCCCGTGTTCCATCCCTCCATGCGCTACGCCGGGCCGGTGCGCCGCGAGCTCGGCGTGCCCACGGCGATGAACATCCTCGGCCCGCTCACCAACCCGGCCCAGCCGTCCGCGGGCCTGGTGGGCTGCGCGGACCCGCGGCTGGCGCCGGTGATCGCCGAGGTGCTGGCGGGGCGCGGGGCGTCGGCGCTGGTCGTCCGCGGTGACGACGGGCTGGACGAGCTGACCACGACCACCACCAGCACCGTCTGGGTCGCGGGTGGGGGAGCGGTGGAGCGCTCGTCGTTCGACCCGTCCTCGCTCGGCCTGGCGGTCGCGTCACGCGAGGACCTGCGCGGTGGGGACGCCGCCCACAACGCGGCGGTCGCGCGGGACCTGGTCGCGGGCAAGACCGGGCCGGTGCGGGATGCGGTGCTGCTCAACGCCGCAGGTGCGCTCGCCGCGTTCGACGGCCCGATCACGGACCTCACCGCCGCGCTGACGGCCGGGCTGTCGCGTGCCGCGGAGGCGATCGACTCCGGCGCCGCGGAGGCGCTGCTGGCCCGGTGGGCCGAGGTCTCCACCCGCCTCAAGACCTGACCTCAGCTCCGTCGAAGGGCCCGTCGCACTCGTGCGGCGGGCCCTTCGTGGTGTGTGCGGTGGGGCTGCCGGGGTTTTGCACGTTTCGTGCGCTCAGGGCTGCTTGATCGCCGTTTGCGTGCTCTCAGCGCTGTCGCCGCAGCGCTGAGAGCACGGAACCGGCGTGCACGGTCGTGGTCGTCACGCGTCGTGACTCGCGGCGTGACGGGCCGTGAGAACCCCTGCTCGGACGGGTGGTGACACGTGATCGTCGGTCGGATCGACGTCGCTGCACAGGGTGACGCCCAACCGGTGACTGCGTCACGCGATCGGGCGGCTTCGGGCTGTAGTGGTGACGGAAAGCGGACATCAGCACCATCATTCACGTCAGCACCACCTACCCCACTGACACCACGGGGCCTCGAGGCTCGTGACGTTCCGCTCGCGGAGGGTCGCGGTCCGACCGGCCTTCGTCGCCCACCCGGGTGACGGGGTGGTGCACCGGAAAGGCGACTGACCCATGAGGCTTCGAGCCCGCACGCACCTGACCGTCGTCGCGGCGGTGGGCGCCCTGGCCCTGCTCGGGCCCGGTGTCGCCCTCGCCACGAACCAGACCGACGCCCCGGCCACCGTCTCCGCCTCCGCGACGGACCTGCCGACCCCGGACGCCGGGGCCCCGGTCGCCTCCGCGGAGCCGACGGAGAAGCAGGCCGCCTCCGGCGCCGCGGCCGTCGACCCCGCCGCGGAGCCCGCTGCTGAGCCCGCCGCGGAGCCCGCCGCGGAGCCTGCCGCCGACCCCGCCCCGGAGCCTGCCGCGAAGCCCGCCGCGGACCCCGCCGCGGAGCCCGCCGCCGGGCCTGCCGCCGAGCCCGCCGCGGAGCCCGCCGTCCAGCCCGCTGCCGACCCCGCTGCCGACGGGCCGGGTACGCAGGTCGAGCCCGCTGAGCCCGCCGCTCCGACCAGCGCCCAGGCGAGCGCCGGCGCCGCCGGGGCCCAGGCCGGGGACACCTCGGCGCAGGCGGGCGGGGTGACCATGCCGCCTTTCGAGCCGAGCACCGCCGCCGAGCGCTACGGCTGGGGTACCCCGCTGCCGCAGTCCGACGAGTTCGACTACACCGGGCAGCCGAACCCGGAGAAGTGGGTGAACATCGACGGCTGCTGGGCGGGCCACGACGGAAACGGGCAGCGCTGCGGCGCGAACAGCACCGTCGACGGCGAGAAGCTCATCCAGAAGGGCGCCGCGAACGGCGACACCGGATGGCTCGCCTCGAAGCTCGACCAGCAGTACGGCCGCTGGGAGGCCAGGGTCCGCTCGTTCAACACCGGCGACGCGGGCAACGAGTACCACCCGCTGCTGATCGTCTGGCCAGAGTCCGACAGCTGGCCGCAGGACGGCGAGTACGACTTCCTGGAGAACCAGGCCCCCGGCGAGGCCTGCGCCAACGCCTTCATCCACTACCCGCACCCGAACATGCCCGTCCAGCAGGAGTTCCTGGAGGAGAACGACTGCGGCGCGCCGCTGTCCGAGTGGCACAACATCGCCTTCGAGTGGACCCCGGACCACGTGCGCGGCTACATCGACGGCAAGGAGTGGTACACGCTCGAGGACGGCGCGGGACCCGGTGGCCGCAAGAACATCCAGGACATGCCCTCGGGCCACCTGACGATCCAGTTCGACAACTTCTACGGCGGCGGCATGCGCGAGGCCGACTACGAGATCGACTGGGTCCGCATGTACCCCCTCGACCCGATCGACCCCCAGCCCGGTGCGAACGCGGGTGCCGGTGCCGGTGCGGCGGCGGGCCCGGGTGGGGCGGTGGCCGGGGCGGGCGGCGGTGCCACGGCGGGTCAGACCGGCGTGACCCCGCCCGCGCTCCCGAACGCGACCGGCCCGGCGGGCTCCACTCCCGCGGGCTCCACTCCCGCGGGCGACGCCCCCACGGGAGCGACGCCTACGGGTGAGGCCCCCACCGCTCAGGCGCCTGCCGGTGAGGCGCCTGCCGGTGGGGCCCCCGCCGGTGACGCACCTGCGGGCGGCGGCCCGTCCGGCACGCCTCCGGCGAGCGAGGCCCCGTCCGGGACGACCCCGGCGGGCGACAGCCCCACCGGCGACACCCCGACCGGGGCGGCCACAGTGCCGGAGAAGACCACAGTGCCGGAGAAGACCACAGCGCCGGAGAAGACCACAGCGTCGGAGAAGGCCACCGCCGGCTGACCGCGACCCGCCGGCGGCGATCGCACCAGCGTTGTTCGATCATCGTCCGACGGCGCTGCCGCTGATCTCGACGGCACTCCCGCTCACCAGCGGGGGTGCCGTTCCGGCGGTCAGCCGCCGACGGCGAAGGCGGCGTCCGTGTCCGCGCTGGAGTACGAGCGGAAGGCGATGTGGGTGTCCGTGTGCTGCACGCCCTCGACCTTCGAGAGCTTGCCCGCGATGACGTCCGCGAGCTGCTCGTGCTCCTTGACCTTGACGATCGCGATCAGGTCCACGTCCCCCGCGCAGGAGTAGACCTCGGCGACCCCCGCGAGGTCCGCGATGGCCTGCGCTGTCTCGGGGATCCGGTCGGCGTCGGTGTGCACCAGGACGATCGCGGTGATCACAGGGCTCTCCTTCTCGGGACGACTCCGCTCAACCTAACGCCTCCACCGCCGCCCGACCCGCCTGAGTGCCCTCCCGCGCCCGTGCCGCCCAGCCGCCCCAACGGGCCGCGCTGTGGGCAGGCTCCGCCCACGGCTCGGAGTACACCAACCGGGTCCCTCCGCTGGTCAGCCAGCGGTAGAGCAGGCGGGTCTCCTCGGGTGGCGCGCCGCGCAGCGGCCCCGGGCCGGGCAGGATCGTCTGCGCACCCGCACGCATCGCCTCCACCACCGGCATCGGCCGGACCCCGCGCCGCGCGACGTCCGCCGCCGCCAGCTGCCCGTACCGGACGACGGCGAGCTCCCAGCCCCCGCGCCCGTCCGGCCGGGCCCCCACCAGCTCGGGCTGCGCCGCCAGCTCGGCGAGGCTCTGCCGTCTGGTGAGCGCCCCGATCAGGGTGACGAGCCGGTCCCGGTCGCCCGCGGCCTCCTCGAACCGCTCCTCGTCCGCCAGCGCGTCCACCGCACCCACCAGCGCGGACAGTTCCGCGTCCCGCCTGCCCTCGACCAGGTCCCACCACCGCGAGACGACCGGGGCGTACTCCTCGCGGCTCTGCAGCCCCGCGCACGGCGCCGCGCAGCGTCCGAGCTCGTGGAGCATGCACGGCGTGGCCGAGGGCGACCGAGCCGGGATCCGCTGCGTGCAGCGCCGCAGAGGCACGGCGTCGAGCAGGGTGTCGACCGCGGACTCGGCCGCGCGGTGCGAGGGGAAGGGGCCCAGCGCCCCCTCCTTCACCGACGTGACGACGGAGAGGCGGGGGAAGGCCTCCTCCGTCGCGGTGACCCACCAGGCCCGCCCCGGATTGCGCGAGCGCCGGTTGTACCTGGGTTTGTGGGCCGCGAGCAGCCGCAGCTCGCGCACCCCCGCCTCGAGCGCGTGCGCGCACACGACCGTGTCCACCCGCTCCGCCAGCGCGACCATGTCCCGGATCCGGCGCCGTCGCTCGCCCGCGGTGAAGTAGCTGCGCACCCGCCTGCGCAGGTCCCCGCTCGTCCCGACGTAGAGCACCTCCTCCCGCGGTCCCCGGAACAGGTAGACCCCCGGCGCCGACGGGACCGCCGCAGCGAGGTGCCGCTGCTGTCGTTGCCGCTGGGTGGGCCGGTGGGCGGAGGCCTCGCGGGTGAGGGCGAGCAGCTCCTCGAGGCTCTGCACCCCGAGGTTGCCGATGCGTTCGAGCAGGTGGTGGAGGACCTCGACGGTCGCCCGTGCGTCCGACAACGCCCGGTGGTTGGGCTGTGCGCGGGTGCCGAAATGAGCGGCGAGAGCGCCGAGCCGGACGCTCGGGCACTCGTCCCTGGTCAGCGCGGCCCGGGCCAGTCGGGCGGTGCAGAGCACCGGGGGCTTCGGCCACAGGTGTCCGTAGCGCTCGCAGGCGGAACGGAGGAAGCCGGCGTCGAACGGGGCGTTGTGCGCCACGAGCACCGCGCCGGACAGGAACTCCAACACCGACGGCAGCACCGCCTCCATCCGCGGGGCGGCCCGCACCATCGCCGTGGTGATGCCGGTGAGCGCCACGACGTTCGGCGGGATCCCGGTGCCGGGGTCCACGAGCGTGCCCAGCTCGCCCAGCTGTTCGCCGCCGCGCACCTTCACGGCGCCGACCTCGGTGATCCCGTCCTGCTGAGGGGAGCCGCCGGTGGTCTCGAGGTCCAGCACCACGAACGTCACCTCGCGCAGCGGGGTGCCGAGCTCGTCGAACGACAGCTGGGGAGCGGTCACCGTGCGAACACTAGTTCGACCCACCGACAGATCTCGCACACCTGTTCGAGCGTGTCGCGTTCGGTTCGGACCCTCGGCACGGACGGGTGAGGTCGGCGCGCCGCCAGTCGTGGCTGGCCGCCGCGATCGGGGATAACCTGGTCCGATGTACCCGGAGGACGCCGCGACGGAGGAGACCTCAGCGTCTCCGGCGTCTCCGGACCTGGACTGGGCGCTGCTGCCCGATCCCGTCCGGCACCGGCTCGCGGAGGTCGCGGCCACGGCCGTCGGGCACATGCCGGGACCGGAGATCCCCGGGTCGCTGCGACCGTTCGCCAAGTTCACCCCCGCGAAGCGTGCCCGGCTCGGTGCCGCGGCCCTCGTGCGGGAGCTGCGCGAGGACAGCGCGTTCCGCACCGCCGTCGTCGCGTGGTGGGAGGAGCACCGGCCGGGTGAGCTCGCCGCGGGCCCGGACGAGCCGATCACCTCGGCCGCCGCCGCGGTGATCACCGGTGCGTCGGGGGCGCGGGCCGCGGTCGCCGCCGTCGCCCGCCGCGGGGACGCCGCGGAGGCGCGCGCCGAGCGGGACGAGGCCCTGGCCAGGGCGGACAAGCTCACGATCGAGGTCGAACGGCTGCGTGCCGAGCTCGCCGAGGCGCGCGACCAGGCCCGCGAGGCCGCCGCCGAACGGGAGCACGAGTTCGTCCGGCTGCGGCGCAAGGTCTCCGAGCAGGGGACCGAGCTGCGCTTCGCGCGGGACGGGATGGCCGAGCTGGAGCGCGAGGTCGCGCGGCTGCGCGCCGGGGCGGACGACCGGCTCGCGGCGGCCCTCGCCGAACGGGACCGCGAACGGGCCCGCGCGGACGAGGAGCGTCGCCGCGCACAGCGGGCGGCGGCCGAGGTCGCGTCCGCGCGGCAGGCGGCGAAGGAGGCCCGGCAGGGCGACGAGGTGCGCCTCGGGCTGTTGCTGGAGACCCTCGGCGGAGCCGTGTCCGGGCTGCGGCGCGAGCTGTCGTTGGGCGGGGGAGGCCCGCGTCCGGCGGATCTCGTGGCCGGTCCGGGCACCGTGCGCGGGGAGCCCGTGGCCAACCTCGCCACGCTCGACGCGCTGCTGGCCCTGCCCGCGGCCCACCTGATCGTCGACGGCTACAACGTCAGCAAGACCGGCTACGCCGAGCTGCCGCTGGCCGACCAGCGGACCCGGCTCGTGGGGCAGCTGGGGGCGTTGGCCGCGCGGACCGGCGTCGAGGTCACCGTGGTGTTCGACGGCGCGGCGGTCACCGCAGCGCAGACCCGCGGCGCCCGCGGGGTGCGGGTGCTGTTCAGCGACGCCGGCGTGATCGCGGACGACGTGATCCGGGACCTGGTCGCCGCGGAGCCGCAGGGCAGGCCGGTGCTGGTCGCCTCCTCGGACCGCGCGGTGGCGGACTCGATCCGCAGGCGGGGGGCCCACGCGGTGCCCTCGTCGGTCCTGCTGGGCCGCCTCCGCGGCTGAGCCGCCCGACCCCCGCCCGCAGATCGGAACCCGCTCTGCGTGTGCGCTCGCCTGGTGCGCGGTGAGGATGCGATCTGCGGTCCGGTCGTGCGGAATCCGGAAACTGTCGGTGGTGCCCCCTAGCGTGCGCCGCAGATCAGGTCACCGGACGCGAGGAGGGCACGATGATCGTCGACTGCGACAGCTGCGAGGTCCGCGGAGCGGCCTGCGGGGAGTGCGTGATCGGGGTGCTCCTCGGCGTACCCGAGGTCCCGAAGCGCGAGGACGGGGCGCCGTCCGGCGCGCCGCAGGTACAGCTCGACGCAGCCGAGCGGCGCGCGTTGGCCATCCTGGCGGACCAGGGACTGATCCCGCGGTTGCGCGTGGTTCCCGTCCAGAGCCCGCCCGTCACCGAGATCGGGGGCACCGAGGCCGAACAGCGCAACGCTGGGTAGTCCTGGTGCCCCGAATCGGACTCTTCGTCGCAGCGTGTGGGGGAGGACCGCTCGTGGCACCCCCGGCCGGGCGTGCTCTGGACCGGTGAATCACACGCTCGTAATCTTCGACCGTCCTCGTGTCCGAGGCCGTCTCCCCAGGGCGGTCGCACGGGGTCGCCGCCACCGGAGCTCTCCCCAGCATCCGGACCCGGAGCCCCCGACCCGGGCACGGCGGTGCCGAGGAGGGAGTCGCGAGGCGTGGTTCCCCGAGACCCGTCGACCGAGGACACCGCGACCCGCCGCGCGGTGGACCGGGAACACGCGACCGCCCTTCCCTCGGCCCGTGCCGCTCGACCGGGTGCCACTCGACCGGGTGCCGAGCGGGCCGTCCCTTCCGCGGTCCGCCGGGTCACCACGAGTGAGGCGCCTCCCCGCGCGGAGATCCGACCCGCCCGTCGGCACTCCCGCGGACTGCGTGCGCTCCTGCTGGCGGCGGTCGTGGTCCTCGCGCTCCCCGTCGGGGCAGGTGTGGCGGCGGCGAACCCGCCGCTGCCGGGGATCCCGCTGCCCGGCATCCCGACCCCCGGCACGCTCCCCGCTCCCGGCGGTGATCCCGCCCCCGACCCCGCCCCCGACCCCGCGGCCCCCGATCCCGGCGTCACCACACTGCCGGACGCTCGCGCGGGCGACCCGGAGGAGACCGCTCCGGCCCCGCCCGAGCCGCCCCGCACGGCGGACGAGGCGCGCGTGCGGCTGGGGGAGGTCCAGCGCGAGGCGGAGGCGCTGACGGAGCAGTGGCACGCCGCCACGGACGACTTCACCGCCAAGCAGGAGGAGGCCGACCGCAGGCAGGAGGCCGTCGAGCCGCTGCGTGCGGAGGCCGACCACGCCCGCGCGGACGAGGAGACGTATCGGCGGTCGCTCGAGGACGTCACGCTGGCGTTCTTCGACAACGGTCGGCTGGACCAGTTCAACGCCCTGCTCTCCAGCCCGTCGCCGCAGGACTACCTCGACCAGATGTCGGCGCTGGAGACCCTGTCCGCGGACCGGCTCGTCGCGTTGCGGGACCTGCAGGACAAGACCGACCGCGCGGCCCGCACCCAGGCCGAGGCGGACCGGGCCACGGCGGACGCCCGAACCGCGGCCGACGACGCCCATCGGGCCGCGGACGAGATCGCGGGCCGCAAGGCGGACGCCGAGCGCCGGATCGACGAGGCCGAGGACCTGCTGCGGCAGCTCAGCCCCCGGGACCGTGCGTTGCACAACGGTCCAGACGAGGACGCGCCGGACGTCGCCTGGGGTTCCGGGGCAGGGGCGGACGCCCTGCGCGCCGCGGCGACCAAGCTCGGCAGGCCGTACTCGTGGGGTGCAGGCGGTCCCAACTCCTTCGACTGCTCGGGGCTCACCTCCTGGGCCTTCAAGCAGGTGGGCATCACGCTGCCCCGCTCGTCGAGCGCGCAGTCCACGGTGGGCAAGGCGGTCGCCTGGGACGAGCTGCAGCCCGGTGACCTGGTGTTCTACTACTCCCCGGTGAGCCACGTCGGGATCTACGCAGGCGGTGGGAAGATGATCAACGCCCCGCAGAGCGGCGACGTGGTGAAGTACCAGAAGGTCAACCGCAGCGTCTTCAGCGGCGCCCGCCGGGTCTGACCCGGACCGCGAGCGCGAGAGGCCGTGCCGGTTCGCGCCGGGTCGCGACGGGTCGCGCCGGTGCCGGTCGCTACGGTCGGCCGGTGGCCCGCACCCTCCTCGTCACGAACGACTTCCCGCCGCGCCGCGGAGGCATCCAGAACTACCTCCAGGCGCTCGCGGACCGGCTGCCTGCGGGCGAGCTCGCGGTGTACGCACCCGCGTGGGAGGGCGCCGCGGCGTTCGACGCGGGTCTCGGCTATCCCGTCCACCGACACCCGACGTCGTTGATGCTGCCGGTCCCGGGCGTCGCCCGGCGGGCCGCGGCGCTCGTCCGGGAGCACGGCGCGACGACCGTCTGGTTCGGCGCCGCGGCCCCGCTGGCGCTGCTCGGACCGCACCTGCGCGGGGCCGGCGTGGAGCGCGTGGTGGCGAGCACCCACGGCCACGAGGTGGGCTGGTCGATGGTCCCCGGCGGGCGGCAGGCGCTGCGGCGGATCGGCGACGACGCCGACGCCGTCACGGTCGTCTCGCGGTACACCCGGGGCCGGTTCGCGGCGGCGTTCGGGCCGCGGGCCGCGCTGGAGCACGTGCCGCCCGCGATCGACCCCGACGTCTTCCGTCCCGACCCGGCCGCCCGTGTCGAGCTGCGAGCGCGCTACGGGCTGGGGGAGGCCCCCGTCGTCACGTGCCTGTCCAGGCTGGTCGCGCGCAAGGGGCAGGACGCGTTGATCGGTGCGCTCGGGCCGTTGCGGGAGCGCATCCCCGGGGCGCGGCTGCTGATCGTGGGGGACGGGCCGGACCGGGACCGGCTGCGGCGGCTGGCGCGGGGGGAGGACGCCGTCGTGTTCACCGGCGCCGTGCCCGCGGACGAGCTGGCCGCGCACCAGGCCGTCGGGGACGCCTTCGCCCTGCCCTGCCGGACGCGCGGCGGGGGCCTGGACGTCGAGGGGCTGGGGATCGTGCTGCTGGAGGCCCAGGCCTGCGGGGTGCCGGTGGTGGCCGGGGACAGCGGCGGCGCGCCGGAGACGGTGCGGCCGGGGGAGACCGGACACGTCGTCGACGGCCGGGACCGCCACGCCCTGGTCACGGCCCTGGCCGACCTGCTCGCCGATCCCGACCGCGCCCGCGCGATGGGGGCGGCCGGGCGGGCGTGGATGCAGGAGGCGTGGACCTGGCCGACTCAGGTCGACCGGCTCCAGCAGCTCCTCACCGGTGCAGCCAGGGTGTGATGACCATGAGCGCTGAAGATCATCACACCCTCACCCCGGAAACGGCCCGGTGATTCGAGCCTCAGGGTGTGATGATCTTCGGCGGCGGCGGCGGCGGCGGCGGCGGCGGCCCGGGTCCGGCTCCGGCCGGTGCGGGAGTCCGGGTCAGGCGGGCTGCTTGTCGCCCGCGGGGGCGTAGAGCGCGGCGATCTCCGCGGCGTAGCGGTCCGCGACGACGGTCCGCTTCACCTTCAGCGTGGGGGTCAGC
>Ga0070665_100007624_pt1 | contig 11002 bp, 10 predicted proteins | sample KBSS13metaG_FD_65862 | JGI IMG/M metagenome (GOLD analysis project Ga0070665, IMG submission 65862) | Switchgrass rhizosphere microbial communities from Kellogg Biological Station, Michigan, USA - KBS S1-3 metaG | ecosystem: Host-associated > Plants > Roots > Rhizosphere > Soil ...
GCGTTGAGTGCGACGGCCTGTGGCGGCGTGTACAGCGTGCCGAGTCCGGCGATGCCGGCGGCCATCGTGATCACGTTGTTGTTGAAAGTTCCCGCATGCGACAGCCCGCCGCGGCGCCGCGGATCGAACAGCGCCATGATGTCGCCGCGACCTCCGAAGGCGCCGAAGGACATGCCGCCGCCGATGTACTTGCCCACTGTGGTGAGGTCGGGTTTGACACCCAATTGCGATTGCCGTCCACCGGCCGCCAGCCTGGAAGTCATCACCTCGTCGAAGATCAGCAGCGCGCCGGCGGCCGCAGTGGCTTCGCGCAGCGCGGCGATGAACTCGTCGGTGGCCGGAATGCAGCCTCCGGCGCCCTGCATCGGCTCAACCAGCACCGCGGCAACATCGGTTGCGTTAGCCCGGAACAATCGCATGAAGGTTTCGATGTCGTTGTACGGCGCGAGGATGAACTCGTGCGGGACGTTGACGGCCGCGTTGCCGCCGACGAAGGTCAGCAGGCCGCCGTGATAGGCACCATCGAATACGACGACCTTGCTGCGGCCGGTGTGCGCCTTGGCAGCGGCGATTGCCAGCAAGTTTGCCTCGGTCCCCGAGTTGGTGAAGCGCAGGCGCTCCATCGATGGGAAACGCTCGCAAATCAGGCGCGCCAGTTCGCTCTCGAGCAGGTTGTGCCCGGACAGGTTGATGCCGTCGTCGAGCGCCTTGTCGATCGCGGCGCGGATCACCGGGTTGGAGTGTCCATAGATGCCGGCAGTGAACTCGGCCAGGAAGTCCAGGTACTCGTGCCCGTCGGCGTCCCACAGGCGGCAGCCTTCGCCTCGTCGGATCGCCAGGGGAAACGGTTCGTAGAACAGCACGCTGCGGGTGTTCCCGCCCGGCATCACGGCCAGCGCCTTGTCGAACTGCGCTTGGCTGACCGGGTTGCGACGTGCGTACGAATCGGCGTATTGCGCAAGGGCGGTGTCGAGTTCTGCGCTTCGTTGCTCGGTTGGGTCTCGTGTCGGGTTCATCGTGATGGGCTCGTCGAACGTTCGGTGCGGGTCGCGGCATCGCCGTCGAGCGGCCAGACCGGCCTGCGAACCAGTGCGTAGGGAAGCGTCGTCAGGTCGGTCGCATGGATGCCCCCCGCCTCGACAAAGGCGATCTCGCGAGCATGCGACTCGAAGTCGGCCCGGAAATGGTTGATGCCCTTGAGTGCGAGGATGTTCACCTGGTCGGGATCGATGCCGAGGATGCGGTACTGCTCCCGGTCCTCGGCCTGGACGCGATAGCTGGCGACGATGACCTGCACCGATCCCACGGTGATGACGGCCGAAGGTCCCAGCGAGGCCCGCGTGCCGGTCTCGAACGGGCCCTTGCGCACGTAGCAGCCATCGGATATGGCACTCACGATGCCCGTGATCGGTACCGGCGGGCCCCCGAAGCGCGGGTCCGTCTTGCCGCCGACGTGCAGACTGCATGCGCGCCCCAAGCCCGCAGCAATCGCCTGCTGCGCAGACTCGGGATCGTAGAGAGCGCCGACCACGGTGCCGGGAATCTGCGCTTCCAGGAGCGCCGCCAGCAGCTTGGTCGCGTCCCCGTAGCCGCCGCCGCCCGGACCATCGGTGTAGTCGGCGAGGATCAATGGCCCGGGCGCGCTCGCCGGCCGCGCGGCCTTGGCGATGGCGTCTTCGACGGAGATGAGCCGCACCGTCGAGACATCGCGGCTCTGCTCGGCCATGTCCATCAGGCGCTCGGCCGCCTGCTGGCAGGCCTCGCTGGGTCCGTCGCCGATGACGACCACCGACGGGCCTGCTTCGTAGACGTCGCCAAAGGAGAAGCCCGCGTTGACGCTGATGTCGAGAATGCCCGGCACGCTGCGTTCGAGTCGGCGCGCCTCCTGCAGCAGGCGGACCATCGGCCCGTCGCCCAGCGTGCGTCCGATGTCCATGCCGATGATCATGGCCCGACGCGCAACGTGGATCGCCGGATCGATCTCGCCGTTCAGTGCCCGCTGAACCAGCGCGCACAGGCGCTTCCCGGTCTCGAACTGGTCGACATGAGGCGTGGTCCGATAGCTCGTCATCAGGCTGCAGTGGCCGGCCATCTGCGCGGTGACGTTGGCATGCAGGTCCAGCGTCGCCGCCAGCACGACCTCGTCGCCGATCTCGCGCCGAATGCGTGCGAGCAGATCGCCCTCGGGGTCCGGCAGACCTTCGACATACATCGACCCGTGCAGCGACAGCACGACCGCCCGCAGGCCCTTGGCGGCGCGGATGCTGCGCAGGACCGGTTCCACCATGGCCTCATAGCTGACTGCGGTGACCGGTCCCGACGGCGCGGCGTTGGCCGACACCACCGGCGTGAGATCCCAGCCCAGTTCCTCGGCCGCCGCGATGAACCCGCCCATTTCGCTGCGCGTGCCCTTTCGCTGCCGAACGATCTCGTCGCCCCACAGCAGTTCCATGTTCGCGAACTCGGTGAGCGTGGTCGGGAGCACGCTGAACGAATGGCTCTCGTGACAGATGCGCGCGGCGATGACCTTCATGCCCAGCCCCTTCATGCCGCGGCGCTCAACAGCAGCGAATCGTCCGTGACCTGCTCGTGACGCACGGTCTCGAACATCTTCAGCAGATCGGCGGCGGTCATGCCGGTGCGCTGCGCACCCTGCACGTCGATGGCGACCCGGCCCTCATGCATCATGATCGTGCGGGTGCCGTAGTCGAGCGCCTGGCGCATGCTGTGGGTCACCATCAGCGTGGTCAGGCATTGCTCGGCGACGATCTCCTGCGTCAGCTTCATGACGACATCGGCGGTGCGCGGATCGAGTGCCGCAGTGTGCTCGTCGAGCAGCAGCAGTTGCACGGGCGTCAGCGTGGCCATGACCAGGCTGACCACCTGTCGTTGGCCGCCCGACAGCAGGCCGATCTTGTCATCCAGCCGCTTCTCCAGGCCCAGGCCAACGCGCGCGAGGCGCTCGCGGGCCAGATCCTTGAGCTTGCGATCGATCCCGCCACCGAGCCCGCGCCGCTTGCCGCGCCGGAAGGCGATCGCGAGGTTCTCGAGGATCGTCAGGTTCGCGCATGTGCCCGCCAGCGGGTCCTGGAAGACGCGCGAGATCGCGTAGGAGCGAGCGTGCGTCGGCAGGCGCGTGACGTCGGCACCGTCGATCTTGACCGTGCCGCGGAGCGGCGAGACCTCGCCGCTCAGCACGTTCAGCAGCGTCGACTTGCCGGCCCCGTTGGTGCCGATGACCGTGACGAACTCGCTGCGATCGATGCAGACCGTTGGCCCCTTCAGGGCGCGCATCTCGATCGGCGTGCCCGGGTTGAAGACGACCTCGATCTCCTTGAGTTCGATCATGCCGCGCTCCTGCGTTTCAGCGTGGCGCGCAGGCGCGGCAACACCAGGGCCACGCCGACCATCACGGCCGTGATGATGTTGAGATCCTGGGCCTGCAGCCCGATCACGTTGCCGCTCAGCGCGAAGCCGATGACAAGGCGGTACAGCACCGACCCGGCAATTGCGCCTACGACGGCCAGCACCATCAGCCGCGGCGGGACGATGTTCTCGCCGATGATCACCGAGGCCAGTCCGATCACGATCATCCCGCTGCCCATCGCAGCATCCGACGAGCCCTGGCTCTGCGCGAACAAGGCACCGCACAGGCCGACCAGCGCATTGCTGATCGCCAGGCCGACGATGGTCAGCCGGCCGGTGTTGATGCCGTTGGCGGAAGACATGCGCGGGTTCTCTCCGGTCGCCCGCATCGCCAGGCCGATCTCGGTCGACAGGAACCAGGTCAGGAGTGCGGCTGCGACCGCTGCGATTCCAAGGAACAGCAGTGGCAACGCGTACTTGGGTTGCAGGCCCGCCGACTCGATATCGCTGATCACGGTGTGGGTGCCGATCAGCGGCACATTGGGCGCACCCATCACGCGCAGGTTGATCGAGTACAGCCCGACCATCACCAGAATACCCGCCAGAAGATGCAGGATCTTCAGCCGGACATTGAGGTAGGCCGTCAGCGCACCAGCGAGAGCGCCGGCGCCGGCGCCGGCGAAGGTCGCGACATACGGGTTGGCGCCCGCCACGATCAGCGCGGCGCAAACCGCCGCACCCAGTGGGAAACTGCCGTCGACCGTGAGGTCGGGAAAGTTGAGAACCCGGAACGACAGGAAGACGGCCAGGGCCAGCAGCCCCGTCAGCAACCCCAGTTCCAGCGCGCCCAGCAGGGCTGTCATGCTCATCCGGTTGGCCTTCGGTGCTATTGACCCAGCAGCTTAGCGCCCTGCCGGATCGATTCGGGGATGGCCAGGCCGAGGGCCTGTTGCGTCTTCACATTGATCGCGGTGTCGAACTTGTCGGGCACCACGACCGCGATGTCGCCCGCCTTCCTGCCGCGCTTGAGGATGTCCGCCGCGATGCGCCCGGCATTGAGCCCGCCTTGGTAGAAGCTCGCGCCGATGCCGGCGACGGCGCCGCGGTTGACGGTGGAGACGTCGGCGGCAAAGACCGGAATCCGCGTTTCGAGCTGGACCCGATTCAGCACCTCGAAGTTGGAGATCACCGTGCCATCGTTCGGGCAGAAGATCGCCTGCACCTTGCCAGCGAACGACTGTGCCGCGGCCTGAACGTCGCTCGGCTTGGCGACGGTGACCTCGAACACTTCGATGCCAGCCGCCTTGGCCAACAGCCTGATCTGATCCACCTGCGACTTGGAGTTGGCCTCGCCGGCGTTGTAGAGGATGCCGACCGCCTTCAGATTTGGAATCGTCGCGCGAATCAGCTCGAATACCTTGTCGAATGGCGGCGCGTCCTTGCTTCCGGTCACGTTGCCGCCCGGCTTCTCGAGATTGCCGACGAGCTTGGCGCCGAGTGGATCGGTGACGCCTGCGAACACGATCGGCTTGTCCTTGACCGCCGAAACCATGGCCTGTGAGCTCGGCGTCGACAGCGTGAGAACCAGATCGAAGGGCTCGCCCGCAAACTTCTTGGCGATCTGTGCCGCAGTGACGGGACTGCCTTGCGCACTTTGCGTCTCGAAGCGGTAGCCCTTGCCGTCCTCGATGCCTTCTGCCTTCAGGCTGTCTTTGAAGCCTCTCAGCAATTCGACGACAACCGGGTGCTCGATGTAGTAGGTGATGCCGATTAGCTTGTCGGCCGCCCAGCAAGAGGCGGACGCGGCCAATGCCGCAGCAGCAAGCGCGGCTCTGCAGAGTGTGTTCATGGGTGACTCTCCGAGGTGGTGATCGAGCAGGTCTTCGGTGCCCGCTTCAGAAACGGTGCCGGATGCCTGCGCGCAGCGCCGTCTGCTTGTCGGTGCTCGACGGGCCGTTGGTGACGAGCACGGCCACGGTGCCTGCGCCGGATGCCCTTTGCGAGTTCACCGACACATAGATGTCGGTCCGCTTGGAAAGGTAGTAGTCGGCCACCGCATTGAACGTCGTCCACGCCGAGCCTTCGAGCTTGGCCCGCTGCACGCCGGCGGCAAGGACCAGTGGTTCGTCGAACTTGTACGTCACCGATGCACCGAGAGCAGACATGGCCTCCGAGCGCCCGGCACTGTTCTCGAAGCTGCTGCGCGTGTACAGGCCCGAGAACGTGGTGGCACCGAAGGCATAGCCGGCACCGACGCCCAGAGTGCGGTACTTCGGCAGCACGACCGCTGTGGCTGGTCCGACCGTCGCGCCCAGGAACTGCGAAACCCCGTAGCTGGCGCCGGGCCGAACGGTGTAGCCGCGGATCTGCGTCGTTGCCACGCCGACGTTGAGCGGGCCATTCGCATAGGTCACAGAGGCACTCTCGGCGCGCCCGGCATTGGTTGTGCTGGTGCCATCCTCGGCGGCGCTCACCTGGGCACTGAACTTGAAGCCGCCGATCACCGGGCTGGCGTAAGTAGCCTGATTGTTGAGCCAGGCGCCCGAGATGCGATCCGCATCTCCCGGCGTGAAGCCGTAGATGCCGCCATAGAAGCCCGGATGGAAGCGGATCAGGGCGACCGTCATTTGATCGTATTGCCGGCCCAGCGTCAGCTGGCCGTAGGCCGAATGGGCCAGGCCCACGTAGGCGGAACGACCCCAGGCGATGCCCCCTTGACGCAAGGTTCCGGTGTCGGTGCTGAAGCCCTGCTCCAGTGTGAAGACGGCCTCGAGTCCGTCGCCGAGGTCCTCTCGGCCCCTGAAGCCCAGACGATTGCCCTGGCTCACGCTGTCGTCCAGCTTGTTGAGCCTCGATCCGCCGACGTTGTTGACGTACGTTGCGCCTTCGTCGATCAGGCCGTAGATGGTGACGGCGGAGCTCTGCGCAAGCGCATGCAGCGGCAGCGCGATCCAGAGCAGTGATCCCAGGCCGAGTGCGGCTCTCTTCATCGTCGACTCCTTTAGGTTGTGGGCACTGAGAGCGGTGTGCCGACGCGGAAAGAGCTTGCGTCGATCATTGTTCGTCGTGCTTTAATTTAATGTACAGCGAACAAGAAATCAAAGTCAAGTGGACAAGGTAAAACTTGACCCCAGGGGTTTGCCCGCAATTGGGCTCTGCACTGTTTGGAGCCGTCAGTGAGGGGCCATGACGGCGTATCAGGCGGTCGTGACTCCGCCTCGAACAGATACGAAGCCAAGGCTTGCTGAACAGCAGGCATCGAATGTGCTGCCGACGCTGGCAAGGTGATACTGACCTTCATTCCTCGCGGCCTCCCTCGCTCGCCTGAATCTGCGCTTCGGCGAAACCGAGTTGTTCGCAGACGACTCGCGTCATCGCGTGCTGATGGCGCTTTTCGGGGCGATCGAGAGGGTTACGACACGATGCAGTTGCGGCGGGACCTCGCGATCGACCGGCTGTGCAACAGCGCGATGAGCGTGGCCGATATCGCGGCCCTGGTCGGATTCCAGGAAACAAGCGCCTTCCATCGGGCTTTCAAGAAGTGGAATGGCGTCCAGCCCGGCGAATATCGGTTGCAGCAGGTGAAGTCACCGCCCGCGGCCGACACGCCGTCCGCGGTGCGTTGATCGCGCCGCGATGTACAGCTGCGGCGCGACGATCTTGCCGGTCTGCCCGACCTGCCAGTCGTTCGGCGCATAGCCCGCGTCGACCGCGGCACGGCTGGCGCCGAGCGCCGCGCCGAGCTTGTCGGCCAGCGGGGTCAGCACTTCGGTGAACTTGTCGGACGAGCCGAGCGCGCGGCCACCGGAGACGATGATCTTGGCAGCCGTCAGCTCGGGACGATCGTTATTCGCGATCTCGGAGCCGACGAAGCTCGACTTGCCCGAATCGGCGACCGCCGCCAGCATGTCGACCGCGGCCGAGCCGCCCGTCGCAGCCGCCGGATCGAAGCCGGTCGTGCGCACGGTGATGACCTTGACCGCGTCCAGGCTCTGCACGGTCGCGATCGCGTTGCCGGCATAGATCGGGCGCTCGAACCGGCGTCAGCCGACGTTGCGCTGCGTCTTCTCCTGCTCCGCGCGGCTGCGCACCAGCGCCTTGGCTTCGGCCCAGTCTTCGGGCGTCAGCTTGCCGAGCGCGGCAAAGGTGCTGGGCGCCGCGAGGTGATGACCACCGTCGATCGCGATGTTCTGACCCGTCAAGTACTCGCAGCCATCGGCCTGCAAGAACGTCAGCAGGTTGCACAGCTCAGGCATCCGGCCGAACCGGCCCATCGGCACTTCGTCGGCCGATGCCGCCCCGACGTTCGCCTTGGGAATGGGTGCGAGCTTCTCCCATGCGCTCTCGGTCGGAAAGGGCCCCGGCGCGACTGCGTTGACGCGGATGTTGTGCTTGCCCCATTCGACCGCGAGCGACATCGTCATCGCATGCACGGCCGTCTTGGCCATCGTGGAGGGCAGAACGTAGGCCGAGCCGGTCCAGACCCAGGTCACGAGCATGCTGACCACCGAGCCTGGCAGGCCCTGCGCGATCCAGCGCTTTCCGCACGCGAGCGTCGCGAACAGCGCGCCGTCCATCACGGTCGAGCGGACGGCTGCGAAGCCGCGCGGGCTGATGTCGATCGACGGCGCAATGAAGTTGGCGGCAGCGTTGTTGACGAGGCCGGTCAACGGGCCGCCGGCCCAGATGCGCTCGACCATCGCCTCGATCTGCTCGGCATCGCGCACGTCGCATACATGGAACTCGGCGGTTCCGTCGTGTTGTGCGGCAGCGCGCAGTTCGGCGACCGCCTGCCCGAGCACGGCCTCGCGGCGGCCGCAGATGTGCACCGCCGCACCGTGCGCGACGAAGTGACGGGCCAGTTCCTTGCCGATTCCGGTGCCGCCGCCGGTGATGAGAATGCGCTTGCCGGCCAGCACGTCGGCGCGGAAGGTGGATGCAGTCACGCTGTATGTCTCCTGTCGTTCGTCTCGAACCTCAGACCGGGTTCACGCCGGCGATGCCGTTCGTGGCAGCGGTCTTGCCCGGGTGGTACTGCGCGAAAAGGCGGCGCCCGATGATGTGCTTCATCACCTCGATCGAACCACCAGCGATCTTGACGATGCGTGCATCGGCGTAGGCTCGCGCGATCGGGTATTCCCACATGTAGCCCCAGCCACCGAACAGCTGCAGGCATTCGTCGACGACCTTGCAGTGCGTGTTGGACAGCCACATCTTGGCCATCGCGGCGTCCACGGCGTCGAGTTCGCCCTTCATGAAGGTCTCGATGCACTTGTCCGTGAACTGGCGGCCGACGACCGCCTCGGTGCGCAGCTCGGCCAGCTTGAATTGCGTGTTCTGGAAGTCGCCGATGGTCTTGCCGAAGGCCTTGCGGTTCGCCGTGTACTCGACGGTCCAGTCGACGACGGTCTCCGCGACGACGGCCGACCGGATCGCCTGCGCGAGCCGCTCCTGCGCGAGCTTGGTCATCATCAGCTCGAAACCTTTGCCTTCCTCCCCCAGCATTGCAGAGCCGGGCACGCGCACGTCGTCGAAAAAGAGTTCGGACGTGTCCTGCGCCTTCAGGCCCAGCTTTTGCAGGTTCTTCCCGCGACGAAAGCCCGGCAGGCTCGTGTCAACGAGGAAGAGCGTCACGCCCTTTGCGCCCGCTTGGCTGTCGGTCTTCGTCGCCAGCACGATCACGTCGCACAACTGGCCGTTGCTGATGAAGACTTTCTGGCCCGAGATCACGAAGTCGTCACCGTCGCGAATTGCCTTCGTGCGGATCGCCTTGAGGTCCGAGCCGGCGTGTGGCTCGGTCATGCCGAGCGAACCGATCGCCTCGCCGGTCACCATCTTCGGCAGCCAGCGCTTCTTCTGGGCCTCGGTGCCGAAACTGGCGATGTAGGTCGCGACGAGATCGCAGTGGATCATGAAGCCGGGGCCGGTGAAGCCCGACCGCGCCATCTCCTCGAAGACGATCACGTCGAACAGATAGTCGGCGCCGGCGCCGCCGTATTGCTCGGGCACGGTGCAGCACAGCATGCCGGCCGCACCGGCCTTGAGCCAGAGCTCGCGAGATACGACGCCGTCGCGCTCCCAGGATGCATGGTGGGGTGCGATCTCGTTCTCGACGAAGCGCCGGACCATGTCGCGAAACGCGTCATGGTCTGCATTGAACAATCCGCGTTTGAACACGATGTTTTCCTTCCTAGTACGACTTCGGCAGGTCCAGCACCTTTTCGGCGATGAACGACAGGATCAACTGCTCGGTCACAGGCGCGATGCGCGTTACCGTCACTTCGCGCAGCAGCCGCTCGACGTGGTATTCCTTCGCGTAGCCGAAGCCGCCATGGGTCAGCACCGCCTGCAGGCATGAGTCGAAGCCGGCGCGGGCGCCGAGAAACTTGGCCGCGTTGGCTTCGGCGCCACACGGCTGGTGATGGTCGTACAGCCAAGCGCCCTTCATCACCATCGCCCAGGCCGCTTCGAGCGCCATCCAGCGTTCGGCCAGCGGGTGCTGGATGCCCTGGTTCTGGCCGATGGGCCGATCGAACACGATGCGGTCGCGCGCGTACTGCGTGGCGCGGCGCAGCGCATCCTGACCGATCGCGATGGCTTCGGCAGCAACCAGCAGCCGCTCGGGATTCAGGCTGTGCAGGATGTACGAGAAGCCCTTGCCTTCATCGCCGACGCGGTCGCTCTCCGGAATGAACAGTCCATCGATGAAGATCGCGTTCGAGTCGACCGCCTTGCGGCCCATCTTCGGAATGCGCCGCACCTCGATCTTGCTGCGGTCGAGGTCGGTATAGAAGATCGTGATGCCGTCGGTGGGCCGGGCGCAGTCCTCGAGCTTGGTTGTGCGGGTGAGCAGCATGATCTTGCTCGCGACCTGGGCCGTCGAGGTCCACACCTTCTGGCCATGCACCAAGTACCCGCCCGGCACCTTCTGCGCGAAGGTCTTGATCGCGGTGGTGTTGAGCCCGGCGTCAGGCTCGGTGAAGCCGAAGGCGCACTGGTCCTTGCCTTCGACGAGGCGCGGAATCCAGCGCTGCTTCTGCTCCGGCGTACCGAACACGACGATCGGGTGCGGTCCGAACAGGTTGATGTGCACCGTGCTCGCCGCCGCCATGCCACCGCCGTGGCTCGCGACCTCGTGCATCATGATCGCCGCCTCGGTCACGCCGAGGCCGGCGCCGCCATATTCGGGAGGCATCGTGATGCCGAGCCACCCGGCGTCGGCCATCGCCTTGTGGAACTCGCGCGGGAACTCGCCGTCGTCGTCGCGCTCGAGCCAGTATTCGTCGTCGAAGCGGCGCACAACTGCATTCACGCCCTCGCGAATTGCGCGGTGGTCGTCACTCACTGAAAAGTCCATCGCTATCTCCGTCCTGGTCCGTGTCGTGCCGTCAGCGCGCCTGCTCGAGCGTGCGCAGCGCCTGGGTCAGATGCGGCTTGTCGATCATCACGCCGTCCAGGCTGAGGGTGCCCGCGTCGGGCTGGGCAGCGAACGCGTCGACGATGCATTGCGCGTGGGCCAGCTCGGTGGCGCTGGGCGAATACGCCTCGTTGATCGCCTCGACCTGATCGGGGTGGATCGCGATGCGGCCCCGAAAGCCGCGCCGACGGGACGTGCGGCACGCCGCGGCCAGGCCCG